>WLWD01001375.1_pt1 | contig 109584 bp, 73 predicted proteins | sample 6712731 | NCBI WGS metagenome assembly WLWD01 (sample SAMN12718690, study PRJNA576275) | sponge metagenome | isolation source: marine sponge | host: Mycale hentscheli | place: New Zealand: South Island, Marlborough, Capsize Point | collected 2014-11-01 | reverse complement strand
TTCAAGGTGCGTATTTTATTTTGCAAAAGCAGGAAGACAATGGAGAAGAGACCAGGGGGTATAGCAATTATAATCATGCATTTTAAAAAAATTCCAGAAGGCACTTATTGGAAGTTTCTATTGAAGAAGTTTAGTATATTGGGTCTCTGCACTTTTCATGGTGATAAAAAAGAAAAAGAAAAAAGAAGCAGAGATAGTACCAGTGGTGGAGAAAATGGGGGATGTGAAAAGTGGGAGGTCATCCCCCTTCCACTTTTTGATTAATTGAAGGTATTAAGTATACAAGTTTCCTTCTATAATGCTTTTATACTTGCCCCATAATTCTTCCAAAATTTGCCAATATTTGTCATTTATTACTTGGCCAGATTCATGTGGTAATTGGCCATGTATTGTGAATTAATAAAATAGTGATGTTTATTCTTGACTGTGAACGTGAATTTTCCTTTCTTAACCCTGCAATTTTTAATAATTGAATCAAATTCAAGTTTAGAAATACTTGCATAATAAATGTATGGGCGGCTTTTAAGCCCCCTGTCCAGAGGATTTGTCTATGCCTATGTTATTTTCCTGCATAACTAAGCTTAGCTTTCTAGTGACCTTAATTAGACTCATCACAAGAGTAAGCTCTAGAAAATCACCGCAATAACCACTAAATCCAATACATGAACCCTCAGCTGCTGTTATGTATGATTATAGCTAACTACCATTCATTAATATAAGTTCACACATTAAGTTATCATTATTAATCAATGCTAATTCTAAGAAAAAGTTGCCTATATTTCTCATGGCTTTAATGTGCCTGGCTATATCTCCCAAAGAAATTCCAGCAATATTTGTCTATGCTTACTGAAGATAAATTAAATCAAGAAGACATTGCTTAAACATCTTATCCTGACATTAGAGACAGGGAGCTTGATGACATCATTTGAAATGTGTCACCCAGGTGTTATTTAGGTAGCTACTTAAAAGGCATGTGATTTAGCTAGCTACTTTAGGGTAAAAAATTAGTGCAGAAATATACTTAAAACATTGTTGTTTTGATTAAACAATTAGCTATTTTAGTTTTGGTTAGAGTTTGATAGTTTTTATACAATAATGATTTTAATCTTAGTTTTAGCACAAATGAAGACTTCAATTTTACCTTTAGTTTTTCCAACCTGTAGCTATCTTCAGGCACATTTACATATAGCTATGTTTCCTGCAAAAGTTCATAATTTCTGCAGGAAAGTTATAAGATACTTTTCTCAGTACTAGCTTCAGGATTCATGTTTTTAGGAAAAGTATAGATAGGCCACTTCAGATTCCCTGCACTTAGAGGGTCACAAATGTTTAGAATTTCCTTCTGTCACTAGCTACTAGTATAGTTGGATATACCAAATGAGCAACTATAACCATGGTATTGTTTTATTTCAAGTTTAATATCACTAATAGAAATGTAACAAAAGTAGACTGATTGTAGCTAGTAAGCGAAAGAGGATACAGTTATATAAAAAAACAAAAAAACAGGTAGCTGCTACAATAATGTTAAAGCAGTCCAAAACCAGCTGTGTTGCATATGCCATAGCACATATGCTAAGTAAAGTCGTTAAAATTATCATGATTTACGGGAATGTTTAACATGTTTGCACATGTGTTTGCTGTTGGAAATTTGGAATCTTCAGTGAACCCCAATGCAGGAGGAGGGGAAAATCCAAGCGGTGGCTTGGATGTTATTCCTGTGGCAAATGACAATATATTTTCCAGCTTGAGCATGAAGGTTGCTTCATTCACAACAATTTCTCCACTGCTGGATTCTATATAAAAGAAAAACAAAAAAAGAAACTTAAAAAATAGATTAGACTATTCTTAATAGAGCGCTATTTTACCATGGATATCTTGAAGTAAATCCGTCCAGTATATCATTGCAGCTTCCTCTTTCCCTCTAGCATTACTCCCTCTTGGAGATAGCTTGGGCTCAAACAGATCATTATAAATAAGAATCTGTCAACTTTATTTTAGTAAAAACAAAAAGAGGTCTGAACAAATTCGGATATAGCTTAATGACACTCAGAATATTTAATGTGTCTGATAAACCCCTACATTTGGTCTAACTCTGCCTTAACTCGATGGATAACAAAATGCTTAGTAATGCATGATACCAATTCATTTCTTTAAGAAAAACGTAAATCTTCAACGGGTTTAGCAATGCCAACTCCAAATCGAAAATCGTATCGATCTTGAGAGAGTATATTTCTGAAAGATTGCTCAGACACACAATGTTGCAACTAAAAGGAAAAACAATTACGTAATGTAAATAAGTAATAGCTAAAGAAACGACAAACCTCTTCAAGGGACTTCCTTATAACATCATCTGGAACCTCCTGAACATCTGGATTAACTCCTTCAATGCCTTTAACAATATAGTCTGCTACACCAGCTGAAAAAAAATGAGGAGCTGGCCCTCCGTGTATCAAACTTAGGGCAATTATTACTCCAACATAATAATATGTTTTTTCTTTTTTATCACCATGAAAGGCGTTCTATTCTCTGATTGTGAGTTGACGAGCCTACTAGTACTGCAGACTCAGACTGTTTTTGCTCTATCATGTACAGCCACACATCAGTGTTTTCACCACCTAGGTCAGATCTTACTTGATCGGGTAGACCATAATCATTCACAGAGCCACCACCTCACAAAAAAGATTGAACCTTGTTTGTTTGTTTCTCTCTGCTAGTCCAATAAATGCGCCCTGTCGTTTTTGTTTTTCAATACAGTATACATTTGTGACGCAACAAGAAAAAAATTACGTAAAAATATGAATAAATATAAAGCAAAATAGAACAAAAACGACTGTAAACAATGAGCTGAAGAAGCGGTGGACGAAATTGTGGCTTCTGTGCGTCCTCAATTATCTCCATAACTTCTTTGGTTCAGTGCGTGTGTCAGTCATTCTTGGTAAGTCCACATTTTGCCAGCATGTCTCGTAGATCTGCTTGGCTGCTTGGCTGCGTGAACCTGCGAGGTACAGAATCGGAGTTATTTTTCATAGCAACAACCAATTAACCTTAATTGATTTGTGTGGGCGGAGCGCGTATCCGGTGTGTCGCACCCATAAGTATGGAATTGATTTTGACGGGACTGGAGTCTAGATACAAGATTTGAAGACTGGAATCCACGCAATTGTTAGAAGAAAGTTCGATTACCCTCGAAACAAGCCTGGTTGCCTCAAAGAGCCGCCCAGCCTGGCCAGTTCTAATTCTAGAGATTTTATCCGCTCTGAACAGGACCTCTGGAATTAGTGAGTGATAAAGCATCATATCTTCTTCGTAGCTACCATTTTAGATTGGGTTGTTTATTAAAGTTATAAAATGTACTATTACAGTGAAAAAAATTCATAAAGGTATACGTTTTAGCTCTACTTTTGAGAATTGCTACACATATTATCTATAGCTTGCTTAGCCATACCCGTAGCCAGGGGGGGGGGGGGGGGTTGGTCAAACCCCCTTTTGAGTGACCGGAAGTAAATTATTTAGCCACACCTCACATTTAACTTACGGTATGTCGACTTCTGGTCGATCGTGTCTAAATCACAATGGAATATTCTGCCATTTAGCTATATATCCCCTAATATACTTTATACTGTATTGGACGGCCTATGATTCCAAGCTTTCAAATACTACTTTTCAATTGACTACAAAACATTACTCTCCTTATGGCACTGATAAAACAAGCTACACTACAACTATTCTTTTTATGGTATGCAGTAATGTACTTATTTAAATAACTTATAGTATGAAAGGCCTATTAATGGTTCACTGTTTGTTTACAGCTCACGGTAGTGGTTGGAAGCCTGGTTACACGAGAACGATATAGCGTTAGCAGTTTACCGCTTATTGCTGATAGTCAGCAGTTTAATAGTAGAACACATAGAACGTCAGACAAATTATTAGTTTTGGCATATTTTCTCCCTTCATTTTCGCTTTTTAAAGAATAAACGAAGAAAACAAAAGTAGGTGTGACTTTATTGCGTTTCTATGAAATCCGAACCCCCCTGTGCAAACTCCTGGCTACAGGCCTGTTAGCTATAGTATTGGTCTTGAAAATTTACTCTTTCAGTGGGTTGAATGCTATATTTGAAGGTAATATATAAGCCTGACATAACTATTCTAGAGTCTTGCTAACTGATGTTTTTTTTTTAGTTACACTCTGGGATAATTGTGGCCAATAATGTTGCAATAAGGTGGTTAAAGTATACATTACAATGTGTTACACCACCTTCTTTCAGTTTTCAAGTATGTAAGACATACTCATTTGTTGTTTTGGACTATTGGTCATACTGCTTTTTATTGGTGCATCATCACTACTTAAATGACACCAAAGGTGTGAATCCTCAGCGCTTACTATACTATACACAATATAATCTCAGACCAAAATAATTCTAATGAGGCATCAATATAGCTCGAGCACTGAAAATGGTACATGTAAACGATGTCTCTGTAAGAGAAACTAAACTGGCCAGAGACACTCACCGGTATTATTTTCAACGCAAAACTCCCCCAGTACGGCATATAGCAAGCTACTGCGGACTGCAAGAAATTATTAGCTCATGTGATCACGACATGACGATAGGGGGCGTTACCCACAAAAACTAGTACCTACGCGGAGCTGAAAGCTTTGTGTTGTATCCAAATCAGCCTGAAACTCAGAAAAGTAGCACAATTTAAGGTCCTAATTGCCATTCTGAGTAAGTTCATACCTAAGCCAACAGTTAATTGTCAGTTATCTCCAAAATCAAAGCGTGATAGACAGACAGACAAACAGACAAGATGACTAACCCTATAACCCTCTCGTGCATGTGTGCTGAGGGTTAATGACCATATTTGTGAATGAGTAATAATATAGAGGAGAGAATGGAAATACAAAGGCAGCTTGCTATCATTAGTATTTGCATGGTGAGCGAGCCAAGTGAGCAAGACACTTACAGGGGTAAACGCAATTGAAATTCGGGTATGTTTGTTAGTTATATATGGGTCTGGGAAAAGGGACCTTATGGCCAAAAATTGAAATTGAGATATAGGCTCCAGAAGTAAGTCATCGGAAAAAATTTTTCTTTCTCCTATTTTTGTTTTTTGCAGAATTAGTCTTAGTGACCCTTACTCTACGTCTATGCCAAATTTTAAATGTCAAAACAACTTAAAAGACCCCAAGCATGCCGTGGAAAGACAAGCTACTTTTTATTCTCTCTCTTTCTCGAAGTACTTTTGCATTAGCTTGGTGTTCAACCCCATCCCAAACTTCGCTAAACAGAATCCTCTGGTTATTGATCAAGAAATTGAATTGATTACCACTTTGAATTCTTTTGCGGGTGCAGTTAAAACTTACTGGACTTCCATTTCTATTCTAGTTAGTAAGCAGTGGTAAGTTAATACGCTATTTTTCATAGTTGTAAGCCATACTCAGCAGTATTTACTTGAAAATTCATTGTCTACTAGAGTAACCACTCAGGTAAGTCTTGCGTACGTATGTCCAGTTGTGTGAAACTAAGAATATCACAAAGAAAAAGTTTGAATAACGTGATTTAATTTTGTTGCTTTTTTTTTTTCAATTCAAACTGTTGCGGGGAGTAGTTACTATGGCATTAAATGCGTTTACCGTATAAACGTAATTTAAAAACTCGACTTTATTTTACTAGCTGAGTGGTAGAAGTTAAAATCAATCGTTTAACATAGTGTAGTTTTAAGCTCGCTCGCCATTTGTGCTCAAGCACATCACTAGTTATATGTGACTATTCAGGGTTTGCGGGGAGTGGTTACTATGGCATTAAATGCGTTTACCGTATAAACGTAATTTAAAAACTCAACTTTATTTTACTAGCTGAGTGGTAGAAGTTAAAATCAATCGTTTAACATAGTGTAGTTTTAAGCTCGCTCGCCATTTGTGCTCAAGCACATCACTAGTTATATGTGACTATTCAGGGTTTGCGGGGAGTGGTTACTATGGCATTAAATGCGTTTACCGTATAAACGTAATTTAAAAACTCAACTTTATTTTACTAGCTGAGTGGTAGAAGTTAAAATCAATCGTTTAACATAGTGTAGTTTTAAGCTCGCTCGCCATTTGTGCTCAAGCACATCACTAGTTATATGTGACTATTCAGGGTTCTATCTAGAAATTTTGTAAAGGAATGGGGAGTTCGGCAAAGTCCACCGTTCTTCTATATGTTCAGTCATTATAGGTTTGACCCTAAAATAATTGCTACAAACATTGTTTGATGGATTCGACTCATGTTCAACATACGAAAAATTACCAATCTGACCAAATAGAAATGTGTTATTAAAGTTGTTATTTTTATTTTGTTTAATCCATACACTCAAATATTCATAAATGGCCAGCTTAAAGTCAATAAGGTTATATTTCCACAGCCATTCAATTTTTTTACACTTTATACTACCAGATAACAGGCTTCTCTATACTAACTTCATGGCTAAATTCTAATTGGAATTGAGAAAAAGTGATTGTTTCAAAAGAATTAATTAAAATAATTAGCCAATTGCAAACACTGATATTAGAGCAATGATTGAATTATTCCAATTAGCTTACTGTCAATGAAAAACTAGAAAATTTATAGGGTAGCATGCCTCTTCTTATCCTCAAATATGCCTAAAATTGCTTGCCGCCTTCCATTTCAAAATTAACATTTTATGTACTGCATTGTTCAATCCGTGGTTTGAATTCTAAAAGTCAGTAGTAACCTTCTTCTCGAAGGTACTAGGCAACCAATGATGAAATGGAAACTGGGGGGAGTTTATTCTAATACAAATTTAATTAAGATTTTTCTCAAGTTTGATGAAAACTAATCCGTTTATTCAATTGTGGTTTTTGTAACTTTATTTATGTGCAAATTTTAAAACTTGAAGTTTATGTGATTCAAAACTTTATACCTGTTTTACAATTCATCCTTCGATAGAAGTAATATAAATATGAATATATATATACCTATTCGCAATGCCTTAGAGTCTATACTAATAGCTGGGTTGAACAGTAAGGTGGAAGGGCTGTCACAAATTGTGGCTGAAGAGCCAGCAAATAATATCATCGTGAATATTATAAGCATCATGAGGAGCAATATACTAACATAACACATTTCAGGGTTTGATACAGGATTTTTTGCTAGGGGGGGGGGGGAAAGTCAAATAGCGACCTTATAGTTGTATTTTTTTTTGTCCTTGCAATACTAGTAAGGTAAGGAAATTAAACTTATTTTATTATATTTATGTATTGATCAATTGATTACCTCTAATAAACAGCTTTGTTCATTTTGAAAGCTGAATATCTCTGACATTAATTAAGCCAGACTCCTAATAGGTTATCCTTCTAGTTTGAATGGAGTAGGTGTATCATTTTATGGATCACCAGTTCCAGTTTGAAAGTTGCTTTTAGAACTGGTCATTGTGAAGCAGCTGCCTGGTTGGTAAGGGTATATTTGTTGCTTTGGCAGACTGTAAAAGTTGCTGAGTAGTAGCTAATGGATATCAGAAAGTACTTTAGGAAAAAGAGACCTTGTGGCTCCAAAGGAAGTGAATCCGAACCTAAAAAAAGCAAATGTGATAGCTATGAATCGGTGGAACACAAGGAACAGATTCGAGCAGTGCAGCAGAGAGAGAGTGAGGAGGTGAGGGAGGAAGTGAGGGAGAGAGAAGAGGTGAGGAAAGAAGTGCAGCAGAGGGAAGAAGGGCAGCAGAGGGAAGAAGTGCAGCAGAGGAAAGAAGTGCAGCAGAGGGAAGAAGAGCAGCAGAGGGAAGAAGTGCAGCAGAGGGAAGAAGTGCAGCAGAGGAAAGAAGTGCAGCAGAGGGAAGGAGTGCAGCAGAGGGAAGAAGTGCAGAAGAGACGTAATATAAAGAGGAACATTGGCGGAGGCAATCCCAAACTAAGCTCCAACTAAAGCATTCAAAGGCTAGCCTGAAGAAGTTGTACAAATCTAGGCTTACCTACAAGAAAAGTTGGGAGGAAAAGTATTTTTTGTATGTTTTAATAAGTATAGGTGAAAATCATAGGGGGGGGGGGGGGGAAACTCTGCTCAGGGGGGGGGAAATCCCAGGGTTCCCCCCTCTGTATCAAACCCTGATTTCTATTGGTCAGATTTTGGTAGATTTTTTAGTATGTTGAACGTGATGTGGAACAGTACTAGAATCAATCAAAAAAAAATTTTGTACCAATTATTTTAGGGTTAAGATGCTTTTATCCATACAATGACTGGACTATTACTAAGTTACCAATAATTATGATGTTTCTCTTTAACGGAAGAAGCTGAAGTTTGGAGGAGAAGCTTCCCTCCTCCCCAACCCACTAAATAGAACTCTGCTATTATAGATTTATTATGTACTGAACAGGGCATAATACCTGCTGTCACATAGGACATGTGTTAAAGTAAACAGGATGTGCTTAAGGCAATATTTCCCATATCAACTGTGTTAGGGTGCTGGCACATAGCAACCATGCACTGTTAATTGAGTTCCCAGACCACGAGTTGTAGTTGGCTAGCCTAAAAAAACACTCCCACGGAATTCCCGCCTTCAACTTCCTTGGGTATACATAGTTAGCGATCTTATTCTTACGCAATCCCCTTGTGGTCTGTTATATGGGATCCTGGGTTTTATTTCAGGGCTGGTTTTATTCTGGCAGGTCTCTCTTTGTTGGTGGGTTATCAAGTTACAGCAACTTCTTGCTGCTAGGCACAAGAAAAGATGTAATCCCAGTAGAAGTTGATTGTTGCAACACACAAAAAAATAGTTCTAGCTACCTTAGCTACTTGTACACCAACTAACAATACACTGTCTGTCATCTGACAAAATTACTGGCAAAATCCTATTGCACATCTGAGGAATTATTGACTCCTGTTATGTAGTACGTAACGTAACTACATTTTTTACAAAAAAAAATTGCAAAATTGAGATAAAAAAGTTTGTTATTATTGGTATCTCTGATGTAATATCACAGGTCCTGAATTGGAAGTGGGTGTAGGTCCATCTGTGCCAATGAATGCCAGTTCGTCTGTGCCAGCAAGCACAGGTCCGTCCGTGTCAGTAAACACAGGTCCGTCTGTGCTAGCAAGCACAGGTTCATAAGCACAATTCAGCGTAGGTCTGTCTGTCCCAGTAAGCAGCACAAGTCCATCTGCACCAGTAAGTGCAGGTTCCCCTGAAAGATCAGGCATGCACACATATGAAGCAAGCACTTCCCCCGTTGTTGGTTGTACACTTGTGGACTCGGGTCTAAATCCTGCAGGTACTGCTGGAGGTGCATTGGAACTTATACCTCAATAATAGCAAGGGTAAATATATTTGTGGAACAAAAAGAAACTGGATGTCTAGACAAACTTCACATTCAGTCGCCTATCATGCAAATGAAGAAGTGGTTAGCTCAGAAGACCCTGTATACCAATGCAGCACTACTCACCCCTTGGAAAGCCCAGCATCACACCAACACAAGCCAAGAAGTTAGTCACTCAAGGCATCGATTTCCACACTCTATTGCTTCTCCGTAGAACCAGTGATACCAAGGATGCCTTCGTCGCCTCCCTGAAGCAGAAGGGAGTCAGGAGCAAGCTGCTCGGAGAGAAGTTGTACAGGGCGCTCTGCTCAACTTAGAAGTCTCAGCCGGGTGCCTTCTCTCCATTTCGTTGTCTGTGTTTATTTATTTTTTAAAACGGGCTCTTTTCAGAGCCACCGCATTCCAAAATATTTCACCCTAAACAGTAATCCGCGCGTATTCCTTACCTGCCCGAGGAGGGCGGGGCTGAAATTGACAAAATTGTGCGAGGAATGATTGGCTTGTTTGATAGTTTACTGTGAAGTCCACTGTATAGGATAGCCTGCAAAACTTAAGAAATATATAAAAGTAGGCCATAGCAACATAATTGATTTAGTTAATGGAGTTGCGTGGGTGCATGCGTAGGCGGTGCGTAGGCGGTGTGCCAGCACCCTTAAGAGTTATCATGTTGGGTGATTACATCCTCCCAGGTATATACAAGTGTTTATTGCACAAGAAACTCATTACTATGGTATTCACACATGAGCAGTACATAATACATTTATTATTCATTGGATATTACAGAATATCACTCGCCTGATTGGTCATATTTACACTCATGCCTGCGGCACTTGTGCAAATACTAAGCCAATAGAGTCGTGATGTTCTCCTGTATCAAATGAATGTATGTGTTTGAAACAGCCCCTTGTAGGTGGGCTGCCTCTCAATCAGATATTCTAACTCTTAAAGGACCGGGTCCCGCACTAGCACACTCAATTACCACAGCCTGACAGAGGCTTCCGCCAGCAACTGCAATATTTCATGCAATATTTCATGCGAAAGTTAGGAACATCGAGTAATAGGTAGTTACAACATGTAAGGGTGGCTATGACGACATAAAACTACAGTGGGTAAGAAAGGGGCAGAGATACGTCAAAATGGTAATCATTACCAGAGGCACAAGGCCCCAGGTAGGTGAAGTGTATCACTGATTGGTCATATTTACACTCATGCCTGTGGCACTTGTGCAAATACTAAGCCAATAGAGTCGTGATGTTCTCCTGTATCAAATGAATGTATGTGTTTGAAACAGCCCCTTGTAGGTGGGCTGCCTCTCAATCAGATATTCTAAATCTTAAAGGACCGGGTCCTGCACTAGCGCACTCAATTACCACAGCCTAACAGAGGCTTCCGCCAGCAACTGCAATATTTCATGCAATATTTCATGCGAAAGTTAGGAACATCGAGTAATAGGTAGTTACAACATGTAAGGGTGGCTATGACATAAAACTACAGTGGGTAAGAAAGGGGCAGAGATACGTCAAAATGGTGATCATTACCAGAGGCACAAGGCCCCAGGTAGGTGAAGTGTGGGGACATACACTAAACAACTAAAGGGTGAAGGTAGATGAATAACAACAACTAGGTCAATAGAGTCCAGCTCCTGTTCGGTTGAACCCGAACAGTGTTCATGTCTTGAATAACAGGTGGTTTTGATATTTTGTTGCTATTTAAGTTAGGTAGTTCATTCTTCTTATGTTACCTTTGTAGCCATGGGACGTCATCATTATCGCACACCATGCAGGGACAATACCAGCTGGCGACTGTATAAGTTAACACAATGGGAGACCCGTTGCTCATATTTAAATCAACCAGAATGTTTCTCCAACACTCAGTATCTCTTACTAGCCATTACAATGATATGGATATTGAGAATGAAAACAAGAACTCGTTCAACTAGGTGCCATTCTTCTTTCCGCAGACTTTGTTCTTTCAGGAAACAACTAAAGAAAAATAAAGAAGAAAAATCATTTGCCTTCCCTCTGTTTCGGCTAATTTGGTGTAATATTGGTCCAACAAGCCTTTTCAAAGAAATTTCTTCCAGAATTACTTTATTAAAACAGAAACTATTGCTACTATGTGGTGATGTAGAAGTTAATCCTGGACCTTATGACAAAGGTAATATAGTATAAATGTGTACAAACTATATGTCTAGGTTATTCATTTGTTGGGTGTTGAGATCATAACAATCGTAATAGTCTTATTGTATATATTATAGGCAAGCTACCTACATAGACACTGTTAGAATGATTAGTAGGAAAATGTTGCATAAGTTATATTACTTTTATAATAATGCAGTTTATTGCTTAGCTTATTGTGATAACTTGAGTATATGTATACATATATTTATTCCAAGCTAGAGCTAGATATCATCATAATGTTATTTTTGCTAGAGCTAGATACCTTCATATGTTAATAAGCTAACGTGTAGTCACAAAACTCTTGTGCAGTTACAAACTTATAGGTAGATGGAATTTTTCTAGTATAATGTTTATATGTTGCATCTAGTAGAGTTTGTTTATGTAAATATTGAGTTGTTTCATCATTCTATCAGTTATTGTTACTTTTGTCTCACTGTTGTGTTTGTATGTTCTCTTTGCAAATTATGAAGCTTCGTCAGAATATTTAGTAAATTTCGCGGCAAGTACTGAAGAACTCTACATTTACGGCAACTCTATTGACAACATTGATAAAGGTTATACCCAGTCCAGTGTGATGAAAGTATATGACTCACTGAAGGAAACTTGGAGAGAAGTCCCCACAACTGGAACCCCTCCTGGCACAATGTACATGAGCAGTACGGCATTTTCAGGTCACATTTTCTACTTATTTGGAGGGTACAATTATTCATCATTCAGTGCTTCGTTGCACCAACTAGACACCAGATCCATGACGTGGTCTCAACTCTCACCGCAACAAAATGGTGGACCAATGGGGAAATTTGGATCTAAAATGATATACTACAATAACTCATTGATTGTCGTGGGCGGCTATGGCGTACCATCTGGTGAACTGCAGTTTGGATCACAATTCGTTCATAATAAATATTTTCAAGATGGTCGTGGCTGGACCAATGAGATTCATATGTATAATATTTCAAAAGGTAAGGTAGCAGGACTTAACAGCTTAAACTGTACCATAAAGTCAATACAATGCTATAATTAACTAGATATATTTTCAAACAAATGTAAATTGGTTAGAATATGTACATGTTTCTGTTGACCCTGTAATTTTCATAACTGTAATTGATTAGAAACATTAGCTATATTAATCACTCAAAGTAAACAGGCCATTGTCATTTGTGACTATTGACTCTAATATCAAAGCAACGTATTTACAATGTACATTCTACATTTGAAAAGTTTATTACAATAGTTTGTTACCATATCGATAGAGGAAATTACTCTGCAAAATTAAGTAAAATTTAGTTTGTAATTAATTATTCAGTTTGTAATTAGTTTATCGCAATCAAAATGTTTGTTATATAGTATATTTATGTATTAGGTACATGGTCTTCTCCAACAATTGCTGGGACAAGACCTTCTCCTAGAGCTGTTTTCACAATCACTTCTATTGGTCCCACGCGTGCAGTTCTGTTCGGCGGCTACAATGGCACAAATAGACTTGATGATACATACCTCATAGATTTGACACAAATGGCAAGCTTAGTATAAGACATAATGTAATGGGATGGAGACTTGGTAGGTAGTCATCAGAGTATAGTATGGTAGATTAACCTGACCAACTGGCAAGTCAAGAATAGATCTAGTGTAAAATTTTACAGACTTTTGCTCATAAGACTGACTCACGAAACTCCTGTAATAAATAACTGGTGCTCTATGAGTGCATATATGATAAGTTCAGTTAAAAGTGGTTGAGGTTGTATGTATGCATACATAGGTGTGTGTGTGTGTGTGCAAAGTTAATTGAGTGAATGAAGCTGGATCTAAGACTTGATAAAAATGCCCATTTAATTTTATCTATGTGTTTTAGTCATTGTTAGAATGGATGCAGAAAAAAGTAATACGATTTATTAATGGATTGCATACAGTACTTCTGTAAAAGTTGCCACACAAGGCAACAAAAAAAGTAGCAAAGCAGATACTTTTAAGATAAAATGGGGTCATATTTAATACAAGTATGACTCCCAATTAGTGAAATTCTAATGAATACTGTATTCTATGAAATCAGCAAGTATTTTATGATATTTTTATATCATTACATAGTTGTTTACTAAACTTTCTTACTGTGATGGAACTCCTCAACCATCACCAAGGAGTCGACATTTAGCTGTATGTCTGGACTACAAAAGCAGCAATGCACAGTTGCTAGTGATTGGTGGATTAAATGACAATACAGATGCTCTAATTGATGTTTGGTGTCTCGATATACCAACACAACAATGGCTCGAGGTAAAGCTATGAATTACTAAAAAGATACGGCATTTATAAATTTCAATATTTTGTCTTTAGATACCTAACTTAAAGGTACAACCTAGAGATTGCAACTATGCAGCTGCTTTTGTTATTTCCTCCAAACTCACAGAAATAGTACTGATTAGAGGGATTAATGACAAAGCAGCAGAAACTACAATATTAAGAATGGGTAAGTTACATAATCAGTGAAGCAAGCGCGATTCTCAGGCATAAAGCTCAAATTTTCAGGTGTAATCCTCACACATATGTTCTATTATACAAGCATATATATCTATATAAAAATACTCTTGTGAGTCAGTAACGATGACTGTGTATTCATGAATAATTCACTAGCTTAAATGGTTTAGTACAGCGTCGTCTTTACCTGAATGGGTAAAGTGTTGTCACATCAAGTAGAAGAAAAAGCGTGGAATAGGTGAGGGAAGGTGGCGTAGGTTTGTTTAAAAAAGGAAGGAGAAAATACGAAAGGGAAGGCAACAGTTTCACAAAGCCTAAGTCTGCAATCATGATAGAAGGACAGAGAGATTCAGAAACAGGAAAGATGGACAAAGGAGGAAAAAGGACTCTATGGCTCAACAAGAAAGAGGTGGCAAAAAAGAGCAGGAGAGGGAAACTGGTGTAACCTTACCAATCGCAGAGAATGATAAAAGACAGCTCATGCTATTACATTCTTACTTTGCAATACATCAAGCACAATTGTGTGGCAGGGTACTTGCTGGTATGTATAACTGGGTCTCATAAAAAAAAGTTAGAACAATGTTCGAGTAGTTTTTGTATAGTAATAGATAGACTATAAATTCCTTAGGTCCTATACGTAGTGCCACTCAGGACACTACAGCCTAAAACCTTCTAGACCCTAAAAATGGCAGTTCTCTCTGAGGTAGTACATAACTATCTTGATTTTCATCTTAGTGTACTACATTCAGTTATCTCATCCTATAGCAGAGCATAAACAAGCTGCAAAATTAATACAAACCTCAAAGTATTAAGCATTAATATGCATGATAATTAGAGAGAATAACACATACTGTTCTTAGTCTAGATATCTACACTTTTATACAATACAATGATTAAACATCACATTCACAAACATGGTAATAATCTATAATAAAATAATGTTGTTTTTTTGTGCAGAAAAAATATCCACTTCCTCAGGTATCAAATGGAATACAACTGAAACCATCAAATCTACGGAGTTGAGGAGTAAAGATAGACTAGTTGAAAAGAAAATTTTAAAAGGTAAAATAGCTATAGAATATTATGGGTGATGATATCTATTTATATTACAGACAGTTTTTATCAGCTATTTTTGTGTTTGGGCTAGACTATAACTAAGTCTTGGCTATGAGTTTAATTTGTAGTTTTAGTTACTCTCCCAATTCATTCCGAAGTGACAGGCTTTTACGTTAAAATTCACAGTAAATTTTATTTATAAAATTTTATTTTTTATGTTAACATAGCATTGGTATATGGAAGAATTTAGGAAAAATGTGTAACAGAGATTATAATTAAAATGATTATTCCATTAATTAGAACAAAATAACATTATTTTTTTTAAGTTTATGCTAGTACAATAATACAATACTAGCAAGTACCCCGCCACACAGTGGCGCTTGACGTATTGCAAAGTAAGAATACAGTAGCATAAATTACTTTTGTTCATTATATCATTAACACAGTTGGTTGGTTAAGGTTACATCAGTTTCACTCTCCTGCTCTATTTTTCCTGAACTATTCCATTTCTGTATCTCCCACGTTTCTTTTTTTCATCTCTTCCTTCTTGAGCCAAGGAGTCGTTCTCCTCCTATGTCTACCGCTCCTGTTTCTGAATCTTTCTGTCCTTCTATCATGATTGTGAACTTAGTCTTGTGAAACTTTTAACTTCAGTTTTTCTACTTTCACCTTTCTTTTTCAAACTTACGCTGCCCATACTCGACAATTCGATTCCATCCGCTTTTTAGTACAATATCAATCGTACCCTTTTTGCCTTCTCTTTCGTACTTTCTCCTTTTTACTACACCGCCTTTCCTCGTCAATTCCACCAGCTAACTAACCATTATTTGCCTTCTCTTTCGCACTTTAGTCTTCCTTTCTGAAACCTACTCCGCCTATCCCTGTCTGTTCCACCCGCTTTTAGTTACAATTACAGTAATCAGTTTCTACTGGTCGTGATGACACTTTACCTATTCTCCTGTTTCTCGGCCATTCTCTCGTCTTCTTCTGTTTATCATTGTACCTGGTTAGGTTGCAAACTAATTCTCCTACCAGTAGTCTAGCATAGCCAAACCCTTCACTTCTTTACAACTGCGTTCTTGGTTTACTCAGTAATTCAACGCTGGTTCACGAAAGCTGCTCTCCTGTTTCTGTGCCACTCCCGCCTACTGTCCATTTTTTATGCCGGGTTTGGCTGCTAACTGGTTCACCCTGCACTATAGGTTTACCCGGTAATTCAGCGCGAGTTCATGAGTATTGTGCGTCTGCACGTTCTAGCTCATTAGGTCATGAATTATTCGTGAATGCGTACGTCGTCGTCGGTCATATTATATAGATAATACTACCACAACGTAGTTTTATCATGCATAGTCCAAGAAACATTTACATACACGACATCTAACATTTCTTTAATTATAACAATAGACGACGATGTGTGCTTTGGGCCGGGTTTGCAAAGTATCATCAGTAACAAGGACGTTGGTACATGTATACATCGTATGGGTTAAGAAATGTAAGATAATAACAGTTAATAGAAATACCTTGTGCTACTTTAATTTGCAAAATTTAGTATTTCCAAAAGCCGTACTTACTAGCAAAAAATAGCACTGCTTGCCAAGCCTTGTTAACTGATGTATACTGCACATATGTTTGATGTGTACTGCCTTGTAAACTATGAAGTATACTCATATTTGGAACGAAAATGTCACTATCGTAATAACACACCAAAACACGATAAGTTATTCCAGACTAAACTTAGCTATCAAGTAATTAAGGATTTACTTTCCTGTATACTTCAGTAAAAAGTGATATGAATAGAACCTTGCACATTTACACTTCTAATAGATAAAGAAATGGAAAAGGCTTGTCAAGTAGTCATTGAAAAGCAGATATCTGTAGACTTATGTGTGGGAAGAATGAACTTTGTTGGTCTGCCGAGATCAGGAAAAAGTTCAACTCTACATCGATTGCTTGGAGAATTTATAAACATCAAGGAATCTAACTTAAAAATGGAGGAACCAAGCACTGGAGTAGCTCAGAGAAAGCAGCTGTTCATTCAGAGCATCAGTAAGTCATTTGGATTTGCTCAGCAGGGACGATGGACCAAGAAGGACATTGTCGGTGAGACTACAATTCTCAATGAGGTTATAAAACAAGCTTTAGAGGGTAAGCAGAAATATCAGATGTTTGAGTTTGCTAAATAGGTGTAGACACTATACTGGTAAATGTCTTTGATTATGCTATGGCAAAGTTAATAAATGAATAAATTATTACATCATTTGTATTTCAGATTTTATTCCTTTTTTTTTTTTTTTTTTACAGAAAGCACCGTAATTCTCACTTATGAAAAGATAACACTCCAGAAATGCTATAAATTACTGCCCATGCTATCCCATGGGATATCCACCTGTTCCCCTCATCACAGAAGCATGTGCATTTGATTGTCTATTCTAGCTCATTGGACTGCATACATACACCGATTTGGGAAGGTGGCCATCCCATGAGATCATAAGGTCCCATGGGACAAGATAAAACAACTTCTGGCATTTCTGCAGGACACTTACAATTTAAACACATAATTAGAATTAAACTTTCAAGAAATTAAATTTTTAACAATAAGAAAGTAGTAAATATGTCTCTCTTAATAAATATATGTTGACAATGTTTTTAATGTATGAGTTATGATCAAGAATGTTTTGATGAGATCAGAAATATATTAAAATTGAGCAAGCAACAATAATCCAGCAGGGACCCCTAACAAAAGACTAAGAGTCAGGTTAAATATATGGTTGGGTTCACTGATGCTGGATGTATAGTTCCTTGCTTAATTTTATTAATACATTCTTGATGTGTACATTGAGTATGATGGAAGGTAAGTTTCTTCTCTGATAATAATAATTATGATGCTAAATATTTGCAAGCTATTTTTGTTCAAAAAATATTATTACTTTTAATAGGCTCAATCTTTATAAAAAAAATTTTTAGTTTTTAAAATTTAACAACTTTACTCATGTTATTTTTATAGGTACTGAAATTGATCTGGAACTTGATTACAGAACTTTACATACTCAGCAAACTTCTGAGGAGATCAAACCTACTTCAGATGATGTATCAATGCAGTCAGAGAATGCTGCAGAAGAACCACTGAAGGAAACCGATTTCAGTTATTCAGCTAATGGTAAAAATTTGAAAGAATTTGATACTTTGAGTATAGCAGAAGTTTATCCGACTTACAAAGAAGCTGTTGCGGAAGAGAATGATGAGAAAGTTAAATATTTATTAAAAGACACAATGTATTTGATAACAACAGATCATGGAGGACAAACTGAATTTCTTGACCTCATGTCTCGATTTCTAATGGGTCCTTCTTTACATCTTATCTTCAGTCGACTCACTGATTCCTGGGACAGTGTTTTTAAAATCTATTGTACCAACGAAGAAGGAGTGTCGACTGAGAAGGAAGACTCTATTGTAACACTCAAAGAAATTACTTTTCAAACTCTTGCTAGTATAGCTTGCATGAAAGTCACAAAGGACAACACTTTATCGTCAAATGAATATTTGAACAAAGCAGCAATTTTACCAAAGGCTATGTTCATAGGGACCTTCAGAGATGAAGTTTCATTGTCACATTTTAAAAAAAGAGATCAAATTCTCAGAGAGGAGATAGAAAACACAGAGTTTTATCACAAGGATATAGTATCCTATGCCTCAGAGGAGTACCTAACATTAGCTATAGATAACATGAATGGTACTGCTGAAGAAATAGACAAGGCGAGAGAAATCTTTGAAAATTGTATAAAAGAGAATTTAAGCAAAGTTCGCATTCCTTGCTCGTGGCTGATGTTCAGCATTGCAATACGGTCGAAGGACAAGCGCACAATGACACTGAAAGAATGCAGAGATATTGGTGAGAGTTTAAATATTGATTGCTCAGACTTGCCGAAAGTCCTTTGGTTTCTTCATTACCACGTGGGTGTGTTGCTACACTACCCTGATGTCAGAGGTTTTGAAGATTTCATCATTTGTGATATTAAGGTTAGTATAATGTATTTTCACATCATACTTTGGACATACAATGACGTGCTTACTATTAATTTATATTTTCTCTCCATTATTGCATGCATTTTATTTACTGTTTTTAAACGTATTTTGTTTTGTAACCCTCTATGTGCTTGTGCATGAAGATAAAAACATTTAAAGTGGAGTCATTAACATGCTTGTTATGACTGACTTTATTGTCTACAAAAAATGATCATTGCTTTCAGACTGTGCTGCTCTGTTCTTTATAGATACGCTTACTTGAAACCACACAGAATAATTTTCTTTTTAATTGAAACTCTCACTTTATTAAGTGATGAAATGATACAAAATTAAAATTTCAGCATTTCATCATTTGAATAAAACTCCTCTGGTTTATAGTTAGTTCTTTATAGAATACTTGATTATTAATCATATGCAACCATGTATGTTAAAAACTACAAAATAAGGCATACTTTCGAAAATTAGTTGTTTGGTAGCTATTTTTGAGTAAACCATTTTTAAATAAGTAAAAATATATGTGCATAATGTGCAGGTAATATTTGATGCAGCAACACAATTAATAAAACAAACATTTACTTTCTACAAGTCTGGTCAAAGAGCAGCTGAAATGTTCAAGAATAAGGCTCAGTTTACTATGGAAGATCTTATAAAGGCCACAAAAGACAACGTCGACAATGTAATATCTATGGAAAAATTGGTTACACTATTTGAACATCACAACATCTTGGCTCCACTTCCTGTTTCACAAGATCGAACAAAAGTTACTTATTTCATGCCTTGTATTCTGAGAAGTGCTACAAAAAATGAAATTAAAAAAACTCCAGTGTCCTCTGATGTGGCTCCTCTCATATATCGCTACAAGTGTGGATACTTGCCTCTGGGCGTGTTCTCTTCACTCATCATCAGCCTGGTATCAAAAACTGAACTTGATTGGACCCTCCAAGATGACAAACCATGTCGAAACAAGGTTTCATTTTTTGTTGGAGTTGATTATGACAGTACCTTGACTCTCATTGCGTACGCAACATTTATTAAAGTTAAACTTTATAAAAACTCTTTTAACAAGCCTACATCAGCTGTGTGTGCGAGCATTAGAAGTACGCTTACCGCTGTACTGAAAGAAGTTAATACAAATCTCAAGTACTTCAGTGCTACACTTCAGTATGGTTTTAGGTGTCAACAACACAAGTCCCTTTTTAAAGAAAAGCACTTGAGCATATTAGAACATGTGGAATCCAAGAATATGAGATGCTTGAAAGACCGAAATACAATCGTCCCACTAACCCAATCCAAGCAAGCAATCTGGTTTCAGGAGGTAAGAGAATGAGTAATCATTAATAACTGTATTAATTTATAAAGAAAATTGTTGCAGATTGGTATTAGTTCCACTAATCAACCAAGTGCCTCCTTGGAAGGTAAACTAATATAAATTTATAATACATAATATTATACAATTTGGGATACTTGAATGGCTTTGTTTTGTTGTTGTTGTTGTTGTGTTTTTATTATTTTTTATTTTGCTATTGAAGTGTGTATGTATGTGGATGGTCATGTACTACCGGAAAGATGTCTTTACCATAATTGTGGGTTGGTAAATCCCACATGAATTCTGGACATGATAAGCACCCTTTGATCAGAAACATCAGTCAAGTCGCAACAACCACAACATTACAGAGAGCTAAACATGGACCACAAGAATATAAATAAAGAGTAAAACCAAGGTTAAATGAAAGTCAATGCATTATAAATAAACCAGAGCTGGTGATGGTAACTAGATATACATCAAACATGGATTACAGCAGTTCTTAGTGTGCACATGCACGCTCTTTTACTCCAGGCATCTTGGCAGGCCCGAATAGTGTGCTTCTAGAATAAAGTTTGTTTAAAATGTTTTGTTAGTTATGTATTTTTTTTTGCATATTCGGTTATATAGGATACATTCCAGATAGACAATCTTCTGCACAAAGACTTGCAATCTCACAAGGTATGGTTTGCATATGAAATTCATCCAATGACTTGCATGCAATAAGTAATAGTTAGAGCATAAGCGCTTGGGTACTGGTACATTTAGTGCACTGAAGCCCAAGGGCCATGAGGGCTTTGTGCACTAAATCCACCAGTACCTAAGCTGTGGGTGCATGAGCTAACTATTTTAGATCCCATTTACCACCCACGCCTGCCCAACTTTGTTTATCAGCATTTTCGGTGTCAAGCGAATTCTTCCGGCCCAAAAATAAAATTCAATTATAATTCCATTGAGGCACACTGGCAAGTTTACTTTAGCATTGTAGCTGCCAGCTGTTATCTCCAGGTGGGCTGCTCTGCAGTAAGCAGTAAAGCAGCTAGCTATGTTAAGGTAAAATTTCTGAGGTATGAGCAGCTGCAGGAGAGTTATACGGTAGGGCTGGTCCCTGGTCCCTAAAGGTCGGATAATCACATAACCTGCTCCCTGCTTTATCTGGCCTATTCTATTAAACTAAAACTCAAAAATAGCAATACCCCAAGGGTGGTTAGTATGCACAGTTCATATACCTAAAGGCAAAAATTAGTGCACACTTACCAAGTTAGTACACCTAGTAACAATATCTAATATTATATAAGTGCATTGCACAAGAGTACAATGTTAATCTAAGATGATCCGTATACAAGCATATAATATGTACTTATATTATTATATATATATATTATTATTATAATATAGTATTGCAGAACAAGGATGGACATTGTGCTGAGGACTCCTCTACTACTAATAATCAAGGTAAATCAGTATGGCTAAGACGATCAATAGTTGTGGTTTCAGATAGTTGTAGTTTAGTCACAGTGCTGATTGTTGCCATTGCATCAACTTAATGAAGCATTGATTTTTTAACTTTGCATGTGTGTGATTCACATGTCCGTAATTCATGAAATAGCTGGAATTGATTGCAGTTATCTAGCTCTGCTAGAAAATTTTTTATTATTTATGTGTAATACTAATAGCCCCCAAACTATCCAATTCTCATATTTGCAGCAACTATTGTAATTATCATTGCCACATGGTTAAATACACACAAAGAGGAAACATAGGAAATCAATAATATAACCACAAAAATTAGTGTTGAGTCCAACTTAGTCATGAATAATAATGACAAGGGTACTTGTAGCATGATAACTGTTTGTATACATAATATATATATATTTTACTTGTTATAATCTAGGCTATCCCTTTACCATGAGCAATCTAGTTCTTCTAAAATGGACTGATTCCAAAAATGAGAAGCACAGAATTCAAATAATCTCAGAACTTAGTCCCAAATGGAGTGACATCAGTGACCTACTTGGATTCAGTCCTGCTCTCACCCAACAAATAGAACTCAACTACCACAGAGTACAAGATCGTTGCAAAGAAGCCATACGTTTATGGCTCAGCAGTGAAGAAGGAGCATATAATCGTTATTCCACCACATGGGAAGGTCTTATTGAACTATTAGAAGACATTAAATTATCAAGTTTAGCTTCAGACATTCAAGAGGTAGTCTGTCAAAATACATTATGAAGTAATTTTCAAATAACATTTGTACTTACCCAAATTTCTTCTTTTTACATACATTATTTTCTTTTTTATTGTAGGAATTAAATCATTCACTTATTAAGTAACTCATTAGTAAATTTTTACGTATGTTTAATTTATTTATAGTTTAGTTTTGTATAACAATTTAAATTCATTACGAAGTGTGCAAAAGTATTTTTTTTAATAAAACATGGCAGCGGCAAACTTTCATTACACAGTAAAAAATGGGGTGCTTAATGAACACCGTACGAGGTGTTAGAACGGCGCCTCCTCTACAACTCCTTGAATGGTGCTAGCTTAGCACCCCATATTGGGTGTAATGAAACACTCTACAACACCCGCATAGTTGCTTGTCTGGCACTCCAGCCAGTTGCATGCTAACACCCCAAGCAGATGATTAAGAACACCCAGAGTGGTGCACACTCCTAATGGTGCTTTGTGGTACCCTTTCTCAGTGCTACTAGTACACCCCAGTTCCAACACATGTTTAAAAAATAATAATTTTTTTTAATTTTATATAGTGCTGTACATCAATAGAATAATACAACAACATAATGAATGATGCATTCATGACCATTGTTTGCTTGTTTTGTTAACATCCAGGTGCATGAGTTGCCAGACATTACTGAGGCTAGCGATTAGAGGTTCACTTCACTTAGGATTTTTGTTAAAAGGTTGTTATCGTCGACTACACAAAACATGGTCATGAGACACACATGTATACATATGGTAAAGGGGTGACACATGTCAAAACAATCATGAATAATGTATGAGCATGCTAAATGATTACGTTCTCAAGTTCAACATACACTACATGGGTTATCAAAGTGCTTAATTTAGTGGTTTCAGTGAATAAATTGCTCTGAGAATAATATAATTAATCTGTACTGTAACTATATTATCTTGATAAAAAAAAAGAAAAAGAAAGGAAAATAGTAATGAATTGGTTAGTGGCAGATTCAAAATAGTGCTGTCGTTTATCGATGTAATTGTTCATTTCATTACAGTCTATGAAGGTATACAATGCTTAGCTGGCAGCCATTACAACTATACGGAACCCCGGTACACAACAAAAGTGGCGACGAGGATGGCTGCTAAAGGCTACGTAGGACGGTTAGGAGAGTTCAAGTCGGAGAATAAATCGATCATGGCTTATCTCGATCCAGTGGACCTTTATTTTCAGGACAACGGTATAGCTGAAGAAGCTAAAGTCGCAACTTTTCTTACCATTATAGGTGGGAAAACGTACACTCTGCTCCGTAGCTTAACTGCACCGGCACTGCCGAAGGAAAAGTCATTAGCACAGCTGAAGGAAACTTTAAAAAGACATTTGTGCCGCTTGAGGTCACCCATTCTTGTAAGCTTCTTCCATACACACTGCACATCACTCCAGTAGCAACTGCTGGTACACTATAGGGGGTTGATCTTCATGTGGTCATCTTATTATCTCGTGCAGGTATGTACAGCAGACCTCCTCTGCTCCTGAACCACCTCACACACACGCTGAACTGCACTGCACCACCTTGCTCCGCACTGGCTTCGCACACTCACTTACACACATGCCACACACCTACACACATGTAGACACATACACACACTCATATGCACACACACACACACACACACACACACACACACAAAGGCACACTTATGAAAAATAACTTCCATCACAACCCATTCACTTGTACCCCTCAACCTTTAATACACTATTGTCCTCCTTGCCAAGAAATAGACAGCTGCTGAAATTGTATCACCCTAAGATAAAATTCTTATTCATATAAATGGGGTTAACCACTATTACCATCTGGTCTGCAGTCATCAACCAAAAGCACTGATTCACACAATCTGGTTCATCTGACAACTGTCAGGAGTATTGAAACATAACTTCATGGTTGACCTCATACACACATACATATATACACAAAAAACAACAACAACAACAAACAACAGAAACACACGCACACACACCAAGTGGCAAATGCAACATTCCTCTACCTTTACCTTTAAAAAGTCTACCTAAATATTATGATGTCACATGTCATTCAGTCAAAGTGACAGACTTACTACAGTAGAATGTCAGTTATGTGAACACGTTGGGACCGAGAGAGGTGTCTGGATAACTGGAATATTCGAATAAGTGAACACCATAGAAATTGTATTAAGATAACACCTATGAAGGGGCATGGTCAAGTAATTCTTTGTGTCTATACATATGCTATTATTACATTTTGGGTGTTTGGTACTGAAATGCTCGGATAATTGAAGTTTGGATAACTGACGTTCTACTGTATTTGGGAACCTGTGATAATTTGTTGAACTAAAAGTTTATCAATTGTAGCCTTTATTACAGTCATTGTTCAACTGAACATTTCATCCAATTTTTTTTTTGTGGTGTGTAGCTACTATAAATCCTCAAGCTGGGTTCCACGAATAATTTGTAGCTAATGAATATAATAATTGCTTTCTGCAATCGGCTAGTAATGGTGACTTGTAGTTAGATACCTTAGAAACTACAATAGTTGATGAGTTGCACAAGCACATGATATTGATTAAGGACATGTAGTGTTAGTCCAGTGGTAGCTGCTGGACTAACACTATATATATATATATATATATATATATATATATTTATTGCAGCTTTGATATTTTTACTTGAATATTTCCGCATCACGCGAGCGTTCTGTATTCTCCCATATTGTACGGTTTATATTGTACGCTCGTTGTAGCGCGCGCGTAGCGAGTAAAATCAATGAAAATTGTATTGTAACCGGTTGAGAAAAATTTCAAAGAAGCAATAAATCACTTATCACACTCGTCGTACAATATTGGAATGATATTTTACTCTCACGCCACATTTTCACTCGCCTTTGGCTCGTGAAAATATTTTGCGTGCTCGTAAAATATTTTCCCATATTGTACTCTGACTCGTGCTATAAGTATTATATATATATATTATATATATAACATATATATATATTATATATATATAATATTATATATAAATATATTATATATATATATATACATGTATATACCCTTAATCAATATCATGTGCTAGCAACTATTGTATTTTATACGGTATCTAACTACAAGTCATCATTACTAAAAGATTGCAGTTGCTATCTTCATTAGACACATATACACCCACACGCACACACACATATTTGTGACAAATATCTTCACATAACTTACACAACAAGCTATTACCCCACATGTCTGTCAAATATTTTATGTATTATTATCTCTGCCACTGCAATGGACTGCAGGCTGATACAGGATCAACCAAGTTAAAATTTCATTTATGTGGTTAACCACTATTACTTGGTCTGCCAGTGTCAACCAGAAGCACTGATATTCACAATCTGGTTCATCTCAGATAACTGTGAGGAGTATTGAAACGTAACTTCATGGTTGACCTCACACACACACACACACACATGGTTGACCTCACACACACACACACACACACATGGTTGACCTCACACACACACACACACACACACATGGTTGACCTCACACACACCCATACACACACCAAGTGGCAATGTAACATTCCTCTACTTTGACCTCTGAAAAATCTACCCAAATATGCAGGTGTCAGACTCAATAATTGGAACCCTGGGATAACTTAGTGAGCTAGATGCTCATCAACTGTACGTAGCCTTACTACTGCTATTGTTCAACCCTGATGTAGATACTATTGCACCCACAAAGAGAGAGAGAAAGAGGCATCACAAGCATAACCTGGTTGTCATAATAAAGTTTGTATTATTTTAATAAACCAGAACATTTAATTGTATCTCACTGACTATGGTAAATTTTAATAATCCTCAGGATTATATAATTAGTCTATTGTTTTTCTTGTTCTTGTTCTTATTCAATCTGATGAATTGAAGTAAAGAACTCCCATGCCTCCATGAATGACTTGGCCTTTGTTAAGGTTCCATCCTGCTGCAAAATGAAATACTCCTTTTCTTGATCAATAATGTCAATAATTTGTTTCAGTGAAGATGTACGATCTTCAACACTAACAGTTGCAACTATAAATAATTGCCAGAAATTGACAGACTCTTGTAAAAGGACCAAAGACACCTTCATGTTTTTAATTTCTACCTGTTTCGCATCAATTTTCTGCTGAATTTCTTGCACTTTTAACTGGTACTGCCGAAGCTTTTCTTCAGAGTTGGATAAAGCCTGCTGGGCAGCGTTTGCAGCAGCCTGCGCTGCATTCAGTTCTGCTCTTCTCCTATCTAAATTGTTCCTTGCACTTTTCAGTCTTTTTTCAGCTCCTGAAACATGTCCGACTAGTTTTCCCAGTGCGTGCTTGATCCTACCCCAACCTTTTTTCTTTTTCTTCAACTTCTTTTTTGCATACCGCAAGTCATTCTCAGCATTTGTCATTTCTTGCTGTAACTGAGTTACTTTATTTTGATTATCCTGTAAAATGGCCAACTTAGCAGATTGATCTCTCAAGGCATTGTCTTTGTTTTGGCTAGCTGATGTCTTTTCTTTTTCCAATTGTATTTTCTGAGCCTGAAAGTCATCCAAAGTCTTCATCGAACTCTCTAATTTGGTCTCCTGCTCAGTCAAGTAATTATTAGAATTTAGTTTCAAATATTTAGCATCTTCAGCCAAGGCTTCAAGATGGCTTATGACAGCGCTTGCGGTGGAAGCACCAGCATCGCCTTGGGCCAGTAATTGGTACGCTTCTCGAGCAGCTTCAACGCAGTGCTTACTTTTTTGAAGCGCAGACTCACCTACACTACTACGCGCCGTAGGTACGTCCACAGCGAGCAGCACAACTAATGGTAAAAATAGAACCAGATCCATTCTCAGTAACAATATAACTGAAGAAAGCACACTTTTCTGGAAAGATTTGCCAATGCGCGTGAGCTATATCCCCACACCTTCTATAGACACTAGACTCTCAACTTATCCGAGGGCAGACAATCACGTGCCCATGGGGTTAAACCGATTATAAAAAACCCACACAACTAATTGAAAGAGGGTAGCCCCTGCTGTGGGAATGGCTACGTTTTTCTGTCTAGTTCTGACTATGCTCTTTATTCCAGTGCTATCTGGTAGTGATCTGGAACGAGTAGAAATAGAAGTAGACGGCACCGTACAGGAATATTCCATGTCCCAACTTCCCCCACCAGACTCTCCTTTGGTAAAAATGGAAAAAGAAGAAATGCACGGAAGTTTAGATATGGAATCTTTCGTAAAAGATCTCAGTAATGTGGGCAGCTTCGTCAGAATTGCTTACAATGGCATAGGAGCTGCAGGACCTGAATTTCAAGCCTTGCAGAATGAAGTCCAGCGGCTCGGCTTCGATATTTCCAAACTATGTGACAAGTCAGCTATAACAGTCGCCATGTTTAAAACCACTATTAGAAGTATTCTCTATGAACTAAAGGCTGCCTACGAGTTCCTGATAGATAACCATGAGAAATTAGCCTTGGTTACGTTTACTCGATTTTCTAACCTGGCGGAAAAAATGGCAACTGCAGCTGAGAAGCTGGAAAAAGAATTTGAAGCTCAGGGAGAAGTTGTTAATGATGTTTTAGATAAAGCAAAGATGGCAGGAGCAAATCAAGCCATTAAAATCACTGAAGTGAAAGCAGAACAGGAAAAACACGAGGCGGATTTGGAATTGCAACAAAAATTTGCAAAGGAGCATGAAGAACTAGAATTAAAATTTCGTGATGAAAGGCTTCAAGCAGAAAGACAGCAAGATAATGCTATGAATTCTAAAACTGGATTTTTAAATCGCATTACGAATGCAATTTGCTCGAGTTTTGGATTGGGAAACTTGTTTGACGATGGAAGTGAAGCTGCCCTAAAGGTAAGCAGATATCGCCAGAGAACTATCGAAAAACTTGAGAATGAAAAGGAGCAGAGAAAGCTGAAACAGGAAGCTTACAAGGCAATGGCTCAGTTGGCACATGACATCAAAATGGCAGAAAAGAATGAAAACCTGGCAGTCATAGCTGTTGATGCTCTTCAGAAGGCTTCTTGGTCACTGAAACAGCTTGTTTTCATTCTGAGAAAGGCTGCCATCTTTTGGAACAATTTAAAAACCCATTGCAAGTCTATAGCAGAAGAAAAAATTGAAACATTACTAAATGGAATTGACGAGGAAGATCGCAAAAAGTATTGGTCCTCAATGCCTTTCAAAAGGAAGATGTACATGTACATGTCTAAGTGGGTTGCCCTTCAGAGTATTTGCACAGTTCATTTGGAGCAAATTAAAGTTACACAAAAAGAGCTTCACGCATATATGCGGGAGGATCCAACTTATGAGGAATCAAAGCAGAATCTGAAAGAGTTGGTTGAAAATTTTGAGGAGGATCTGAAGTCTGCGCAGGATAGAATCAGTCAACAAAATTTTGAAGACACAAAGAAGATCCAAAGCCTCAAGAATGAAGTGAAAGATGAATTATGAGATTACAAGACACCTAGTGGTTGAGAGTGACTTTAGCTATTAAAAAACAGTTTGTTTTGTTTAGAAACTTTATTGAACTTGTTCATTTTTTTCTGAATACAATATTATGTATAAGTAATTCTTCAATTATCTTTGGCCACACCTAGAATTATTGACTCCACATCACGCCTTGCAAACCGCTTTGTTTTTTTGTTTTAGTTAACTAAAACAACACTAATTGTGTATTTATCAATATTATAGACATGACGCCTTCACACTTATTCTCAATTCTAAATATCAAATTACTTTACGTTATGTTGTGTTATTTAAGATAATCTCAGGGAAAAGGTGGTAGGATTATTTTATGCTCATAGAATCTCCTCTTTGCATCCATTTGGTTTCCTTAAACTTGGCATTCAACTTATGTAATGCAAACCAACAACAACAAAAACTCATGAAAGTAAACTGAAAAATTGGACTCGTGTGTAAATGAAAATGTCAGTGTGACAATAAATAAGATATAATCTGAAATGCACCAGGTCGCTTCTGCAAATCTTCCTGAATACAATCATATATTACGTTCAAAAAAAATCTTTTCTTAATAGTGCGAATTAGTGTAGCCCTTCTGGGATATGTAGGTAGCTGACCAGTGCAAATTTCAATGAGCAGAACACCCAAACTGTAGATATCCATCTTTGGAGTCTGGCAAGCTGGATAATTAGCTTCTGGTGCAGAGTATATTGGACTCCCTGGATTATTGGTCAGTACTTGTTTCTGAAAGTTGACAGAACCGTAGTCTGTGACTTTAGCCCTCCATGAGTGGTTGGGGAGGGGCTCAAGGAGGACGTTGCCGCTGCTGATGTCTCGATGAATGATGGGGTCCGGCTGCATCAGGTGTAGGTAGTTGAGTGCTTTGGCCACGTCTAGTGCAACAGATGCACAGAAACGATCAGTGAAGGTATCTTGAGAGTTACATGAAAGAAATTGCCGCAGGCTGGTGGGCATGTATTCCATCATGATCACCATTTCCTCATCAATGCTGGCTCCTATAAACTGGACTAGGTTGGGATGGTGCAATTTTGCTGCCATGTCCATTTCTCTGATGAAGTTGCCATTGTAAAACTCTGAATGATGGCCTGAGTATTGGACCTTTGCAGCTACTTGGGTTCCCCTGAAAGAAGCCACCCATACTTCTCCCCAGCCACCTCCTCCCAGCTTTTGGTTGGTCATTGAAATCTCCCTCCTCTTTACCAGCCAGGGCTTCACAACACCAGCCACATTCAACAATTTCCTTTCAAAGGCTATGGCTCTTTGCTCGGCATTGTGAAGGCTACGTCGTAGCTTTTCAGCCTCTGCCCGGTAATTGTCAGCATCTCTTCGATACCTTTCCAGATTGCTTTTGTGTTCTTCAGCCATCTTCCTGTACATGTCAGCTTTATCTCTGCTTAACTCTAGCTTCTGAGTGCATTGCGAGTACTTTTCCTTGTTTCTGCGCCCAAAGCCAATGGCCATACTAAGCATTTGTTCATATTTCTGAGTGTTTTTGTGCACCCATTCTTCCGCCTCCTGCAATCTCAACTCTGCCTCTTGTTTGACAGCTTCAGCTGCTTGCAAATTGCTTTGCGCGACTTCTTTGTTACAAGACTCTGCCAACTGAAGTTTCAGTGGCACTTTTTCTCTGATTCTCTCACTTGTCCCAAGCTTGCTACTGTCAATAATATCTGTGAGCTCCCATTGAGACTGCTTGCTATTATTGTTCCTCCTTTCTATAAAAACAATGCAATAAGAACAAAATGGACATACTTACTATGGTGTGCTCAATAGTTCTGGTGATTGGTGATCAAGCTTATATAATGAATTTTAAGTGGTAAAGGTAGTGATCAATGTTTGGACATTAGGAGGTATGCTTAGCTATTGCTGTTATATACAAAGCTTCAACAAAGTAGAAGCACAAGATTATGACAGGTAAATCAACCTCATTATGTAGCTACAAATAACTCTTTTACTACATTATTGCTGTGATTTCGTTCTTTTTTTTTCAGTGCAATGAAGTTAAAGTACCTATTATGCATATATAATATGTGACCGTCTATGGGAAAATCGGGCACAACGCGGCATGCGTAGACGTCGCAAAAAGATCGATTTAGTTCTTAAAATTGTATTAAATAAGCCTAACGAAGGGAATGGTTAGGTGATATATAGCGGGAATGGCTAAAGCTAAGGCGATAAAACTTGGAGAACTTAATATCTGCTTGCCGAGGAGTGTGTAAGTGAAAAAAAAATTTTTTCGTCGGGGCCGCGTTGTGCCCGATTTTCCTGTAGACGGTCACATAATAGAACCTTTCTTATCCAGAAACTTTGGGACCACGGGGTACCCGCATCTTAGAAAGTGCCAATAGCTTAAAGAAAAATAAATAGCAATGTCCAGGGGTATTAAGAAGCTAATTTTGATTGGTCAGGCTATACAATGCATTTGTTCAAGTATCAGCTGTATTTATGGTCTTGATATTTTACTATTATTGTTGAACACCAGAGCGATCCCCCCCCCTCCCCCCTAAATACAGCCCTGCGGCATTGGATGAAAATTCAGTGACTGAACTTCATTCAAAGCATGCATTGCTGAATGCTTGTATCTATAGACTTGAGAAAATACCAATACAATGCGAGTTTTTCCTGGCCATGCTGCACATTCCTGCTTACCAAATCTCAAGTGAGTTATATCAGATGAACAATCTGTAGCTCCTCCATGGATGATCACTTCAGCACAATTAGGACTCAACTTGAGAATAGAAGCACAGTGCCAGAGCCTTGACTGAAGACCAGGTACTGAAATCTGGCAAATACTGACTTAAATTAATAATATGCATTGACTAAGGAACACCGATACAAAGTAAAATTTAATTTTTAATTCAATTTCTAATTACTTATATCCTGATCATACAAACATGCTCTATGCTGCTGAAAGGCAAGCTATCTTTCAAGCTAAGCAAATGAAATTTGATTAGAAATTTATGTGATACTGGTTGACCACACTTGCTATATATGCAATGTATTTATATTATATACATATATATATATTTATATAATATAATATGTGACTGAATTATTATTTAAAGAAAATGAGTAAATAATATGCTGCTCATTTTTTCAACTAAACGTAATCTAGGTTTAGCAAGCATGTGTATGTATATACAGTGGAGTAGTCATTTAGCCTTATAAATGTTTGTGGTAGCCATTTTATCTAGCAAATATACATGAATAGCAATCCAGCAGAGTTTCAACTTGCATTAGGCATTTGTGCAATAAGTTCTTTCATCTAACTCATACTCTTTAATCTGAGAAATACATTTATGATGCTTTTTTTTTTTCTAAATAAGGTTATTAATATCAACTGGTATTTAGAATTGCCTTTTTAATTCTTTTCAAGATTTGGCTGACATATAATTTACTTAACACTGTAGCAATTTACGTAACTTGCCTCAAGTTGCTTCCAGCTTCCAGACTGAACATCCATTACCCACATATCTCTTAAAATGTTTCCTGTATTGTCTCTTCCTCCAATTACAAGCACTTGATCTACCAGGGAAGCCATTGCATGACTCGATCTGCCGACTGGTGTCATTTCATCTCTACTAGGCATTTTAGACCAGTGCTGTGTATTTGTTAAAAAGGAAATAATCTATAGAAATTATATTAAAGTTGTTTTTTCCCCTCACCATTATTGACAAATCCAGCACGTATGCCTCATTAGTGCGTTCACCTGACCATTGCATACCACCAAACAGCATTGCTCTATGTTCATCAATCATGAGGAAAGAAAAATTGAAACATGGAGGGGGCACATCGCCGCCTATCTCCAATGGATACCATTTACCTGTAGTGAATATGTGATGGCAATATATAAAATGAAAATAAGTTTAATACGCTTGTGTGTCAGTAACGACGACGACGACGGTGTGTGTATTCATGAATAATTCATGAGCTTTGTATGGTTCGGTACATTTATGGTAGGTAAAGTATTGCCACAATCAGTAGAACGTGTAGTCTGGCGTATCCGACCCTTTACCTTCCTTATATTAGTGGGCGGGGAAAGGAAATAATAGAATAATAGTAGTAATAAATAGTAGTAATAATAATAATAATAATAATAATATAATAATAATTAAGCTATAACTTAGGGACAAAACTTTTTTTGAGTAATTAATTGTAACACAATACGTCAATGTAAGGAAAATACATTTTTAACAAAAAAAAAAATAAAACAATGTATCCAAAGAGATTGAAATAAAACTGAATTCTCACCTTCTCTTAGATCAAACCTGTGTATCTCATTCGTGATCCCTTTGGATGAACTAGGATCCTCATTCTTCTCAGTCTTAATCTTAAACCACTCAGACCCAGGCTGGATAGGACCATTGGGCACACCAATACCACCAAACACTATCAGAGAGTTGTCATAGGCAACCATTCCACATCCACTCTTCTTCATGGGCGCTTCCTCTGAATGTGGAGCTACTAAACTCCAGGAATTTTGTTCAATATCATACTTAACCAGGCTCCCACTGGACGAATCTGAATGGTCGTTGTTTACTCCACTATATATATAAATACACTTCCCAAAGTGAGTCGATGCACCTTGACGATGTCCGCTAGGCAAGGCTCCGTTGGTGTGAACTTCAGGTTTCCACCACTCAAGGAGTGCATCGTAAACGTGAATCCCAGCAAGTAAGTCATCTCTCCAAATATATATATCTCCTTCAACCGCCTCAGAACAAAGAGAATCTCTGGGGTTAGGGCAGAATCTGTAGTCAGCCATTGCAAAATATTTACACCAGGTAATCCCCAAGGAGGCGTGCCCAGTTATGTAGAAGTTACGCTAAACTGCGGCGCGACGCTACTTCCAAAAAGTATGGCATCCAACTTTCTGGGCGGGGTGTAGATTTTTTATTTACATTCCTATTAAACTAGAAAATGCTCGTGTAGCATTGGTTGGGCGAGCGAGCGAAGTTCTGGGGAAATGTTGACACTTTCAATTGCATTGGGGTCGTTTGATTTGAATTTGCATTGGTTTTCTTCCTGCAGGTTGCCAAATCTGAATTCACATCTCATTATTAGTAGTAGAATATGTAATGACATGTAAAGGGGGAAATGATGATTGGTAAAGGGTAAAGAATGGTACTCCTCATGATAAAGTAACAATGATAACAAAATAATGTGTAAAGTACAGAAAAGGGGAAAAGGGGGGAAACGTGTAAAGGGGAAACATGTAAAGGGGAACCGTGTAAAGGGGAAACATGTAAAGGGGGGAAACGTGTAAAGGGGGAAATGGGGATGGGGGATACTCTGAAGTGTCCACATGCTAAGCATGACAGTAATTCAGTTTTACAGACGCATAATACTGGAAGCTGGCCATAGCTAATTGGCATAGAGATAGTACCCTAAAATTAGAGGACAGATTGCACGACCTGAAAATGAGATGGGATGTGCTTGATGTATAAAGCCATGTTGCTGTCTTCTCCTGGCATCATATTTATGGTGTCTTCAATCCTGAGAGTGGGAGAGTACCTCTGCCAGGTAGTGTTGAGTCGTGAATATGACTGAATGTCAATCTGCAGCAAGTGGGCAAATGTGAAGATCTCCACATCAGTACCACACTGTGGACTGCTCCATTATCTAGTGATATTCATGACTATGAAACGCTTGAATGAGTAGCTCTACCAATGATAGTTGAATGGTATATGATTAGCTACACTACCATTAGCTAGAGTAACGAGAGAAAATTAGAAAAAAGCATAATATGCGACCACGTATGTGCGCGTGCGTTTAAACGACCACGTATGTGCGCGAGCGTTTAAACGACGACGTATATATGCGCGAGCGTTTAAACGACGACGCATTCAGGATTTCCATAGACTACATCATCTTAGAGTTGCTCGCTCGCTTCGCTCGCTCGCCAATAATAACCGGCTACCAGATATAAAGAATTTCAGCATAAACAAAAGATGGGAAACTGCCTGACTAGAAAATCCACAAAGAAATACTTAAAGAATGCTACCATATTAGTAATTGGTAAACTAAGTCTACAAAAATTTAATTCATTCAATTTCTTCATTTACTATTATAGGTCCAAGTGAAAGTGGGAAAACTGAAACATTAAAAAGATTAGGGGAGAGCTCCGCTCCAACAATAGGTGAACATAGCTTCTTGATTCATAATTTTAATAGTTAGTCAATATTCAAGAATTCTAATCCTTTAGGTTTTAGCGTGACTTCCATTGTTAACAATCAAGCACACTTCAAAGCGTGGGAAGTAGGAATGCCCAAGCAAGCTTTAGTAAGTAAATAGATTTATTATAAATATTAGTGGTGTTATAGTAATATGGTTGACCTATCGTTGCAATTGACATCGATCAATAGTTAAATTCAACAGGAGTCAAACTATTATAAATTTACTGTAATTTGCAAGACCTGGTGCCAGTGATGGCGACCAAATATTTTTAATTCTGTATTGTTTAAAAAAAAAGAGTAACTTTAATCTTACATGGTTACCACAGGGATGGTCATGCTCACTGGTTTGTGACTGCTCTGGATCTCCGGTTTTTTAAAGAATCGATAATCTAACATTCATATATTTTGTTCATACATTGCTCTTACATCGAACTTACAATACTTTTTTATATTTTTTTTTAAAATTATGGCTACTGGAATGCTTATTATAGCATCTGTCTGCCCGAATTATTTTATTGTAAAGGGCTCTGAAGCTCCAAATTCCATTTTTAGGGACTTTTCAAGCTACATTAATGTTGTTGCATTTCTTCTTCTTAAACTTCTGACAGTGTTTTGTTTGATTATTGTTAATTTTCTAATAAAACTCATTGTTGTCACTTTAGCTATGGAAGAAATTCAGTGATTTCGTAAATCTCCTCTTTGTTGTGGATAGTACTGATACTCAGGGAATTGAAGATTGCAAAAGGGCTATGTGGAATATCTTAAATGAAGGTGTTCTTAAGGTCAATTCTGTTCTTATAATGGCTAATAAACAGGATCTGCCAAATGCTTTGACTCCAGAGGAGGTGGGAGAGAAAATGGAAATTGAATCAGTAACAGATAAAAAAATTGGTAAAGATTAAACTTTATTCGTTTGTTGCTTTGTATATTGCATAGGTCTAGCACATAGTGAGGCAGACAGGCTATCGCCTCACCCAGATTTTCATAAAACTATACCCATTATAAGACTCTGTACCCTCATTTTCTACATTCTCAACTAACATTAATGAGAGTATCAGTTAAGCCTGGATAAATATTAGATTTACTAACAGTCTCAACTGGCTATAATCACCGTAATTAAATCCAAGCTAGAAATTATTTCACTAAAATAAATTCTATAATATTTATATACTGTTATGGTCTGTTGTGGTCACATCATTTATTTATGCCTCATTCTGACAATTTTACTGCTAGGCCCTTGTATAATGTCTTTAGTTTGTGGAGTACAGCACTGTTGCCAGTTTACAAAGCAGTGCAGTAAAGTATATTTAGAAAGGTTTGGGAACTGTAAGTTTCGAAGTAGTCTTGGCAGCTGACACAGTAAATGCTTTCTAGACCTTAATGTATTCACCCATTCGTGAACTTTTTAAAGTTTGCTGCCATCAGGAAGTATCAGAGAAAATTACTAGACATGAAAGGATTTTATGGAAAAAGAATACACCTGTCACAATCAAATTCCCTGTGTTTGCTTGCCTTAGCAGCTTTGTAGCAAATAAACTGCTAGAGTCGCAATTCTAGAGCCCTACTAACACAGCCATACTTTCTATTGTTAAAAACAAAACAAAAAAACTTCAAAATGTATCTAGTTAAAATAGGTAATTGATATTTAATATAAAATACATTTTTTCATCAATTTTCCAAATTTAGCTAATACTGTATTTGGATGAACTCTACATAGTTAATGGCAATGTTTGTCTTTTAGTGTAGCTACCTTATTTGTTGCATTCAGTATTTTGAGATGGCCAAATTGGAGAAAGAGTAGTGTGTAATGATTTGCACACAAATTATATTTAATTGAGTTTTATTAATGTCTTGATTGTTAACATTAATGTTTTATAAAATTCAGAGGTTATTGGTACAGTTGCTGTCACAGGAGAAGGATTGGATCTAGGAATGGATTGGATAGAAGCAAGTCTTCCATGATGACTGGAACATGATTGCTGTATCTATGTTCAAAAAGAAATATTATAAAATCACAAAGATTAAAATCTAATGCATGTTCAGTTAGCTACTTACAATAATCATTTTACAAAATTGAATACAGTACTATTTTTAGTTATTAAATTTTTTCAACTTTGAATAGTAGTCATTATCCTTTAACCGGTCCCATATTTAAACATTGTGTTCAGTTTTTTTATGGCTTATTAATTTAGTTTTTGTTACATTTTTGTGACCATTATTATTCTCAATGTTTAGATAGCTAGTTAACTGTTGGAGTAATGCTACTCATCAGTAAATGAAATTGCTGAAAGGAATTTATCACCATTCCTGTCAACATAAACACTTAAACACAATAATCAACAACGCACATGTTGTATACCAATAAAAAACCGGAGTTCATTTATTCAGGGACAATATTTAGCCCTAGCCCTAGCCCCCTAGCCCTAGCCCTAGCCCTAGCCCTAGCCCTAGCTTGACCTTGTCTAGATAATGACAATAAAACTGAGCAAGAAATTCATTCATGTAGCATTGACGACAACTTTCATTCTTCAGGATGAGAAGCCGTCACAGCGAGTTACCCTTTACCAGTCGCTCTTATTTTCGGTCACCAGACGCTTCTGTTATATTTAATTGAGTTTTATTATCAAATGAAAATGTCTTGATTGTTAACATTAATGTTTTATAAAATTCAGAGGTTATTGGTACAGTTGCTGTCACAGGAGAAGGATTGGATCTAGGAATGGATTGGATAGAAGCAAGTCTTCCATGATGACTGGAACATGATTGCTGTATCTATGTTCAAAAAGAAATATTATAAAATCACAAAGATTAAAATCTAATGCATGTTCAGTTAGCTACTTACAATAATCATTTTACAAAATTGAATACAGTACTATTTTTAGTTATTAAATTTTTTCAACTTTGAATAGTAGTCATTATCCTTTAACCGGTCCCATATTTAAACATTGTGTTCAGTTTTTTTATGGCTTATTAATTTAGTTTTTGTTACATTTTTGTGACCATTATTATTCTCAATGTTTAGATAGCTAGTTAACTGTTGGAGTAATGCTACTCATCAGTAAATGAAATTGCTGAAAGGAATTTATCACCATTCCTGTCAACATAAACACTTAAACACAATAATCAACAACGCACATGTTGTATACCAATAAAAAACCGGAGTTCATTTATTCAGGGACAATATTTAGCCCTAGCCCTAGCCCCCTAGCCCTAGCCCTAGCCCTAGCCCTAGCCCTAGCTTGACCTTGTCTAGATAATGACAATAAAACTGAGCAAGAAATTCATTCATGTAGCATTGACGACAACTTTCATTCTTCAGGATGAGAAGCCGTCACAGCGAGTTACCCTTTACCAGTCGCTCTTATTTTCGGTCACCAGACGCTTCTCCCGCCTAGTAGTTTGGTAAGGGGTTTAGCTCGAACCAGGCTTACTTATTTTAGCAAGGCCGAGAAGGCTGTGTGAGTAGCAGTTCAGGATTTGTCATCATGGACCGTTATTGTGAAGCTAGAGGGTGCCTCCCTTGTAAAAATAGTTTGTTGAAGTTGAGGAGGTCATTTTTTTGTCGGGTAATTTTGGAGAGCTGGTTCGTACGAGAGTCCATTATGGTTTTGAAATTAGCACTTCCTCTTGTAAGTTACGATATAGATAACTACATTAGCTTGAAGTTTTGTTTACTAAATTATGCTCATAATTTTGTTAGAATGCAGTTTATAGTTGTACCAATCTGGGCAGAGTGCCGACTTCCATACCCATGGTATATTTAAAATATTAGGCTCACATAAGCTTGGTAATCATCCATATATATAATATATCCTTTAAAATACTGATACTGATTTTCATAAGTTACTTGGGTATGAAAATAGCAAATTTTCTTGTTCTAACAGCCAATATCATTAATTAAAACTTAACCCAAAATTAACAGTATTGGCTGTTAGAACGAGAAAAATTGCTATTTTATAATTATTTCAGCCTGAATACTTGGGTTAGTCTGGCGTAGCTAGACCCTTTATCGAACCATTATGCTGGGAATGGGTCTGGGGACATGGCCATACCAAATTTGTTCTGCCACACATATATTGCAGCGGTCAATTACTGTTAGCAAATTTTACTGTTAGCAAATTACCGGGAATAGCCCTCGTCAACCACAAATAGCAATTCCTGTACATGTCAGCCACCCTTTCAATGCTAGGTTTAGCAATCATGGCTAATTTGCGGTAGAAATTCAGGTATAAAGGAGGTGGGGCATTCACCACTTCCACATTCCTCCAGAACAATTTGGTAGGGCCATACGTGGGTCTGGCTCCACTGCACTATACTTGGGTATGATATAACTGGCATGACTCTGAGGGGATTGCTACTCCTTTTTTTTTCCCCCTGATTAGTGATATGCTTGAAAAGTACATAATGGCTACATTTATTTGTTCTTTTTTTTTTCCCTTTTTTTCCTTCTTTGTCACAGTTCTTCTGGCACAGTTTCCAAGAACTCCCATTCTTCATTGTTCTGCTGTTTGTGGGTCACTATGGAGGCTCTCAAGAACTTAGTGCAGCAGGTAAAGGGTTATTCTTACAGTAATGGCTATTGGCAAAGGGGGAATAGTAAGTGCAATGAAGATGGTGGTATAGTGTACATTTAAACACGTGAACTAGCACATGCAGACACTTTAAATTACTTCGTAGTAGTGTTTGCAATATAGACATATGGATTTTAAAGAGTAAGAAGTTGCAATACATGCTACAGACTCTAATGGCGCAAAGATGGCTGTTATATGCTTTCAGTGTCGAGGTGATTGGCATTACAGAAGTGAGACGATGTTTGGATACATTGCTGCTTGTAATGGCTGAGTCAGACCATTAGTTGAACTTGTAGCGCCAACCTCTTAGCTACCATCTTTTATAATGGCAAGCAAGCTATTTATTCTGAATTAGTCCCTTACTGGTATCTAAAATAAGAGTAGACAAATGAAGTTTCACTGAACACATTCCATCTTGAAGTTAGAACTATGTATGTAGGAAAAATCCCAAACAGAAGCCATTTGGTAAAGGGTGAGGCTAAAGTTTAGGTACAACTTAGATGAGAGCTGGGCAAATTGTGATGTCAAAAAAATGGTGTTCAACATATGGAAAATTAATGGGAATCTCATACTTCCGCCACATGAATCGGCTTGTTTTTGTTTGTTTGTTTTTTATTGTTTTTTGTTTTTTTTGTTTTGTTTTTTTGTTGTTTTTTTTTGTTTTGTTTTTGTTTTGTTTTGTTTTTAGTATGGAAAGTGATCTAACAAGCTCTGACAAAGTAAAAAAAATACCAAAGCTCAATGTGATATTAGTAGATCTAATTCACTTTTTTTGGAGGGGGTTTGGAACAGTTGTATGAAAGCTAAAAATCTAAAATTTCATACACTTTATTAATCTTCATAAAGCATACATGAAGCCAGTTATAATAATATGTAGTTTTGAAGTTATACCTGTGGTTATGGCTGGTGTGAACTACTGCCAGGTTCTATGCTAGCGGAAGCTTCACTGACAATGCTTTAAGCTGTTCAACAACTCCAGCTCATAGCTGAGCCCCAGCAATGTCGTGACGCCACCTAATAGTAATCAGAAATAAATCACTGTAACCTCTGGCCGAAACTCACCACAAATTCAATCTCCCCACAATTTACAAGAGTGTTTAGCAGCCTTTCTTATATGTACTTATACATATACTGACATACATGTGGTATAGACCCGATCTTAATCAGTCCTAGTACTGTCACGCTTCTGAACTGGTTCTGGTGTGACCAGTTTGTATGTTTTGTGAGGGAAGAATTGTTATTGGCAATATGTTTATGTGTGTTAATATGTTACTGTTATGTGTGGCTTCCCTGCAATTGCCATGACAACTAATGCCGTTCCTCAGCTCTAGGAAGTGCAGTAAGTCTGATGCGTTGTTGTTGTTGTTTTGATTCGCTTTGTTTTGGTTTCTGTGGTATTACTCAGCTTTAAGTTAGCAGCTATGGAAGTATTCCAGTCAGTTGTTGCATATAGAAGTAAGAGCTGTGATGTTTAATTCTCTGTGACATTTAAAATGTAAATATTAAAAAAAAAATTTGGTATCCATTTATAAAATTTAAATTATAAATTGTAGCATACGTACTCATCTAAATCTGTATAATATGTTCCTTTAATTCTAATGTTCCCCTCAACCAATTGTCTGTGGCAAATCCTTATTGTTGTTAGTTGTTGTTGTTGTTTTGTTTTGCTTTAAACCAGATTCTACATTACTAGTAATTGTATAGCTCGTTAAGCTTGTTCTCCCATTCTGTTACTCTGGTTGTGTTGTGTTGTGTTGTGTTGTTGTCCTCTCGCAGATAGTTAATCTGTCCGGGACATACGTGATACTAGGACTGGTCATGGCCGCTGACACATTCTTCCCTCAGGCAAGGCAGACACATATACTCTTGTATTGTTGTTGGTGGTGGGTAGGTAAATACGTAAAATAGTGTGATGCTATCAAGATAGGTACTTATTGTATGCATATATAGGCACACACACTTGGGTGGGGGGGGGGGGGGGGGGGGGTGAAACTTACCTTTTCGCAAGAAAAGCTTGAAACTAAGAAGCTGGACTGTAACTGGTTTAGTTACCTGAGAAGACTTGTACGACTTAATGATGGAGGAGGAAAAAATAAGTGGAGGAGGGAGGAGAGAGGGAGTAGCGAAATGCCTTGACCGTTGTTCTTCCATTTTGAAATGAGATGAATATCACTTGCCATTTTATGCTAGATAAGTATTATTACTAGCAAGTACATTACTACACAATGGCACTTGATGTACTATCTTTTACAAATTAGAAATGTGGTGGCATAAGGTATTTTTATATCATTATCCTCTACCATTAGGTTTAGTTCATCGGTTCACTTCTTTCTTGACCCAAGTTCATTTATACACGCACCACTGCCATCTGTTTTGATGATGCTTTACCGACCCATCTCAACATTATTAGCAAATACTATAACCACCGTTGGTAGCATTATTAACAATGCATACAGCTCAGCTACTTGTACCGTTATCATCACTTTTTTCTCACTTTTTTGACCGACCACCGTTGTGACTACTGATGACGCTGTACCAAACAATCACTGGTGACGCTTTACTGACTGACACAGCTAATGAATTATTCATGAGTGCACATATCTTCATCATTTAAGTTGACAGATTAGTGTATTATTATTATTATTATTATTATCTATGTAATAATACACTAGTGTGAGTAGTGACCACGATGGTGACCGATGACGACGATGGTGTGTATTCATGAATTATTCATGAGCTGATCAGACTCGGTATTCAAACCTGCAACCATCGATTGTGAAGTGCTCGTACTAGCCATTAAATGGTCGGGACTTAACAGCTTGCGAGTATCTTGAAGTGCCTTAATATAGCATTCTATAATAACTGAACACTGGGTCACTGAACTGAGTTGGGAAGGAGTTCATCTACAGTAACTAACCATAATGGGTATAAGAGAGGCAGACAGGCCAGGATGGCTGAGGAAAGAAAAAAAAAGAGCAGGAGAGGTAACCATGGATGAAATTACCTTATGCTACTACTCCTAGTTAGCACATGTACATCAGGCACCACTTTGTGGTGGGGTACTTGCTAGCTATTATTATTATTATTGTTATTATTGTTATTATTATTATTATTATTACTATTATTATTATAATTCAAAGTGGGTTGTTTTTGACACACATACTGTTGACATTTGATGTAGGAATCAAATTGATCAGGGTACACACAGTTTCAGAATTGGCAAATACGGTTTTGTCGTTGTTGTTATTGCAAGTGACTTTCTTTAGTTTTTATTGTGTTTATAGAGCTATGGATTCAAGAACTACAAACGAGTTGGCGTTATTTTACAGAGAGGTGAGTAGTAGTCCCCATGGTTGAATGAGGGAAATGAAGCAAGAATTTTTTATCTGGGGATACAAATTAAATTTAGTGTGTGTGTGTGTGTTTATGATGTGTGTATGTGTGTGTATGATGTGCGTGTGCATGTATGTGTGTGTATGTACATGTATGTGCATGTGTGAGTGTGTGTGTGGGAGCGGTCTCTCTCCACTGCTTGCCACCAACTGAGGGATTGGCAAAGGAAACGGTAAAGCTGCCAGAGACAGAAGGTTCGCTATCTTCTCAGCTTACTAATGCTCTCTGGTGACTCGCTGCCACCAGAGTTCTCCCACCCGCACCCTTTTGACAGAGTATTAAATCTGTACTAAAAGCTTGGGATTATAAGGGGAACTGATGGACGCATGCGAGACCAGAGTTTATAAGTTCCGGGTCACGCATGCGCACATATAAGTGAATAGTGATCTACGGAAATCCGGGCACACACTATACTACATACGTTTACATTATGATAAGATGAAAATACACTGCTAATAAATTATAACTGTTTATATGACACACACATGAATGTTCTCTTCTTCTTTGTCTCTTGTCTATCTTTATCTCTTCCTCTTTCTCTCTCTACTTCTTCCTTCTGCTTCTCTCTCTTGTCCTCCGCCCACAGTGTGTGTGTGTGTGTGTGTGTGTGTATGTGTCATTGTGAACTAGCCAAAGAACACATCAAAAGATATTTTATAAAAATGTACTAACAAAAACAAACACAGGTCAATTATTATTTATTTTATCTATTGACTTATTTATTTTATTTAAGCTTTTTGTTTGATAAACACATTGCTACATCAGCGAAATGTTCCCAAAATACATGTTTGGACAAAATGTTGCTGACTTGCACCATAATTTCAGCCTCTCCCTATGTTTCTTACTGTATTATGGTACGTTCAAACCGTTCAGTCAGATTGCTCAATTTGTGGTGACTATATTTCATACCCACCTCCTAGCAAGTGAATAAGTAAACATTCCAATTAAGATTAGTTTTTGTGCGTTTCTTATATCCTAGAGCCGCCATGGTACGAGTCAGTTGCACCCCTCGGTTTGGTTGGTATGGGATTTACACTATCCTCGGCAGGGCTGTATTAAAGGGGGTGGGCACGGGAGGGGCATTTGCCCCTCCTTGAGTAATTCTCGCCCCCCTTCACCCCCCTTGCTTTTCTGATGTTCTATTATTTTAAAAACCTGAGAATAGTTCATGATTAAGTATTGATTAATGTCCAACTACAAAATTATAGCCCCCCTTTTTTTCATACTCTAAATTCGCCCACCTTTTTTCATATCCTAAATTCGTCTCCCCCTTTTTCATACCTTTAAATTTACCCCCCCCCCCCCCCCCTTTTTCATACCCTACCCCCAGGAAATGTTCTGCATACAGCCCTGCTCGGGCTTTTAGCCCTCGGTTGTATAAATCCCATACCGACCTCCATGTCTTGATGCAAACCTATACATATATGTGTCTATGGACATTCTTGTATGTGTGGCATATTGTTAGTCTTAATGTGATAAACGTACAACATACGTACAACATATTTTACAATGTTATGCATCATAGCAGGCTATAAATAGAAAAGACTACTAATTACAACTTTAGTTCTCTTTGGCACACTTGGTATTTGGAAATAGCTCTTTGACTTCCATTAGCATTACCATTTAATAATGGAGAGAGTTTGAATTGAGGTTACTGCTAAGTATTTCACTTAATTTTCAAGAAAAGCTGCGGTGAGAAACTAATTTTAAAAGTCTTCGCTAAAAAGCTACACTCTTATCTGTTCAGTTGTAACTCATAGGAAGTGTAAATGCCCTCTATTTGGAAAAGCACTTAATTAATTCTGGTGTCAGTGTGACGACCAGTGCCTGATTCTCTCTGAGGCTCGGAATGGTCCGCTTGCAACCGCTGGTGTGAGCTTGCAGTCTTGAACTAGCCCCTAAAAACGCCTACTCCTAAATCAGGTTAATAGCTTAGGTTCGGGTTGATCAGACAGCAAAAGAAACTTAGAATTACACTATCTTAAATCATGGAGACCACTGACGGTTGCCAGTGGTCCTAACTAGGACATGAATATGATTACAGAAATCAGGTAAGGTAAAGTAATGAGGAGTTAATGAAAAACTAGCCTAGGTGCTGATTGGTAGTTATTAGTTCAGTCTTTTGCTGACTCTTCTGTCCGGGAGAGTCCTGGACAGTAAGTAGGTTGTAACTAATAATTCGTATGTACAAATATATAGTGAATGTTTAAATTCAGAAGGTGGATGAACATATAATTTGTAACTAATGCTTATGATGTGAACTATAGCCGGCTAACTTCTCGCATATCTTATTGTGTGAAGCACATTGTGTGAATTAACACCTCGTCTTGTGAGCCACGTCTGGATTTTCTTGCTCTGTAACCACTGTTTCTGTTTGACAGTGGCAGGAACGGAATAAAGAACTGTTTTTGTGGTCAGTATTTTAGATGACCCTCGCTGCAATAACTTGACATACTTTCTCCCTCAAACAACAATGTATGTTATCCTCTTACTTTGTTCTAAATGATAACTATGGGATAATATAGTTATTAGCGACTCTCAGAATGATTGCTAGGTAACTACCTACCTCCTCAGGTTTAACCCTTGGTATTGGGACTGTTATCAGCAATAATTCCTCAAACCTGTAAGCATGCATGTATGTATATAATCAAATAATTGTGACTTGCTATACCATTACCCATGTATTACACTGCTTGTCTATTAAGTGATTCATTACTTGTGTGCATACTTCTGCAGGTATATTGATATTGATGTTGGCAAGTGTTCCTATAGCGGTGGTATGGTTGAACTCGGAGTCTATCTTACTACTACTGAGACAAGTGCCATGTGTGGCCAGGTCAGCTGCTTTGTTGTTGGTGGTGTTGCTGCGTTTATTTGAAAAATTATTAGTTCATTGCAAGTGAAATGAGACACTATCTGGAGCGTACACACAGTGGAATAGTATGTACTCCTATTTGGCATGTATGTGGCATGTTTGTGCAATATGTTGGTGTATGAATGAGTGTTTAGTGCTAGTGGCCCCTATCTGCATGTATGTAATAACATGATTTCATGTGAGTTTAATAACGATGGTATTTGCATTAATAAATAATTCATTCACTGCAATTATTGGAATGGGCCACATGATCTACAATAGACATTGTTGTCGATATACCAAGTTTATTTAGTGATAAATTCAAGCTGGAAGAGTGATTTAAATTTACAAATCATTTGATAGAATGAGATTCCCCATTCATTAATTATTATTATTTTCCTTGCAGATTGACAGGTTTGTACACACGTATATTCATCGTAGCTCTACCGGTGAGTTCACTCTTACACAACCAGAGAACACTTATTTACTTCACAATGAAAATCATTTTATTTGAGCATGTATATGAATATGTGACCGTCTACAGGAAAACCGGGCACAACGCGGCACCCTTCGAAAAAAAATTTTTTTCATTTACAGAGTTGAGCTCTCCAAGTTTTATCGTCGTAGTTTATGTCGTTCCCACTATAATAGACCTAACCGTTCCCTTCCGTCGGCTTGAAACAATACACTTTTAAGAAATCGATCGATCTTTTCTCGATATTTACGCACGTCGCGTTGTGCCCGGTTTTCCTGTAGACGTCACATATATATATATATATATTATATATATATACAGTAATGATTTATAACTATTGTGAATTTGTATATCGTGTGTGTTTGTAACCCTCTCTCCCTCACCCCCAGGCTATGGTGGTGTATGTTATGTTGGTGAAATATTTGAGTGCTCAGAGTCTGGTGTGGATTTTTGTGGCCATTGGCTTTACCACAAACCTGGTACTGACGGTCACTTGTGGAATCTACGTCGCTGTTAGAGGGACATTTGGCTCAGTGTAAGTGACCCTAAAATTACACATTCCCAAATGAAGCACAATTTCATTCTTAATTAACACTTCTGATTATACAGTAGGAGACAATAAAGTTCCAAAATTCTGTTCCGTAGAACAGCCATTACACGATTAAAAAACGGGGAAAACGGTACGCCGTTTGGCAATAAGCAGCTGTTCTGTTTGACCGGCGTTACCGTTTTAATCTTTCTTGTTCACCACACGAAGAAATTATAAAAAAGCGTTTATCCAATAAAATGTTCCGATTTTTTGTTTACAGGCTCCTGAGGTTGAGAGAAAAAAATTGACGACGTCCTATTCGAAGTTGTCTCGCGGAGAATTGTTGGCTCGACTAACGCACAGTATTGATGTTTTCTTGGTGTTAAAGCCTTCTCAGGCTTAGATTTTTTACTACTGAAAGTCCATCAGTAGCTAACAGAAGACCTACGAAGCGCGGACCTCGTTATAGCTGTGTGCCCGTCGAAACTTCGGTCTGCAGCCGTTTTTTTTTTATTACCGTTTTAGTATACATTATCGACCGTTTAGTCAAAACGGTACGGAACACAAGGGTAAAAACTACGTAAAAAGACTACCGTTTTACGGCCGTACTATGGAACGGCATCCGGAACTTTAGTTTCTCTCCTACTGTATATACTGAGAAGTATATTTCTATTTTATGTCAATATATGCCTCTTTTTTAATTAGTGTTCTCCCTCTTATAATTTATTTCTAAATTTCAATGTTTAGTGAAGCTGCGGTATTAATGGTTGGAGTGTTCTTATTAAACCCCATCATCCTCCTGGTGTACATCAAGCTTCGCAAACTCCACACCCAAACGTGGGGTGGGTGGAGCTTTGATTCTTTGACGGAATGGTGGCAATTCCTGCGCCTGAGTCTCTCCGGTCTTCTGATGGTGGCGTTCGAGTGGTGGTCTTTTGAAATCAGCGCTCTCGTCACTGGATCCATTGATGAGCTCCAGTTGGCTACCAACTCCGTGCTACTTCAGCTCACCAACCTGACTTACTCAGTGAGTGAGTGGGTGGATTGGGTACTGTATGGGATGGGGAGGGCAAGAGAGAATGTAGGGTTTGTAAATGGGAGGAGCTGAAAGTACTGAAATTTTTCATGATATGTTTACTGCCTGTCTCATTTACAGATATCATGGAGGTGGATCAGTGAGGTTAGGATAAGGTCCTTAAGGGTGGAGACCCATCCGGCCCACGCATTTTCCTTAAAAATTGATGCTGAAAAAAAAACACTTCAAGCAACGGTGGCAATTCTTTAACATGCTGAATTTATTTAGGGTGATAAGGTCTCTCTGCACACCAAAATTCAGACCATTTGCATCTTCCTAAGCCCAGTTAGGAGCGATTTACTTCTGCGGACATTTCGTGTTGTTTCTCCGCAACCGTCCAAGCTTTTCTGCCGATTCAAGACTCTACGGCTTCCTCCCATTATGTTCCCGCTTCCTACGTTTAGTTTTTAGCTATAGCAACTTTACTTTTCTAAATATCCGACCACTAAGGTCAACTTTGCTTCCTGGCACGCTATCAAGAAAATCTAAACGTAGGCCTGTTCACCTTACGTCACCGAATTACTGTTCCAAGTTTAGACTGCATCCCGTGACCCCTTATAGCTAAAAAATACTTGTCGCAAATTCACCCTCTTTGCAGGCGGCCGCGAACTGCGGCTGGGTCAAAATGAAGTGCGCGTAAAACTATAACGCCCGGCCCGGATATTGCATTTTGCGCCCCGCCCACCAAAGGTGCGCTCCGCTTCAGCTGGCTTTTTAGTGAGAAGAACGGCTACGGTGCTGTTGAAGAATCACCTACGGTGCTGTTGAAGAAGCACCCAGCTTGTTAGATTTCGTACTAAGCTGGGAGGGGTCCTGCAGTGGATTTATACAGTACCCCGTCGCACAGGTAAGCGAATTAGCTAGTAGTGTAAGATTTGAAGAAATAGCCCACTGATTATGTGTGCGAACATTTTAGGTGAAACCTTCTGTGAGGTAGTGGCTCTGAAAAGAGCGGGTTGGAAAAAAAGGACTCATTTTCTTTGGCTGTATTTGAAGTGCTTGGACAGCTTCTCCTGGAGGGGTTTGCTGTTAATTCCTCTATCCTTCACAATTCGTACAAATTCTTCTCGGTCCTTGCATTCAGATTTGAGCAGTTCCAAGTCTCCATAGCTCAATCCAACCCTGGTCCAGAAGTCTGGAGTCGTATGGCTGAATTATTCACAAACTGAGGGAGACTGGACACATCAAACACCAAACCATTCTGTTGAGCGATAGCTGAAAGCTTCTCAACTAACTCTTGAAGTGCTTCCTGCGGAGCTGGGGAAACTTCAGTGGAACTCACAACTGGATGAGAAGAGACAGGAGGAGAATTGTGGTCATCATGTGACTAGGTAGTGAGATCATTTAGAACTTGAGATGGATTAAAAATGCTAGAGGGTGTGATTCACATGGTGGAGCAGTAGGAGTGGACACTAAATCTTGAGAAGGTGAATCAGGGAGCACTTCTGATGATGACTCCTGCCGAAGAGAGGGCGTGACATCATGACCAGTAAAGGAAGGATCATCAAGAGTATCAGTGGAAGCCCCACCTATTGCTGGGACTTGCTCCAATCCTATGTCTATACATATATATATATATATATATATGTATGTATATATTTTTTTAATATTATATTTATTTACTTATTTCTTACTTCTTCTCAAAGCACATTTCATTTTCCTCATTTCTGTGGCTGCACTAATAGCCCTCTTCCTTTTCCTGGAAGGCATGATTATAGTTTGCTGTTGAAGCTGGTTGTAACAACAACGTGGTCAAAGCTAACCCACCAGTAGGCTACTGAGGTTAGGGACTCTCGAGATTTTTGCCCCGCTTTGCGCGCTAATATATCAAGCGGTGGTTATGCTTGCGAGATGCATGCGGAGCCAGGTGAGGGTGGTAGATTTTCGTGGTTGATAGCACTTAACACTTCCCACAGCCTTACCAACGGTTGCTATGGGTCTCCTCCCTTAAGTTAAAGATATATACATGCATTTGTGAGTGGGTCTAGAAAAAGGGACCTTGTGGCGCAACCCAAAAAATTGAGTTTTTGTGCTATTAGTAATCTACAATTCACCTCCACATAGTGCTAAGATATTGGAGGGTCAAACCTTCGACATGCAGAGAAATTGGCGGTTGAACTGGGCTGTATTCAGTAAAGCAATTGAACCAGATATCTAGAAAACATTAATTGAATCGTCACTTCGGTCTAATTGACATTTCTGTACACTTATTGGCGTACTCCGCATATGTAATTATATCTTGCAGCCACTTTTAGGTGCGGCTAACAAAATTTGCATGAGTTCTTTTATATCTTTTGTAGTACGTATCTCATAGCCGGTCTTGTCGGAATCTTTGGGTACTTTACGGGATGTAGTGGTAACCTTTCAGCCAGAGGTAAGCTGTAGAGTGCATGCAATAGTCTCAAAAGCTATGTTTTTTTTGTTGTTTTTTTACTGTTAGTTTTAGACACCACCCATTCCCCGTGTATTGTATTTCGAGAACAAAAGAGAATTATAAACTAGCTTGTCTTTGCACAGCACGCTTGGGATCTTTCAAGTTGTAAATTTGGCATACTTGTAGAGTCAGGGTCACTAAGACTAATTATTTTGATGACTTCTGAAGCCTATATCTCAATTTCAATTGTTGCGGTGTAAGGTCCCTTTTCCAAGACGTGCTCATATCTATATAATAATACCTGTGACCGACGATGATGTATGTATTCAAGAATAATTCGTGAGCTAACGAGCTAGAACGTGCAGATGCACAATACTTGTGAACTCGCGCTTAATTACCGGGTAAACCTAGAGCGCAAGGCAAACTGGTTAGCAACGGGAGAGCAGCTTTCATGAACTGGTGCTAAATTGCAGAGTAAACTGAGAACGCAGTTGTAAAAGAAGGGTTTGGCTATGCTAGACTACTGGTAGGCGAATTCGTGTGCAACCTAACCGGGTACAACAATAAATGGAAATAGGTGAGAGTGGCAGAGAAACAGAAGAATGGGTAAAGTGTCGTCACGTTCAGTAGAAAGTGCTTACTGTAATTGTAACTAAAAGCGGGTGGAGTAGACATGGGTAGGCGGTGTACATTAAAAAAAATGAAGGTAAAATTCAAAAGAGAAGGCATTTAAAGCAGTTAATAAAGTTCCGAATTCCGTTCTGTAGAATGGCTGTCGCATGATTTTTAAAAAAAAAACAACGGAGAATAAACACCGTTTGGTAAAAAAATGGCCATTCCGTTCGACCGGCGTTACCATTTTAATCTTTTTTGTTCACTGCACGCCTCGCTCAAAGAAATTATAAAAAATAGTTTATTCAATAAAACGTTCAGATTTTTTGTTTACAGGCTCCTGAGGCGGAGCTTCTCAGGTAAAAAAAGTTGAAGCTGTCTTATCCGAAGTTGTCTCATGGAGAATGATTAGTTTGACTCCGCACAGTATTGATGTTTTCTTGATGTTAGGGCCTTCTCGGGCTTAGATTTTTTACTACTGAAAGTTCACCAGTAGCTAACAGAAGACCTATGAAGTGCAGACCTCGTTATAGCTGTGTGCCCGTCGAAACTTCAGTCTGCAGCTTTTTTTTGTACAAGCTTTTTGCACTATCCCCGTAGCGTTTAACGGGCGATACAAGGTCTTAAGCTTGCTGATATAGCTATGGAAGAGTTTCTAGCTAGAAAATATCAGTGAATCGACAGAAAAGCTTAACCGTTTTTTTTTTTTTTAATACCGTTTTGGTATACATTGTCGACCGTTTAGTCTACCGTTTTACGGCCATACTACTACAGAACCGAATCCGGAACTTTATTTTGTCTCCTACTGTAGCTGGTGGAATCGACAAGGAAAGGCGGTGTAGAAAAAAAGAATGTACGAAAGAGAAGGCAAAAGGGAACGATTAATATAGTGAAAAGCAGGTGGAAACGAATCATTGAGTAAAGGCTGAGTAAGTTTCAAAAAAGAAAGGTGAAATAGATAAAGACGGTAAAAGTTTTGCAAAGCCTAAGTCCAGATCATGATCAAAGGACCGAAAGATTCAGAAGTAGGAGAGTTAGACGAGGAGGAAAAAGGACTCCATGGAGAAGAAAGAGCTGGAAAAAAAAGGTTAGGGATACAGAAATGAGATAGTTCATGAAAAAATAGGGCAGGAGAGGGAAACTGATATAACCTTAACCAACACTAGAGAATGATAACTGAATAAAAATGTAACTTATGCTACAGCTGCATTCTTACTTTGCAATATGTCAAGTGCTATTGTGTGGCAGGGTACTTGCTAGTATATATACTAGTGGTGTGCTTGAGCACAAATGGCGAGCGAGCCTAAAGACTATACTATTTTTATATGAATGATTTTGACTTCTAACACTGAAGCTACTGAAAATAAGGTCCAGTTTTTTTATTTAGCATACACGGTAAAGGGATTTCAGTGCCATAGTAACAACTCTCTGCAACTGCTTGAATTGAAGGTAAAAAACAACAACAAAACAGTACACGTTATTTAAAAGTTTTCTTTGTGACATTGTTTAGCTAAGTAGTGGTTGTAACACACAATGCTTTGACACAACAGGACATGCACCTACACAGACTTACCTTGCAGTAAGTGGACAATGTATTTTCAAGTAAATACTGTTGCGCACGGCTTATAACCATGACAAAGAGCGTATTGACTTACCACCGCCACTAACTCGAATAGAAATGGAAGTCCCTTAAGTTCTCAAGTTTTAACTGCACCCGTAAAAGAATTCAAAAGGTAAACAATTCAATTTTTAGGGTGATACGGGTACTGATCGATAAACCGGAGGATTCTGTTTAGTGCAATTTGGGACGGGGTCGACCACATAACTAACACAAAAACGCGAGGGTCAAAGTACAAAATGACATACGTACATCCAAACATATATACAAATAAATAAATAAATAAATAAATAAACATCCCTGATTTTCGATTGTGTTACCCCTGTAAGTGTCTCGCTCGCTCGCCGATAATTCAATGATTCAGTCATTCTTGGCTGAAATAATTATAATAATAGGAAATTTTTCTTTTTTTAACAGCCAATATTTTAATTGTAACTTAACCCGACGTTTCGACTTCTTGCCGAAGTCCTCTTCAGGGGTCAACTGAGAGTTCGACCTCAGTAGACCCCTGATGCAGCTCACTTGTGTCTCAAGATCATAGCACCTGACTTATCCATCTACTTAAAATAAATTAGTTAATCCTTCATTTCTCATCTTGTTGACCTATACTAGCTTACAACCTGTGTGCTGGTGGTTAGCTTATGACCTTCCTGACTCCGCAGCATTACATGCTCAGTGGTTTGGCTGGGGTCGCAGCCAAAAGCCCCACCCCCAATTAGCGGTGCCGAATTGGGGTAAATTAATGGGGTAGAGATATCCCCCATTAATTCAGCACAACCACTGCCCCAAAGCTACAGCACCCCACCCGGAGGAATGAGGGCTGAGTTATACAAGTATATACCGCTGCATGACCACTTCATCAAAGCAATTACGTACATACAAATATGACAGACATCCTGAATTGAAGAGTGATGTTCGTCAGCAAAGCCTAGTAGACTAACTGGCCAGCAGCGTCTTGGAATATATGTATTCCAGTAGGCCAAGCTTTGCCACCTGCCCAATGTCTGTGTAGTGGATATTTTGAGCCAGCAGTAGTAGCAGTAAAACTGTGGCTGGCGTAATCATCGGCAGCCGAGTCACTTCGACTCAGGGCATCACGTGCAACTGCCACCAACCTCTGGGAATTCTCATCCTTCCTTACATGAAGATTAGACCAAGTTTCTGGCCTCTGGATGTTATGTAGGACAGCAGAGCTGACACTGGACATATAGGGTGATAATTTTGCAGAAAGGATCAGTTGTGGATGCTTTGAGAATTGTATTCAGGAGATTTGGATTGCTGGGATTGTCCACCACGAGATCACCTCAGGTGAGATGCACCAAGTGATCAAAAGAGGTGTCATTGGAAACCTGGCGTGAAGAAAACCGAAAAGTGGCGGGTATCAGGTGGTCATGACCTTTTAAACCCCCTCAGCATGTAGCGCAACTTGGTCCAAGAGGAAAGGGAAAGATCACTCTTATCGTTACGATGCCTAGGTTTCAGGGGAGGGGGGGGGGGGGGGGGGGGGGCGTTCTAGAGTATTCCAGCTAAGGAGACAGTCTTGTGCAGGTTCATGGCACAGCTGGCCACACAAGGCCTCAACCATCGTAGCATCAAATTGTACATAACTGCAATACAGCTCCTGCTTATTAACAAGGGTCACACTCTTCTGCCAATCCAAACATGCTGTTCCATTTACATTGGTCTAGTCTGGTGTTTCATATTCTAGGCACTCCAACTGCTCGTCTCTGGTGTTGTACTTGGCACTTGAACCAGATGCTTGAAGTAAGACGATGCAGTCCATCTGTTGCGCCATTCTGTGAGCCAGGCATCACCCAACCTTGCTAGAAGTGAACAAGCACCTCATCAGATGCACTGCACTGCTCTTTTGCATGTCCCCTGCTGCATTGTCGCACTTGCATGAGACTGCTACATGCTGCGCCACACTCCCACTTTGGAAACAATTGGCAGCAGCTCTTTAATAGTAATGTGGAAGTCCGACCAGCTTCCCAGAAGCTGAAGCTGGAACCAATGGCCCTGTGAAGTGTATGCACCACAACCCTGTGAGTCAGATGCATTAAGTTTCAGTTCCACATTAGGTACGTCAATTGATAGCTTTATATCGGGCAGGAGCCATTCCAAGTTGGCAGAAAGCATTTCGAATCAGACCGAAAGCCTGCATCCAGGAGCGTACTTGCAGTTCGCCGCAAGTGAAGAAACTGACAAAGTAGAAAGTTCTGGTCCTTCAGGTTGAAGAGGTGGAGCTTGCTTTTTACCATCCCAGAGCTTCCGCTTTTTCAACAACTAGACCGTAGCTCGGGATTTATGGCCCTGTGTTCAGTCTATGTGGATAAGGTCCTGGCTTTTGACCTAAGATCGCCCCCATGCAGTATTATGCAGTGACAAATGTTCTGCTATAATTATGACAAAGTACATTATTTTGATAATTTTTGCTTTTTGGCGAATCAGACTCAACACAGTGTGAGGAGCCATTGTAACGACCACTGGCAGTTCCCATAGGTCCTGGCAAAACGGAGGGGACCTTCACAAAATTAGTCTTCTTGGGTATAGAAATCGCTATCAATGTCGCTGCGCCTGCCAGCAGCAAAGCTGGACAGGTTTCGGAGGAGATTCAAAGATGGGGGTGCCTTGAAGTACTGTACAAAAAAAGAGAGAACTACTATTTCTCATTAGTCAACTTCAGCCTGGCTGCTCCTTTTTTTGACTTATAATATATTTGTCATGTAAAATACATGAGATGCATCACAAGATTCGAACCTGCTCAAACTCAGCAAGACGGATACTTTGTCGTCGTTGTAGAGCTGGAATGAGTAAGGAAGTCGGATGCCCACGCAACTCAAGCAAATACTATTGACTCCATGAAGAAGTTATTAGTTAAACAATACGAACAGTACTTAAGCATGGCGCACAATGATACATGCATTGGGTCTGGATAGTGATTGGTAACATTAATGTGAATGGTGTTAGGTAAGGATCGACAACAGAGTGTGTGTGTGTGTGTGTGTGTGGGTGATTGAAAGTTTCTGACTCCAGAAGTAGGTGTGGTCTTGGGGCATGGTCAGAAGGTGATTATCTGATATAGACTTTACGTTCACACTGCATGCATCTTTCTTCAGAATAAACTGGCACTATCCTAAAAGCACCGTCCACATCAAATTGCTGGCAAGGACTGATGGGTTCTCCACAGGAGGGGGGCAAGAGGTCTTGTGTTGCTTTCCATCACATCTGGAGCACACATGTGAGTAATGACAGGGTGTGGCAACAGTTCTTGCATGCAAAGCAAGGCGCCACTTTACACCTGTTTGCAGCTGATAAGTTCTTACCCTCCACTTGAAAGAAAGAGTCACTTCGCTAATCACTTGCAGCACTAAGCTGTTCTCATGCAGAGTAATTTACTAAACTCTGCCAGCTTGAATGCTGGGAGTTCCTAGCGAAACAGGCTGTCATAGGCCCTCCACCAATCGCCCTTTTCGGCCCCAGCCAACAGGGTAGCCAGGTAAGCCAGCCACTTTCCTTGGGTGCAAGCTCACCTCAATGCCAACATAATCATCTACCCATCTGGCACTGGCTTGAGTTTGCTCTGGGGTACTGACTTTCCTTCCTCCGTGTCTGTGGACCAGCGTAGCTCCAATTCAAAAAAAGAAAATTTCGGTTTGCTGTGCCATGTTCACATAGTCTCCATGCAGCACTCCATGCAGCATCGATGTACAATGCATGCCAGCACCACTGGGAGAGCTTGTCCCAGCTGAAACTTTTGGACAGACATGCTGGAAGACCCCTTGGCCTTCTTACTGCTGCTGGGCTCACAGCTACTGCCCTCTACCAAAACTACTGATGAGGGCCAGGATCTTCAAATGGGGAATGGCCCAGATCATGCACTTGGCCTCCATCAACTGTGCCTAGACACCAAACCATGACACATGTATCTAGGTCAACTCAACTAGCCCCAGACATAGTTTCATCACAGGATAATGGAAAGTGGTCGTGCCAGGGTTGCACCACTGGCTGCTAGTGAACTTTACTCAGACCATCATCCTCTCAGCCAAGCACTATGACAAACTGTGAGAGTCATACCTCTTTCTCACTTGATACCTATTAAGAATGGCAGCAAGAAACAAGACCTTAGCAATACCAAAGACAATGCCAGCTAGCCACTAAGACTAGTCAAAAAGTTAGCTGGAATCACCACCTGACTGGTGCGGCGCTGTTAAATTCACTGAATTTCAGGCAATCACAATGTGGTCTATTGCACTCCAGCTAATTAGGCCAAAAAAGGAAAAAATACTGCTCACCAGAAGCGCCCTGAGTTGGGCCCTCAGAAGGGCCGTCCTTGTGTTGGTCCAGTGCCCTCTTCGACCACAGCTCTAACAAGAGCAACCATCTCTGGAGTAGGGGCGACCAGTGCTCACTTAGTAGAAGTCCCTTCTTTACTCATCACTGACTCTAGCACGATAAGACGGGTTGCACGCTGAATCTTTTGACCATAAACAAGAAGGTCAGAACAAGTGTTTTTTTGATTGTTGCTTTGACACTGTGTTCCCACCTGCAAACTTCCTATGCGTGTGCACCACAACCCTTTACGCAACCTATCAATAGGCTTCCCGATTGACCTTACCTGTCCTATGTTGATATAAGTAAACTGCATATTGATGCAAAACTTGAAGTGTGATGTCATATGGATATGATTGAAGCTGTACATGAAGTTATAGCTTGAACTTGTCTTTTCAAAATGTTAAGTAATCACAAAGATTTAATCAGTCGATTAATGTGTTCCATGTGTAGATTGTAACTAATATTGTGGCCAAGTAATCCATGATCGTTGACAAATCTTGACCATTTATTTGTTATGCAAGATTTTTAGAAGCGGGATGTGGTATTGTGAGAGAGGAATAAATGCTTTGTTGCATAGTTTCTATGGCCCTCTGACATCAAGTACATCCACGTTAGCAAGATGTGGCCTCCATTACCCTCACTAATGGAACCTTTAAAATTCAAGAATAAAAGCCCAAGGTTTAACACTTCATGTGTGTAGTCATATGCTGTGCCTCCAGATGTTTTTTTCTCCTACAAGTGGACTTTCCTTCCCATCTCCCCAGGTTTCATGCGAAACTAGTATCTAGCTCCATAGTCTAAATATTATATACAATTGTAAGGGCTTTTAATCGACATCAGACTTACAATTGTAAAATATTTGTCTACAACATAATTATTGGCTTCTACAGTAATCTATCATTTGTCCTGAGGTATATCACTGATCTCAGTGAAGGCTTTCTTCATAGGAAGGGCACTTCTCTCCCTACTCAGTCACTTTTCCTGCATATATGGTTAATCGTTTTAATGAAGGTATCTATATAATAATGTTAAACTATGGTCACTAAAGTACTGAGTGACTTGACATAATGTAATTATTATTTGGATGAAGCCAGGCTAGTCTCTCCCGTTGCAAGCTGATTAATATTAGTACGCATGCGTTCGGCCTGCTTAACAATAGGGACTTCCCTCCACTTTTGGGGAAAACCCCACGGCCAGTTGGGGCCGTGAGGGTAATTTGCCTAGCCTGGCTATCACACCATTAAATGGTGGAAAAACGAAATAGTGCTGCTATATAAACTAGGCAATGAAAGGAAGGTGTAGGGGAGGAAGGTGGGAGAACCGACCAAGATGCTCAACCACTTAGAATCCGCCTGTGTAACACGGCAGCCAAGTACACGTGTAGCTTACACGCCTGCGCAGAGTCTACTCTCAATCGGTCATACTACATCATACCACGTGACCACATGCATGTAGGTTTACCAACCCCGCCCCCACAGAGAGAGACCAGCAGGCTCCCTCCGTTAACCTCATTTAACTACGTTAAATAGCATTTAACTATGGTCACTATAGTACTGAGTGACTTGACATAATGTAATTATTATTTGGAGGAAGCCAGGCTAGTCTCTCCCGTTGCAAGCTGGTTAATGTTAGTACGCATGCGTTCGGCCTGCTTACCAATAGGGACGTCCGTCCACTTTGGGGGAAAACCCCACGGCCAGTTGGGGCCATGAGGGTAATTTGCCCAAGGAAGTTGGGCTGGTAGGGGCCAGTCAACTACCCCCCAAAGCTGAGGGTGATTTAATGTATTTTGGTGTTGTAAGTAAGTGGTTACCTTGACACATTGAACCTCACCACTCCATTAGGTCCCTGGCCTGTTCTGATCCTCCATACTGACGAGTCTGCTGCCATCACCTGTAGTGACTGCCCTACAATTCGGTACTAATAATATACGACAACTGGTAGAATGAGTCGATTCAACTTCCGCGTGAAGTAAAATGTAACAGAGATTTCCCAAAGCCAGTGGGAAGGGTAATCAATACATCTACTCCTTTAGGGAATATGTAATACTTTCTGTTTGTTCACTTTTTTAATTAAATCTTAATTAAGCTGCTACACTGAGGATACTGGATCTGTGGTCTCCATAGGGGAAAGCATATCTATTATTACCAGGAATTTCCATCAGTTGCTTTCCAGAATCTGTTGAGGTCATTCCCACTTTATAAGTGTTTGTGAAGGCAACAGCTGGCTTTACTAACCATTTATTTGTGTGCAACATTCAAGGAGAAACTGCATAAAACTGCAGCTCATATAACTAATACACATGGAAGTATTGCTCCATAGGAGACGGAAGGATAGGAACAAATGAGTACACTGCAGTAACCAAATCTTCCAACTGGGCAATCTTGAGTCAGTGAAAAGAGTAGTTCGCTAGACTACTCCAAACCTGGCTCTTTTAATATTGAGGGACAAGCTCATATTTTGTAATTGCTTGGCTGCACTTGTATACAAAGGTATGTTAGTAATAGTTTAAATGACCTTCCAACACTCTTGCCTAACACTCATGTGGGGTTCACTAAACATGAGGTAAAGGGATATCATTGGGATTCAGGGAAATGATATGGGAATTTTGTGAGTTCTCGGATTTAGTCCTTGTGAGCAGTCAATGCCCACTTGTAGGTAAATAAAATATTGTCAGTTTGAAGTATGCTTTCTCTGTGCAGCTCAAACCGATCATCTTAGGTGTTAACTTTATCAAAGCTAGCAAGAAAATTTTTCATTCTCTAGAATATTGTGAGTGATATTTTACAAAACAATAACGACAAGGTGGTTATTGTTTCAAGTACATAATTAGCAGGAGCACCACAACCTGAAATCAGACATTACTAAGCTATTACAGTAGGAGTCAAACAAAAAGTTTCGAATTCCGTTCCATAGTACGGCCCTAAAACGGTAGTTTTTAAACCGTAGTTTTTATCGTTGCGTTCCATACCGTTTTGACTAAACGGCCGACACCGTTTACTAAAACGGTATAAAACGGTGAAGCATTTCCATCGATTCACAGATAATTTCTAACTAGAAACTCTTCTATAGCTATATCAGCAAGCTAAAGCCTTGTATCGACCATTAAACGCTACGGGGATAGTGCAAAAAAGCTCGTATAAATTTTAACTTGCTTCAATAAAGCTGCAGACTGAAGTTCTGACGGGCACAGATCTATAACGAGGTCCGCATGTCGTAGATCTTCTGTTAGCTACTGATGGACCTCCAGTAGTAAAAAATCTAAGCCCGAGAAGGCCCTAACATCTAGAAAACGTCGATACTGTGCGGTGGTCGAACTAACAATTCTCCGCGAGACAACTTCGAATAGGACGGCTTCAATTTTTTTTAACCCGAAAAGCTCCGCCTCTGGAGACTGTAAACAAAAAATCGGAATGTTTTATTGGATAAACGATTTTTTATATTTCTTTGAACGAGACATACGGTGAACGAGAAAGATTAAAACGGTAACGCGGTCGAACGGAACGGCCGTTTTTTAACAACGGCGTACCGTTTTTTCCCCGTTTTTTTATGATGCGACGGCCGTTCTACGGAACGGAATTCGAAACTTTTTTGTATTCTACTGTATGTATATACATTGTTAGCTGTGAATATAATGCATAAAATCTAATGGATTAGAGTCCAAATCAGTTGGATGTCTATTTGTAGATTATTATTGCCGATAAATTTTTTTGTTTGTTGTTAATGTTGTTTTAATTGTTATACTGGTTATATTGTTGTTGTTTTATTTGTTATGTTTTTCTTATTTTCTTTGTTCATTGATGTTGTATTGTTTGTTTTGATGTAGCTGGCTCTAGGTATGGCATCGGCAGTGAATGTTCGAGTGGGAAATGAATTGGGAGCTGGTAATGTCACGTCTGCCAAGCGTGCCACATTGGTATCCCTTACCATGCATAGTGAGTCTTATTTTACTTTACTTGTGCTTTATCACATTTCTTTTTATCTTATGTTTATGTATTTTTGTGACGTAGCTGGAATGGCATTGGTGTTTGCATCGTTAATATTCGCTTTCAGAAATTACATTGGAAGAATATTTACCAATGAAGAGTAAGTTGTTTCATTTTTATTAGCTGTTTTCCATGTATTAGCAGAACTATCTGACAATACTACAAGCTACAACCTCAGCCTGAAATGGGGATACAAAATATACTGTGCATACTGTAGCCAGTACTATTGTGTTGTTAGTAGTTTTACTGTACTTCGTTCACTTAGCCAAGTTGTTCACTCAAACTCTTTATATATATATATGTATGACCGTCTATAGGAAAACCGGGCACAACGCGGCATGCGTAAACATTGAGAAAAGATCGATCGATTTCTTAAAAATGTATTGTTTCAAGCTGACGGAAGGGAACGGTTAGGTCTATTATAGCGGGAACGACTTAAGCTACGATGATAAAACTTGGAGAGCTCAATATCTGGACGCCGACAACTCTGTAAGTGCAAAAAAAAAAAATTTCGAAGGGTGCCGCGTTGTGCCCGGTTTTCCTGTAGACGGTCACATATATTGATACATGCATTATTAAACTCCTCCAGGCAATCCACTCCTTTAAACTGTTTTTCGTATTTGACATCAATGGTTCTTGTGTTGAAAATTGAGACCAGATACAATCTCATATATTCTATGTGCTACAACTGTCATAGTAGTCACAGAACACTTTAATGCAGGATTCCTGAAATTCCTCCATCTAAACAAGATCACTTATTCTTACTCTGGTCACTTGATGGTCTCTAATCGTATACATATGCTATCACGTTATTTAGGCATAATAAAAGAACTGTCATATTATGTATTGATTTTGTGATGATATGATGCAAACTGATTAGAGACTTGCACTTGCACATAAATGACTGTGGTACGTTTCTTGTTTGAAGTTGTATTATTGCTTATTAAACTCATGCTAGAAAACTATTTCGAGAAAGGAACTCTATAAATATGTTTAAGACATAAAATTTATTATATCAAATTTTTTGCAGCAACCATATAACATCAACTTGGTTTTTTCATTTTGTTTCCTCGAATTCTATTTTAGAGATGTTGTAGAGGAAATAGCAGATGCCATGATTGGAGCCATTGGCATCTTCTTCTTTGATCAGATACAGGTAAGTATGGTCATGCATTGACTCATGAACACCAACTTATTCCTATGTATGAACAGGGAGTCATGTGGGGTGTCATGAGAGCATGTGGCAGACAAGCCACTGTGGCGATCGTAGGGTTCCTGTGCTACTGGGTGCTGGGATTGCCTCTGGGCATCACTCTGGCTCTCGTCGTGGGCCTAAATGCCAAGGGCATGTGGATTGGTATCAGTGTAGCCGGAGGAGTGCAGGTTAGAAAGATGGCACCTATTCAGCACAATACTACCAGGGTTCTATCTAGGAAATCTTGTCTGGGGAGGGGAAAGTTTGGCCGAATCCCTACTGTCTCAGTATACTGCACATAGCATGCAAATTTTAGGGGGTGAAAGCTGAGAATTTTGGACGGGGAAAGCTGGGGAATTTGGGGAAGAAGCTTTCCCTCCCCCACTACCGTATCCCCAACACTGGATAGAAGCCTTGTATCTTTTTGTAATGGTACATACTATTTCACTGGCTCATTACTATGCAATCTTTTATCTATATATTGAGGTTATTAGCTGAGCGTGTTAAACATTGCATAAAACAGAAAGTTATAGGACATTTCGATTTGAGAGTTATCTTGTATTGTATAGTTGAAGAAGTGACGTCCTATGACTTTCTTTTTTTTGCTCATGACAGTAGATATTTTGTTGGTCCAAATTTGTCTGCTGCATGTAACAAAAAATTTGTCATACCAGGAAAGGTTGTTTTTTTTTGTTGTTTTTTTGTTGTTGTTGATGTTGGTTGTTTTTTTTTTTGTAGTTTTTTTGGTTGTTTTTGCAGTTGTATATTTTCTTTTAACTGACCCGTTGTTATATATGTACTTGTGTTGTGGTTATTTGTGTAGACTGTGATCCTTTCAATATTAATAGCTACTGGAAATTGGAAAAAGTATTCTGATCTTGTAAGTTTTAATGTTAGTTCACGTGAAGTACTTGCTATTATATACTTTTATAGTAATCATCAGTGTTCTTGCACAAGAGAGCTATAGTACTGATTTCTATTGTTTGTCAGGAAGTCAGTTAGTCAATTATTTAACAGCAAATTTTGAAGACAGTGTCCTCATGTGCTTGAAAGTGCAAACTATTGTACTAGACTGCTAAAAATCATTTAAAGAGCTAAAATTTTGGTCATTCCACCGTAATTTATTGCACTACAGGTAATGCCCTATTGTCAAGTTGCGATCACATTAGATAATCACGATGGCTAAATAGTATACAGTCACACTTGTTTTTGTTGATATTGTTGTTTTTCACCCATTAATTTCGTTTAAGTTGTGTTTCACTTGGCTGGCTGTTGTCTATTTGTAGGCTGTGAAAACTGCCCAAGCTAGTCATAGAAGCCTTGAAGACATTGCTGAAGATGATAGATCAGCAGTGGAACTAGTAAATATCTCTAAGGTACATACAGAGCTGTCAAATAAAGATGTTCTTGAAGTAACTGAAGTGTTTGACGAGGCAGTCAGAAATTGTGATAGACTTAACCCAGAGATCCAACAGGAAGAAGATGAAATGGTAAATGAAGAGGAAGATGAAATGGTGAATGAAGAGGAAGATGATGTACTCGACTCCAATGTGGCCATAACACGAAGCTTAGTTTCAGCAGCTGATAGTGACGAGCCAGTGCATGCTTCTCAGCCTGTGTATGATTCTAGCAGTAGATTCTGTCGTTCAAGGATTAGTATTTTGGTGTGTCGGGGACTCCTCTTGCTAGCTGGCGCTGTTTTTCTTGGAGTGGGCATCATTCTGGCTGCCACAATTCGGCACAGCAACCCACTGAACTGCAGCACCAATGACACAACGTATGCAAATGAAACGACAGACATCTTCACAACATATTCTGCAGATTGAAGAACTACTACTGACACGCCCATTTCAACAATATCAGAATCATAGACATTCTCCTGTTTTTATTCCATTTAGTCTTGTAGGTTTTATAAATTGGAGATATTTTACTGTTAATTATACATCAGACTTTTAATTGTTATTTATTTATTGGTAAATTTTTGCTTTTGTGAATGTTGAAGGGCTAGGTAATATCCACACTAAAGAGGTCTCTAATTTGTGTGATAGCTATAGCTAGCTAGTAAGCTACTTTCAAGTAGTATATCTGAAATGATCTTTTTTGGTTTAACAGTTTTGACTACATTGTTTTTTGTCCCATTGTGTTCTTCTGGTACAACATCTTTTCAGTAATCCATTTTACGAATGGAGAAAATTTTCTTATGTTGTAATACTGATAGTTATGGTCATTATACAATGAGTTATATATGTATGTATTAGTTTCGTATATTGTGCAATCCAATGACAACACGTATCTCTCATCAGCTTTGGGAAAATGCAGTAAGTCTGTTACTTTTTTTTTTTGTTTTAATAGTGAGTAGTATTAGACTTCCCTAACATGGACTTGCCGTCACTCAACCAAACCACTAAAAGGCTGGACTGCACTGACTACCTTTAGTTGTTGATTGTTGTCTGTAGTATGGGGTATTTTACTTTTGGTAAGAAAAACTAAAATTAGCTAAGCTGTAGAGAACATGAAAAAAAACTGAATATTTTAGAAGATGGCAAATTCAAAACTAAAACTATGAATAGAGTGGATGACAACTGACTAAGCAATTTCATTATAACTAATTCAAATAATGTCTGTCGGTCTGTATTCCTAGCTAGGTTGTTGGGTACTGTTAACATTTGGTTGTTATAAAGATTGATTCTTGGAGGAGTAGTTCACCTTACTAGTACATGTGGGTGTTATACATTAAGATCACAATTTTTCTTGTAGAGCGTTTTCTTTCCTTGATAACATTATTTTGGGACCATAATAAACTCCCTTTGTCTAAGTAAAGCACTATAGGAGTATATACTAATAGCCATGTGTAGCTTTGATTATGTACCGTTATGGTCATTTTACAGTCGATGTAGCCATTTAATCTCACTAGCGGTGGTGATGGCTGATCAAATGCAAGTGAGGATTTGCACTAATAATAATTGTAGTTGTAGCTACCTATTTTTGTATGTGATGTAATGTGGTAGCTATTTAAGTTAGTGTCAATTTAATTATACTATTAGGCTAATTAATTGAAGGATATATACACAATTGTGGCAAGCTGTGCTAATTAACTGGGTTGCAGCAGCTGTTTTTGCAGCAGAATTTTGAGCATGATATGTAGTTAAAAAGCAATCAGCATTATGCTGGCTAGATGTAGTAACATTTGGGGGACGGGTGTGCTGGGATGACAGACATGTGAACTGGTCATCTGCAGTGAAGAATCACTGTACAAGTTGTGGGGGAACGGGGTCGTTGGCCGAGGTGGCGATGAGGCTTCCTAGGGTCTGACAGTCCCGCTCGAGGGTCGCTGCCACCAGAATCCAGGTAGTGGCTCTTGCTCATCTAGAGTAATCCGGCTCCTTTATAACGCTGGAGTGGCCGGAGCTCGTCTAGCAATCGTGCCTCAAGTAATCGCGGTTTAAAACTATACTTGAAACTGTTCTAGACTGATTTGAAACGTGCGTGGCTTGCCTATTTATTGGTCAAGGCTACGCACGTGCCGACACAAAAGATACAAACATCCGGTCACAAAAATTGCATGACGTCCACTACCTACGCTAACTATATGATACAAAAATTACTCAATATAAAAGCATACACAATAATAACATCCACTGTTTGTTCTACCAGTTCATTTCTCTTCTCTCTTCTTTCGAGTCTTCTCTCCTTCATTGGATGCCAGACCCACACAGGTCTCTGCTGGTCCAGTAAAGGGAAAGGAAAGGGATTGTTTGAACAGCATCACTCTAGCCTAAAAGGGTAGAGAACCTAGCCTTATTTCACAGTATAATGATTGGAAAGCATAAGATGAGGTTCAGGTTTTCAGCAAGATTGGGCGTATTGCCAAAGCAAAATGGGTAGCAATTTTGGCTGAATTCAGAAAGCCATACTCTTCTTTTAGGGACTTTTCTAAGCTAATTGATTTTCCATATAGGTCAATATTTCTCAGCATTCAGTAGCAGCATTAGTTAGCTGATGTTGTTTTTTGGTTGTTTATTTATTTTCCTTCTTAATTTTCTGTCAGTGTAATATTATTTTAGTTTGATTATTGCTATATTTCTGATAAATCTCATTGTTGTCACACTTTAGCCATGGAAGAAATTCAGTGATTTGTAAATATCCTCTTTGTTGTGGGTAGTAGTTAGCTACTGATACCCACGGAATTGAAGATTGCAAGGAGCCTACGGAATTTCCTAAATGAAGGTGTTCTTAAGGTAAATTATGTTCTTATAATTGCTAAAAAACAAAATCTGACAAATGATTTGACACCTCCTGGGGGGAAATGGAAATTGAGTAGTAGCTAGATAATAAAAAGAAGGAAAAGGAAAGATTAAACTTTTTTGTTTGTTTGCTTTGTATATTTCATAAGCCTAGCACATAGCTAAACCCTGATATTCTTAAAACCAAACCCATTGTAGGACTCTGTAGCTACCCTCATTTTCTACATTCTCAACGAACATTTAATGAGATATCAGTTAAATATTGTATTGTGTACTCTGATAAACCAGAATGTTTTTTCTATTGTTAAAAACATGCAAAATGTATCCAGTGTATTATAGCTAATTGAGTTAAAAGCATTTTTTCATTAATTTTCCAATCTAGCTAGGTTTTGGATGAATGCTATGAAGTAAATGACAATGGTTGTCTTCTAGTGTAGCTAGCTACCTTGTTTGTTCCATTCAATTTATTTGAGATGGCCAAACAGGAGGGAAAGTAGCTAGTGTGTAATGATTTGCACACATAGTATGTTATATTAAATTTTAAAAAAAGAAGAAGAGAGTTTCATTATCAAATTGGAATCTTTTGTTTTATAGCTACTATTCAGAGGTTATTGGTACAGATGTTGTAACTGGAGAAGGGTTAGATTTAGGAATGGAGGGCATAGAAGCAAGTCTTCCATGATGCCAACAAATAACTGGAACATGATCAAACTTTTGGAGCAATGCCTATTCATCAGTGAATGCAATTGCAATCAACAAGACACAAATTGTATCCAAAAAGACAACAACTGAGTTCATATTCATAGTAGCTAGTGACTTAATAGCCAGACCCTCCCTGCTTAGTGGTTCGGTAATGGTCTCGCTACACCAGTTAGTGTTGAGCGATACCAGCAATATTTCATTTCGATACTAATACTGAGTTGTTGTTGTTTTGTTGTTGTTTGTGGGTATCAGTGGTATCGAGTACAATACTGAGTATTTCTCTCAGTAGCCCCGTTTAGGGGGATAGGAGAAGGGAGGCATTTTTTTATTTTATGAATATAGCCATGGGAAAATAGAAAATAAGCTTGCATATGAGTTATCAATTGTACATCATTACTGATCTGGCATTCCCTTCAGCAAGCCACACTGCTTTGAACTATGCCTACTTGCACTATTCCATGCAGTCACTAAACAATTCTAGCTATTCACTTTATCCTTTGGCTAACTTAACCTTTAAGCTAACTAAATATGCTGACACACTTGGAAATCATTTGTTATCATGAGCTCCATGAAGTGAAATTATGCCATGTCAATGAATTCTGGCCCCAAATTGCGTCAAAGTTCATTGACCATAGGGCTCCCACATCATATCTCCCCAATAAAGGATGGTAAAGGGTAGTCTGGCGTTGCCTACCCTTTTTCCTTCTATTATTTCACCCGCTTCGAGCACCTAACCCCATCACCGCAGATAGAAATTACAGAAACCCTGTACCACGGGTGACGGGTGAAGGTGCTCCCACTGAATGCGCTTTTATCACGTGAGGGTTAGCAAGGATTCTCAAATTCCACGTGGTCATTTCAGGTTGCGTGTAGTGTAACGCCAAATCGGGTCCTACCCAAAATCGGTCCCCCGGACTAAAACTGTCCAGGACCACAACTGGCTACCGAATTCAGTCCGGGCGGACTAAGTATGGCTGCCAAATGTGGTCCGCTTTGCCAAATTTAGTCCCACCAAGCCCCGGAGGAAAAAATCAATTGTGTGATTAGCTGGAGGTGGTGAGTTATATCATTATAGTTATGCTCTTTAGTACTTCTTGTTGATGAGTTTACCTTTCAAATTCCCATACTCATAAATACCTATAATAGTTCAATAAATTATAAGCTTCAAGACTTCATCATAATTATAGTGCATATGTTTGACTACCTTGAACAATTGCAGCAGCTACATTTTCAAAATATTTACGTTTCATAGGAATTTCCTCAACAAAATTTGTGAAATAATCAGTTATAGTCAAGATGTATCTGTTTCCTTGATGTGATGCAGGAGAGATGGGGCCGATGAAGTCAATACCAATGTGATGCCGTGGTGACACAACTGGTACTGGATGGAGCTCTGGAGTAGTGGCATAGATCACAATTACTAACCTGGATATAGCACAATTAAAAAATAACAATACTCTTTGTATCAGTTGACCACACTCACTTCTGTATGAGTTTATTTATTTGCTTACCAATTTATTAATATCATTGATCATTCCCTGCCCCATAAACTGCTCACTAACTCCTGAGAAAGTCTTTTTCGTGCCTAAATGTCCAGACGTGGGATCACTGTGGCATGATGCCCTAGAATTCATTTTTCTCATCCAAATCAGTAATGTAACGAACCTAAAGTTATGAAAGTCATTATGAAGTTTTCTCCTTTTTTAATCACAATTTTTAATAATAAACTTTAACTGGAACAGTAACATTTTTAACTAAAGATTTTTTTTTTATGTTGAACAGCCCTTTATTTAATCAGTTCTCAATATTATAAACTTTAGATGATGTATTTTGGTGTGCAAAAACATACAGCTTTATCTCCAACAAACATTCCTGTTAGAAACTCTGGAACCCAGTTATCTAAAAAGCTAGTACATCGCTATCTATTGCAAATTTATACAATTGTAAATATTCTTTGAAACTTGTAAATGCTTTCATGTATATCCAAACTGAAGCATCTCCATTTTAATTCCGGTATAATCTAGTCATCATCCAATAATGCTATTAGTGTGGTTTGGTTGAGAGATTCCAGTACTAAAAAGTATCTTAAATGCTTAGTTTTAGTTTTTTCCCTTGAAGATTTTTCTTCAATATTATGAGTAGTTTTAGTTATACTATCAATTGACTGTAGCTAGTTAATTTGTGTTATCTCAAATTTTTAACAATAAGACTCAGTAAAAAAAAAAACAACAACAAAAGTATGTCCTAATCGATGTCAATATCAACCAAAGGATTGGAATCCGATAATTCAAATTTTGCTTTAATTCGAGCGCACCCGCATTCATGTAGCATTGACGACAACTTTCATTCTTCAGGAGAAGAAGCCGTCACCTAGCGAGTTACCCTTTACCAGTCGCTCTTATTAAAGACACTTCTCCCGCGTAGTAGTTTGGTAAGGGGTTTAGCTCGCACCAGGCTTACTTGTTTTAGCAAGGCCGAGCTAAGGCTGTGTGAGTAGCAGTGCAGGGTTTGTCATCATGGACCATTATTGTGAAGCTAGAGGGTGCCTCCCTTGTAAAAGTAGTTTGTTGAAGTTGAGGAGGTCATTTTTTTGTCGGGTAATTTTGGAGAGCTGGTTCGTACAAGAGTCCATTATGGTTTTGAAATTAGCACTTCCTCTTGTAAGTGACGATATAGATAACTACATTAGTTACTTGGCAGGCTATTAGGTTAACCAATATCTACCTATACTATTTCATTTCCTGACACAATATAGTGTGCCTACAATAACAAGTAACAAAAAAAAACTGCAACCAAAGCAAAGAAAAAAATTTGTATGCATATTATCGTGGTGTCGGATGGGGGGTGGGGGGCTTCGGGGGGTGGGGGGCTCCAGGGGCTGGAGCCTCCACACTGCTGGTTATAAATGACTGTTACTTGCAGTTTTGTTTACTAAATTATGCTCATAATTTTGTTAGAATGCAGTATTTAGTTATACCAATCGAGGCAGAGTGCCGACTTCCATACCCATGGTATATTTAAAATATTAGGCTCACATAAACTTGGTAATCATCCATATATATAATATATCCTTTAAAATACTGGTACTGATTTTCATAAGTTACTTGGGTATGAAAATAGAAAATTTTCTTGTTCTAACAGCCAATATCATTAATTATAACTTAACCCGAAATAACAATATTGGCTGTTAGAACGAGAAAAATTGCTATTTTAAAATTTATTTCAGCCGAGAATGGCTGAATACTTTGGTTAGTGTGGCGTAGCTAGACCCTTTATCGAACCATTATGCTGGGAATGGGTCTGGGGACATGGCCATACCAAATTTGTTCTGCCACACATATATTGCAGCGGTCAATTACTGTTAGCAAATTTTACTGTTAGCAAATTACTGGGAATAGCCCTCGTCAACCACAAATAGCAATTCCTGTACATGTCAGCCACAATGCTAGGTTTAGCAATCATGGCTAATTTGCCGTAGAAATTCAGGTAAAAGGAGGTGGGGCATTCACCACTTCCACATTCCTCCAGAACAATTTGGTAGGGCCATACGTGGGTCTGGCTCCACTGGACTATACTTGGGTATGATATAACTGGCATGACTCTGAGGGGATTGCTACTCCTTTTTTTTTTCCCTGAAAAATTAGTGATATGCTTGAAAAGTACATATGGATACATCTGTTTGTTCTTTTTTTTTTTTTTTTGTCCTAAAGTTCTTTGAGCACAGTTTCCAAGAACTCCCATTCTTCATTGTTCTGCTGTTTGTGGGTCACTATGGAGGCTCTCAAGAACTTAGTGCAGCAGGTAAAGGGTTATTCTTACAGTAATGGCTATTGGCAAAGGGGGAATAGTAAGTTCAATGAAGATGGTGGTATAGTGTACATTTAAACACGTGAACTAGCACATGCAGACACTTTACATTACTTCGTAGTAGTGTTTGCAATATAGACATATGGATTTTAAAGAGTAAGAAGTTGCAATACATGCTACAGACTCTCTAATGGCACAAAGATGGCTGTTATATGTTTTCAGTGTCGAGGTGATTGGCATTACAGAAGTGAGACGATGTTTGGATACATTGCTGCTTGTAATGGCTGAGTCAGACCATTAGTTGACCTTGTAGCCTGCCAGCCTCTTAGCTACCATCTTTTATAATGGCAAGCAAGCTATTTATTCTGAATTAGTCCCTTACTGGTATCTAAAATAAGAGTAGACAAATGAAGAAAATGTACAAGTTTCACTGAACACAGTCCATCTTGAAGTTAGAACTAGGAAAAATCCCAAACAGAAGCCATTTGGTAAATGGTGAGGCTAAAGTTTAGGTACAACTTAGATGAGACCTGGGCAAATTGTGATGTCAAAAAAATGGTGTTCAACATATGGAAAATTAATGGGAATCTCATACTTCCGCCACATGAATCGGCTTGTTTTTGTTTGTTTGTTTTTTATTGTTGTTTTATTTTTTGTTTTTTTGTTGTTGTTTTTGTTTTTTTGTTTTTTGTTTTGTTTTTAGTATGGAAAGTGATCTAACAAGATCTGACAAAGTAAAAAAAGCCATATCTAAGCTCAATGTGATATTAGTAGATCTAATTTTTTTTTTTTTTTGAAGGGGGTTTGGAACTGTTGTATGAAAGCTGGAAATCTAAAATTTCATACACTTTATTAATCTTCATAAAGCATACATGTAGTTAGTTATAATATGTAGTTTTGAAGTTATACCTGTGGTTATGGCTGGTGCGAACTACTGCCAGGTTCCATGCTGGCGGAAGCTTCAATGACGATGCTTTAAGGTGTTCAACAACTCCAGCTCATAGCTGAGCCCTAGCAATGTCATGACGCCACCTAATAGTAATCAGAAATAAATCACTGTAGCCTCCGGCCGAAACTCACCATAAATTCCATCTCCCCACAATTTACAAATGTGTTTAGCAGCCTTTCTTATATGTACTTATACATATACTGACATACATGTGGTATAGACCCGATCTTAATCAGTCCTAGTACTGTCACGCTTCTGAACTGGTTCTGGTGTGACCAGTTTGTATGTTTTGTGAGGGAAGAATTGTTATTGGTAATATGTTATGTGTGTTAATATGTTACTGTTATGTGTGGCTTCCCTGCAATCACCATGACAAATAATGCCGTTCCTCAGCTCTAGGAAGTGCAGTAAGTCTGATGCGTTGTTGTTGTTGTTGTTGTTTTAATTCACTTTGTTTTGGTTTGTGGTATTGCTCGTATGTATCCTAGCTTTAATTTAGCAGCTATGATTCCAGTCAGTTGTTGCAGATGGAAGTAAGAGCTGTGATGTTTAATTCTCTGTGACATTTATAATGGAACTATTTAAATTTTTTGGTATCCATTTGTAAAATTTAAATTTATGAATTGTAGCATACGTACTCATCTAAATCTGTATAACCTGTTCCTTTAACTCAAATGTTCCCCTCAGCCAATAGCACTTATTCATTACTCACCTCCGTATAAATAAAAATTACGGTTGAAGGGGCATGGGCGTTATTTAGAGTGCTCCGAAGAAATGGTTCACGTTTGTTGCGTTCCTTTCTGCTCTAGTCGGTCCAACCGCGAGCGAAGTCTTTCTTATTACGGCTTGCCGTTGAAAAATAAGTCTCTTTTAAAGCAGTGGATCCATGTTATTGGCAGAGCTAATCTCCCAGTGAACACCAGCACAAGCATTTGTAGCAGACACTTTGTGAACGCAGAAGGTCGGAGACTTTATGCTGGAGAAGTTCCATCGAAGCACTTACCTTCTCGGCCGACTCAGTCGTCAGCAAGCAAGAAAAGAAAGCCACCACGAGAGCGTTCTGTTGTAGAGAAGAGTCTGTCTTGTTCAATGAAAGAAGCAACCTGTTCTTTTCAAGATCAAGCTACTAATACTGACCCTGAATTTAGCACAACTGTACTTACACTACAAAAAGAAGTGGAAATTCTGAGCAAGGAACTGCATGAAGCTAAAAGTGATTTAATGAAGCAACAATTCAGGCTTGCAAACATAGCAGACAGTGACAAAAAGGTATGTTTTTACACTGGATTTCCTTCGTACTCGGCTTTAAAAGTATGTTTTGATTTTTTTGGACCATCTGTTAACCACCTTTCATGCAGCAGCAAATCTGATTCAGGATCTGCAAAAAAAGGCAGTCCTCTCACCATTAGAAGAATTTTTTCTTACATTGGTTCGCCTTCGCTTAGGCCTAATGGAGCAAGATCTTGCTGATCGTTTTGGAGTATCGCAAAGTACTGTTTCCAGAATAACAAATACTTGGATAAATTTTCTCTATCTTCAATTCAAAGAAATTGATCTGTGGCCAAGCAAAGATGTCATATTGTCTTATATGCCTAAATCTTTCAAGGATCAATATCCATCTACTAGAGTTATTATAGATGCAACTGAAATTTATGTAGAGCAACCACGACTTCCTGAATTACAGCAAATGACATTTTCTAATTACAAGAATGACAACACATATAAGGCCCTTATTGGTATTTCTCCTAGTGGTGCAATAATATTTGTGTCTAAACTATATCCTGGGTCCATATCCGACAAAGAGTTGACTCGGCAATCTGGCATTTTGGAGTTGTTGGAACCAGGAGATTCTATCGTGGCAGACAAGGGGTTTGACATTGAAGAATATCTTATTCCACTAGGCGTTAAACTCAATATTCCTCCATTTCTTCGAGGAAAAACTCAATTTGATCATAGTGAAGTTGTTGTCACAAGAAGAGTAGCATCATTGAGAATTCATGTTGAGCGAGCTATGGAACGCATAAAGAACTTCCATATTTATGATCGCACATTACCTGTAACTATAACAGGAATAGCGGATAGAATGTTTTTTGTTTGTTGTTTTTTGTCAAATTTTCACCCTCCTTTATGTACTTAACTAATTTTTTAATTAAAACATGATGATCAGGAAATGATTACAATATGTTAAAATTGACAGACAAAATATTTACAAATAATAGCTAGGTTTAGATTTAGGGTTAACAATTTCAGGTGAAATAAATTCATAAAAAAATGCATCCAGTTTAGGTACTTCCTCCTCTTGCCATTTAATACAAGGGTATATCCTTTCAGTTTCCATACTTTTTGTTGTCCAGACACAAAAGTCACACCACACTGCTCCTGACACATAGAGTTGAAGTTGCACTTGGTGGTAATATTCATGATTTCTCTTTAGTTTAATATTTTGATCTTCGGTCAGCTCACAATAGAAATTTTGATCTTCGCATGCTGATCGGACAGTGACCTCGGCTTTTGAAAATGGACACTTAAATTCAGCTATGCCAAATGATGAATCAACAGCATCTTGTACTTTGGCATCAGGAGACGCTCCCAACCAACCTTTGTCTCGATGAATATAAAATCCACATAAACTAACATTTATCTTTGGATCACCAAGTGTCTTCACATATTGAATATATGCTGAGCGAGCAACTGGCTCATTTTTCCGTCCCCAAGAAATTGCCTTTGGTGTGTGATGAAATGGTCGTGGATATAAACAAAACCTCAGCAGTGCCACTGTTCGTTTCTTTTGTTTTAAAATTTTTCCACATTTTGAACCTGTAATTCTAAATCTTCTTTCTTTGTGCCAAAGATAGTTATTTTGCTGCAAGGTTTGGGTTTCAAGTAAAAGACGCTGATCTTCATGAATACAAAGATTATCAACCACAGACTTCATTTTTGATTGATATTCCAACAAACATTCTTCTGGATTATGCTCTACTATAAAATCATCATCACAAATGATTATGGATTTATCTGCTGTCTTTAATGTAACTGGTTGATCACTAGGAGTAAGTGCATAAGTGTGATCTTGCTGAATAGTTGTTTTTGCAGGTACCAAAATCGTCAGTAAGGCACAAGACTGTGTACTGTGGGAATTGAGCAGATCACAACGTAGTTTCTCAATGGAAAGAGTAATATTCTCTTTTGAACATTTTAATCTGGGATCGAAAACCACAGATGGACTAACACCTTTGTTACCCAGTTCTAGTCTTCTTGAGCAAAGTTTATCCACTGGTATTGGATCAACTTTACGTCCTCTTGGTTTGTTCCAACTCTGTAATTTATCTGTACAAGTAAGAAAGTCAGGAATATTTCCACACTTGCAGAAGTCACAAAAAGCATAACAAAAAGCACCAATGTGTTTACAGCTTCCATTTGGACCCTTTCCTGCTGGACAACTACAGCTAGCATAAACAATATCGTACAATTTGTTATTTAATGCCAGATTTAAGCTATAAATCCGATCTTTACGCATTTCTGGTAGGCATGACGCCTTCAAGAAAAGTAAAGTACTATCAGTCGTATTCACTTCAATATTTTGAACATGACCACACCTAAACAGATTTTCTGCTGAAGAGTTTATTGATTTGAAATCACCAGATGGAAGACCATCAATAACTGAACGAGTCACAAAATATGACACAATGTGGCCATTATTAAACTTGGGTAGGTCACTTGTATTCTTAAAAACTTTCAAAATTGAGATCCAATTATTAGTAGGGATCATCAAATGCTGAGTTAAACCTGGTGAAACTTCTTTAGAATCTTTACTATCTTTAGAATGGCTTGCAAATTCGAAAGGATTAACAATATTCTTATCCCATCCGTACTTAATGTAAGAATTTACTCTATAAAATATATATATATATATATATAAATTATTGTATAGCTAATCAAAGAAATAGTTAAACTGTAAGTTAAACTCTCATTGCTATCAGTATGTGTAGATGCTAACAGCTAAACTATATAAGAATACCTTTCAACGAGATCAGCTTTCTTTCCTTTAGTTGGAGCCCCTCTACAATTAAGCCACAGCTTTAACTCCGGAATTTTGAGCTCTTCTGGTTTTCTGCCGCGCAAAGAAGCCCCAGGAACGTCGTTTTCAGTCAATTTTGCTGCAGAAGCCACCGAAGTGCAGCCAGATTCCATTACGACCGCGGTAAGTTCTGTTCCAAATAACGCCCATGCCCCTTCGACCGTAAGTTTAATTATTCGAAAATGAATTATGAATAAGCGCTATTGTCTGTGGCAAATTCTTATTGTTGTTGGTTTGTTGGTTGTTGTTGTTGTTTTAACCTGATTTTACATTACTAGTAATTGTGTAGCAGCTACTGGGTAAGCTTGTTCTCCCATTCTGTTACTCTGGTTGTGTTGTGTTGTGTTGTTGTCCTCTCGTAGATAGTGAATCTGTCCGGGACGTATGTGATACAAGGACTGGTCATGGCCGCTGACACACTCCTCCCCCAGGCAAGGCAGACACATGTTGTTTTGTTGTTGTTGTTTTTGTTGGTGGTGGGTAAGTAAAATAAGTGTGATATCAAGAGATAGATACTTATTGTATGCATATATGTGACCGGTTTTGGGAAAATCGGCCTAAACGCGGCATCTAAAGTTTTCTAATTTATTCTACTTGTAGGCTGCACGGGGCCTTGGGATGCCATTTTCCTAATTTGGAAGCTGTAGGACAAGCCGTATTCGCCCTGCGCACTACAACACTTCAGTATTTTTGCTAAACTTATTATTGCTGATTTCGAAAAAATGCCGGGTAAAGGCGTTGCTAAGGTCAGGTGGCGTGCCTTGTGTCCGTATACTACACTACTGCATGTCTCCAGGACACTACGGTATAAACCGGTTACAGGCGGATTGAAAGAAGTCTAAAAGGCTTAATGCAGGCTCCTTAAGAAACTATGATGGCGAGAATTGCTGAGTACGTGAATTATGTAGAATAGTAAGTGAATTAGTTAGCTACAGTTTTTCCCCCGCTGTTAGTGAAAAGCCCGCCAATAATTTCTTAGCAACTCTCCGTACACGAGTCCAACCAGCTAGGGTTTCTGGCCTCTTAGTGTGAGTTCTAGAGCACGCCAGAGCTTACAACTGCGTCATAAGCTAGAGCTAATTGGTGTCTATCCATTTCTGCCATAAAAATTTTTTCGAAAAAATCGACCCATAAGGCTTTACCCGGGGATACTGAAAAAAATTGTTTGCCGCGTTTAGGCCGATTTTTCCAAAACCGGTCACATATATTGGCACACACACTTGACGGGGGGGCGGGCGGTTGGGTTGAAACTTACCTTTTCGCAAGAAAAGCTTAAAACTAAGAAGCTGGACTCTAACTGGTTTAGTTACCTGAGAAGGCTTGTACGACTTAATGATGGAGGAGGAAAAATAAGTGGAGGAGGGAGAAGGGATGATAGAGGGAGATAGCGAAATGCCTTGACCGTTGTTCTTCCATTTTGAAATGAGGTACATATCACTCACCATTTTATGCTAGATAAGAATGTATTATTACTAGCAAGTACACCGCCGGTTCAAACCTGCAACCATCGATTGTGAAGTGCTCGCACTAGCCATTAAATTGTCATAACAGCTTGGAGTGTCTTGAAGTACTTTATTATAACATTCTATAATAACTGAACACTGGGTCTCTGAACTGAGTTAGAAAAGAGTTCATCTACAGTAACTAACCATAATGGGTATGAGAGAGGCAGAGAAGCAGGAGAATGCAAGGCTCATTAAGAAAAAGCTGACTGATGTAACTACTTCAATGAACAAGTGAAGGTAAGTACACAGAAAGGACAGATACTGGGGAGCAAGAGAGGTAGGCAGAGGAGGAGAAGGGAATCCACAAGTTGAAGAGAGGAATAATAAAAACAGGGCCAGGATGGCTGAGGAAAAAAAAAAGAGCAGGAGAGGTAACCATGCTTTAATGACTTAAGGTCCTCGCTGATTAACCACTCCCACCCCGACACCCACCTCTGCTTACCTCAATTGGGAGGTGTGGTGCCGGTGAGCCACAGTCTCCAGACTGTGTGGTTTTGGCAGAGGCGTGGGCGGATCCTTCCCTGACCACCTGCTAAGGTGCTAAGTGGTGCTTAGGGGGAATCCGTGGAGGCAAAAGGGGGGGAGTTGCCCTCTTTGCCCCTGCCCAATGCCGGTCACACCGTTGAGTCAGACTCAATGGTGGAGGTAACTTAAATATTGGGTGTGGGTGGGTGGGAGGACTTCTCTTCTCCCTAGTCTGCTTGCCACCCTCTTGCTAACTGTTGTCCACGTGTAGTGACCTGGCAGTAGCTTCTTCGTCTCTTTACCTTCGGTCGTGGGCGGGTTCTATTCCTCCTGACGCCCCGCCCCGTCTGCTGCGGTCCTTGTCATTAACTTGGTCTAACTACCTTAATCCCAACTTAATGACTTAAGGTCCTCACTGATTAACCACTCCCACCCCGACACCCACCTCTGCTTACCTCAATTGGGAGGTGTGGTGCCGGTGAGCCACAGTCTCCAGACTGTGTGGTTTTGGAAGAGGCGTGGGAGGACCCTTCTTTGACCACCTGCTAAGGTGCTAAGTGGTGCTTAGGGGGAATCCGTGGAGGCAAAAGGGGGGGAGCGTTGCCCTCTTTGCCCCTGCCCAAGGTCAGACCTGACCCCCCAAGCACCGACAATAATAACCCTGCCCCCCACTATGTGCCCTTAGTGCTCACGTGACAAGGTTTATCCCTCTAATCCACTGATATACTAATACATGGTTGAATAGTGTTCTAGTGACATGATGTGACTTAAACTACAGTGTGTTCTCACTTAGCCTCACCCCGGGTGCTCCTCTGGTCTGTCCCTCTAGGCAGCTAAGACATTGGAGTAGTTGGCCAGTTGCTCCCGCGGAATCTTGATATACTCCAGGTAGGCCAAGCTCCTCCATCTCCCCAGAGTCTTAATTATTGCATCCTCCATCCCTCTGCTGGCTGCCGTTGTTGGCCTCTCCTATGCGGAAACTATGTCCGCAATATTTGATACAGTCAAGCCCTGCCTCTTATAGTGCTGCCCTGACGGCTGTTACTAGTCGCTCTCTTGTCAGGTAGCGTCCATCTCTGAATATAAACAAAGGACCTCGTTGAGTTCCCCGCACCACCAGGTAACTCAACATTGCTGTCACTGGGCACAAATCCGTCGCTGTCCTTCCCAGGAAGAGATATACACCCTTCTTGAAGAGGTCTGTCTTTGACTGCTTCAATGTGACCCTTATCACTGTCGGCTTCATGACATCGTTTACAGCAATATCGCATCTGCTCAGGTGGACTGCTGGGTTGTAGCCTGTGTCAGAGGGTACAGTCATTTCCCCCGAGCGTAAAAACCCAAAGAACCCTAGGCACACTGCTGCCCACAGCATGATTGTATCCTGCTGACGGCTCTCCTTCTTCCAGACTCCTTTCATTAGACTGAGGATAGGTGGTGTCATGGGTAGTCTCTCTCTGCCACTTCCCCCTTTCAGGGCTTCCTCTCTTTTCACCCCCCGCAATACGTAGTATGTTTCTTCTGAGACTGGCGCTGGGGTTCTGTCCCCACTTTCACAGAAGCTTAGGTACCTCTGCTGACCACTAAGGTATGTTTTTTGGGTCGCATTTGCTAGACCCTTTGCAAGCAATCTGCTAGCAACCTCGCCCAGTTCGGCGATGTCCAGTCTGGGCGCTGCCGGACCAGTGCTTCGATAATGGGCCGAGGGATGACTACTGGTTCTTGGTTGGCGTCTGGATTCTGCATCAAAAAGGACAAGTGGTCATTACGTGATAATGCATCGGCCTCCCTGTTCTCAATCCCTGGCAAATGCACTGCTACCACCGTGATGTTGTATGCTGCTGTGAAGAAAAAGGCACTCCTCAGCAGGTGCATCATCCTTTCACTTTTACTAGAGCCAGAGTTGATGGCTGCCACTGCGGCAGCGTTGTCACATCGACATCGGATTGTCTTTCCTGCCCACTGCCTACCCCACGCTGCCACACCTAGGACAATGGGCAGCAGTTCTTTGACGGTTATGTGGAGATCCATCCATGCTTCTGGCCAGCTGAACTGGAACCATTGGCCTGTCGATGTTTATGCCCCACACCCCCATGATCCTGAAGCATCGGACGTTAATGTGGCTGACCATTGGGCACGGTTCCACCCAGCCATCATGCTGATGCCACTCCAACCTGGCAGAAATGATGCCCACCACTGAAAATCTGAGCGGAATCCCGCATTCAGCCGAATCCTATGGTGAGGTCTTTTAGCCACTGACAGAAGCGCTATTATGCGCCTCAGGAAAGTCCTACTGGGCCTGACCACACTGGACGCATGCTGGAGAAGCCCAATCAAGGACTGCAGGTCCCTTTTGATGCAAGACTGTCTGCCTAACCATCCCTCAATCATCCACTGGAGCCGGCCTAGCTTCTCTGACGGAAGCCGCATGGTCTGAGCCACTGTGTCTAGCTCGATACCTAAAAATGTAATTGTCGTTGTGGGGCCTTCTGTTTTGTCTCGCAATAGGCACTCCCAGCTGTCTTCACTTCTCAAGGGCCAACGCGAGTGCAGTCGCACCCTCAGCCTCACTCGATGAGCTGATCAGGAGGAAGTCATCAAGGTAGTGGATTGCTTCGAGGCCTGCTCGCTCCAGGAACCACTGCATCGCGTCAGCCAGTTCATTAAATATTTTTGGCGCTGACACAGCCCAAATGTTAAAGTTGTATCTATGAACAATTTACCCTTCCATTCCATTCCCAACAAATGTCTGTCCTCTGGGTGTACTGGTACCATTCGATATGCACTCTCAATGTCGAACTTAGAAAGATTAGCTGCCCTGCCATGGGCCATTGCCCTTGCCACTGCTGTGTCCACTGAGACATATTTCAGGGTGCATATCTCAGCCTCAATCCCGTCATTGACACTCCCCCTTCTGGGTGTGAGAGGTCTACAATCAGGCGATACTTCCCTGGTTGGTGGGGCTTCTCTATTACCCCAAAGCGGCTTACGTGCACCCCTGGTACATCCCGCTTCTTAAGTGGTCCGACTACTCTCACCTCCTTCTGTAGGTACTTGTCCACCACCTCTTGGTTCCGTATGGCAGACTGCATATTGGTCTGCGCCGATGTTATCTCCACCTCGTACTGAAACCCCACTCTGAAGCCGTACCGCAGACCCGCGAGTATGTGCTGCCGATACTTTCTGTCGCGGTGGTCTTGCAGACATCTCTCCCATTCTTCAATTATCAGCGGTGTCACCACTCTCCGCAGCCCATCTGGCACTGCCCTCCTCAGCTGGGGCCTTCTGCTGTCGAGCACCTCTGGGTGCTGGGTGTACGGGTACAACATGCCGTCATCTGTGATGATTAATAATACCGTAGCCTGTTGCTCAAAGCTTCCACCTTTACTGACCCTTACCCATCTACTACCAGTACCTTGCCCCTTTACCTAATTTTGTTTTTTGTTGTTTTTTTTACCCTACTTTACCAACTGGTAGTCTGGGGTTCCCTATTCACACTACCCTTTACCAACCTTTGGTCCTATGCTATGCCCTGCATATTTTAATCCTTTTATACTTATTCATTTTTTTTAACAACTTCGTTATAATATATCTATTTCCATGCACCATAATTGCATCATTCACACACTTTATACTGTATAACTCCGTCTCTCTTTCATCCATCAGGCTCTCTGTCCATTCAGTGTCTCTCTCGCTGCTGATCTCGTGCAGGTCCTCGACATGCAGTCCGTTTGTGGTAGCCGCCACAGGTCGAGCACACACGCTCGAATCAGCAGTGGGGGGCTGCGCAGCGTACATCATTGAACGCAAAGCAAGCCCCCCTGCATGCTCTCCACCTCCTCCACTCAGGATCTTCCCTTCTCGCCGAGGTTGAGGCTGTATCCCGCAGCTGCACGACAGGGACATCTCTCCCTGGATGCTGTGCGCAGTCCTCTTGCGAGTGATCTACCATCAGGCATGTAGTGCAGAACTGCTCCCTTCCTCCATATGCTAAGAATGTGGTGGAGTAGAGGCTCTGATTTACCTTGGCAAAGTCGGCAGCCTCCAGGGAGGCAATCTGTTGCCTAAAGGCACTATCATATAGAGACCACCCGCGCCCACCACACTTTCTATGTTCAGTGATCATAAAGGCCTGGTAGGCCCACAGCTCCCTGGCCTTGTGTGGGAATTTGCTGCAGATTACTGCGGCATAGGCGCTGAAACACTGGAGCCAGCTCTCGAAATCTGGGACTTCTCTCCGTCCATTCCTTTGCCCTGACCTGGTCTCTCCACTAAGGAGCCTCTTCTCTGCCTCAACGTTATCCTTGAGGAGTTCTGCCATGTCCGTAAACTCTCCCCGTAGAATCCTCTTTACCAGTTTTCCTGGGACAACTGGTAGCGCCTCACTCACAATAAAGTGGAGAACCTCATCTACCTTTTCTGCGGTGCTGGACTCTCCTACCACGCTAGCTCATGTCTGCTTCGTCCAATCTTCTCTCCGAGGCAATTGTTGTAAGGTCCAGCTCCTCCACCTCCTTACGGCGGCTTGGTTCTCTACCCAGAGCAGGCCCTGCCAATATAACCATTCTGATATACATGTATTTCCCATATTAATTGCCTCACTCGCTGGCCTCCGCCACTCTCACTCCCTGACCTCTGCCAGTCTTTCCCTATGGCTTCCGCCATTTTTGCTCTCTGGCCTTGCTCACTGGTCTCCGTCAGTCTCGCTCTCTCTTGCTCACTGGCCTCCGCCAGTCTCACTCTCTCTTGCTCACTGGTCTCCGCCAGTCTCGCTCTCTCTTGCTCACTGGTCTCCACCAGTCTCGCTCTCTCTTGCTCGCTGGCCTCTGCCAGTCTCGCTCTCTCTTGCTCACTGGCCTCCGCCAGTCTCGCTCTCTCTTGCTCACTGGTCTCTGCCAGTCTCGCTCTCTCTTGCTCACTGGTCTCCGCCAGTCTCGCTTTCTCTTGCTCACTGGCCTCCGCCAGTCTCGCTCTCTGGCCTCTACCTGTCTCTCTCTCTGGACTCCCCTGTTTCACTAACTGGCCTCTACCAGCCCTCACTCTATGCTATTCTCTCTTTCTGGTCTCTGCCGGTCTTACTTGCTAGCTATATTTACCAAATCTGCAATAAAAAAATAATAAAAAAAAATTTAATTATTTATTTATTTTGATTTTGATTTTTTTATCCGTTACCTTAGCTCCTCTTTGCCGTGTGTTGTTTGCCTTACTACTAGATTTATTTTTATTTTTTTTTTTTTTGACCTCTTTGTACATGCCACCTGACGATCTAGCCACTAACACTCTATTTACTGCCTCCTTGCCCTAGCCCTCACTCTCTTCCTGTCTGCCTCCTTCCTATTATTACTACCCTTCTTGAGCTCTCCCTTGTCGACATACCTGCAAGTGTCCTTCCTCCTCCTCTAACGCCTGGCCCGCCACGATCGCTTGGGCCCGCAGCCCCGTCGCTGCCAGGCCGATCAACGCCACCTTTTCTTTCATGCTCTTCTCTTTCCCGTCTGCTCGAGAATTCCTTCCTCAGGTGATCCGTCACTTGGTCCGTCACTCCAGCGATGATCACTTGAAGAGTGTCCGGGTCTATCTGCACGGCAGTAACTGGTGTTCGCCTAGTTGTCGACTCTCCCACGCTTCCTTCTCCAGTGCTCATCTCTTTTTCGTACCCCGAGCTCAACCTGTCTATCAGTGAGGACTTCTCTTCTCCCTAGTCTGCTTGCCGCCCTCTTGCTAACTGTTGTCCACGTGTAGTGACCTGGCAGTAGCTTCTTCGTCCCTTTACCTTTGGTTGTGGGCGGGTCCTATTCCTCCTGACGCCCCGCCCCGTCTGCTGCGGTCCTTGTCATTAACTTGGTCTAACTACATTAAACCCTGCACTACTCCTAGTTAGTTAGCACATGTATATCAGGCGCCACTTTGTGGCGGGGTACTTGCTAGCTATTATTATTATTGGCGAGCGAGCGTAGCGAGCGAGACACTTACAGGGGTAACACAATTGAAAATCGGGGATGTTTGTTTATCAGTATGTATGGACGTACTTATGTCATTTTGTACTTTGACCCTCCGTATTTTTGTTTTCGCTCCGCGTTCGCCCCCGTCCCAAACTTCACTAAACAGTATCCTCTGGTTTAGCGACCATTACCCGTATCACCTTAGAATTGTGTACCGCTTTGAATTCTTTTGCGTGTGCAGTTAAAACTCTAAAACTTATGGGAGTTCCATTTCTATTCAAGTTAGTCGCTATTTATCACAGTTATAAGCCCTACTCATCAGCACTTACTGGAAAATTCATTGTCCACTAGACGAACCACGAACGTAAGTCTTACGTAGGTATGTTCAGTTGTGTGAAAGTATTGTGCGTTACAACTACTATTAAGAATATCACAAAGAAAATTTTAAATAACGTGACTTGATTTTGTTGCTTCTTTTTCAATTCAAACAGTTGAGGGGAGTTGAGGGGAGTGGTTAGAATGCCCTTTACCGTATATGCGTAATTTAACAATTCGACTTTATTTTAGTAGTTTGAATAACAATAGTGTAGTTTAAGGCTCACTCGCCATTTGTGCTCAAGCACACCACTAGTTATTATTATTATTGTTATCATTATTATTATTGTTGTTATTATTATTATTATTATTACCGTCATTCATTTATTAATTTTACTATTATTTTAGTCAATAATCCAAAGTGGGTTGTTTTTGACATTTGATTTAGGAATCAAATTTATCAGGGTACACACAGTTTGTTGCTTCTTTTTCAATTCAAACAGTTGAGGGGAGTGGTTAGAATACCCTTTACCGTATATGCGTAATTTAACAATTCGACTTTATTTTAGTAGTTTGAATAACAATAGTGTAGTTTAAGGCTCGCTCGCCATTTGTGCTCAAGCACACCACTAGTTATTATTATTATTGTTATTATTATTATTATTGTTATTATTATTATTATTATTACCGTCATTCATTTATTAATTTTACTATTATTTTAGTCAATAATCCAAAGTGGGTTGTTTTTGACATTTGATTTAGGAATCAAATTTATCAGGGTACACACAGTTTCAGAATTGGCAAATACGGTTATGTCGTTGTTGTTATTGCAAGTGACTTTCTTTAGTTTTTATTGTGTTTATAGAGCTATGGATTCAAGAACTACAAACGAGTTGGCGTTATTTTGCAGAGAGGTGAGTAGTAGTTACTGTATTCCCCATGGTTGAAAGAGGGAAATGAAGCAAGAATTTTTTATCTGGGGATACAAATTAATTTTAGTGTGTGTGTGTTTATGATGTGTGTATGTGTGTGTATGACGTGTGTGTGCATGTATGTGTATGTGTGTGCATGTGTGAGTGTGTGTGTGTGTGTGTGTCATTGTGAACTAGCCAAGGAACACATCAAAAAATATTTTAGGAAAATGTACTAACAAAAACAAATACAAGTCAAAATATTATTTATTTTATCTATTGACTTGTTTATTTTATTTAAGCTTTTTGATTGATAAACACATTGCTACCTCAGCGAAATTTCTCCAAAATACATGTTTTGACAAATTGTTGCTGACTTGCACCATAATTTCAGCCTCTCCCTATGTTTCTTACTGTATTATGGTACGTTCAAACCGTTCAGTCAGATTGCTCAATTTGTGGTGAATATATTTCATACCCACCTCCTAGGAAGCGAATAAGTAAACATTCCAATTAAGATTAGTTTTTGTGCATTTCTTATATCCTAGAGCCATGGTATGAGTCGGTTGCACCCCTCGGTTTGGTTGGTATGGGATTTACACTATCCTCTGCAGGGCTGTATTTAAGGGGGGGCACGGGGGGCATATGCCCCTCCTTGAGTAATTCTCTCCCCCTTCACCCCCCTTGCTTTTCTGATGTTCTATATATTTTTAAAACCTGAGAATAGTTCATGATTAAGTACTGATTAATGTCAAACTACACAATTACAGCCCCCTTTGTTCACACCCTAAATTCGCCCCCCCCCCTTGTTTGATACCCTAAATTCGTCCCCCCCTTTTTTCATACCTTAAATTTACCCCCCACCCCTCCCCCCTTTTTCATACCCTAAATTCGCCGCCCCCCAGGAAAATGTCTGCCTACAGCCCTGCTCGGGCGTTTAGCCCTCGGTTGTGTAAATCCCATACTGACCTCCATGTCTTGATGTAAACCTATACATATATGTGTCTATGGACATTCTTGTATCTGTGGCATATTGTTAGTCTTAATGTGATAAACGTAAAACATATTTTACAATGTTATGCATCATAGCAGGCTATAAATATAAAAGGACACTAATTACAACTTTAGTTCTCTTTGACACACTTGGTATTTGGAAGTAGCTCTTTGACTTCCATTAGCATTACATAATGGAGAGAGTTTGAATTGAGGTTACTGCTAAGTATTTCATTTAATTTTCAAGAAAAGCTGCGGTGAGAAACTAATTTTAAAAGGCTTCGCTAAAAAGCTACACTCTTATCTGTTCACTTGTAACTCAGTAAGTAGGTCTCTCTTTCTAGCTAATTATTCGTATGTACAAATAAATAATGAATGTTTAAATTCAGAAGGTGGATGAACATATAATTTGTAACTATTGCTTATGATGTGAACTATAGCTGGCTAACTCTCTCGCATATTTTATTGTGTGAAGTACATTGTGTGAAGCACATTGTGTGAAGTACAAACTATGTTTAGTGACATACGAAAACTCAATGGATGTAAGATAGGGTTTATATTTGTGTCAGTGCATTCAAACCGTCCAATCATATTGCTCAATTCGTGGTAAATATATTTCACGCCCTTCTCCTAGGAGGTGAATAAGTGAATTAGCCCATCAAAAATTAGGTTCAATGTGTTTCCTACAGCCTAGAGCCTAAAATTGATATTGCCCTCAAAAAAGTAATATCACCCTAACAGAATGTGATATCACCCTCCTTTATCACCATTGGACAAAACGTAACTCAAATGTCTTAATAACACAACACAAAATAATTTTGTGACTAAATGTGTGATGCACAAATAATTATAGTACAGTAGAACCTCGCTTATCCGGACCCCGAAGTTACGGGCACCTCGATCAACCGGGCAGCACTATTTGAGGAAGTTGAATTATTATGGGCGGGGCTACGGGTATACGCACGCGCGTAAATATGAGATTTGCAGCTGGGAAGATGGCAACTAAGCCGGGTAGGAAGAGAAAGGTGATAACGTTGGAGAGCAAAATTAAAATAATTGAAGAACTAACGAAAGGCAAGTCACAGATGTTAGTTTCAAATATTTTTGAAGTTCCGAAGTCTACCGTAGCAGATATTTGGAAGCTACGAGAGAAAATACAGCTTCATGTTTCTTCTAGTGATAATCCATCCCTTGCAAAGAAACGCTGCATTATAAGGGAGGCACAGTTTGAGGATCTAGAGAAAGCCTGCTATTTGTGGTTTATTCAACAGCGTTCTAAAGGAGGTCCAGTGTCTGGTCCCTTAGTACAAGAGAAAGCTCTTCGGCTCTTCTCAGGGGTTTACCCAGACAGAGATCCTGAATCTTTTAAAGGTAGCTCTGGTTGGTTTCACAAATTTTGTTGCAGACATGGCATCAGAAGCATATCTATGCAAGGTGAATCTCTATCTGCCGATGTCTCTGCTGTAGATCCTTTTAAAAGTGAGCTTGCTAAGATTATGGAAGACAAGGGATACACTTTGAGCCAAGTGTTTAATGCAGATGAGACTGGATTAGTTTGGAGAGGGATGCCATCAAAAACTCTTGTGCATTGTGGAGAAAAACATGCAAAAAAAATTTAAGAAATCCAAGGACAGAGTAACTTTAATGGCTTGTGCGAATTCTACGGGTACATGCAAGCTACCATTAGTATTTATTCATACCAGCAAAAAGCCCCGTTGTTTTAAACATATGGATATGAAATTGCTCCCTGTGTACTACTATAATCAGAAAAAAGCATGGATGAATTCGCATATTTTTGAAACTTGGTTTCATGATAAATTTGTACCATATGTGAAAAGTTTTGTGAGCATAACAAAATTGAATATAAAATATTACTCCTACTTGACAATGCACCAGCACACCCCTCTACTGAAGTATTGCAGTCTAAAGATGGGAAAGTTAAGTCCATGTTTTTGCCTCCAAATACAACATCAATCCTCCAGCCAATGGATCAAGGAATTTTGGAAGCAACTAAGAGACTATACAAAAAATCTCTCCTACGACACATTGTTCTGGAAAATGAAGCAAATTCAATGTCTTTCCAGACATTTTGAAAAAATTAACAATAAAGGAGGCTGTATATTGGAGTGCCCAAGCCTGGGATGAAATCAAATCAGACACTTTAAGAAATGGATGGAACAAATTGCTCCTTTCAGTTGAAGTATCCACACAAGATATAGCTGGGAGTTGTTTTGAAAGTTCTGGCTCTTCAGATGGTAATAGCAGTTCAGGTAATAACTCTTCAGATAATCCTAGATCTTCTGATGATGTTCGCGTCTCCTCTGATGGTGCTGGCGTGTCTAACGATACGGAAGATTTTTTGGATCTTTTTCAGCGATTGGGGTACACTCCAGGCGATGAAAACTGTCAAACACCTGAAAATTGGCTGGTACAAAATGCTGATGATCCAGGGTTTCAGTTGATGACAGACACTGAAATTATTCAGGAAGTATCAAATATCACACATCCTGAAGAGTCTTCTTCTGAAGATGAGGCACTCATTGAAGATCAGAACTCGGTATCCGATGCACAGGCTTGTGATGCCTTGGACATATCTCTGAGATGGTTGGAGTCCCAAGAAGAAGTTGATCCAGTTCATTTGCTCCTTGTCAAAAAGTGGAGAGATGCTGCAGCTAGAAAAAGATTTAAAAACCTGAAACAGAAAACACTATTATCATACATTAAATAAATTTTGGTGTATAAGTAACAATACTTTCATCATAGTCACAATCATTAATAGAATTACTGCTAAATTTATTGAAATAAATCTTCTATTAAGCGTAGAATAAATTAACTTTGCTATTATTGCACTGGGAAAAAATAGCTTTCTAAGTTACGGGCATTTTCTAAGATACGGGCGCCACCTGGTCCCAAGGTGCCCGGATAAGAGAGGTTCTACTGTATAAAGTGATATATCATGGCTAAAAAGAAAAATCTATTTCTCGTTAAATTAACTTGTACAAAGCTAGCTTTGCGAACAATCATTCCATTCCAGTGTAAAGTCCAATGGAATGGTGAATTATTTATTGGAATTAACGCCTCGTCTTGTGAGCCACACTGGATTTTATTGCTCTGTAGCCACTGTTTCTGTTTGACAGTGGCAGGAACGAAATAAAGAACTGTTTTTGTGGTCAGTATTTTAGATGACCCTCGCTGCAATAACTTGACATACTTTCTCCCTCAAACAACAATGTATGTTATCCTCTTACTTTGTTCTAAATGATAACTATGGGATGTTATAGTTATTAGTGACTCTCAGAATGATTGCTAGGTAACTACCTACCTCCTCAGGTTTGCCCTTGGTATTGGGACTGTTATCAGCAATAATTCCTCAAACCTGTAAGCATGCATGTATGTATATAATCAAATAATTGTGACTTGCTATACCTTTACCCATTTATTACACTGCTTGTCTATTAAGTGATTCATTACTTATGTGCATACTTCTGCAGGTATATTGATATTGATGTTGGCAAGTGTTCCTATAGCGGTGGTATGGTTGAACTCGGAGTCAATCTTACTACTACTGAGACAAGTGCCATGTGTGGCCAGGTCAGCTGCTTTGTTGTTGTTGGTGTTGTTGCGTTTATTTGAAATGAGGCACTATCTGGAGCGTACACACAATGGAATAGTATGTACTCCTATTTGGCATGTATGTGGCATGTTTGTGCAATATGTTGGTGTAAGAATGAGTATTTAGTGCTAGTGGCCCCCTATCTGCATGTATATAATAACATGCTTTCATATGAGTAACAATAACGATAGTATTTGTAATTCATTCACTGCAATTATTGGAATGGGCCACATAATCTACAATAGACATTGTTGTCGATATACCAAGTTTATTTAGTGATAAATTCAAGCTGGAAGAGTGATTTAAATTTACAAATCATTTAGTATAATGAGATTCCCAGTTCATTAATTATTATTATTTTCCTTGCAGATTGACAGGTTTGTACACACGTATATTCATCGTGGCACTACCGGTGAGTTCACTCTTACACAACCAGAGAACACTTTTATTTACTTCACAATTTGAGCATATATATGTATATATATACATGTATATACAGTAATGATTTATAACTATTGTGAATTCGTATATCGTGTGTGTTTGTAACCCTCTCTCCCCCACCTCCAGGCTATGGTGGTGTATATTATGTTGGTGAAATATTTGAGTGCTCAGAGTCTGGTGTGGATTTTTGTGGCCATTGGCCTTACCACAAACCTGGTACTGGCGGTCACTTGTGGAATCTACGTCGCTGTTAGAGGGAAATTTGGCTCAGTGTAAGTGACCCTAAATTACACATTCCCAAATGAAGCACAATTTCATTCTTAATTAACACTTCTGATTATACAGTAGGAGGCAAAATAAAGTTCCCAAATTCCATTCTGTAGAACGGCCATTGCACGATTAACAAATGGGTGGGAAACGGTACACCGTTTGGTATAAAGCGGCCATTCTGTTTGACCAGCGTTACCGTTTTAATCTTTCTCGTTCACCGCACGAAGAAATTATAAGAAAGTGTTTATCCAATAAAATGTTCCGATTTTTTGTTTACAGGCTTGAGGTGGAGCTTCTCAGTTGGCTGTTAGCTCGACTAACGCACAGTATCGATGTTTTCTCGATGTTAAATCCTTCTCAGGCTTACATTTTTTACTACTGAAAGTCCATCAGTAGCTAACAGAAGACCTACAAAGTGCGGACCTTGTTATAGCTGTGTGCCCGTCGAAGCTTCAGTCTGCAGCTTTAAGCAAGTTAATTTTTTGTTGTAAGAACTTCTTTGCACTATCCTCATAGCGTTTAACGGGCGATACAAGGCCGCCTTAGCTTGCTGATATAGCAATAAAAGAGTTTCTGGCTAGAAAATATCAGTGAATCGACGGAAAAGCTTAGCCGGGTTTTTTTTTTTTTTAATTACCGTTTTAGTATACGTTGACCGTTTAGTCAAAACGTTACGGAACGCAAGGGTAAAAACTACGGAAAAAAGACTACTGTTTTACGGCCATACTACAGAACGGCATCCGGAACTTTATTTTGTCTCCTACTGTATATACTGATAAGTATTTCTATTTTATGTCATTTTTAAGTAGTGTTATCCCTCTTATAGTTTATTTCTAAATTTCAATGTTTAGTGAAGCTGCGGTAGTAACGGTTGGGGTGTTCTTATTAAACCCCATCATCCTCCTGGTGTACATCAAACTTCGCAAACTCCACACCCAAACGTGGGGTGGGTGGAGCTTTGATTCTTTGACAGAATGGTGGCAATTCCTGCGCCTGAGTCTCTCCGGTCTTCTGATGGTGGCGTTCGAGTGGTGGTCTTTTGAAATCAGCGCTCTTGTCACTGGATCCATTAATGAGCTCCAGTTGGCTACCAACTCCGTGCTACTTCAGCTCACCAACCTGTCTGACTCAGTGAGTGAGTGGGTGGATTGGGTACTGTATGGGATGGGGAGGGCAAGAGAGAATGTAGGGTTTGTAAATGGGAGGAGCTGAAAGTACTGAAAATTTTAATGATATGTTTACTGCCTGTCTCATTTACAGATATCATGGAGGTGGATCAGTGAGGTTAGGATAAGGCCCATATACATGCATTTGTGAGTGGGTCTAGAAAAGGGACCTTGAGGCGCAAACCAAAAAATTGAGTTTTTGTGTTATTAGTTATCTACAATTCACCTCCACATAGTGCAAAGATATTGGAGGGTCAAACCTTCGACATGCAGAGAAACTGGCGGCTGAACTGGGCTGTATTCAGCAAAGCAATTGAACCAGAAATTGAGAAAACATAAATCGAATTGTCACTTCCGGTATAATTGACATTTTCGTATACTTATTGGCCTCCTCCACATATGTAATTATATCTTGCAGCCGCTTTTGGCTGCGGCTAACAAAATTTGCTCGAGTTCTTTTATAGCTTTTGTAGTTTCTCACAGCCAGTCTTGTCAGAATCCTTGGCTACTCTACCGGATGTAGTGGTAAACTTTCAGCCAGAAGTAAGCTGTAGAGTGCATGCAATAGTCTCAAAACTATGTTGTTGTTGTTGTTTTTTTACTGTTAGTTTTAGACCCCACCCATTCCCCGTTTATTGTATTTCGAGAACTAAAGAGAATTAAAACCTAGCTTGTCTTTGCACAGCACGCTTGGGGTCTTTCAAGTTGTTTTGGCATTTGATATTTGGCATACTTGTAGAGTCAGGGTCACTAAGGCTAATTTTTTTTATGACTTCAGGAGTCCATATCTCAATTTCAATTTTTGCGCTGTAAGGTCCCTTTTCCAAGACTTGCTCGTAACTATATAATAATACCCGCGACGATGACGTATGTATTCAAGAATAATTCATGAGCTAATGAGCTAGAACGTGCAGATGCACAATACTTGTGAACTTTCACTTAATTACCGGGTAAACCTAGAGACCAAGGCAAACTGGTTAGTAACAAGGGAGCAGCTTTCATGAACTAGCGCTGAATTGCAGAGTAAACTGAGAACGCTGTTCATGTCTCCATGATTTGTGCAACATGTAGTGGTTATCTAACCATCATCTAAACCAATGCATTAATCAGCATACCTGTGTGGTTAGCTATAACTGGTCAAACCTGTTTTGTCAGTCTCTTTTTTTCTCTTACTTTTGTAGTTCACTCAGTTCTTGATTCTAGTTTTGTCTATGTTGTTTGACTATTGCGAATAACTATCTATATATATATAAAGTATCTTTGAAGTTGTCAGAGATTAACATTTGCTAGCCATTGACCTGAAACTTGATACTCAGGAAACATCCCTCTTTGAAGACGAGCAAGTCTATTTTGCATTGGTAGGAAAGAGCTCTACATTATTAATGGTCCTTCGAGCCGGATACCTAGTTGGGAACTCACCTGGTAAACTGGTTCTTTTCTGCTACTCTACAGTTTGGTTGTTCCACATAGTCAAATACCCAATGATTGGCTCAGCACAAGCATATTTGTACGTTGATATTGTTCATTCTGCCTAGGTATAAGGCTATTTGTATTGCTTCTGGATGAAATATACTCACCATTGGATTAATTGAAACTTCAAAACAAGTGCTTCTTGCTATCCTCTGTAACTCATTACTATTTAACCACAGTGGGCTGTGTCTAACCACAGGTTATGGCTGATGCTAATGTGAGTGCTCTCCGAAGAAGGAGAGGTACCGTGAAAAGCAGCATTACTAAACTTGCCTCTAAGATTGATGAGCTAGAGAGAGCTACTTCTGGCCCTGCGCCCTTAGCCCGCGTGCAGCAACTTGTTAAACGTCTCGGGACGCTAGATAGCGAATTCAAAGCAAGGCATTTTGAAATTGTGGATATCATCGATGGAGAAGAGATACTTACTGCCGAGCAGGACGAACTCGACGGTCACGACGACATTGTGATGGATCTCGAATTTAGACTTCAATCCTTGACCACAACGTCTCCAGATACAGTAGCCGCCCCGCACTCAGCCGGAACTCCTAACCGCGCAATCATTGAGCGTCGCTCAGCTCAGTTGCAAGGTAGAATACAATCAACGCATGATAGAATCGCTAGTCTCAAGGGTGATGGCACCGACATGCATTTAGTCTGCCTTTTCCAGGAACAGCTTATTGATCTGAAGAGGGAACTATCATCATGAACATTCGATCAGCATGAAATCCTCACTATCATCTGCAGATGATACGCTCAGAACCCTGATCATATGAGGAACACACAAAAAGTCTATCAGAAAGAGTTGATCATTCTTTTTACAAGGAACATTGTCGCTCGTACGAGGAATCAAGAAAGCTACATGGTTTCAGACGATTCGACGTTCGAACACACACCTGAGAGCCCTCAAAGCAATGAAGCAAGAACCCACTGGCTCTTTCATCACTGCACTACTGGAGTTGAAACTGGACAAGGAGACAATGTTTGAGTGGCAGAAAGCTAGTCAAGAAACAGATGGGATACCTCACTATGACGAATTGCTGAAGTTTCTCAATCTTCGTGCACAAGCTGCAGAGACTTGCTCCAGTGAGGCGAAAAAACAAATTGTATCTAAACGGACATCGCCAAGGTCAGTTGCGACTTTTACAGTGAATTCATCAGACTCAACTTCTATATCGAACTGCCATCTCTGTAAGACACAAAAGCATCATTTGTACTTTTGTCCTCAGTTTAAATCACTCCCTCGTGACAAGATGTTGGCTACAGTCCGCTCTATTGGTGTATGCATTAATTGTTTGAAGCCTGGACACATTTCAAAGAATTGTCGAAGCAATAGTAGGTGCAAGAAATGCCAGAAACCCCACAACACCCTACTCCATATAGATGCCAAATCACCTACTGTGGAGAATGGTCAGACCCCATTACACACTGCCGAAACTGTAGAAGCCTCGGCACTGTCCATTGAGCCCGCAACTCCCAGCTACACGCAAGCTAGTACTGGAGGCACTCTACTTATGACCTGTCAGATGTTCGTGCATGCACCTGATGGCACTCATGTGAAAGCACGAGGTTTACTTGATTCTGGCTCATCTGCGTCTTTTATATCAGAGCGATTGGCTCAAACTCTTCGACTTCCCCTGTCTGCTCGAAGCATTCGAATATCTGGAATCACTGGTATGAGTCGTGGCTCTGCACTGCAATCAGTTACCTCCTTTTCTATCTCACCCATTCTCTCATCAGCTGAGACGTTGCAACTGTCAGCTCTCGTGGTTCCTAGAATCACTTGCGACATTCCTACACAACCTGTTCACTTTAACGCTGAATGGCGCCACCTCGATGGTTTACACCTCGCTGACCCCAATTTTGGTGAACCAAGAAGAATAGACGTGTTGTTGGGAATTGATGTCTATGCAGAAGTGATGCTCCAAGGCCAGAGAAATGGACCTCCTGGCACACCATCTGCATTTGAGACAAAGTTTGGATGGGTGCTCTCTGGCAAGACTGACAGGATCACTATTCCTTCAATTGCTACATCTTACCATCTGAATGCTGAGTCTGACGATATTCTTCGGAAATTTTGGGAAATTGAAGAATGCCCTAAAAATGCTACTAACCACTCTTCAGAGGAGCGTGCAGTAGTGCAACACTTTGCCAATAATCATAGACGCAACTCAGATGGTAGGTTTGTCATACCATTACCCAAGGATCCTCAAGCAAGGCCACTTGGCGAGTCAAGATCATCAGCAGTGCGAAGATTTCTCTCACTTGAACGAGCTCTCCGCTCCAAAGGTCGGTTTGAGGAGTTTGCTTCAGTCATGAATGAATATTTGGACCTCAAACACGCGGAAGTTGTACCGGAAGCTGATCTATTCAAGCCAATGCAGGAAACTTTCTATTTACCAATGCATGCCATACACAAGGAAGAAAGCACTACGACTAAGCTCAGGATAGTGTTCGATGCATCGGCTAAGTCGAGCTCTGGTGTTTCACTTAATGATGGCCTACTCGTTGGACCTACAGTCCACCCTTCACTCATTGATGTTCTGCTAGTATTTCGGACTCATCGCATTGCCCTAACTACTGATGTGAGTAAGATGTATCGAGCCATTGAGTTATCGTCAGAAGACAAGGACCTCCATCGGTTTGTTTGGCGGAATGACCCCCAAGATCATCTGCGTAACTACCGCATGACTCGTTTGACATTTGGAGTATCTGCCTCTTCATTTGCAGCCAACATGGCAGTCAAACAGAATGCTATTGATTTCGCATGTGATTATCCCTTGGCAGCAGAGTGTGTTGATTGTTCTTTCTACGTTGACGATGGGCTAACCGGAGCGAACTCTATTCCAGAAGCTACGGAACTTCAACAACAATTGCAGGAGCTTTTCTCGAAAGGTGGATTTCTACTTCGAAAATGGAATTCGAGTGACTCGCAAGCTATACAACACTTACATGCTGAACTTAAAGGCTCTAAGTTGAATCAAGACATGCCATCAAGTGAAGAGTACACAAAGACTCTTGGAATGAGGTGGAACATTCAAAGGGATTGCTTCACGGTTGTAGTACCCCCTCCTGGAGATTTGAAGACAGTCACTAAGCGTGGTCTTGTGTCAGACATAGCTAAGACCTTTGATGCTCATGGCTGGGTTTCACCTTCAACTATCAAAGCTAAAATCTTTATGCAACGTTTATGGGAACTCAAAGTTGATTGGGATGACAATATACCCAAGGACATTCACGAGTCGTGGCTTCATTGGAGATCCGAGTTGCATTTACTTTCACAAGTGGCGATACCTCGCTGCTATTTGGACAAGGAATCTCAAGTACAATCTCAGGAATTGCATGGATTTTCTGATGCCTCAGAAGTGGCTTATGCGGCGGTAGTTTATATCCGGACTACTTTTGTCTCTGGCGACGTTCACATATCTCTTGTTATGTCTAAGAGCAAGGTAGCACCCATCAAGCGATTAACAATCCCTCGTCTGGAGCTGTGTGGAGCACAATTGTTAGCTCGACTACTTCATCACGTTAGAAGCGTACTCAGTATTTCGCTTTCTCACGTATTTGCTTGGACAGACAGTACTATTGTTCTGAACTGGTTGGATGGAAGTCCGAGAAGGTTTAAGACATATGTTGGAAATCGCATATCTACAATCATTGACCTCATTCCTTTTGAAAGGTGGAGACACGTTCGATCAGCTGATAACCCTGCAGACTGTAGTTCCCGGGGGTTGTATCCCTCAGAGTTGATTAACCACACTCTATGGTGGAATGGGCCTGCTTGGCTCAAGGAACATAGTACCCAATGGCCACAGACCCTACATCTTCCCCAAAATGAGAGTGAATTTGATGAAAGGGAAATCATCCTTCTTTCGGTTGATCAGAATCGTTCACCAATTGTGGATTGTGATCGGTTCTCCAGTTTCACAGCATTGAAACGGATTACTGCCTGGGTGTATTGATTTATTGACTCCTGTCGAACAAAGAATTCATCTGATCGAAGAAAGGGTCATTTGAAGACCACAGAGTTGCAACGAGCAGAGAACTACTGGATCAGGGTGATCCAGTCCGCTCACTTTGATCAAGACTTGGGCTCACTCAGAGGAAAACAGAAGCTTTCTCGCTCAAGTTCATTACTATCACTCCAGCCATTTGTTGATGAATTGAATATACTTCGTGTGAGTGGCCGACAGCAGCACTCAACAATTCAATATCAGTCTCGTCATCCCATCATCATTCATGGAAAACATCCAATCACTCGATTGATCATTCGTGATGAACATTTGAGGTTACTCCATGCAGGCCCGACCTTACTAACTGCATCTCTCAACCGACGTTTTCAAATCATTGGAGGACGAAATACCATTAGATCTATTGCTCGACAGTGTGTCACTTGTCGCAAGTATGCTGCAAGACCTAAACCTCAAATGTTAGGACAACTTCCAATAGAAAGGATCACACCTGGCTCCGTCTTTGATAAAGTCGGAGTTGATTACGCTGGTCCTGTGCTCATCAAGTATGGTTACACTCGCAAACCAGTGATCGTCAAAGCTTACATTTGTGTTTTCGTATCTCTTACTGTGAAAGCTGTTCACATTGAACTTGTGACTGACCTCACCTCTCAGGCATTCTTGGCAGCTCTCAAACGCTTTATCTCTCGTAGAGGCTTGCCTTCACTTATTTGGAGTGACAACGGCACCAATTTTGTTGGTGCTGCTACGGAGATCAAAGAGCTTCATCAGTTTCTCGAGCAGCAGTTTGTTCAAGATGATATTCAGTGTTACCTTTCAGAGAAGAAGATCACCTGGAAGTTCATCCCGCTACATGCTCCCCACTTCGGAGGCCTTTGGGAGGCCGCGGTCAAGTCAGTGAAGACGCACTTGAGGCGAATTCTAGGTGATGTCAAGTTAACATATGAGGAGTTTAGCACAATTCTATATCAGATTGAAGCAGTTCTAAATGATGATGATGGAATCGAGCCACTCACTCCTGGTCATTTTCTTGTGGGGAAGCCTCTCACTGCTCTTCCAGAATCTCCTCCAACAGGATCGATGTCCCTACTAAAACGTTGGCAATTATGCAAGTTACTGGTTAACCATTTTTGGAAGCGCTGGTCATTGGAATATGTCACCCAGCTTGGTCGGTTCAATAAATGGCGACACCCATCTCGTAATATTCAACCAGGTGACTTAGTTGCAATTCACGAGGACTCTCCTATCTCAACCAAATGGCCTCTCGCTCGAGTGATCGAAGTCCACCCTGGAAAGGACGGACTAGTACGCGTGGCAACTGTTCGAACAGCTAATGAAACGTACACTCGTCCCATCACCAAGCTCGCACTTATACTACCAATTGAAGGACATTAGTTTATTTCTCGGATCAACACAAACGTTCTCACCATGAAATCACATAATTTGTAAGACCGTCCGGTCTTGGCCGGCGGTATGTTCATGTCTCCATGATTTGTGCACCATGTAGTGGTTATCTAACCATCATCTAAACCAATGCATTAATCAGCATACCTGTGTGGTTAGCTATAACTGGTCAAACCTGTTTTGTCTGTCTCTTTTGTCTCTTACTTTTGTAGTTCACTCAGTTCTTGATTCTAGTTTTGTCTATGTTGTTTGACTATTGCGAATAACTATCTATATAATATATATAAAGTATCTTTGAAGTTGTTAGAGATTAACATTTGCTAGCCATTGACCTGAAATTGATACTCAGGAAACATCCCTCTTTGAAGACGAGCAAGTCTATTTTGCATTGGCAGGAAAGAGCTCTACACACGGTAAAGGGATTTCAGTGCCATAGTAACAACTCTCTGCAACTGCTTGAATTGAAGGAAAAAAACAACAACAAAACAATACACGTTATTTACAAGTTTTCTTTGTGATATTCTTTCTAAGTAGTGGTTGTAACACACAATGCTTTGACACAACTGGACATGCACCTACACAGACTTACCTTCGCAGAAGTCTAGTGGACAATGTATTTTCAAGTAAATACTGTTGCGCACGGCTTATAACCATGACAAAGAGCGCATTGACTTACCACCGCCACTAACTCGAATAGAAATGGAAGTCCCTTTAGTTTTCAAGTTTTAACTGCACCCGCAAAATAATTCAAAACGGTAAACAATTCAATTTCTAGGGTGATACGGGTACTGATCGATAAACCAGAGGATTCTGTTTAGTGCAATTTGGGACGGGGTCGAACACATAACTAACACAAAAACGCGAGGGTCAAAGTACAAAATAACATACATACGTCCATACATATATACAAATAAACTAGTGATGTGCTTGAGCACAAATGGCGAGCGAGCCTAAAGACTATACTATTTTTATATGAATGATTTGGACTTCTAACACTGAAGCTACTCAAAATAAGGTCGTTTTTTTAAATTACGTATACACTGTAAAGGAATTTCAGACCATAGTAGTAACAACTCGCTGCAACTGTTTGAATTGAATGAAAATGAGGTCCAGTTTTTTAATTTAGCATACAGGGTAAAGGGATTTCAGTGCCATAGTAACAACTCTCTGCAACTGCTTGAATTGAAAAAACAACAACAAAACAATACACGTTATTTAAAAGTTTACTTTGTGATATTCTATAGCTAAGTAGTGGTGTAACACACAATGCTTTGACACAACTGGACATGCACCTACACAGACTTACCTTCGCAGTAGTCTAGTGGACAATGTATTTTCAAGTAAATACTGTTGCGCACGGCTTATAACCATGACAAAGAGCGCATTGACTTACCACCGCCACTAACTCGAATAGAAATGGAAGTCCCTTAAGTTTTCAAGTTTGAATTGCACCCGCAAAAGAATTCAAAACGGTAAACAATTCAATTTCCAGGGTGATACGGGTACTGATCGATAAACCAGAGGAGGATTCTGTTTAGTGCAATTTGGGGCGGGGTTGAATGCGGAGCGAACACAAAAATACTGAGGGTCAAAGTACAAAATGACATACATACGTCCATATATATAAATAAATAAACTAGTGGTGTGCTTGAGCACAAATGGCGAGCGAGCCTGGTGTTGGGTAACATAAAACTAAGTATTGTTACTATGTTTTAGCTTAGTTCATGCAAACACTATAATAGCAGTTATGACCTTTCATTTCAGCAAACAAATACAAAATCACTCTCTTACCTGATTAATGGTAACTTTTGTAGTATCAAACATCAACCATTCTGATAATCTCAATCACCAGTAACTCTTGAACAAGCTCTCAGCTACGATAAAAAAATTAACCAGTGTAATTTTAGCCAACAAAATATGGAATTACTGCTTACATCATTCTTGAGTATTGATAACTTCTGTAGTATCAAATTGAAGTTACTTTGACCATCTGAATTACCGTGAATTCTTGACAACAAGCTCTCACCTACAAAAACAAAAACAATCAAATTTTAGCACACAAATACAAAATTATTTTCTTACCTCATTTTCTTGAGCAGTGGTAACTTTTGTAGTACTGCCAATCTGGCTATTTGAATTTACAAGTCACTGCTGACAAGCTCTTAGCTACAAAAAAGGAAAGGCCAGAGTTAATTTTGCATATTTAGCTAACAAATATGGAATTACGTACTTACCTCAGCTTCCCTGAGAAGTAGTAGCTTCCTTAGCATTAATACTACGGCATTCTGACTACCAACAGCTCTTGGCAACCAACAACCGGCACTCCGTATCCCCCCCCCCCCCCCATAAAACGGCGAAGTTTTGAAATTAAGTCTGGAAAAGGGTCTTCAATGCCATAGTAACCGGTCGAATCAACTTTTCGTTTCTTGAAAAGCAAGCTTTTTCGCAGTAATTTTCTCACACTTTGGAGCTTAAGTATAAAGTAAGGCTTGCTTAATGCTGTAGTTTCAGAATAAACTGGGGTCAAGCCTAAAAAGCCGTGTTTTTTGGAGAAAAAAGTTCCCGGCGCGCGCGTTTAAAGGGCATACGTACCATCCCACATACATATACATATAACATATACCCGATTTTGCATTATCCACCCCTAATACTGTCTAGCTAGCTACGCTCGCTCGCCAAATAAACAAACATCCCCGATTTTCGATTGTGTTACCCCTGTAAGTGTCTCGCGAGCTATGCTCGCTCGCCAATAAACAAACAAACATCTCCGATTTTCAATTGTGTTACCGCTGTAAGTGTCTCGCTCGCTACGCTCGCTCGCCAATTACTTGAATAATTGAGTGGGTGTGGTTATAGTGCCGCACCAATTTGTATCTGGCTTCCTACACCCCGCAGTATCCCTAACAATATCAATACAGAATTGGAGTGTTTGTCTGCTGGTTAGTTGTAGCACCTCAGTACCAGAGCGCTTGTGTTTAAGCAAGCGGTCCTGGGTTCGATTCCCAGTGGCGACCATATACTGTTAATTCTGCATTAAAAAAAAAGCCTATGAAAGAGAGAGAATACATCTAATGAATAAAAGAAGGCTGAGAGAAAGAAATTGTGAAGTGAAAATAAAACATTAATACTGTCCTCAAAGACTGAAGTAATTAATATTATTTTAAGATTTGACTTGTGTATTAAATTTATAATAGAAGTAATATTACATCAGCTTTGTAAATGAAATATTGTTACTGTGTTATGAATAAAGGAGTGTGCCTTGAAGGCAGTATCAGATTATCTGATGGCAACTTGTCCAGCAATCATGTTGAGATTTGTCACAATAATGCATGGAGCTCGGCCTGTGATGGTAATACTGACACTCAACTTTGTAAACAACTTGGTTTTAACTCACAAGGTAAATTTATTGTTTAAAATAGACATAAAAGTGTTTATAATAAGAACAATGTAGCTTTCTGAAACCTGTTTCAACCCTTAATGAAATATAATCAGGAGTAGTTATTTATACATTCATGTGACTGGTGCTGGCAGATATTTTACGAACTCTCCGTGGTGATATAATAAACAACAAGTTAACATCAAGATTTCTGGAGTTTATGCTTACTGTTTATCATAATCCTGAAGGGTAATTTGCATGCAGCACAGATAGCCAACATCCTGGAAGCTTTAAACGTATGCATGTCTCTGTTAAACTTGTTGTTGTCCGGTGTCATCTGTTTGTGTAGAGCTTGCTTGATCTCTAACTCACGACTTGCATATGTATTACTGGCTGATGAATTATTAATAATTAGTATTTGTATAGTTAGATCTAATATGATTATGTTTACAGCTATTTCAGTGACAACACTGACTTACGTAATTGGAGGGTCCATACTTGCTACCATCACCTCTTATACCATAGTACTTCTAATTATAATCACTATAGTATTCTGTAGGAGAAGAAAACAATCCACAAAGTAAGTAAAATTGATATCCAGTGCATAATTTTTGTTTTAAAATTGTATACAATAATTGTAACATTAAAACTTGTCTGTTCGTCTATCACCTGCAAATTTCCAACTATATTGCCACTATGAGCTACAACAACCAGCCGGCAAACAAACACATCAATTCTGTATTTATACTGTTAAGGCGTACTGATATGCTACAGTCTCACTCTTAACAGACCGAAAAAAAAAATTCATCTAATGAGTAAAAGAAGGCTGAGAAAGAAATTGTGAAGTATAATTTAGAGGAGTAAAAAAATTCAACGAATAATAAGAATCTTTGAAAAAAGACAATTTTTGTTGGTCTGTTGAGAGTGAGACTTAGCATAGTAGTACCCCTTAACAGTATAAATTGGAATGTTTGTTTGCCGGCTGATTGTCGTAGTTCAGTGGCAGAGCACTTGTGCATTATACAAGCAGTCCTGGGTTCGATTTCAGTGGCAACCCAATAGTTTTATTCTGTAATATTTTAATGAATATATTATTTACATCTACAGTTTTCATCACACTGGCAGTGTTGCTACTTCGAAAGCTAGGTATATGGCAAATATATTATTATTTAGGTCTGACAATAATAATTTTGTACAAGCTAGCCAATGTACCATAGCACTGGGGGTTGCATCTTTGGTGCTTCATTGATATTGCCATTATTCTATTGTTTCACCATTTCTTTCTCAGCCTTCATTTACTCATTAGATGTATTCTCTCTCTTTCAAAGGCTTATTTTAAACTGCAAGGGACACTCACTGATAGTTGTTATGTGAAACTACCATTATAGAACTGTTATATTTAATTGTATTATTTTTTGGGTGTAAAAGATCTAGTGCTGAGATACCATCACAAAGTGAACAACACTATGATTATGTAATTGCAAGGTAAGGTACTTTATTTGTCACTTACCTTAAAATGTTTATGTGTTTAATTTTTACTTCTTGTATATTTGTTTGCTTACACATAGCAATTAATTAGTGAACTATCACTGTGACATCCAGTATACTTGCCAACGATTGGCATACCAGTATCTTGTGTGCTTAGCTGTTGTGAAGTTTTTGTGCTTATTTTATTACAGGAGGACTAACCAAATTGAATTAAATTCTAACATGGCCTATGGAATGAAGAGACACCAGTGAAGTACCTACTCAGCATAAAATTAAAATTGTATAACATTGTTGTAACTCATGATTTGTGTGTAGTTTTGCAGTATTTCTAGATTAATGTTGTAATCTTTTTTTGTGTAAAAAATTAGAAAAATGAGCTTGAAAAAGATGAAAGTAATTGCAAATGATGCCTCATTGCACATATCCATGTCATGGTCTAGCATAGATTCCAGTACTACATGTCGGGAATCTGATCACTCTTTCAGGTCTGAGCATTAGTTGACTATCCAAAGTGTATCCAATAGAGCGTTGTGGCTGAATGAAACCATACACTTGTGGAGATAGACAAGGTCACAATGTTGGTCAGAAGTGGTCTATATCTGAATTTCTGTGTTAAGACATTGTCAATACTCATGTAATTTAGAAATCATTGTCCTTCGAAAGCTGTCAAAGACATAATTCCTTTTAAGACTTTCACAAAAAGATAAACATAAGACATCTTTGTGCATTGGGGTGGGTGTATTATGCCCATATAGCAAAACGTGAGCAGTAAAGTTTGAATCAAGTGGCTTAATGATGCATTTTGGTCAGCTATGGAATTGAGGTACGGGTTATCAGCTGCTACCAATATTGTGGTATGATGCAGTGAGAAAGTAACTCTAGTTAATTTACAAAGGGTCTAGTTGGACATATTCTAACATACAACAACAACAGCATATTATTTATATTACTGACCACTATAATAAACTGACTAGTTATTACAAAATCATTTCTTTGACTAAAAGAAAAATTCATTTGGCATAATACCTAGCATTCAGGTAGCAACATGGCTCATGGAATGAAAACTGTACATTTAAACGCTGTTTTCATTAAACATGCGAGGAACAGTCACTGATAGTTTCAATGCAAAACTCCTATTCTATAGCAATATTATTTTTTATTTTATTGTAATTTGGATGTAATATAGTGACCCGCACTGTGAAAATGTCCTTGAGTGGTTATGTACTTTTTTTATTTGTCTCCTACCTTAAAATTATTATATTGATCCAAAAAATAAAGGTGACACATGATAAGTTTCTCACGAGTAAATTAAAACCAATACTATTTTCATAATGTATCTGTTTATGATACAATAATTTATATTTGTACTTGAATAATGTTTAATTAAATTATTTAATGTTCTATACTGTATTTTTTCAATCATTATGACATCGAGTTTACTTGTCAACTATTAGTGTGCCAGATACTGTGTGCTATTTTGCTTTATAGTTCTAGTAAATATTTATTACAGGACTAAAATAAATCTAATGTTGCCCATGGAAGGCTTATACATAAGTGTAGTATTTACTCAGCACTTTATGTACTGAAATTGAAATTTTCCTGATTTATTGTAGCTAACTTCTGCTTTATGTACATTGTTGATTTATGTTCCAAAATTTTTCTGTATAAAAAAATGAAAAATTTTGCTCAAAAGAGGTGAAGTAATTTGCAAAAGGCCACTCTATGGTACATATACAGGTCACGGTCTAGCATAAATTCCAGCAAGTACAGGTTGTCAACTCCAGAATTTCTAGGCGAGACATGTCAACTTTGGTGTAGTTGAAAAATCACAGTCAATCACAAACTATCAAGAACATGACTTTTATTGAGGCTTAAACAGAAGGAAGAACGTCAGACATCTTTATGCATTAGGATAGGTGTGTTAATCCCGTATTGCCAGGATAATCACAAGAAATTAGATCTAGTGGCTTTAAGGATGCATTTTGGTCGGCTGTGGAATTGAGGTAGAGAGTTATCAGCTGCTACACATGTATTTTTATAATGCAGTGAAGAAGTTGGACTAAATTCAATTCTCACATGACATGTGAAGTTTTCATGTCGGAGACCAACCAATACTCAATTGACCAGCTCAAGCCATTTTTACTTACATTCACAAGATATTACAACATCATATTTTCTTTATTTATCTGAGATTGTGAAGAAATTTCACTTATAATATAGGTGTACAGGCCATCACACATTCACTGTATTATTTAATTAGTCACTAGATAAAAATAATATGATATCAAAATTATCATCATGATGTAATCATTGTTCACACATTAATACATCCTATTTCTATGTCACTTATCCTTTACTTATAGTTACATAATTAGTCATTAATTACTAGTGATGTGCTTGAGCACAAATGGCGAGCGAGCCTAAAGACTATACTATTTTTATATGAATGATTTTGACTTCTAACACTGAAGCTACTGAAAATAAGGTCCAGTTTTTTAATTTAGCATACATGGTAAAGGGGATTTCAGTGCCATAGTAACAACTCTCTGGCAACTGCTTTGAATGAAAAACAACAACAACACAAACAATACACGTTATTTAAAAGTTTTCTTTGTGATATTTTTAGCTAAGTAGTGGTTGTAACACACAATGCTTTGACACAACTGGACATGCACCTACACAGACTTACCTTCGCAGTAGTCTAGTGGACAATGTATTTTCAAGTAAATACTGTTGCGCACGGCTTATACCATGACAAAGAGCGCATTGACTTACCACCCCCCTGCCACTAACCTCGAATAAATGGAAGTCCCTTAGAGTTTTTCAAGTTTGAACTGCAAACTGCACCCGCAAAAGAATTCAAAACGGGTAACCACTTCACTTTCTAGCATGATCGGGTAACTGATCGATAAACCGTATTCTGTTTAGTGAAGTTTTGGACGTGGTCGAACCGAGCGAAACACAAAATACGGAGGGTCAAAGTACAAAATGACATACGTACGTCCATATATGTAAACAAACAAACATCCCCGATTTTCAATTGTGTTACCCCTGTAAGTGTCTCGCTCGCTACGCTCGCTCGCCAATTATGTTAAACTAGTGGTGCACTCGAATAGTGCAAATGCATGGCGAGTGAGCAGACTCTTTTTACTGAAAAATAGGACAGAAATTACATCTAACTGTAGTGCACAGTGTAACCCTTTCCATTCTCAGTTAGCATCAGAGAATCTAAAGTCTCTGATCCCAGACTAAACTAACAGAATTACCTGAATAAACTTCGAAAGCAGTGGCAAAGAAGCGCAGCTTGACAAAGACTTCACAATTGTTTCAAGAAAAGAGTAGCTATAAACTTTTTGGTTGAAACAAAGTTGCGTAAGGCAGTGCAGCAGGATTCTCCGCGCTCGTTAATTGAAAAATACTGGAACTGTGAACGCTTTACCTAACTTACGTAATTAGAAGCGCGGGCGAAATATTTTGACGTACGTATACATACCTACATATATACTAGTGGTGTGCTTGAGCACAAATGGCGAGCGAGCCTGATAGTTAGGTAACATAAAATGTCACTATGTTTTAGCTTACTTCATGCAAACACTATAATAGCAGTTATGACATTTGATTTCAGCAAACAAATACAAAATCACTGTCTTACCTTATTAATGGTAACTTTTGTAGTATCAAACATCTGCCATTCTGATAATATCAATAAAACCAGTAACTCTTGAACAAGCTCTCAGCTAAGATAAAAAAAAACCAGTGTTATAATTTGTAATTTTAGCCAACAAATATGGAATTACTACTTACATCATTCTTGAGTATTGATAACTTCTGTAGTATCAAATTGAAGTTACTTTGACCATCTGAATTACCTTGAATTCTTGACAACAAGCTCTCACCTACAAAAACAAAAGACACACAAATACAAAATTACTTTCTTACCTCATTTTCTTGAGCAGTGGTAACTTTTGTAGTACCAAATTTGAGTCCTTCTGACTATTTGAATTTACCAGTCACTGTTAACAACAAGCTCTTAGCTATAATAAAGAAAGGCCAGAGTTATTTTGCATATTAAGCTGCTAACAAATATGGAATTGCGTACTTACCTCGGCATCCCTCGAGTAGTAGTTGCTTCCTTAGCATTAATACTTTATGTGCTACATACACTTTTCGGAAGTAGTGATAGCTCTCTTTGTACTGACTACAGGTGGCTCTTGACAACTAGTAACAAGCCGCACTTAGCCGGAAAAAAGGCGAAGTTTTGAATTTAAATCTGGTAAAGGTTCTTCAATGTCATAGTAACCAATCGAATAAACTTTTTGTTTCTTGAAAAGCAAGCGATTTCGCAGGAATTTTCTCACACTTTGGAGATTAAGTATAAAGTAAGACTTGCTTAATGCTGTAGTTTCAGAATAAACTGGGGTCAAGCCTAAAAAGCCGTGTTTTTTAAAGAAAAAACGTTCCCCACGCGCGCGTTTAAAGGGCATACGTACAATCCATACATACATACCTACATATATATATATAACATATACCCAATTTTGCATTATCCACCCCTAATACTGTCTCGCTCGCTTCGCTCGCTCGCCAATAATATATCTGAAATCTCAATTGAACAAGACTGATAGTCAGCTTCGCTCACTCGCTGAACTAGTGGTGTGCTTGAGCACAAATGGCGAGCGAGCCTGATGGTTAGGTAACATAACTAAGTATTGTTACTATGTTTTAGCTTAGTTCACGCAAACACTATAATAGCAGTTATGACCTTTTATTTCAGCAAACAAGTACAAAATCACTCTCTTACCTGATTAATGGCAACTTTTGTAGTATCAAACATCTGCCATTCTGATAATCTCAATCACCAGTAACTCTTGACCAAGCTTTCAGCTACGATAAAAAATAAACCAGTGTTATTATTTGTAATTTTAGCCAACAAATATGGAATTACTACTTACCTCATTCTTGAGTATTGATAACTTCTGTAGTATCAAATTGAAGTTACTCTGACCATCTGAATTACCTTGAATTCTTGACAACAAGCTCTCACCTACAAAAACAAAAGACAATCAATTTTAGCACACAAATACAAATTACTTTCTTACCTCATTTTCTTGAGCAGTGGTAACTTTTGTAGTACCAAGTTTGAGTCCTTCTGAATATTTGAATTTACCAGTCACTGTTGACAACAAGCTCTTAGCTATAAAAAAGAAAGGCCAGAGTTATTTTGCATATTTAGCTAACAAATATGGAATTGCGTACTTACCTCAGCATCCCTCGAGTAGTAGTAGCTTCCTTAGCATTAATACTTTACGTGCTTACATACACTTTTCAGAAGTAGTGATAGCTCTCTTTGTACTGACTACAGGTGGCTCTTGACAACTAGTAACAAGCCGCACTTAGCCTGAAAAAAGGCGAAGTTTTGAATTTAAATTTGGTAAAGGGTCTTCAATGTCATAGTAACCGATCGAATCAACTTTAGGTTTCTTGAAAAGCAAGCGTTTTCGCAGGAATTTTCTCACACTTTGTAAAGTAAGGCTTGCTTAATGCAGTAGTTTCGGAATAAACTGGGGTCAAGCCTAAAAAGCCGTGTTTTTTGAAGAAAAACGTTCCCCGCGCGCGCGTATAAAGGGCATACGTACAATCCATACATACATACATACATAATTGGCGAGCGAGCGTAGCGAGCGAGACACTTACAGGGGTAACACAATCGAAAATCGGGGATGTTTATTGATTGGCGAGCGAGCGAAGCGAGCGAGACAGTATTAGGGGTAGATAATGCAAAATCGGGTATATGTTATTGGCGAGCGAGCGAAGCGAGCGAGACAGAATTAGGGGTGGATAATGCAAAATCGGGTATATGTTATATATATATATGTATGTATGGATGGATGGTACGTATGCTCTTTAAATGCGCGCGCTTCTAATTACGTAAGTTAGGTAAAGCGTTCACAGTTCCAGTTTTTTTTCAATTAACGAGCGCGGAGTATCCTGCTGCAGACGCAACATAGTTTCAACCAAAAAGTTTACAGCTACTCTCTTCTTGAAACAATTGTGAAGTCTTTGTCAAGCTGCGCTTCTTTGCCACTGCTTTCGAAGTTTATTCAGGTAATTGTTAGTTTAGTCTGGGATCAGAGACTTTAGATTCTCTGATGCTAACTGAGAATGGAAAAGGTTACACTGTGCACTACAGTTAGATGTAATTTCTGTCCTATTTTTCTTCT
>WLWD01001275.1_pt1 | contig 109625 bp, 87 predicted proteins | sample 6712731 | NCBI WGS metagenome assembly WLWD01 (sample SAMN12718690, study PRJNA576275) | sponge metagenome | isolation source: marine sponge | host: Mycale hentscheli | place: New Zealand: South Island, Marlborough, Capsize Point | collected 2014-11-01 | reverse complement strand
GCTCTGTAAGTCAGCATACTGTCTTGGATGCTTGTGCTTCAAATGAGAAAACAAGTTGGAAGTGTTTCCAGACTTAGCAGATACTGAACTTTCACAGATTCTGCAAATAGGAGAAGTTTCATCTACGGATCCGTCGTTGTGGGCCTTGAACCCGAAGTAGGCCCATACCGGAGAACTGCATTTCTTCTTATTCACTAGCTCCATCCCGCAGCGATCGAGACCAAAAAAATGTTAGCAACGATAGTCCACCTGCTTTTTTGTAACGTGCGGGCTTCTATCGCGCGTAATTCTACCGGTCTTAATACGCGTGAGCGGTATACCGAGATGGCCATAAATTGTTATACCGTACCGATTATATCGAAAATACCGATTATAACGATTAAATACCGAAATACCGTCCATTGCTAGCCTGTTGTCACAATATGGTGTGTGACCGTATGTTTGACTGGGTTTTCGGAAGAGCACGGTTGAGTAACCGATGAGAACTCCGACAGCAGGCGAGTATACGGGTTAGAACTATCCACAGGAGGACGTGCAATGCCAGTTGTCTCGTTGTCCCTGCAGACTATTCCTTGCATATGTCGCAGGTCAACTAGCAAGTTGAAATGGTCAAGAAGTCTGCACCAAGAACTGGACGGGGAATGTCAGCAATGACAAACACTCAACGAAATGTTCGACGTAGACCAATATCAAGTGTAAGCGAGCGTACCCCAAAAGTCGGTATGTTAGTACCATTAATGGCTTGAAGAGGAGAATCCCTCTGCTTGGCTGCTCGGTCTGAACTGGTGGGAGGTACAATACTGACCTGTGCACCAGTGTCGACAAGAAAACAGAGGGAAGAGGATCTATCTCGTACGTAAAATAGGCAACCTTGGGGTTGTTGGCCGGCGACGCTGGTCGCCGCTAGCGATCGGCCTGAGGGTTTAACTGCCGGGCGCAAGGGGGCCTGCACTTCTGGGCTTGATCTCCGTAAGATCAGTGATACCAACAGAGAGCTGTAGAGGAGTCATTTGATGAATCCGTAGAATCGGACGTAGGTGCTGGCGGTGTCTGTGGACGACGAGACGGGCGAGTGTTGGAACGGGAGGACGAACGGGAACGGGCGAGTTGCGTAACAGAGGCTTGAAGACGAATCTCTTGCCGGAGCTGCTCTATTTCTGTTGACAGAGTCGCAGGAGTGGCAACTGGGGTGGCCGACCTGGCACTGGTTGATGCAGAACTTGCAGAAAGTGATGCACTAGACTGCACACTAGCTATGGAAGGTGCAGCAACCTCAATGACCTTGTCAGCCATCTCTGCTAATTTCTCAAGAGGTGTTGTGTCAGGTGTGGATGCTAGGACCATGCGTACATTACTGGGCAATCTTTGCAGGAAGAGCTCCTGGAGGAAAGAGGTATCAGTGAGTTCCGGTCGATCACCAATTAACTGTTGCATCCTGCGTAGAAGCTGGGTTGGCTTCCTATCACCTAACTCTTCCCTAGTGAAGAGCAACTGAAGCTTACACTGCTCTGAAGCTGTGGTCCGTTTCGTGAGCTGTTCCTTCAACTGGTCATAGGGAGACTCCGCTGGGGGCTTGAGCAACAGATCCCGTACTTCGGCAGCAAACTGTGGGGTGAGGCAGGCTACGACGTGGTCAAACTTAGACTTCTGAGCGGTGATCCGGCGGCAGGAGAACTGAGCTTCCACCTGTGCAAACCAAATCTCTGGATCCGCGGGCCAAAACGGTGGTAATTTCAGTGTAGTTGAAACAGCTGAAGCGGTGGGCGGGTCGATGGGTGGAGCCACGTCACAGCCACCGGAAACTTCTCGTCCGACGGGAGGACTACTGCTTCTGGACATGGGAAATCCGCATTCGAAGAACGTTGGGGTCACCAATTGTGGGGCTGCTTAGCGGTTAGCTAGCTACACTTCCCTACAGTATTTAGTCAGACTGACAAAGTTATATTATTGAAAGGTCAAGTACAATTCGGAAGAGTGACATGAGACAAAAACTTACTAAAACTACTTAATCACGTGATACAGGTGAGGTGGTATATATATATGAATGTTCAGTTGGTGAAGGGTCCACAACAGAGTCAAAACTTTTCAACATCCATTGAAACTCAGGCTTCTCTACTGTGTAAATAGGAAGCATGTCCTTACACAAGCAAAATGTGATGGAGTCTGTCAAGTCTTTCCACTTTTTGCTGTCTCTGTTATATGGCTTCAACTTCTCCATAACATTTATGATTGTTGGCTGGGATGATGAGGAAGACTGAGATGATAAGCATGACTTAAGTCCACACCATTGAAGCTGTGTTGGGTTTTGGTACAATCCTTAGGCCAGAGCTTGGACTATTTGCAGCCATTGTAGCTCGCTACAGGAAAACACTTAAGCAGCAACACAAAAAAAAAATCAAAAACAGCTGTTCCTCGTAACTGCCATGCGCGTGAAATGCCCGCGTATATTTGATGACCCGTACCAGCTCTTCGTGATAAATTATCATGCGTACCGATAATACTGTCTGGGTATTGCCTCCGCGATGTCGAGTTTTTATCACAGTGCAATGATAATTCTGGTATATCACCCAGCTCTAGGAGAGAGCCCGTGTTACTGTTTGTGGCATCCCGCATATTTAGGTGTAACCTGAATAGACAGCACCAATGCCTCTGACTTTTTTTTTTTTTTTTTTTTTTTTTTTTTTTTTTTTTTTTCTTTCCAATAAATATCCAGGCAGTAACATGTTTTTTCTCGCTAGTTTACTGAGCATGCCTTTTCTCCTCATGCCTCCACTGACAAGTTGTCTGAGTTAGTGTGGTACGTACTTCTTACCACTATCCACACTTGTTACACTGCTTGAGCCTTCCCCTGCACTGATTACTCATGTTTTACCTTGTTTCAGCAAGTTGAACCTGTCTCAGTTCAACTTGGTCTTGGGCTTGCTATGGTTAATGAATTCTGGGGAGAGCCCATTTCAGCTCTATTCTTGATCCCCTCTGTGCGGGCTTGTTTCAGCCCGACTGCCAGTCAGGTACCCTTAGCTACTTACAAAGCTCCCCGTATCTACAATTCACACCCCGCTGGGTGAAGGGGGAACTAGTAACACAGCAAACTTACGTTTAGTTTCGCCGGGTCCATCGGCCGGCACCTTCCGTGGTCATGTCCTCCGATCCTTCCCCACTTCGTTAAGAAATGTTGTGTGCCAATGATTCAGGGGGGGCCTCATGCAGCTTGGCGATGCTGCCATCCACAATGGCACTCAAGTTCTCGGGCATCAGGCTTTCTGCCATTACTAATCATTACAGATACCTGCCTTCAGTTCGGCTCGCGCATGGCTGTTGCTAATACCAAATGCTGACTGACGATTGACACGCGGTTCCGCACCTTCTGAGCGTGTGCTGACAGGAAACCCTTTACCATCTGTGGTCTAGGTATTCTGTTACCCCGTTTAATGGGCCATTAAACTTCTTTTTTGTTTGTCTGTTTGTTTGTTTGTTTGTTTTGTGTTGTTTTTGATGTATAGCATTATTCCCATCTCAGTAATGGGACTCTATGTATGTATATAATACATTGGTGGTTTGTCTCCATCCGAGTATGTATATCTATGCATTTGGCAATAGATTTGTGACTCCCAAAGACACCTGGCCCAAGATGGACAAGGCGGGGCTTACCATGGAGCTAGCCGAGAGTAAAGACAGGTTAGTTACATGTAATACATGTGTATAAGAAATACTGTATATCTATCGTATCATTGAGCTAACAGAGAGTAAAGAAGGGTTAGCAATGTTAGTTATGGGGAAATGTTTTATTAGGCATGTGGTTATTTAACTACGTAACAGTACTTTACATTCTTAATCTATTGTAAAGTTTTGCACATTTGTGACCGGTTTTAGGAAAATCAGCCTAAACATGGCATTTAATCCTGCAGCTCTCACTCTACTTACCACATTTACCCACGAACTGGTAACCACTATTAATTTACTTATTTCCCACAGCACTAGTTGCTGAGTTGGTTTGGCTATGGTGGCTGCCTAGAACCCCTCCCCCAATTAACAGGTGCTAATTGGAGATAATTAAAGGGGCGGGTCGCCACAGGAGGCACGACCATGCCCAAGCCAGCACCCCTCCACATACAACATACTAACTCCACAATGGACAAATCATACTCAGCACACACGACATTAGTATAATAGCACACCTCTGAAAGAGTCAGACTGACATAGTCAGCACAGCATGGTGGAATATCTGGCCAGTTGTTCATGTGGAATCCTCACATAGTCCAGGTAGGCCAGACTCCTCCACCTACCCAGTGTCGTGATCACAGAATCCTCCACACCTCTAGCGGCAGAAGTAGTGGCTGCTCCAATCCTAAAGCTGTGGCCAGCGTACAGATTGGCGTCCTCACCAGCCCACCGAAGGGTATCTCGTACTGCAACCACCAGCCGCTGACGTGTCAGGAATCGTCCATCCCTGAATAGGAATAGGGGACCGGACTGATGGCCTCTAACCAGCAGGTACGCCAGCATAGCAGCCACGGGACAGATGTCTGATGCTACTCTCCCAATAAAGAGGGAGATACCCTTTCGAAATGGGTCTGTCTTCGACGCCTTCAGCCGGACCCCCAGCACCCCCGGATCAGCTGGATTGTCAACGGATATGTCACCCAAGGACAGGTGAATGGTGGGGTCATAGCCCTGGTCACTCGGGACTGTCAGCTCCCCAGCCCTCATGAAACCAAAGAAGGCTAAGCAACAGGCTGCCCACAACATTGCCAGATCTGGGTCATCAGAATCACAATCCCAGATGCCCTTAACGGCCCTCAGTAATGAAGGAGTGATAGGAAGGCGCTGTTGACAATTTCCACCCACGACTGCTTGCGTCCGCTTCACACCACGAAGTACATACTGCAGTCTGCACAGTGAAGGCAGGAATGGATCACCAAGGCCCTTTTCAATGTGGAGATGACGGATACCTGCCATGTACGTCTTTATCGTGCGGTGTTTGAGGCCATCCTGGGCCAGCTGAGCGACAGATCTGCAGAGCACTTCCTCCCTGGTTGGTAGCGCTTGCACACTCATTGCCTCGCAGAAGCGAAGGTACCTGCGTTGACCACTTGAATATGTCTGGTGCGTGGAGGTGGCCAGCCCACTCACAAACAGAGACTGAACAGTTGATCCAGTCTATCTGTGTCTAATCTGGAGTGCTGGACACCACACACTGGAGTAGTTGTGCTGGGAAGTTGCACGGTTCCCTGGCTGCATCTGGCACCAAGCGCTGAAAAGAAGGTAGATCATTACGTGAAAGTGCATCAACTGCACCATTATCCACCCCCCTGATGTGTGCTGCCTATCGTGCTTGGGGTGGCCATGTGGGGGCCCAGATGGAAAGGTCTCACAGCGCAATGCCGCTGTGACAATGCTGCTGTGGTGGCCATTATAAACTCTGGTAGAAGTAGGATGGATCGGGCCATGCACCTGATGCGATGTCTGTCCTTTTTTCTGGCCAGATGGGAGGTATCACTGGTGTGCACGAGCTCCTTCACAGTAATGTGTACCCCATTCCAGTCCTCCATTAGTGCCAACTGGAACCACTCCCCAGTGGACGTGTACGCCCCGCACCCCCAACTCCCGGAGGCATCGGAAGTCAAAATAACCTGTGGCTTTCTCAGAGCCGCACCGGCCATAGAGCATGCTCCATTCCAGATAGGAAGGAAACAACCCCACCACCTGAGGTCCGAGCGGAATGCAGCATTCAGACGCACCTTGTGGTGCAGCTCCTTCACCCTCTTCGACGGGTCGATCATGCACCTGAGGAATGCCCTGCCAGGTCTGATCACACAACATGTGTGCTGGAGCTGACCAATGATCGACAGTAGTTCCCGCTTGGAACATGACTTTTTGCCCATCCACATCCGGATAGTCGTTCGTAGCCTCTCCAACTTGGATGAGGGGAGACTCATTGTCAAGGACCGTGTGTCAAGCTGGATGCCTAGGAATACTAAGACCATGCTTGGGCCATCAGTCTTATCCGGGGCAACAGGCACACCCAGGCATGTACAGCGAGCTAAGGCTCTGCTCAGGATAACTTCACACTGTGGAGTGTCAGGAGCTCCGAACAGCAAGAAGTCATCCAGGTAATGGATACTATTCACATCATCCTGAGCTCTCAGGATCCAAAGAAGGCCGTCTGCAACTGCACTGTAGATCTTGGGGGCAGAGCGGAGACCAAATGGAAGGACTTTGTCCACATAGGTATTGCCCTGCCACCTCATACCGAGCAACCAGCGGTCCTCAGGATGAACAGGAACTGTCCTGAAGGCACCCTGGACATCGAACTTGGCTAACATGGCACCCCGACCTAGCGCCAGCACTCTCCTGCACGCCTCGTCTACAGATGTGTAGTGCAGACTGCACAGAGCAGGATCGATACCATCATTCACACTTCCTCCCGATGGGAATGAGAGGTCAACGATAAGACGCCACTTATCGGGATGGTGTCCCTTCGGGACTAACCCGAACCTGTTCACTTGTATGGCTACGGCGCTACTTGGGTCAATGGGTCCCAGCACTCCGCCCGATCTCAGCTCGGACGCTAAAAATTCTGTAGTAATGCTGGGTCTTTCTTCAGCCGAGTGCATATTGGAGCTTGCACCCGTACATTGACATGTCGACCCGTACCCAAAGCCAATCCGAAAGCCCTCATGTAAACCCTTTACCAGGTACGTGCGATAGGCGCTATCCGGGTGGTCTGCCAAGGCTACTTCCCAAACCTCAGGTTGCCTCGGAGATTCGACATGGCTCCACTCAGGTACCGCCGGGAGCACCCGGTTCTCCGGCCTCTTGCCATCTAGAGCCTGCAGATGATGCGTGTACGCATAGGCCCCAGCTCTGCTTCCTACATTATAAACAGGAAATGCACTGACGTCCCTTGCCTAGTACGGCCACTACCTATATAGTATACGGCGGACAGGGCGCTGACGTCCCCTACCAACCTAGCACTACTCGTAAGAGATAAAACAGACTACTGCCTCCTACATTCTAAACAAGATGTACAACTGACATCCCCCCTTAACAAAATATGAATAAGAGCACACCGTCACAATCAGCAACACAGTGAATTGCAACAGCAACAAAACAATCAGTCAGCACAAATAGCATAATGTAAATGTAACAGAGTCACTCAATCCAATGCTGGAAGCATGGAGAGTTGAGCGCCGCAGGACCGGATCAGTCTGCTGCTGTCCCGCTAGTAGCATCTGACGCTGTGTGGGGGGAACACATAGACCTCCTGTGGTCTCCTCCACACTTTGCACATGAATGCACATAGCGGCACGGAAGAACGGGACACACCTTCCCATTGTTCCACACATAGCACACCTGAATTCTACGTCTCTTCGCCCGAGGCTGCATGGCGTGCTCCACATTCGTGGGTGTGGCCACCCGAGGACTCCCCATAGTACTAGCCATCCAGAGGGACCGGGAATACAACGTCTGATCTATTTTTGTGAAGTCTGCCGACTCCAAGTCCGTGAACTGCTCACGAAACTGTGGGTCATACGTCCTCCACCAGTCACACGTATCTGGCCCGTGCAAGATCATGGCTTGATACGCCGCCAGCTCCATGCCCTTACCAGGGTACTTGCTGAGCACCACACCTGTATACAGTGTGAAGGCACGAGACCATGCTAGCAGGTCTGGGAGAGGGCGTAACTTAACACGAGGGGTTGACTTAGTGTCCTCCCCTTCGCCAGATCGCCTCTTCTCCGACTCAAGGTTCTCATTGGACAGCTCAGCCATGTCCCCAAAATCTGCACTAAGGATCCGTTTCGCGATCCGCGACGGCACAACCAGGGAATTCACTCCCAGCATGAACTTCCGAGGTCCCTTTGGGGCATCCTCGCTGACTGACTTGCTAGATTCAGCAGGTGTCACTGCTACACTCGAGGAACCAGCAGTTCCTTGCTCCACCGCCACTGGTGCACTCGGGAGGGTGGGCAGACCCAACTCACGCACTCTGTCTGGGTCGAACACTCCCAAACCTGCAACAACAACGCAGTGAGCACAAACCCGTGGACCTAAACCATGAGTGCATATGTCCATCAAAGACTGGCACTCATGGATGACCATGGCCAGAGCAAGCAAAAGGCAGCAAGAGCAAGGGGAAACACACCACCAATGCTCACTGAGGGGGTGACACCACCCTCAATAGCACAATCCCACCAGGTCGTTATGACAAATAAGGTCGACTAAGATCAGAGAGAAAAGAAAGGAGGTAGGGCGAGAGACAGAGGTCATGGGAAGGTGAAGGGTAGGGGGTGGGGGGGGGGGGGGTTCGAGAGAGTGAGAAGGAGGTAGCACTGTGGCCAACAAGGCCCACGATCAGGGTAACACCAACCCAGCAAGGGAAGCCAAAAAATTGTGGTACCTACCTGAGCCAGTGCCACCGCTAGTTGGAGGGACGGTCACCGCGGGGGCCCGAGCAGACTCGGCACTGTGAGCGTCCATCACCCCAGCCACAATCCTTTGGATACAGGCGACTAGCTCGGGACGTACGACTGGGGTGTCTCGGTGCACATCTCCACTGTCCTCGGCCATTCCGAAGTGATTGATACTTCAACAAACTAAGCTCAAAGTTACCCTGCTTCTGTTTGGTTTCCCAGAGCTTGCAAATGGCTTCTTTCATCCGTGTGGCCTAGTGCACCTGCGCCCACTCGGTATCCTTAACCGCACCCATAGAAGTTCCCGCCTGGGATTAACCCCGCCTAACTTGCAGTTAATCGGACACTAATGTTTTTCTTTTTTTTCTACCGGTAGGTTGCACGGGCAACAATTCATTACTTTTGTTCAATTTATTATTGCTGATTTTGAGGAGACACTACGTAAAGGAGTTGCTAGGGCTATGGGGCGTGTCTTATAGTCCGTATACTATTACCGGGCGTCCCCGTGACACTATATATAAACAAATCCAGTTGCTGGTGGCTTGAAAGAAGTAAACTGGGCTTCATTTAGGCCCCTTTGAGAAACTATGCTCTAGTGTGTGGTGAGAAGGGCGTGAATATGCGGATAATGCAGACTAGTAATTGAACTCTTCTCAGATTGCTGCGTTTCTAGCTTTGTATCGTGATTAGCTTAGGTTGCGAGTATGGAAACAGGATAGACAGAGTGCCCTGTTGTCACAGAGGGTACAGGACCACCTGATAGGATGTTGGTAAGATTATTTGTCTACCTGTTCAATATCAACTACCGTATAGCAAATACAGTTATTTTTCCTTTGGTAAGTGAATACCTTACCAAAAGCTTTCTTGCAACACTCCATACACGAGGCTGACTTGCAAGTGTTCCTCGTCATAGCATGAGTTCTAGAGCTCGCCAGAGCTTACAGCTGCACCATAAGCTAGAACTAACAATAATTTATCCATTTCTGTCATAAGAAGAAAAAAAATTTTTTTTATTGACCTGTAAGACTTCATTCATGGATACTGGGAAAAATTATTTGCCGCGTTTAGGCTGATTTTCCCCAAACCAGTCACATTTGGTAGCAAATGCGGGGAAAAAGGTCAAAGCTGAGCAGGGTAATTGTTGGGTCAAATTACCATTTCGAAATTTCAGGGAAGGCTTACAATTTCCATTGAAGTTGATGAAAAAAAATATTTTAGGCAAAAGTCACCATTAAGGTCATTATTTCTTTTTAATGTCCCTCTCCCCCTAAAAATGCCTAAAAATATCCCTGCTGCATATGTATGTATTGCTTTATTAGTAGCTGTTGTTTTGCAGCCTAATGCACATGTACACAATAGGTCAATTATGTGTGGGTGTTGTTTGTTGTGCTTGTACTGCAGCTGTCAATATTTTTGTTTCAAACATTCATCAGAATACCAGAAGGTCCAGTTTCAGTTCCTAGAAGCTGTGGAGACCTTTGACCCTAATGCCATCGCGGTTAGTAAACGTGATCAATTCATGAATTATGGCTACACATCAACAATCCTGCGTGTGTGCTTATATGTGTGTGTGTGTTAGGTTGTACTGCGTGCCCATCCTTTCCATATTGACTCTCTGCTACAACTCAGTGAAGTGTGTAAGATGAGTGAAGATCTGCAGATGGCCACAGAGCTCATTGGTAAGTCAGACTGAGTAGGGCAATCATGTCAGTATGATGTGTGTGCATGAAAGAGTGTTGTGTTATGAACTATAAAAATGGATTGAAACTAAAAGCTAAATGATCCTTAATAAATATGAGCATGAACTTAAAAAATGCCTTTTGTAGCACTAATTAATGAAGACATTTCTATAAAAGTATTGAGAGAATTACTTGAAAGTACCTGAAATCGCTTGAAGTCTTCATCACTAGGTTCTATAATTGCAGTATATATGTAAAATAATAGGTTAATTACAAGGACTCATGAGTGATTTTGTTTGCATGGGAGGAGAAAATGTGTATGTATGTATTTGCATTTGTTTTCCTTCTAGTGTTCTAGTGAATTTTTTGCCAGAAAACTAGATTCAACAGTTTACCTGCTAAGCTTTTGATGGAAACCAAGATTTGTGCATACAAGCATTAATTGAATCCCCCTTTAATATCCAGTTCCCTCTCCTCTTAGTGCAAGATTTGTATTGTACTGAAGTGTGCTTTAAAATGTATGTTGTAATGAATTGTTTATTTTTTTGTTTTGTTTTGTTTTTGTTTTTTTTTTCAACTGGAAGAGTTTGAAGAAATTTGAGTTTTGTACATTTCACCATCTTTACAATGTTCGTACTGAATGTGTTGTACCACATGTAATAATTATATTGTTGTGTGTGTGTGTAGAGAGAGCTTTATACTGTTTTGAATGTAACTTCCACACTCTCTTTAATATGGCACACGGCAACTGCAGACTCGACTATAAGATAGCTGAAAACAGGTAAAGGGTTATGATAATTCAACATTTATTGGGTAGCATCGAAGTTTGAAATGATTGTACATGTATACTTGTACGTACATATTTGTAGTTGTTGTGCAGAAATTAATATTCGATATTTCTTTCGCAGGCCTTTTTTCATTGCCTTATTTCGCCACCTTTTCTATGTGGGAAGAAAAGGTTAGTTGGTCGTTATTAGAAGATGGATAGTGGACATGTGTGTGTGAGTGTGTGTGTGTGTGTGTGTGTGTGTGCGTGTGTGTGTGCGTATAGGATGTCACAGAACTGCCTTGGAGTTCAGCAAACTTATACTGAGGTAAGGAAAGTAGTTTGTATTGATGTAACATGAATTACTTTCACCTTGAAGTGAGGAGACTTTGGGTTCAGTATGATGCAGTCATTGTTAGCCTTATAAGTGTTGCATGTGCCTTTGTTAAACTTTCATGTACATACCAATGTAAATGTTTAGACAGTAATAGGTGGAATAGACTGCAATATTGCTGATGTGGTGTATTGTGGAAGTAGTGACTTTTGCTCTATGGAAGCTTGTATTGAAGTGAAGAAGCTGTTTTTGTTTTTTTCAATTAGTCCTACAGCTAATGGTAAAGTTAGTTCAAGACTAAGGCTTCACCTGCAACAACGTAAGATTGTATCCTAAAAGAAGCCTTCAGGTCAAAACTATCCCATTGACTTCATTTGCAATTATTTTGCTCATCTCTGTGCCACTGCCCACCCTTACTGGCTCCTGTCCCCTCACTCTCTCTCTCCACATCCAATCACGTATTATTTTAAAATCAATAGAGCACATTACCATGCTGTGCGGAAGAAAGAAGGAAAAAACAACTACTTTGTTGATACATAATAATGGGTTTTACTCTCTATACATTATATTAGTATCATGGTTCATTTTAACTGTCCAATCAAATTGCTCCATTCGCAGTGAATGTAATTATACCCACAAGTGAACAGTCCAATCAAAATTAGTGATTATTAAGCGGAGAGCCATGGTATAAGTCGGTTTGCACCACTCCCTCCGTTCGGTCCATAAAGAGTACACTATCCCCAGTCTGTTGTGTAAATTTCATCAACTCCGTGATGTAACTGTATGCCCGTATAGTGAATTAAAACCCTTTAATCTTCAGTGGTAAGATACTCTCCAATGCTCTTGAATCACTAATTACTTATACACCCTTGTACAGTTGACGTCAAACATTCACTTACTAACAGACAGAATTCTGCAAGTGAAGTAGATTGGATGTACCATGGATTAGGAGTGACATGTTCTGGGTTGTTGTTTGTTTGTTTGTTTGTTTGTTTGTTTGTTTGTTTGTAGTCTAGATCCTGAAGGAGATCCTCTGTGTATTCTCCTGATGATGGATTACTATGCCTTACGATGCGACCAGTACGACTTTCTCCTCAACCTCTACCAGCAGTGGGAGGTGAGAGAGGGAGCTGCTGTGCAGACTGAGGATATTGAATGCAAATATTACTGAAATAGAATGAGTTGTTTTTATAACCTGAATACGCAATATAGCTGAAATATTATTGAAAATAATCAAAATTTTCAGTTTGTAGACCTTCTTCAGTGATATTGAAATAGTGAGCAATGGCCTCAGGTAATAAATAATACTGTTGTTAACAAACAAAATTTTTCCCAGGAGGGGTGAACTCTGAGCCCGTTATCGATGTTCATTAATTTTTTTTTAATAACACTCACCTCAGTGTTCAGCCCTCCTGGGAAAACTGTGTTTGCTATCAACAGCATCATTTATTACCTGAGGCCATTAGTCACTACTTCAATATCACTGAAGAAGGTCCATGGACTGAAAATTTTGATTTTTTTTTTCAATTTATATTTCGTATTCAAGTTAAAAAAAATAAATTTCTATTTCATTATTAAAGACACAATAATGAGTATATACAATAATATTATTGCAAATATTACTCTCACTATGTGTTGGGGTGGTAAATCCCAACACTAGGTTTCGAAATAGTTATTGAAGGACTAGTTCTGTGATAATTCACACATTTCAATTGGTTAAATCATGATAGTATGTAAATATGACTACAACATGCTAGAACAATACTAAATGTGTAAAGTAGCGTAACTAAGGTGAATGAAAAAGTTTGTGCATTATATGTAAATGTTCAAGTTGACAACTCGAGACATCAACGAAGGAAGACATCGACGTTACCCGCTCACGCTGGCACCGTCTGATTATACCTAGACACTGTGTTTGTTATTTATTACTCTGGGTAAATTAGGGAGCTGGTTCTATTAAACCTAAGTACTTGACCCCGCCCAGTAGAAGTAAATTGCTGCTGTTTTGAGATTTTACTTGCTTACTGTAGCATAGACTAATAATTCAAAATAGTTTGTGAACGTTACTATTAATCATATCATTTGATGGCAGAATGATTCGGTCTGTTTAATTCTGGTAAAGGAATTCATTGTTAAAAATTCAGCACTTTATTTTTTTTATTGGCCAGCTTCTGGTCGAGGTTGCTAGTTGGAACAAAGTAAGTTATAAATACCAATTTAATACGTCTTTGATCGTTATTTCCAGAGTACTAGAAACTTGAGTCAACTTCCCAACTTTGCCTTCTCCATCCCCCTGGCCAGGTTCCACACATCCTGCGCTGCAACCAAGGACGCCAGCTCAGCGTCCACCAACCCTCAGGAAGGGGCGTGTCTCCTCCAGAGTGATCGGGAGCTGCAAGACGCACTCATCATGTTCCCCAATATGCTCGTCCCACTCATGGACAAGTGCGGAGTCACCCTTGACCCCTTGGTGTCTAACCACGCCTACTTCTCTGGATGGAACTCTAACAAGTATGTATGTGTGTGTATTTATAGTCAATAATAAAATTGACACAATACTTAAAATGTGTGTACTTCGATTAGGAGAGGGCAACTCCTTAACTTATTATTTTAGCTGTAATAATTAGGTTTGGCCCTGCTCTAGCTACTGCTGTATAGCCGAGTCTCAGAGGTGTGAGCTTTTATCACATCTGTCCCGTGTTGGTAATTAGTCATGTTTAGCATTGTATTTATCTTACTTTTTTGCTTTAGGGATCCTTCTGCTTTGCAACTTCTTTTCAAATTATTCATTGAGAGAAGTCACTCACTATGGAAGATCCCTGAGGTGTGTGTATGTATGTGTGTGTGTGTGTTGTGTTATGGTCATTATACTCATCCTGTCTGTCAACAGCAGATCTGGCCAGATATGTACTTGTATCAAACTGTTGTACACATGACAACTTATGCACCTTAAGTACTCCCAATTTTCAAAAACCTCCAGCAATGCAGCTGCAGTACACCTGTCAATTAATGTGTTGATCATGTGATCAAAATTCTTATCATCAAAATCAAGTTTATTTATGGCTCCTTGGTTACTACTATGGTTTAATACTACTTAGACTGGTTCCTTTATGTAGAATCAGGAATGTTCAGCCCATTAGAGGATGAGCTTGTAAATGATAGCCTTTTATTTTCCCTTCATAACTTAAACTGTCACGTTTTTAGCATGTCCTTGTCTGGAACTAGTGATGCATTTACATACATGTAGGTGTTGACCTGGTTGGAGAGGAATGCAAGAGAAGTGGTAAGAAGAGTGGATGCTAAGGACCCTCTAGTGTTAGAATCGGCTGAGAAGTAAGTGGTTGAATCGATAGATAGCGTCCAAGGATTATACTGAAACAAAGTGTGTTACATTTTAGTTGGTGCCCGAGTTTTGTATTATGTAATTGAAAATCAATAATTATCTGAAGTTTACTCTATTGCCCTAAATCCTAGTTTGTTCCGTACGTTTCCAATATGAAACTCTTGACTGAAATAATTATAATAATAGCACATTTTATCAGTTCTAACAGCTATCATACTGTATGTTTAATGAAGACCTAACTCATTGTTTTATCCTCGGCAAATTGAAATGTCGGGTTAAGTATTAATTAAACATAATATTGGCAGTTAGAATTGAGAAAATTGTTGTTATTATGAATCTCATAGAATTTTGAAAGGTGACACCCTATAGAGGGGGAGGGGGGGTGGGGATGTGACACAGTTACTTAGTTATCTTGTGAATTTGCAGGAGGGAGCGGCGCTACGTGGGCACACCAAGGAACATTTGTAGGCATGTGATCTTGTCTGACTATGAGCATGTCACTGCCAGCCTTCCGAGAGTAAGTATACAGCATGTACAGTAGGAGACAAAGTAAAGTTACGAATTCCATCCCATAGGAAAGGCCGTCACACGATTAAAAACGGGAGAAAAAACCACCGTTTGATTAAAACATACATAATTGATCGTTCCATTCGACTGTGTTACCATTTTTATCTTTCTCGTTAACTGCATGCCTCGCTCAAAGACATAAAAAAAATCATTTATCCAATAAAACGTTCTGATTTTTTTGTTTATAGGCTCCTGGAGGCAGAGATTTTCAGGTAAAAAATTGAAGCCATGCTATTCGAAGTTGTCTCACGGAGAATTGTTAGCTCGACTACTGCACAATATTGATGTTTTCTCAATGTTTGGGCCTTCTCAGGCTTAGATTTTTTACTACTGGAGTCCATCAGTAGCTAACAGAATACCTACGAAGTGCAGACCTGGTTATAGCTGTGTGCCCGTGAAACTTCGGTCTGAAGCTGTATAGAAACAAGTTGTATTTTTGTACAAGCTTTTTTGCACTATCCCCGTAACGTTTAACGGGTGATACAAGGCCTTAGCTTGCTGGTATAGCTATGGAAGAGCTCCTAGCTAGATATTATCAGTAAATTGACGGAAAAGCTTAACCGTTTTTTTTGTTGTTGTTGTTGTTTTTTGTTTTGTTTGTTGTTGTTGTTGTTTTTACCATTTTTAGTAAACGGTGTCGGCCGTTTAGTCAAAACAGTATGGCCGTACAACTGGACAGAATCCGGAACTTTATTTTGTCTATAACATGTGGACATGTAGAAGGGCCAACTTCACAGGCACTGCCACACCCTCTTCAGATTATTGGAATATTGCAAATGGTATTCTCCGTTTCAATAAAAAACTATACATACAAAATGTTGTAACTGGTTGGGAGGTCTAACTTTTTAAACCAGTTTAGGTCCCCTCAGAATTGAGTTAATGCTATTGGCAAACTGATCAAGATTCTATTTCTGATTTTTATTTTTTTTTTTTTTATTTTTTTTTTTTAACAGAACATTACAGAATCGGCCATAATGATGCACGATCCATTACCTCCACCAGACTCCACCTCTGGTTACACCCTTCCTCGTCGTAGTCGGGAGTCGAACGTGGATGGTTCTAACCCACTTCTTCTGTTTCTGAGGTCCATGCTGCCCACTTTCCAAGCTTTTGTAAGTCTCATTTGAAGTATACCTAGCATTTGAGTTTTTATAAATGTATTGGCAAGCGAGTGAAACAGTATTAGTGGTGGACAATGCAAAATCAGGTATATGTTATATATATGTATGTATGGTACGTATGCCTCTTAAATGCACGTGGGTTCCTTTTTCTCCTAAAATCATGGCTTTTTAGTCTTGACCCCAGTTTCTTCGGATACAACAGCATTAACCCTTTCACCGTTTCTTTATTTTTCCAGGAATTTTGAACAGGCAAATCCACATCACAAATTTTTATATATCTTGATATTATTTATAAACTCCCTAACATCTATAATCAACAGAAAGCTGTGGACCTAATGAACATGATGTGTGGCTTTGGTTCCCTAGCAACTAAGTACAAAAGTTTTTACACATGGTTATTTTTTTTGTTGTTTGAATTTTTAAACCAATTTTCATGAAAAAGAATCTATTGTCCTTTTCCAATAACATGTGAATGAAGTATTTTAGTGTATAAAATAGGGTTATGGAATAATAAAATCCAACTTTATACAGGTAAATAAGTGGTTTCAACAAAGAATAGTATGACAGTCACTTCTAATGTTCCAATAAACTAAATCGAACCTTCTCTTGCTTGCTGCTCTCACACTTCTAGCACTTTTTTCTACTACTTACAGATTCATCGTTCCTTCCTACTAATACCTGTACTATAGGTAGACTTCCATTCCTGCTGGACTTAGTACTGCTTGATTATGCAGGCTTCCCAGAGGCTTCATCATTATACAGCTATAACCCGTTAGGAAAATGGCTGCACGGGTATCTAAAAAAATTCTCCAGAAGCTCAGTAGCCTTGAAGGTTGTAAAACAAGAAGCCATAAGCTCCTTATCGAACGGTCTGAAAATTGGTAAAGGGTCCACCGCAAGTCTTACTTTAAACTTAGCTCAAAATTGTGAGAGAATTCCTGCAGAAATGCTTGTTTTTTAAGTCACAAAAAGTTGCGGCGACTATGGCATTAAAGACCCTTTACCTGATGCTAATTCCAAACCGTTTTTGGAGCTGCTAAGTGCCGCTTGTTGGTTGTCAAGAGCCACTGGTAGTCAGAATGGCTTCTAAAGAAGCTACCACTACTCGGGTGAAGCTTAGATAAGTACGTAATTCCATACTTGTTGGCTAAAATTACGAAAATAATTCTGGCCTTTTTTTTTTCTTTTTCTTTTTTTGTAACTGAGAGCTTGTTCTAGAGTTACTGGTATAGAAGTAGTCAGATTGGCTTAACTTTGATACTACAGAGTTATCACTACTTAGGAAATTAAGGTAAGAAAGTAATTCTGTATTTATTTGCTATAATTAATGGTCAACTGCTATATAATATTATAGAATCCATTTTTGTCATCACAAAATAAAAGCTTTTTCAGGTAAAATACATCATATAACAAGTTTATGCAACCTAACAAGGCAGGCTCGCTCGCTATTTGTGCTCAAACACACCACTAGTATCATGTGCAGGTGTGTGTGTGTGTTTTTGATAAGTGGTTAGCATCAGCAACTTAATAAATGAGGGGATGTGTAAAAGAATGAAAGCAATACTGGCATAGCCTTCCTACAATTTACGTATATTTGACTTATATACTGAAGCAATGTTAATTTTCTGTCATACCCCCTGTTGAGTAAGGGTAAATTATTCAAAAGTTTTTTTTGTTGTTTTTTTTTTTATCTCGTTTGCATAGTTTTATTATCTCTATCATTGCATTGTTTTATTAGGCTGAGAACCCAGCTGGTCCAATGAACCAAGCACAGTTGAACAGAGCTCGTCTTGTAGCAGCACAGCAAGCCCGTGCCGCCGTCGTTCAACATGAAGCAGCAGTAAATGAAGGAGGAGGGGCTGAAGGGGTTGTAGCAAGTCCCCTTGATCTGCAGGGACCACTGAATGAGCTTGTGTCTATGTTACAAAGAGTGCTGGATTTTCTTCCTGGAGAAGGATCTGATGGCTATGATTCCACTGATAGCGATGATGAAGGATCAGATTGAAATACATGATCTCTTGAATTGGGTCAAACCATAACTGTGTAGTAATAACTGTCATTCATTTCTTTTGTTTCTCATCAGACCTGTATATCTCAAAATACTTATCTTCTAACCCAATTATAATTGTCTATGGCCAGTTAAGATTAGTGAATGTTTTCAGATGTGACTGAAGTCAGCATTTTAGAGTTTAAGATTAGCACAGCTTATACGTAGTCAAATTGTACATGCAGGTCTCAATTTTTTTTTTATGGGGTACCAAAGTGTACAAGCAGATTTGAAGGTAATAGATATATGAAACCCCATGTGATAATTCTATATCCCTAAATCACAGCTTTGTTAATTATATATATATACTAAGTAATCCTTGAATGAGGTAGTGGCTCTTAATAACACGCACTCAGATACATTTAGTGCCAACACTCGTTCCAGGGCTATATGTGACTTGAAAAAAGAAAAATACAACAAAATAAAACAAGAATTTCTAGAATTAATCATACAGCTTGGTCTTGTCAAACTGACAACTAGCCTAAATAGCTGTACTTCAGAATAAAAGGGCATAGGTACCATCCATACTTACTCTCCATGATCACCAGCCTCAACCAGTGAACCTTACCAAGGCACCACAAACTGAAACCTCCAAAAACACAAACAAAACAACAACAACAACAAACAGACACCTTTGTCAAGTGAGTATGAAGATGAATATTATGTGCACCAGTTCATCTAGACATATACATCCCTTATTCACCAATTGAAGCATATATTTTTTATAGGTACTGTATAATGAAGTAAGCTTCATTATAAATGAAAAACAATATAGCTAGAAGTTCAAACAAAACCTAAGGCAAACAAAGCAAAATAATAGCACGGACAAGGTAGAACATACAATTACAATAAATTAGATCGGTTGCTATATTGTTACTAGGTGTACTAACTTGGTAAGTGCACTATTTTTTGCCTTTAGGTATGTGAACTGTGCATACTAACCACCCTTGGGGTATTGCTATTTTTGAGTTTTAGTTTAATAGAAAGGCCAGATAAAGTGGGGAGCCAGAGCCGGTTACTGAGGCCCTGATATGATATGTGAGAGTCTACTACCCTCTCATATCCGACCTATATGGGAGACCTGCCCTAGTTCAATAACTCCAGGAATTTACCATAGCTAGCTGCTTAACTGCTTACTGCAGAGCAGCCCAGGGTAGAGTTAGATCTGGTAGAGTTAGATCCGGAGATAACAGCTGGCAGCTACAACGCTAAAGTAAACTTGCTGTGTGCTTCAATTGAATTTTAATTGAATTTTAATTTTGGGCCGGAAATTCACTTGATGCTGATAAACATAGTTGCTAGTGGAAACTGGGCATGTTAAACGGGATCTAAAATAGTTAGAGCATGCTCTTAGGTACTGGTGAATTTAGTGCACAAAGCCCTAGTGGCCCTTGGGCTTCAGTGCACTAAATCAACCAGTACCTAAGCGCTTATGCTCTAACTATTACATAATAATTAGCTGGCACCCAAAATAGAATGAGTGTTCCCATGTAATGTTTTTTAAATCCACACTCATTTATAATAATATGACTTTTCAGCTACATGATTAAGTTAATTGCATCAGTTATTGCTGTATGAATAGCAATAATGGGTTTCATTTTCAACTCCACTGATTGTGACAAACTATACATCAGTGTAGTAGAAAATTGGCATATACAGCTGTTGTGCACAAAGGGAAAAACTACGTTAAGGAAAAACAACGTTAAGGAAAAACAACGACTAGGAAAAAAAACGTTGAGGAAAAACAACGGAGTGGAAAAACAACGACATGGAAACACCACAGCGAGAAATACAGCTACGAGCAAATCAACGACGAGAAAAACAGCGACGAGAAAAAGAATGACTGGGAAAAACTACGACGAGAAAAAGAACGACTGGGAAAAACAACTACTGGGACAAACAGTGACTAGGAAAAACAGTGACTAGGAAAAACAACGGAGAGAAAAACAACGTCGTGAAAACACCACAGCGAGAAAAACAGTTACGAGCAAAACACGACAAGAAAAACAACTACGAGAAAAACAACGATGAGAAAAAGAACTACTGGGAAAAACAACGACTGGGACAAACAGTGACTAGGAAAAACAACCAAGAGAAAAACAACGAAGATGAAAAACACCATCTAGTATCTAGAAGAAACAACGACAGGGAAGAAAAGGACGAGGCAAAACTACGAGGCGAAAAAAAAAAAAGGACGAGGAAAACAACGACGAGAAAAAGAACGAGTAGGGAGATTAACAAAAAAGTTATTGTGCTTTTACCTTTTCTCCCACTTGCATTCTATACTTTATGTTCCCTGAGATACTGCAATAAAACATGAGATGTAGCAAAGACTAACACATACTGAACAGCCTTGTGTGAAAGTAAGTATTTGTGAAGATATCTAATGTGGATTAGATCTCGTTGCTATATTGTTACTAGGTGTTCTAACTTGGTAAGTGTGCACTATTTTTTGCCTTTAGGTATATGAACTGTGCATACTAACCACCCTTGGGTATTGCTATTTTTGAGTTTTAGTTTAATAGAATAGGCTGGATAAAGCAGGGAGCAGGTTATGTGAGGCTGGATAAGAGAGGGTCTACTACTCATATCCACCTATATGGGACCAGCCCTATCATATAACTCTCCTGCTGCCGCTCTCATACGCAGGAATTTACCATAGCTAGCTGCTTTACTGCTTACTGCAGAGCAGCCCACTGTAGAGTTAGATCAGGAGAGAACAGCTGGCAGCTACAATGCTAAAGTAAACTTGCTAAAGTAAACTTGCTGGTGTGCTTCAATTGAATTTTAATTGAATTTTAATTTTGGGACGGAAACACGAAGAATTCGCTTGACACTGAAAATGCTGATAAACAAAGTTGCTAGTGGAAACATGGGCAGGCCTGGGTAACGGGGATCTAAAATAGTTGCGCTTAGGTACTGGTGGATTTAGTGCACTAAATGCACCAGTACCCAAGCGCTTATGCTCTAACTATTACATAAAAAGTATAATCAATTAAATAAAAGTTAGGGTTTATTAACTGCAGTTAGCTAAGGGAGCCTACCACCCCACAGATTGCCAGCACATTCATACAGACATGTGGCTTATCTGAATTAGCTTGATATTGGTTCACCATTCTCCACCTCCTATGAAATGGTCTAATGCAACCCCCTACCTTCACCCTTGAACATCTGGAATGGCCACATATAGTATTTAGTGTAAGGACTGATATGCGAGCAACCATCTTATCCATAATCATTTCACACACCCCATTACTTATCTCTCAGTGCTCCCAACCAGAAGTACACTATCACTCTCCCAATATTTCCCCTATCCCTTAATGTGAGGGGCAACTTACCAAGCAATCACTTAGTCTTTGCCAAGAACCAAGGGCTCACTCATCATTTGACATTCTGGCAGCTGCAGCACTCAGATCAGTGACAAGATCCCATCACATCTGGACACCATAGCTGGCCTCCCAATCTCCACCCAGACTCCTCCCATTATTTCCCTGTGACTGAAGTGCTTCACTGTAAATGCAGCTATACTGGCAAAACACTCCCAGAGAAGGCTCGAGAGCTCTTAGCAGCATACCAGGCTACAATATTAGTGAGGGCAGAGAGGAACTATAGGAAGACAGTGGGTGGTATGATAGGCAATACAGACATAAGACCCTGACACAAAAGGACCTGAACTGATCGGTTCCAAACAATCATTTGTATAACGAAGCTATCACAGGCCGGGCGGGCCAGGGCCATCCTAAGATGCAACCGCATTGTGCAGCTTTGAACATTAATGTTTATTGTGGCAGAAAAGAGAAAGGGAGGCTGTATATACTCTGATATGCACACAGTGCTACCTACCTGTTTCAGGGGTTGGTAGCAAGGCATTTTCAATCCCGGTAAAAAATTTTTTATCAAACTGCCACCACATCAATCCCTTTTTACATATATTCAGGTATATCTCATCAGCCCCATTGAATTAAAGGTGTAGATAAACAAAAGTGTAATAGATTTTACAAAGATAACATGGATGTGATTTACAGAAAATGTCAGTTCACTTAACATTATATCAAAATCTTGTCAAGATTATGTCCCACCATCTACAAGAATGACCACTGAAGTTCACACTCAAAGGCCACATAGTCAAAAAGAAAGATCTAGAATATAATTTTTGTATGACAATGTATAATTCTGAGTTTATATGTATACAGCATAGAAATTTAACTTCTACCAACTGTACATACTAGACATGTCCCAGAGTGTTCACGGAACTATTTCAGACACGTGTATTTGTGTTGTGCAATCCTACATTGTGTTTCCACAGCTCACTTTGTTGTCTGGCTTGTCTGCAGGTCAGCTCTGTGGTTGGAGTTTCACTATTTCTCTCTTTGCGTGTTTATTGGAAGATGTGTGACTGGGCAGTTATTTACATTTTCTCTTTTTTATCTGCTCAGTTCTGGTCTAAGTTCTAGGGTGAGAAGTCTCTCTGACCTAAATCTGTCTAGCTGCATTCAGGGTTATAGCTAGTTGGGCGGAGCCCGACCTCTTCTGAAGGGAGAGGTCGGGTAACAAGCCTATACCCGGGTTTGTTCTGCTGAGTCAGCTAATTTCCTTAGCATTTAACCACACTTCAATCTGATTGGACTGCAACGTACGTTGCAGCAGGGAACAAACCCGGGTATAGGCTTGTTACCCGACCTCTCCCCAGCAGAGGTCGGGCTCCGCCCTACTAGGTTATAGCTAGTATAATACAAGGACTTATACAACCCCTGGTGTCCACTGATATCTGCACTGGCATGTATTTTGACACAATGAATAAATGCATATGGGACTTGCAATACTACTGATCAGAAATATCTGTCTTGAACAAATTGCTATTACATCAACAAATGCAATCTCTCATAAGGTTCTGGTATACACTATGCTCATTAATTATTCATGAGTTACTATTTTGTCATCTATCATCTTTAAAATTTATTTTTGTATCTCAATCTTGCTGCAAATAAATGTTTGATGTTTAACAATGAAATTAAAATAACTAATATTGGTTTGCAGTTAATATAAAAGCTAAAATCGTCTCCAAAAGGTGACCTACCATCAGCGTCAACTTTTCGTGTCTTGGGCGCAGATTCCTAGGCATTCAGTCCTTCTCTAGTTAGGTTAGATCTTACTAAAAGTCGGGTGAAAAGGTTTGAGCTTTTATCTATCTATACGGAATAAAAACTTGGCTAAATAGCTCCAATATACCCTCAAAGACACCCACATCACGACTTTAGGCGAACAGCACCGGCGAAGAAGTTGGCGCTTATACAAAAAAATGTTGACACGACCTTTAAACTCAAGTGGTCTGTCTTATAATTCAGCTAAGTGAGCGGAGCTGACTCTCTAATGAGTCCGCGATTGAGTCAGGTCTAAGAATTGTTTTGTTCTTGCGTGGGCGTACGTGTGCACATTTTCTCCTACGCGCTTGCGCGGGCCGGGTAACCTTCTTAATTAGCAACATTTTGTTTTGTTTACCGCCGTACGAAGTAGCGATGCCCAGTGAAACAAATTCTGCGAAAGAGAGACAAAACGTCAGAAACGCTCGGTCAAGAGCTTTGAGGGAGTTAGAAACTCCAGAAGAAAAATTAGTAAGGAGAGATATAAGAAATGAAAAAGACAGGGCAAGGAGGAGGAGAGCTAAAATGAAACAGAAACAGGTAGCAAAGTAAAGAATCTTTCTTTTTGAAAAGCCATTAAATGTTCCTAATTTATTTATTAGACTATTCCTGAGGATTACGGTACGAGGAGCCTTCATCATAGAAAAACGCTACCACTATTGTTTTCTCACTTTGACAGTATTTTGTAACCACACCAAGCATGCATGGAATAGCTGCAATTACAGGGAATATGCATCGCTCGCTTCGCTATTTTGTGCTATTAGAGCGCATCATCACTAGTTAGAAAGAACTGACCATACGGCAAGAATTTATGGTACAAAATTGACGCCAAAAAAACAACCTATTTTGCTCATAATTCTGCCGGCAAAATCCAGAAAGCGTACTCCATGAACACGTCTGATTTTTGTTCTGCTGTCAAGCAACCAGATCTTCTTGCTAATCCTTCAACTACATCTAGTAGTGACATGAAGATATGTGTGATGTAGATAATCAAGATGACTTTATTGGTATGTTCCTGGGGGCCAGAAATATGGAGGCAGATAACTGCTTCTTCCCCTAACAAAGTTTTCTCTGAAACAGCAAGACATTCTGCCAAGAAAGTTGAATCAGATCGAAAGAGGAAATCAACGAAGAGAAGCAAGAAGGTGGAGGCATTGCTTTATAGTACCTTTAGAGGGAATGTTGCCACCCGCTATGGCTTGTACTAGGAAGAGACTACTCGCCAGCAATATCTAACTTTTATGCGGGAGAATGGTCATGCACACCTACATGTTGATAAGTGTGGCCTTTTTGTTTCAATGGAAACTCCATGGTTAGCTGCCTCTCCTGATGGGTTGGTGCATGACCCTGCTGTATCTCATCCTTTAGGTCTAGTTGAGATTAAAAAAATCCATACTCAGTTCGCCAACTTTCTTTAGAGGAAGCTGTGAAGAAGTCCTCATTTTGCTTAGAGTATAAAGAAAAAGACAACACATTTGTACTGAAAAGGAAACATGATTTTTATTATCAGATACAATGTCAGCTGTATTGCACAGACCGAAACTGGTGTGACTTTGTGCTCTGAACGGATGAGGCCATGCATGTGCAAAGAATAGAAAGGGACAAGATTATGGTGGGATTCAAATATTTCAAAACTAAAGAAATTTTATTTTTCATCTCTTCTGCCGGAACTAGCTTCTCCAAGGTTTCGTCAAGGAGGTATTAGAGATCCACCCAGCAACTGATTTCAAAAGTCACTCTAGAACTTTTACTTTGTTCCTTATTGTTCCTTATATTATATTGTAATAATTGCTTCTTATCATTTGAACAGCCTGAAGAGTTCAACCATAGTGGCAACCACAAGTACATGTGGGAACCACAACTACGCATGTGGGAACCACAACTACGCATGTGGGAACCACAACTACGCATGTGGGAACCACAACTACGCATGTGGGAACCACAACTACGCATGTGGGAACCACAACTACGCATGTGGGAACCACAACTACGCATGTGGGAACCACAACTACGCATGTGGGAACCACAACTACCCATGTGGGAACCACAACTACAAGTTTGCATGTAGCTTGAAATGTGTGGGTGGAACACTATACCCTAACCTGTGGCAAGCACTGTGTTTGGGCTCCTCCAGACCTATTCACCAATTAACCATTTATCACCTGTACACTCTACCCACCATCTCTTTCATAACATTTCAAGCAACAACACCCTACCTAATTACTTAGTTCATATAACATTTCCCCACACAAACACACACACCTGTAGCATTATGACTCCTATGTCAACACACTTGTTGTAAGGCCATTCATTGGTGGCCCTTGCATCTCTCATATACACTCGAACCTCTCTTATCCGTTCGTCTAAGTTACGGACACCTCTGTCTACCGGACACCAACTAAAATTATTGACTGCGTACGGATCGTCAGTGTAGTCGGAAAGCTACCGAATTAAACGAGTAAAATCGGGAAAATATTTCGCGTGTGGCACTTCGAGTGTATTTGATCGTAGCGTTGTGTGCGGAGATGGAGCAGGGAAATCAACAGGCAGTTAGTGCGTCTACCGCTAGTTCTTCGCAGAACTCGTTGACCGGCGGCGTCGCTGCTAGTTCTTCTCAAAACTCTTTGAAAGGCAGTGAGGCTGCTAGTTCTTCTAAGAACTCAACGACCAGCGGTGGTGGAGGCAAGGTCGCGGTAACTAAACGCAAGCGTAGCGTTTTAACTCTAGAAAGAAAGCTGGAGATAATATCAGAAGTTAAGAAAGGGAAGTCAGTGAGGCAGTGTCTGGACAGTTTGGTGTTCCAAATTCTACGGGGAATGATATTTGGACATGAACGATGAAGAAATTGTAGATGATGTTTTGCAAGAGAGAGAAGAATCTGAGTCCAAAAATGAAGATGAAGCTTCTTCAAATGCAGTTACTCCATTGCAAGATTGTGCTGCTTTCGATATTGCTTTGGAGTGGTTGGAGTCCAAAGGCAACACACACCCTGCACATCTTATGCTGGTAAAAAGTTGGAGAGACGATGCAGCTCAGCGTAGCTTGAAATCTATGAAGCAAACTAAAATCACTTCATATTTTAAATAAATTGATTCATGTATTTACAGGTGTTTTTGTTAATTTTAAGTAATATACTAATTCAATTATCAAATAATTAATTGTATACATGGTTCATCACCGAATAAATTAAGTATTTCTGAGTTACGGACATTTCTTAGTTACGGACACCCCTTGGTCCCAGACTGTCCGGATAAGAGAGGTTTGAGTGTATTCTGTATCCACAGTATTTTTCTTCAGTTAGTTAGTTATTGTAGCATACTCATCTCTCATACTACTCCACATACTTCTTCCTACTTAATGATAAATGTTGAATAATTAGTATATCGATTTCGAACTAATCTATTTAGCATAGTTTCTAAGTAGCGGCATATTCAGGCTTTATAACCCTGAACAGAAGAAAAACTAACATACTACCCCCATTATATACATTGTGTATGGTGATGTTTCAATATAATGGAAATATAACTTTAGAAGTTTGTCAGTTTTTAAATCTTTAAAAAAACTGGGATAGATTAGCTTAATTCTGCTTAACCTAATTACTAATTCAAATTCTCATTTCTTAGAGCATAACCACTAGATAATATGAAAGTACGTACTCTGGCTATGGTAAATTTTGACACATTAGTTCCTCCACATTTTAAGTACTAGTTCTAAACCAAGCAACAAGCTAAACAGTATAAGTGTGTTGTAAAAATGTGCAAATTCAATTCTTTTTAGATGTTTTGGAAGATTCATAGATAAGTTGTTGTTAATCTTGAATGGAATTAAAAATCTAAAGTTCTTTGTAGCTAGATTGATTAGTCACGGATAATGATCTGCATTCACTGTTGGTCAATCTGGCCCTTTCCCAACTCATAGTTGACTAAAAATGGTAAACAATAATTGTATTCAGAAATAGTTCAAAATTGTATGGAGTTAGAGGATATACCTATACATTACTATTGGTCAATTAATTTGAAAACAAAAATGATTACTAAGTAAGCTTAACATATGCAAACAGTTTTTTTACGTCTATGAGAAGCCAAACAACCAAGTTGCTTATTATATAGAATCCAGGAATGAAATTCATGAGGTATAGGTTTTAAAAATGCTGCATTAACAGCATATGAGCTATATGAGTGTACCATGAACTTAGCATTGCCCATCAGATAAAAATCAAGCCAGGTAGCTAAGTAGCCTTCTATCTTGGCTTGTCCAGTGTTCTTGCCACAACTCTTTTGATTGGCCGAATGAACAAATCCAAAGTTACCAAAGACTATATTGTTCCCTGCATACACAGTATCTACAAGATGTCTGACTAGATGGGAGTCTGTGCTCATGTAAATATATTTGTCTGGTCCCAGAATCTCATTCCTCACTTCTATAGCATGTTTGATGAAACAGTGCCACTCCCACTTATGATAAAAGAACTTCCACCCTGAGTTGATGTATCGCGTTATATAACGTTCTTGCTCGGTGGTCCCCATAAATCCAGTCCTCATGTGAAGAGACAAGTAATCCTGTCCAGATATGCCTAGTTCATTCTTATACTGCTCTGCAAAGCTCACCAAATCTTTAGGAAATTGGAACAAGTAAGTGAATGTATAATGACTGAAGTACAGCCAGGACTGACTTATCTGTAGGCGACCGCTGTTCACTTCTGGAATTTCCATTACCTGGTGTACTCCAAGTCTGTGCACAGAGGTGCGTACTTGGCATGGATGTCATCACTATGTGTTTTACTAAATATTTTTGCCACTCCCAGCTTTTCCATGCCTTCAGTAATCAAAGGTCCTAGGTCCACTATAGATGAATTGCCAAGATACATGTTGAATACTAAGACTTGCCCAGTGACTGCGATATGCTTGTTAGAGCTAAACAGATATTTTCCAAACTCTATATATTCAGACTTGGTCCAACCAAATTCCCAGATAGACGTGCTGTCTTTAACTTCATCCACATTGCAATTTCCTCCTAGTCCACAAATTCCTTTGCTTTCATCATAGTAGCTCCAGTCTATTTCTCCTGGAAGAAGATACTTTGCACTTTGATTTAGTCTAGAATCCCAGTGGACTAGGAAGAGTCTGTCAGACATCATAGCCAGGAGAAGGAAGAATTGTATCCTGAAGAGCTGGTCTCCCATTCTTTTACATCTTGCTTGAGAACAAGACCAAGTTAGTGTTCTAACAGAGCTTCCACTTTTAGAGCGTTTTATTTCTGTTAGTTTTCTTTTATGAAACTTCTTGTAACGAGCAAGATTTTCTTGAAAGACTATCCATTCTTCTTTATTAGAGAAAGGATTTCTGGCTTCGGTGAAACGAACCGCTTTTCCCATTGCCTCGTCATTAACTTTAAAACGCAAGATATTCTGAGGTTCGTAAACGCTACAAGGCACAACTACCAGAGAGCGCAATCCTAAATATAGAAGAACTGCGCAGGTACATGAACTTGCGAACAAAAACGATCTTGCCCTGCAAAGGCGCATAACAGCCAGTGCTGAGATATTGAATCACAAAGCGCAAATAGCTGTATTAAGACTGTTATTTGGGCGGGAGCGAAGCTCTATAACACTCGGACAAACGAAAAACTACGGATATGTGAACGTATATTTCTAGAATGGCTCAGGCCACGAAGTGGCTGCCAGCTATTCTGGATTATATGAAGAAGGTGAAGTTGAACATATCAACGTGTTTGGCCAGTTTTCCTACTCGAACAGCTAATTATTTGTCGCTTAATTGGAATAATTTAACTTTACATACCGTCCGCCCCGCCTATGGGCGTGGCCATCGACGGTATAAGACCGCTCGTGCGCATGCTCTCGTCGGCCTTTGATTAGCTCGTCCCAGCTACCCTCATTATTTTATTATTATTATTGTTTTTTTGTTGTTTTTTTTTTTTTTTTTGTTTTTTTTTTGTTTTTGTTTTTTTTGTTTTTGCCTTGACCCTTGATTATTACATGCCCCATCCAGGGCGGGTGGGCGGGACGTTGATATGTTCAACTTCACCTTCTTCATATAATCCAGAATAGCTGGCAGCCACTTCGTGGCCTGAGCCATTCTAGAATTATATTTCAGAAGGCTCAGTCTCACATATCAACGTGTTGTTTGTAGCTACCTCACTCCGAAGGCTCGCCTGCTGATGACAGCACCGTTCTACCAAAGTGTGGGTTCTGTTGTGACTTGTGATAGAATTTCTGGAAGACTGACTCCGAGCTCCAGTCTGCTGCCTTAAGAATGTCACCTGTAGTGACCCCACCCTTCGAGGCCATGCTCGAAGCCGCTCCTCTTATGGAGTGACCGCTAAAAATATTTGTGTCAATGCCTGCGCACTCTAGCATGGTTTTTAGCCACCTTGCAATGGTACTAGGTGCCACAGCTTTATGCGGCTTGATTGTGCCAATCAGCACCTTTGTGACCTGTCCCCTGCAGTTCTTCGTTCTTTCTAGGTAAGCCTGCAGTGTTGCCACCGGGCACAGCAGTGGATTTTGTTCGAAGGATGGGAAGAAGAAGTCTTGAAGGGGTCTACCCTGTCTGGATTGTTTTGACAGGTGTGTAGGCGTAAAGCTTACTCCCTCCGGGTGAGGGTGCATGGCCCCCACTTCAAGCTGGGCTAGATCCGCCGATCTTGATGGTCTGGTAAGGGATAGGAGCATCACTGTTTTAAGAGTGAGCTCTTTCAAACTTAAACCATTGTTAGCACCCCTGCTTGTAATATGATCCAGCACTGTCTGCACATTCCATGTACTAGTGTATTTAGGTAAGGGTGGTCTAGTGTTAAATACCCCCTTAATTAACCTAGTGATTAGTGGGTGATGTCCTACCTCGTACCCTTCCACCTTCTCATGCGCCGATGAGATGGCTGACCGGTAGGCATTGAGTGAGTTATATTTATATCCTTCAGTAAATAGCTCTGCCAGGAAATTGGCAACGTCTGTTACAGGGCCTGAAAATGGATCGGCACCCCGTCTACTACACCAGCTATGCCATCTCCCAAAGAGGGAGTTGTAGGATTTATTTGTTTTTTCCCTCCACGAGCCAAGGATGAGCGAGCTAGCTTTCTCCGAAAGCTTGTGATCTCTGCATTTTTCCCGGATATGGGCCAAGCGGCTAGCTGAGGGGTTCTCATCTGTGAGCGACTTGTTGCTTGTCTCTGTGGGGGAATCAGGTGTGGGGCATCTGCCAGCATCTCCAGTAGAATTGGGTACCAGGACTGGGTCCTCCACACTGGTGCTACTAGCACCAGCGAGGCTTGCTGAGCCTGAGCCTGTGCTGCCACTCGTCCCACCAAATTCCATGGTGGATTTGCATATGCCTTGAGCCCCGTCCAGACTTGGAGGAAGGCATCTGTTGCTGCCGCATATGGATCTGGCCGCCAACTGAAAAAGACTGGGCACTGTGTTGTCAGTCTGGAGGCAAACAAATCCACCTCCAATGGGCCCCAGAGCTGATGGATTTGTTGAAAGACTCGTGAGTCGAGCTTCCAGTCCGACCGGTCTAGCATTGTTCGAGACTCCGAGTCGGCCACTTGGTTCAAACGACCTGGGAGGTGTTGTGCCTTGATAGTGATATTCCTCTGCAGACACCATGTCCACAGCTCCTTGGACAGTCTCACCAGCTCCCTGGAGACTGTGCCTCCCTGGTTGTTGACATAAGCCACTGCCGTGGTATTGTCCATCTTCAAGAGTACTGACAGGCCCGTCTGTCCCTTTGTGAATGACTTTAATGCCAATGTTGCTGCCAGCAACTCCAGGCAATTTATGTGCAGGTTCTGCTCCTCCCTTGACCATGGCCCGCCAGTCTGTTGGTGGTTGCAAACTGCTCCCCACCCTATCAGTGACGCATCTGATTCTATCACTAAGTCCACTGCCTTCCGCAGCATGCTCTTCCCGTTCCACTGGCTCAGGTGATAGTCCCACCACCTTAGCTCGTCCAGGCAATCCTGAGACAGCGTCACTTCTCCTTCGTAATTCTGATTGCTGGCATTTAGGGCCTCTGTCATGGCCATCTGTAGGTTCCTGAAGAATAGCGGGGCAGGTGGTATGGTATGGCTGGCTGCATTCATCTTCCCAACTAATCGGGACAGAGCTCTCACAGGAATTACCCTCTGCTGGGCCAGTTTTCGGGCCTCCGCCCGGATGTCTTTTAATTTTTTGGCAGGCAACCTCAGTTCCATCTTTGTGGAGTCTACTGTTATTCCCAGGAACTCCATCACTTGCCCCGGGGTCATGATTGATTTGTCTGGGTGCACAATAAAGCCAAGACATTCCAACAGGTATTGCAGCCCCTTTACCTGCTCCTCTGCCACTGTCTGGGTCTCCGCCAGCAGGAGTATGTCGTCTATGTAGCAGACCAGACGAACCCCCATCTGGCGCAGCGTAGCCGCTACTGGCTTGAGGGTCTTGGTGAAGACCCATGGTGCTGCTGCCAGGCCAAAGGGGAGACAGTTGAACTGGTAGGTCTGGTTGTCCACTACAAACCTTAGATACTTCCTGTGTCTTGGATTTATAGGGATCGCGAAATAGGCATCCTTTAGGTCCACCTTTGCCAGCCAATCTCCGGGCTTTAACAGGTCCTTTAGCGTCTGCAAGCCTTCCATCTTGAAGTGGTACGTCTGAACGTACTGGTTTAGCGCTTTGAGGTTTATTACGGGGCGTTGTCTGCCGTCTTTTTTCGGCACTAGGAACAGGGTTGAGTAAAAACCTCCCTTGGCCTGTTCCATCTGCGCGACCGCCCCTTTTTGCAGTAGCTCTCTCAGCTCCACCCTCATTTGCGCCATGAGCTCCGCCCCGTATTGTGGTGGGTGCGGTCTCGTCCTCTGGTAAGGGTCGTTTGTGAATTCTATTAGGTAACCCTTTACCGTATCTAGGACCCACCTGTCCTTGGTGACCCTTTCCCAATTTGCTAGGTGGTATTGGAGCCTTCCGGCAACCGCCTTTGGAGCTTTTAAGGGGACCACGCCCCAGCCCTTCAGTTGACATATAATGTTTGTCAAAACTAATGGTGGTGGAATGGCATGAGGTTGGTGCATTAGTTCTTGGGAAGTTCTGGCTTCCGGTACCCCTTGTGGAAGGGCCTGTAGCTGCTCCGAGCTCCTCCCCTCTGGAACTGCTGGTGGTATGATCCTCCTTGCCTGTTGTTGCTGCCTCTGAACCTGCCTCCTCCCCCCCTCCTGGGGGGGCCCCCACGAAAAGGCGACCTGGTGTCTGGCTTGGTGGGGAGAGATGCCCTCATTGCCTTGACCTGGTCAACGTGGTCCTTGGCCTTCTTGGAAAACTCCGTGCCAAACAATGAGGGTGGGGCAGACTGAAAATTAGCTGCTTCCTTGGCCACTGGAAGCAGCGCCTTGTTTAGGTCTGTTGTGACCTTTTCCCTCCTGAGGTGAGTAATCTTAGCGCTGGCATTGCTCACCAACTCCGTGGCGGCAACGACAGCCTTCTTGGCCTCCTCCCATGTTGGGGGTCCTCCCCTTTGTTCTGCTTCCAGCAGGTGGGTAAGGGGCGCCAGGGAGTCGAGCACCAGGGACTGGAGTCTGGCGAGTTCCTTGTCAGCGTTCCTGGTGGCCATCGGTACTTCACTCTTGATGAAGCCATCTAGCTGCGGGGTCTTCGTGGCCGGCACCTTTGGAAGCGGGTAACGCCTCCTCGCTTTCAAGCGGGCGTCGTTCTTCAGGCCCAGGGTACACCGCTCGGTAAGGAGCTCCGCAGTGGCCTCAGAGACCTCCACCAGGTCTGACTCTTCGTCCGAGTCCAGGAAGGTAGGGATAGGCCCAAGGCGATCTTCCTCCTCTGACAGGCGCTCCATCCTACGGCCCCAGTTCTCGCTGTCAGCGCTCTCCCGCCTCCGGCGGGGGCGCTGCCGCTCCCTCCTTCCTGACCTACTCCGAGATCTGGAGGGGCTGGGGTCCCTTCTCTCCTGCCTGCTCCGAGACAGGGAACGCGTGGAGGGCGACCTCGACCTGTGGCGCCTCTCCGTGTCATCCACAACCGACCGCTCTTTTAGGCGGTCAACGTCTTGCCTCAGGGAGTCGAATTTTGACGACAGCTCCCTGAGAACTGAAACAACTTCATTGTTTTCAGCAGTCATAGCTTCTCCAAGCAAGAGACGATGTCCACGTTGTTCGAGCTAAGAAAAAGGCCGACGAGAGCATGCGCACGAGCGGTCTTATACCGTCGATGGCCACGCCCATAGGCGGGGCGGACGGTATGTAAAGTTAAATTATTCCAATTAAGCGACAAATAATTAGCTGTTCGAGTAGGAAAACTGGCCAAACACGTTGATATGTGAGACTGAGCCTTCTGAAATATAAATGTAGTTGTTCGAATGGAATGTAGAAAACGTCATTCGCCATCATTCTGCGGTCTAGTGGTTTCTTAGTATAGATTGCGCTGAAATTTTAAGTGGAACCGTCTATACCAGCCAAGGCTGCAAGTTCTGCATCTCCGATTTGTCTGGCTTGTGGAGAAACTCGCTGCAAAGGAAGACAGAAGACTCCTGGATATTTCAGGGAGAGTTACCATTTATTGGAAAGAGATTATATCTCAAGAACTAGAAAAGACCCAACCACAGATTGATGTAAATGAACTTCTGTGTCCTGGACCAAGTTTCATGTGCAGAAAATGCTTCTATTCCTATGATAAATTGCTGCTGGCCAAAGAGGTAGGCCTGTTGGTTCATGTTGAGTGTATTAAGTGGCTAATAAGTGCAATTTATATTCTGAAAACAAGATAGGAATTAATTGTAGCTAGCTATAGCTCTGTATTAGCTACATTCTTAAGCAAAGCTATGGAAAGACTATAAAAAAAATTTCTACAATGTTACTTGCTTGAAATCTAGTCTTGTGTCTATTTGGAGTTATGTGTTGCATCTTACTACCATCAAAAGAGACAATAAATATGTACAAACAGAGGCTATACAATAAAATGTACTATAAGAAATATAATGGCACAAATAGTAATAAAATATTTGTTATTTTCAAGCTACTCTATTGCATCTGTGTTTTGTTTATTTAAAAAAATATATATATTTTTTTTAACTCTCACATTCACTTATGATGTGACCATTTATCTGTTCTATCTGTTTTAGACAATCATATCAAACATCAGCAAGGTTGTTACCAAGATTACCTCTAGAGGAGGAAGAGCACAGAAACGACCACGAACCACTTCACAAGATGCTTGCACGACTCCAGCAAAGAGAGCAAAGAGAGTATTAGCTTTGTCTGAGCAGCAACCTCCTCCTGTAAGTACTTCATCTCCCATTCCAACAACAGATTCGCCAAATGTTTCAGTACGTTTTATATGGTTTATCAAGTTAAATATAATAAAGCATGACTTCATGTTATATACAGGTCAATATTGAGTATAAAAGTGGACTGAAAGTTTTACATTATCTCCAAATCGCAAACATTTGGGCAAGAAGAAATACGTACGCCAATTCTTCATTCGTTGCTACTATCTTGCACATACCGACGTAGACCTTGAATGAACAGAGATGGTATTGTAGGCATGTGTAGTGCCATTCTGCTGAAATTCCGGTATTCATGGTTCAAAGAATTTTGTCTTTGATCCTTCGTGCCGGAAGTAGTGGAAAACAGGTATGATATTTTTAAAGTTTCTATGCTAATTGTGTTTAATATGTTCTTTATCTCAGGTGTATGAACGACTGCAGAAGGTCAATGTGTGTATGTCCCATGTAATAACTAACAGGCTAATGAATATGATAGGAGTTGGACACGATACACTGGTGAAGACTTGGAGGGACAAACTTGTAGCAGATCTTAAGGAAGGACTTGGAGAGGTTGGTTGCGACAATCAAACTAAGCAACTTTCATTTGGTGTATGTTTTCAAAGGAGGATCAATTTTTATCAAGTCAGTCGATTGGGACAGTTTCAGAGGATGCGCTGTTTGATTCCTGTTCAGAGTCCACTTCTGAGTCCCACTCCTCCACCATTTCTAGTGCCCAAACACCTCAGTTTTCCCCATTGTCTTCTGAGTGCATATCATTATTGGCTAATGAAGATACCGTTGAAGGAGGTGTTTTGACTTCACAATCGAATCTCCACAGTACTACTGGGGGGATGGAATCCTGTGGTAAGAATATATGCAGATAATTGAAGGCATAGGTGCATTTTTATTTTCTTCATGCAGGAGTTACTGCTACAAGTGAGGCAAACAAAACAGCTAGGATACAAGCTCATTGGTGACAATATTGACAAAGGAGTGAAAGCGAGGTTCATGAGAGTCGAAGATCACAGCAACAAGTCATTGCACTACTTTCATGCCTGTGCAATTGAAAATCGAGTTGATCTCAGGGAATATCCTGATGAGCGCCCACAAGGATGTGAAGACTGTCCTAAACGTCGAGCATTAAGGCTATTACCATCAGCAGAGGATGACAAAGAACTAAGACTTAATATTGGGACTATTATTGGTCGAATTCTGACATAACACATGCCGTATTTCAAGCTGACGTTTGAGGACATTGTGAAATGGCATATACCACATAAGTATTCTTCTGAAATGTCATCAAAGTCCATTGTAGTAAGTAATTGTAATTAAAGTCCTTAATTTCTTGTATTAACAGGATGTTCAATTGCTACTAGGACTTGCAATTGTCACTTTTATGTTTGAAACTGAGATCCTCCCTCTTCTCATGTCCAACCTAGGAATAGTCAATAGGGATTAGACCATCTATTCATGAACAACAAGATTCTAAATGTTATGTGATTACTATCCACTATCTCAGGGAATTAGCTAAGGGCACAAGTAAAATTCCTCAATGTCTCTTACATGTTACTAGGTGCCCCTAGGTGTTCTAGCAAAGAATGAAAATTTGGGAGATGACATGGTTGACATCATGCTACACTTGCATCAGTATGTTCCTCTAACGCAAACAACAAAACAATTGTTTGTTCCAAGTATTGGAGAAGAGGTTGATATATATGTCAAGCATTACTTCACCCGATCCTTTTAGGCGGTGATCAACTGACAGCTGCACGAGCAAGATGAGCCAAAAAGACTAGAGTAAACTCTGTGACTCGTGTCACTCGTCTGGATGGATTAATTCCCTGTGCAAGACTGGCACACTAAAATGAACTTGCTTGATGTAAGTTACTTTTAAACATCAATTACCAATATATTTTAATAATGCAATGTTTCATACAGGTAATTTGGAAGTATTATTATTCTATTTTTTCTGGAGCTGATCATGGTACACTGTATCAATTAAGAAATTTGATTGGGCAATCAAATGTATCTGGTGATCCTACAAAGAAGTACAATGAGTGTGATGATTTCTTCAAGTTAATTGTGAAGTGTCATATTTTGGTCGCAGCACTCCAACATTTAAATATGAAGTCACTAACTGACGTTCCAGATATTGATAGTGTAAGTAATCCTGAAAACTTGTGGATGATACAAGCTGATGAACGAAAGACAATCCTTCAGGAAATATGTGAGGGAGTTGTGAACAAATTTGCCTCATTTGATTTCAATCCATCACCAGCACCATCGCAAGACGAGGTCAGCTATTTATCATGCTAACATAATCCACCCCCCTCCCTTTTTATAGTCTGCTATATTGCTGCATTTTTATGCCTAATATGTATTACATATTATTTGTACATAATATATTTTTGATTATGGCAGACAGCTCCTTGGTGTGGGATCATTTTACTTAGTTTTTTTCAGATTCCATCAGGGAAGGTGATGGCTTACGAATACTACGGTATTGGAAATACATTATACCACTTTTCAAGAGTTCGAATAGAAAAAACTATTCCATTGAAGTCCTCAATATGCTGAATCAATATGAGTATATGCTCACTCCTCGTTTGTCTCAAGAGCTCCTGTAGAGTCGATTTGTAAATACTCATAGTATTCCAGGACGCAATATTCCCTGTGACTTATTCCAAGAACATCTCAACCGAGTGTGCAAGGAGGCTGTTCGGGGGCTTCGGGCGAATAAAACTGAGAAGGCAATCACAAAGATAGGGAAGACATTGGGAACAGTGGTACCAGTTCTTGACAACTATGACACTGAAAATGGAGTTACCCATGTGTCTGGTGCTCACAAGGTGCCAAGCTCAGGAAAAGATGTCAACATAATAATTGAACATTTGCTAAAAAACAAATATTTTCAATTAACCAGGGCAGATGTCACTCTTGTTTTAGTACACCTCGGGGATGTTTTACATGTATTGGACAAAGACACTTTAATTAAATGGATCATTGATCATATTTAATTTTAATGATTTGCATCAGTATGAATTTCATCACAAAAAAAATATTATCTTTAAAAAAATATTATCTTGAAAAAACAATGTTATAAATCAATGGGAATTTTTTTTTTTAATTATTCTTTTGAATTTGAGATGAAAGTGAAAGATAAGTGATTATCAGAACAGTGTGAACATGTGCAAAGCTTTTGACATACATCACAGCACAAATATAAAGGTCCATCATAAATACGCGAGTACTCATCAAAATCTTGAAACAAGGTATCTCTTCTACATGCAACATCATTATTTGAGTATTCAGTCATTGACTTATCCACATATCTCCTTCTGCCAGTATTCTTAACAAGAACTGCTAAGGAAGGAAGACTGTCACGACCAGCATGTCTGTTGAATATAAGACCCATGTCATTAGGGGATCCATAATGGATAACTTGGCAATGTCATGACAATCAACCCCCATCCCAAATGCCACTGTAGCAATTACGACAAGTAATAGAATTACTGGTAAACAGGTTTACAATGCTCTCCTTTACTATCTCTTCCGTGCAGCTCATGTACATATCGACCAACCTGAATCTAGGGAGTTCTTATATGACCGTCTACGGGAAAACCGGGCACAACGCGGCGTGCGTAAATGTCGAGAAAAGATCGATCGATTTCTTAAAAATGTATTGTTTCAAGCGGATGGAAGGGACGGTTAGGTCTATTATAGCGGGAACGACAATTTCGTGCCGCGTTGTGCCTGGTTTTCCTATAGACGGTCACATAAATGTTTGCACAGTCTCTATAGTTTGTGCAGTACACAATCATTGAGTGCTTGTCACACTTGGTGAAGTATTTTTGAAATCAAAGAAAACGTTTCTTCAACTGAGGAAGTCTGGACCACTGAGTACTTTACATTTGATTTCACAGGAGGTCGTGAAACAATTAATTCATTTCTCATTCCAATGATACGTGCAATATCTCTTCTGAGTGTTTTTGTAGCTGTTGCTGTCAGTGCCATAATATTAACGTGTGATGGTAGTAAGCTTCTTATTTCACCAATTCTCAGAAGTAGCCTCTAAATGTATCTCCCCTGATTTTTTTAAGATAACAATTAATTATATTTTTTACAAAATATGTGAAACAGTATTGTGACATACCATTTTTTCACTGTGTGAGCTTCATCCACTATGAAAGCTCGAAGCTGATGAGAGTATACTTCTCCTATGAGCATTTCTCTCCATCTTCTACTTGCCAGAATACTATTTGATATGCTCCTTTTATAACGTCCTTGCTCATTCTTTCATCATCCTGCTCTCCAGAAACATAACAGGCTTTAATACCCATTCTGGACAAAACTGTAACCTGCAAATAACATTCTTAATAGCTAAAAATCATGAACTGCAGTTTATTTTCTTACCTGGTCTTTCATTATAGCAGTCAGAGGTGTTACTACAATAATAATAGAGTTGGCCTCTTCTGGAAACAGTCTGTCGTATAGTACATGATCACTTGGAAAAATAGCTGTGGGTAAACATCAATATTTTGCAACTGTAGTTTTTTTATTATAATACTTGTTCACAAAACAATCAAAGGGTGTGGCTTCAATTTTGGACGTGACTGCTTATTCTAAAAGTTGAAGCAAATGCAACTCCATAAAATTCATGGAGCAATCTACATGTGTATGTATCTAGACTATCTAGTAGTGACCCCCCATGTTTGTTCATAGAATATTTCTCCACTTTTGTTAGAGTAAATGATAGCATTGTATTACTAGTTTCAGTACGATCAACATGACGACTCAAGGCAGCACTAAGTGGTCACTAACTGAAGGAACCTTGAGTACTATGTTAGTTAGTCAACTTTATTCTGAAAATGCAGTCTGCTTGTAAGCTAGTATAACATTCATGGACAAAATACTAATGAAGTATGAAGAAGCTTTTAAGAGTTGAATTATGACAGTGTCAGTGATAGGTTTAATTGTCCTCAATATTCCAGTAGATTTTCCTTCAAACAAGGATTGAATTGTCACTGGAAACGTCCACAGCAATTCAGTCTCAAACCTGTAACAAAGAAGGGAAAGTAATCACATGTTACTAAAGGTCCAGTGCTCCGAACACAATGCTGTTTTCACTACAGTACAGTCATGTAAAATCATTGAGAAATGATAGTTTCGATTATTACAAATTATTGTATCAGCCCATGAGTAAATTGTAGAGTTTTTGCTGCTATGTCTGTACAAATTAAAGTTTTAATTGTGGGGCTCGTCACATCTGGTTTCCTCATGTACAAACTTATATATTGTATACACTTGCACATACATTATGTGTACAGTATATAAAGTGTCATTGTGGTCTCTTTCATTCATCTTAGTAAGAGGTACTTTCTTGCTTTTTTGTGTTCTTGCATTCATAATGTATATTTTAGTATTCTAATTAAGCATTCCTATTAATTTTAATGGTTATTATTAAGACCTTTATTGAGTAGAGATGAGCAGTGTAACATCAAGTGCTGTTCACAGTGGTTCATGCCACAGTTGTTCATGTCACAGTTGTTCATGCCACAGTTGTTCATGTCATAGTTGTTCATGTCACAGTTATTCATGTCACAGTTATTCATGCCAAAGTTGTTCATGCCACAGTTGTTCATACCACAGTTGTTCATGCCACAGTTGTTCATACCACAGTTGTTCATGCCACAGTTGTTCATGTCATAGTTGTTCATGCCACAGTTGTTCATGTCACAGTTGTTCATGTCACAGTTGTTCATGCCACAGTTGTTCATGCCAAAGTTGTTCATGCCACAGTTGTTCATGCCACAGTTGTTCATGCCACAGCTGTTCATGCCACAGTTGCTATGTATGTGCATGTGATACAAAGATGATTGGAACATTGTGCTCACATCTATCAGGGAATCCTGTACAACATGGCATCAAAATGTTGGATGGCTTCACTAAACTTTGCTCTAATTACAGAAATGGGTAACCATACCAAAAAAGCTAATTGTAGTTAAAGAGTGATCCAATATAAAGTATTTTTTTCCAGTAAGAACAATCAATGACAGTGTTTTAGGTGATAAATATAAACAAAAAACGAAACAGCGATGATGCACGAAAATAAGAACAAATGAGCATGCGTGAATACTAATGATGAAATAAAGTATAATGTTATAGTTGTTCTGGCAGTCAGAGAAAACAAAAGTATGAGAAAACATGAAGCTGTTGGCTTCACATAGGGTACTAACTGTTGTGGAAAAGGTCCCCCTATCGTCACGTTGTAACCATGTGAGCAAATAATTTCTTGCAGTTTGAGATAGTTTTCTTGCAGTTTGAGATAGTTTTGCTTGAGAGCAAAATAAGTAAAAGACTCTACTAAACATCAGAACCATCTTTACATAAATATTTTGAAGAATACTATATATGTTGCACTTGTTATACGCGACTAAACTATTTGTTGCTCAATGTAATACACGTACATTACATGTTATTTCACAACAATGGGCAATGTGCTACAGGAAGATTGGCCTTGCTGATGTAGATACAAGCATGAATATTGAAGAACATGTTTGCAGTAACATTTTTAACACATGGTGGAATTCTAATATTAAATTAATTTGCTTCCATCAGCTCAAGATTAATGAATGGCAAAGTAAACAAAATAGTTGATGGTCTCTTTCATATTTTGATGCACACAAACTTCCACTAACTACATGTAACAAAAGAACTGATGTGGAAGAAAGTGGGTAGAGAGAAAGGGAGACATCAACATGAGATAGTCTAGTATCGCCAGACCCTTTACCTACCGCTACATGGGAAAAGGGTCTGGTAGACTGACATAGAACAGTTTGTTAACTACAATTCACCTTATTGGTATGGTTACCTGGTGTCATCCACCTAAACTACACATTGGCTGTCTGAGCTGATGTGAGCCCGTGGTCATGTGTGCGCATGCTCCTTGCATGAGCCAGCGGTATGACCCTGGACCCACCCTCCCTGTGTGGCCTTGGGGGTGAGAGACTCAGCAGGTCAGTGGCAACTAGCGTTAATTGCCCTGCATTGCCAGAGTCCCCCCAAAGGGCCGCAGGAGGCAGCCTATACCCCCAAGGCTATAAGTGATAGGTTAGGAAAGGGGGTTGGCAGCTCTCTTACCAATGGTAGTAGGCTGTATACCTGCGACAGTAAGTACAGACAAGCATACACAGTGAGAATTGAGAGTTATGACAAGAGTAATGCAGAATGACCCTTGACCCCCAACCTTCTCTCTCTCACTGGCTTTGTGATGTGGCCATACAGTGAATACGTATGGTTCCTTGGAGAAGGGAGTGGTGCCACTGACCTTGGAGCTGTGATCAGCGCCTCCGAATGGGAACAGCTTCAGTAAACCAGGACTGGTGAGTCCTGTATACTTTCACTGCACGCTGAAGTCTAAGTAGACTCCAGGAACACAACCTGGGAGGTAGCTCTGTAGAGTAAGAGGAGAGTGCCCCCAGCAGTCGTTAATAAGTGAGGGACCACATGCCCAGGTAAGAAGACCTGAGCGAGGGCAGAGTGTACGTATCACACTTAGTGATTAGCTGAAGGGCTGCTTGCCCTAACAGCAGTGAGGGGCAGTACGCAGTAGTATTCTATGTTGAATGAAGGGCAGCCAGCCCTGGGCAGATACTTTAAGGTGGTCTGTCTGACCGTCACACCTCTACCGGGTGGAGAATCTAACCATGCTAACAGTACCATAACTACTCTCTACACCACTCTTGCCATAGTCAAGTGGCTTGTGACTCCAAGACATATTCCTATAAACTAGTACTACTGTTAAACCCTTCCATGGTTGCATTATCTGCTCCACACCCCTATTCACATGGAACTTTAAAAGTTGGCATGAGCTATTAAGTCCAGTGACAGTGCCTTAGTATAGTAACAGTCGGTGTGCCTAGTGGAGGCAGCAACAGACACAAGTGAGAAGGAGCATGTCCTGATCGCGTGACGGGGTAATTGAGTGAGTACCATGCAGATGCATACAGATGTGAGCCTGAGAACAGATAGGCATGAGTCTTAGAATACATAGGCAGTGAGCCTTAGAATACATAGGCAGTGAGCCCGAGAATACATAGGCAGTGAGCCAGAGAATACATAGGCAGTGAGCCTGAGAATACATAGGCAGTGAGCCTGTGACTAGATAGGCAGTGAGCCTGAGAATACATAGGCAGTGAGCCTTAGAATACATAGGCAGTGAGCCAGAGAATACATAGGCAGTGAGCCAGAGAATACATAGGCAGTGAGCCCGAGAATACATAGGCAGTGAGCCTGTGACTAGATAGGCAGTGAGCCTGAGACTAGATAGGCAGTGAGCCTGAGAATACATAGGTAGTGAGCCTGAGAATACATAGGTAGTGATCCTGAGAATACATAGGCAGTGAGCCGAAGAATTCATAGGCAGTGAGCCTGTGACTAGATAGGCAGTGAGCCTGTGACTAGATAGGCAGTGAGCCTGAGACTAGATAGGCAGTGAGCCTAAGAATACATAGGCATTGAGCCTGAAAATACATAGGTAGTGAGCCTAAGAATACATAGGCAGTGAGCCTGAGAATACATAGGCAGTGAGCCTGAGAATACATAGGCAGTGAGCCTAAGAATACATCGGCAGTGAGCCTGAGAATACATAGGCAGTGAGCCTAAGAATACATAGGCAGTGAGCCTGAGAATACATAGGCAGTGAGCCTGTGACTAGATAGGCAGTGAGCCTGAGACTAGATAGGCAGTGAACCTGAGAATACATAGGTAGTGACTGAGAACACATAGGCAGTGAGCCTGAGAATACGTATATGCAGTGAGCCTGAGACTAGATAGGCAGTGAGCCTGAGAATACCTAAGGCAGCAAGCCTGAGAATACGTAGGCAGTGAGCCTGAGACTAGATAGGCAGTGAGCCTGAGACTAGATAGGCAGTGAGCCTGAGACTAGATAGGCAGTGAGCCTGAGACTAGATAGGCAGCAAGCCTAAGAATACATGGGCAGTGAGCCTGTGAGCCTGAGAATACGTAGGCAGTGAGCCTGAGAATACATAGGCAGCGAGCCTAAGAATACATAGGCAGTGAGCCTGAGAATACGTAGGCAGTGAGCCTGAGACTAGATAGGCAGTGAGCCTGAGAATACCTAAGGCAGCAAGCCTGAGAATACATAGGCAGTGAGCCTGAGAATACGTAGGCAGTGAGCCTGAGACTAGATAGAAAAGGCAGCAAGCCTGAGAATACATAGGGAGTGAGCCTGAGAATAAATAGATGCAAATGATTAAAAAAAAAAAAGATGGCCTACTATTAGCGAGTGATAGCAAGTGTAACCTGTGCTATTAGGGATCAATAAAGCAATTGAAATAGTACTTGCCGAGTATTGCTTTACGAGTGCTATTGATCCCTAATAGCACGGTTACCGTACTATTACTAATACTACAGTAATACATGTAGTATAAAATTGTATTTACACTTTCAGCAATGAATTGGCGGCAGAAATGATTAGTTCAGAGTTACATGCTTTACAAGAGGGGGAGGGGAGAGGTGCTTAAAAAAATTGTCATGGCAAATAATCTGTCATTCAATATAACCCCTAAATGCAATTCATTAGCTATCTATTCTACACTACACATCACAGTATTTAGTACACCTACTTGTTATCACACAGCATAAGTGAATTCCTACTGTTGTAGTCCTCCTCCCAGTTATCAGTAGCACAAAATGCAGCCTAGCCAACAAAGAGCAACCTCTATTCAATCTTGCAGGGTCACCGAGGACTTCCACAGAGGTCGAAGGTGAAGGATAGCAACAAGAGCACGCTACAGTCCCGCAGTTCTTATAAAAAAACTCATTTCATTGGTTAATCAAATCATGTGACCAATTATAGCGCCGCGCAAGGGCTAGGGCTAGGGCTAGGGGACCAATTAGAAGAATTCTTTGATAAGAACTGCGGGATGACTCAGAGCACGCGCAAAGACATTGCGTGAGGTCAAAGGTGAGGGTCAGCCGTTCTGCACATAACGTCTTTCATTTTTCTATTGATAATTGGCGAGCGAGCGAAGCGAGCGAGACACTCACTATCAGGGGTAACTCAATCAGTATCCGTATCACCCTAGAAATTGAATTGTTTACCGTTTTGAATTCTTTTGCGGGTGCAGTTAAAACGTGAAAACTTACGGGAGTTCCATTTCTATTCGAGTTAGTGGCTACGGTAAGTCAATGCGCTCTTTGTCACGGTTATAAGCCGTACGCAACAGTATTTACTTGAAAATGCATTGTCCACTAGACTAACCACGAAGGTAAGTCTCGTGTAGGTGCATGTCCAGTTGTGTCAAAGCATTGTGCATATAACGTGTTCTGTTGTTTTTTTCCCCTTCAATTCAAACAGTTGCAGCGAGTTGTTAACCCTCATCGCGCATGCTCGAGAGGGTTACGTGTGTGTGTGTGTATCACTGGTGTGTGTGTGCGTGTGTGTGTGTGTGTGTGTGTGTGTGTGTGTGTGTGTGTGTATGTCATTCAACAACCAATCTCGAAGACGACGGCCTTCCGGGCTTTGAAACGATGTGGAGATAGAGAAAGCGCTATTTGTCGTTAGCTAGCATAAGTCCTCGAATATCGCCTCCCTCGTATTGCATTATCGTCCGGCCATCAAATTGAGTGAAGTTAGCTAAAACACGCGCGTGCCAAGTTTGTGATAGAACCAAAATCATTAAAGAAGTCCTTCCCAAGCCATTGTGAGTATGCAAAAGTCCACAAAACGGCCCCATTAATTCTAATTAATACTCATTGTCTTATCTAAGTAAGAAGCTGCTTTTGTGATGTTGTTTGGTGGAAGTTAGTTGCTGTTCTGTAGTGGTACAGGGACAGATGTTTACAGTTAGGTCTGGTGGAAGTTAGTTGCTGTTCTGTAGCGGTACAGGGACAGATGTTTACAGTCTTATCTAAGTAAGAAGCTGCTTTTGTTGATTCCTATAAGAGTTAAACACCAACAAGGAATGGCTACTAAAATTACGGATACAACTCACACACAAATACACATTGTGCATACATTCATGCACACATGCTCATGTATATAAACCCCATATAATATAATATGTACAATAGAGCTGGAACATATAAAAAAACAAAAAAAACAAAAACTACTATCCCCTGATTAACTGTCCAGTTGTTATCCAGATAATCAGCTATTACAGACTTCCTGTTTGCACTAACATGGTTCATCGAAAGTGGCTATCAGAGGAGGGACTTACGGTGCTCTGAGTTTGTTAAAAAAACAATGAGCATTATGATGGCATAATGGGGCAGATTTTTGGAAAAATTATGTCAGAACGGTTGCTTATGATTCAAGTGATCAGTATTTGAATCAAGTAGCACTAGTAATGCACTTGTGCATGATTGCCAGGGGAACTGGTCATCTGATAATGAAGAAGGCACTGCCAGTACAACCTTCATCTGCTGCTCCAGAAACAGTTGTTGTTGTTGTTGTTGTTTTTTTTTCATAATCATAATATTCCGTTTTGACATCTTAAAAAAAAATTTATTGCACTATTTGGAAAGAATTAAAAAAGGAAAGAAACTAAACAAAAAGCATTTGGTTGGACTGTGGCCTAATTTAGAATTTTATGTTAAGAATCTTTAGGCTTCAAAGACAACATTATTGTAATTATCAAATTCTGACCCTTCATAAAAACTAGATTGAAACTTTCTCGCCTAAAGGGGTCTAGAAAAAAGCAAAGGAAAAATGTGAAAAAATCTTAGTTGTCGCCGGGGATTCAAACCCAGGGCCACCAGGTTTAGCCACCGGTGCTCTAACCACTGAACTACGACAACCCTCGACTTCCAAGATTTAAATATAAAGGAAAAATGTGAGATTAAGTATAAAGGAAAAATGTGAGATTCTTGGAAGTCTAGGGTTGTCGTAGCTCAGTGGTTAGAGCACTGGTGGCTAAACCTGCCCTGGGTTCGAATCCCCAGCGACAACTAAGATTTTTTCACATTTTTCCTTTGCTTTTTTTCCAGACCCCTTTAGGTGAGAAAGTTTCAATAATTAATTATTGCTGACTTGTTGCCATGGTAACTTTGTGGTTAAAAAGAAATGATAATATAATCCTCTAGTGTATAATTTTGAATAATACATTTCAAGGGATGAATTGCAAATGGTTTAAATGTTATATGTATTCTACATGCATTGACAAAAAAAAATTTTTATTTCCCTAATTCAGGAGGCAAAGGGTTAATATATGTATGTAGTGATATGATCGATGCAATGCGGTACTATACAAACTAGCCATGTGCCCCACATGCTCAATTCACAGGTTTAAGTGAAGATTTATTGTGTGTGTAAAACACATGCGACATTTGTAATATCATGGATGGGGGCTGGCCCTGAAATCACCCCCCCCCCCCCTCCCATCCATTAGCTGGAGTCTCCCCTTCCCAGACTTGTTTTAAAAGTTAACATACATGTTAATATAGTACGTTTAGCGAAGTTGAATTCTATGGGTAATAGGAACATAAAATCATGCATCACTTTTTAGTATGCACGTTCTCATGTAGACAGGTGCATCAAAGTAGTATGAATGGGTGTGGCTAAGTGCATGCTGTGTAAGATGAAGAGAAACAGCCAAGAGCCTACAAACAGTTCTATTCCTGCTTCAAGTTTCTTAGATATCAAGGATGACATCATTGATGAACTTAACATAACTGATGTTGGTCCACTAACAACGTTATCTTCATGTTACCAATGCTTTTGTTTGTAAAGTTAGAAATAGGAAGTGTGATAACAGCGGTGGATTGGTATTTATTATCACGTATTTGGGGTCAGATGACGGATACTGACACAGCGCCATAAAGCGTACAAATTGCAAACTAGCTCCGAGCGGTTAACAAATTTTGGAACTCCGTTATTGACATCTGGAACGGACACTAGTTAACAAGCTAGTTTACAAACCTTGCAAACCTGGCTGAAAACTCATTGTCAACTACGTTGACAAGTCTGTAACTTTCTGGAAACCACTCGACAAGTCTGTACCGTTTTTGCAACCACATTGACAAAGTCTGCAACTCTCTGGAAACTACCTTGACAAATCTGTAACTGTTTGGTAACCACCTTGATAAGTCTGTAACTTTCCAGCAAACCACCTAGACAAATCTGTAACTTTCTAGCAAGCCACCTTGATAAGGCTGCAACTTTCTTGGGAACTAATTTAGTATGTCTGGAACCTTTACGTTAACCTTCTTTGACAACCATGGATAACCACATTGAAAACTTCTTGTTAATTCATTGTGATATAATAATAAAAAAATATTTTAGTATTAATTTAATAATAAAAGGTAATTTTAAAATGAAATCAATTAGAACTTGAATTGTCTGAAATTAATTCAAAATTCAATTGTCTGTTTCCTTGAATGTTAACTCGATCACTCCATCTATAATAAATGATACAAAACATTACTTTAACAGGAAAAAAATACGGTGCATTCTCACTCGTTCAAACCCTCTAAAATTCATTTGAATTATAGAAAAGTTCAGATGTGAAACGCATAGAAGTATAAGTACAAAATATAATAACAAATATAATTAATTTCCCCTCTGAATGTCAGAGTAGTTCATATAAACGAGGATGCACCATAATACTTAGTTACACATAAATCCTAACAAATTTCACCATTAAACAATTAAATTATAAAAGCATAATACATGCATGTAAACTTTTTCAACTCAAACTTGAAATTTTGATCAACACCCAAAAAGATTCAAAACTACACTTCAACTGTGTCTATTAAAAATATAGCTACCCTATTTTGATGGAAAAAACACGATGGTAAAAAAAAAAAAGTGTGAAGTCAGCAGTACGCACTCTGCCAGTGGCTGCATCCGCTAGTTCATGCTACCCTTTACCAAATAATGATAAATTACCTTATCGATGGTATCTCTTACTAAAATATGGTATCTCTTACTAAATATGGTATCTCTTACTAAATATGGCATCCCTTACCTAATCAATAATAACACGCTCAATCTTTAAACAAAATTCATAACATTTAGCAATACTAGCCAACTCCTCAGAATCTAAGTGTGGGAACTGGATTAAGCTTAAATAGTCCACAATAGAACAGGGTAGACTTCAGGGGAAAAAATTAACTAGGAGAATCTGGGTTGGTTGGCAACTACAGTCGAACCTCTCTACAACAGCCAAGCATGGGGACAAGCGTGTTGGCCTTTGTAGAGAGTTTGACCTTATTTCGGAGTTTTTCTTTTTTTCTTCAAAATTTCATAAACTAATTATATATTAAATGAATGGTATATGAAAATGATGAACAAAAGTTTCAATGTCATTGTTCTTGCATATGAAATCATGTAATATTTGGAGCTTTTCCTTTTATTTTAAAAATTGCAACAACTAATTATTATGTTTATAAAGAGTGGTATATGAAATGATGAACAAAAATGTTTCAATGTCATTGTTCTTTGCAAAAGAAGTCATACAATGTCTTCTGTTTCATTGATGCGATGTGCAATGTAGCCAGTGAGTCTACAGCTATACCGAGTTTAGCTGAATCTTCAAGGTGGCCTCGACTGTCCAGAAAAGTCTGTACATCTTCTAAAGCTACTATAGCGTCCTTATAAGTTTTCACCCTTGAAACTGTCAACTGCGCTGTATCCTCTTCCTCACCTTCATCGCTTTCTTCACTTCGATCTTCTTGCAGGAGCTGATGCATGAAGTCTTCTTCCCACGTCAAGCTATCCAAATCGTTGCAAATAGGTAAGGAATCTTCTCCATTGACATATTCCTCTGGACTACAGCAGTTGGGTACCACATCCTTCATTAAGCTGACAAGGTCGGCTTCTGCAAATGGGTCATCCTCTATGCTACAAGAAACAATCTCCAACTCAGAGTTAAGGACACCTGCTTTCTTAAAACACTTGGCTATGGTCTCACCTGTCACCATGGCCCATGCCTGGGCAACCCATCGAATAGCTATTAGAATGTTAATGGACTTAGCCACTTCAAATGCACTTTGGCATTCATCAATTTTTGTTAGTACATACCGTAACAAAAAATGTTTGTAATGTACTTTAAAATTTTGAATAATGCCAAGGTCGAGAGGTTGCAATTTTGAAGTTGTATTAGCAGGCAAGAATATTATTTTAATGTTAGTAAGTTTTGATTCCAGATTGCTAGGGTGGCATTTAGCATTGTCCATCAATAATAAAATGGAACGTTGCCTATGAACCAACCTGCTATTTAACTTAGTTAGAACTGATTCCATTATATCTCCCGTCATCCATGCTTTTTTTTGATCATAATAATTAACAGGCAAGACACTTTTGTCAAACCGCTTTAAGCATCTAGGATTTGCTGAAGTCCATATGACAATTGGCTTTTCCTTACCCCCTGCTGCATTAACAAAAAAAGCCACTGTAATTCTCTGCTTACTTCTTTTGCCTCCTTTGCACTCCTTCCCCTTCTGTCCAAAGCCACTATCAGGTAAAGCACGCCAAAACACCCCAGTCTCGTCCATGTTCCAAACATTTTCTTTTGTGTAGCACCCTATTAGCTCTGGTAACCTTTCTTTCCAAGAATCTACAGTTGCTCCCTGTACATCTCCAGACTCCCCACAAATCTTAAACCGTTTAACATTGTACCTAGCCTTCCATTTCCCTAACCAGCCATTGGATCCCTTGAAATTTTCTATGCCCAATTGCTCAGCAATTACTTTGGCCTTTTCGATAAGCTGGGGACCACCAGGGTAAATATTTTTGGAACAAGCAAGCAGATACCATTCGTATAAGGCTTTATTTACCTCCTCAAATTCACACACACGTGACACTTTAAAAGAATGAATTTTGCTTCCTGAGGCATTAGCACTGAACATTGCCATAATGGACTCCTTATTTTTTATTATTTGAGCTACCTGAGTCCTGCCACATTCAAACCTTTCTGCTAAAGCACGATGACTAAGCCCATGATCCTTCTCAATTGCCTTGATAACCTCAACTTTCTTCTTTAGTGGTAGATAATTCCTCTTCTGCTTCACAACCGGCAATGAAGCCATGCTAATGCTACAACGCGGGGACCTCAGGTAAAGCCCACCACAAAGGAGGTGTGTCCGTCATAACTATGGCTAGCCAGGTCGTTACTGCTACTGAACTTCAAGTACTGGAAATAGACTCTTACATTAGGGGCTACCACGCATATACTGATGTATGGGTACCTATGGTAGGGGAATCACTATTGGTAAAGCCAGAGCCTGCAAATGCCGAAGATAAGAAAGCAGTGGCTATTTTGAAGGAGACTACTATTGTAGGTCATGTACCACAAAACCTGGCTCCACGGCTTTTCCAGTTTTTGAGAAGAGACGTCAACAAAGCATTTGCCGTGATACGAGGGGACAAAGTGAACAGAGGCGCTGGTTACGGTCTGGAAGTGCCGTGCATCTACCGCCTATACGGCCCTCCAGCCTATATCAATAAAATGAGGGAGCTGGTAAATGATCTGATTGCTGCTGGACATTTGTAATTCTGACTTGCTCTATATTCGAGTTTAAAATGACTAAATTGTTGTGCAAGCTATGCATGGGTGTGGCTAACTGGCCGTTGTGGGAGATAATTTTGTATTGCAATTTCACTGTGGGGTCCGGTAATATGACCGTTGTTCGGAGTTGGGAGTCAACCGTTTCTCAGAGTTTAAAATCTATTACAGACATGCGGATGGAGCTCCGTTCCCAGCGGAATGACCGTCGTTGAGAGTCTGACCGCTTTTCGGAGTCCCGTTGTAGAGAGGTTCGACTGTATATTATTCAATACATCATATTTCCAGTTTATTCACTATGTATTCTCCTAACTAATGCTTCACTCTTTATATAATATAAAATATACCCAATACAATCTATAATCACCTTATTCATGGTATACCCATTCAAAAGTATATCCCTTTCACTACCTATGATATATCACTCTTTACCCAGTCCATACTCTTGCTTTACCCCATCCATACTCTCGCTTTGCTCAACGCATACTCTCGCTTTGCCTAGGCCACACTATCCCTTTGCCTAGGCCACACTGTCCCTTTACCCATCCACACTGTCCATTTACCCAATCCACACTGTCCCTTTACCCAATCCACACTGTCCCTTTACCCAATCCACACTGTCCCTTTACCCAATCCACACTGTCCCTTTACCCAATCCACACTGTCCCTTTACCCAGTTCACTCTCCCTTTACACTTTCTCTTTGCCCAGTCCATGCTCTCTTTGCCCCGTCCATACTCTCTCTTTGCCCAGTCCATACGCTCCCTTTACCCCATCCATACTCCCGCTTTTCCCAGGCCACACTGTCCCTTTACCCAATCCACACTGTCCCTTTACACTCTCCCTTTACCCAATCCATACACTTCCTTTATCCAGTGCGTACTCTCCCTTTACCCAATCCATACTCTCATTTTACCCAGTGCGTACTCTCCCTTTACCCAATCCATACTCTCTTTTTACCCAGTGCATACTCTCCCTTTACCCAGTCCACACTCTCCCTTTACCCAATTTATACTCTCCCTTTACCCAATCCATACTCTCACTTTACCCAGTCCATACTCTCACTTTACCCAGTCCATACTCTCACTTTACCCAGTCCACACTTTCCCTTTACCCAACCTACACTCTCCCTTTACCCAGCCCACACTCTCACTTTACCCAGTCCATACTCTTACTTTACCCAGTCCACACTCTCACTTTACCCATCCATACTCTCTCCCTTTACCCAGTCCATACTCTCGCTTTACCCATCCATACTCTCCCTTTACTCAATCCATACTCTCCATTTACACAGTCCGCACTCCCTTTACCCAGTCCACACCCTCCCTTTACCCAGTGCACACTCTCTCTCTTTACACAGTCCATACTCTCACTTTACTCCGTCTATACTTCTCTCTTTACCCAATCGATATTCTCCCTTTACCCAATCCATACTCTCGCTTCACCCAATCCATACTTTCCCTTTACACAGTCCACATTCTCCCTTTACCAATCCACACTCTCCCTTTACTCAATCCATACTCTCCCTTTACAGTCCATACTCTCCCTTTACAGTCCATACTCTCCCTTTACCCAATCCATACTCTCCTTTTACCCAATCTATACTTTCGCTTTACACAGTCCATACTCTCCCTTAACCCAATCAATACACTTGCTTTACCCAATCCATACTTTCGCTTTGCCAAGTCCATACTCTCCCTTTACCCTGTCCATACTCTCCCTTACCAGTACACACTCTCCCTTTACCAGTGCACACCCTCTCTTTACACAGTCCATACTCTCCTTCACCCAATCCGTACTCTCCCTTTACCCAATCCATACACTCCCTTTACCCAGTGCGTACACTCCCTTTACCCAGTGCATACTCTCACTTTACCTAGTCCGTACTCTCACTTTACTTAGTCCATACTCTCACTTTACCCATCCATACTCTCCCTATGCACCCAGTCCATACTCTCGTTTTACCCAGTCCATATGGTAGGTAACCAACAGGAATAAGGTAAAGGGACACTGTGGTGTGCATGTTTTTAAAGTTTCCACAGGGGATTCCACACATATATAGTTAGAATTCTCCTATTCTTAATTATGCACGAGTATCACAATACCGGGCATTGGACAATACCACAGCAAAAAGCAGAAATATGGCAAAGGGTAATCAACAGAAATATGGAACCAGCAGAAACATGATAAAGGGTAACCAGCAGAATCATGGTAAAGGAAAACCAGCAGAAACATGGTAAAGAAAAACCAGCAGAAACATGGTAAAGGAAAAAACTAGCAGAAACATGGTAAAGGGAAAAATAGCAGAAACAGTTAAAGGGAAACCAACAGAAACATGGTAAAGGAAAACCAGCAGAAACATGGTAAAGGGAAAAATAGCAGAAACATGTTAAAGGGAAATGAACAGAAACATGGTAAAGGAAAACCAGCAGAAACATGGTAAAGGGAAACCAACAGAAACATGGTAAAGGGAAACCAGCAGAAACATGGTAAAGGGAAACCAACAGAAACATGGTAAATCAGAAAAGTGGGAAAAGAAAACTTCGGATTACTTTAACTACCGAGGACACATGCGATTTAGAAAAAATATGTGAACTATAAGTGATCGCATGTGACTGCTGTATGACGTAAACCAATGTACTGAAAGGTAAGGGTCGTTTCATATAGCTTGCGCTTGTTTGGAGCTGAAGATTCTCCGCATTTACTCTGAAATTAGCTCAAACTTTGAAAAAGTGGTCAATTGAAGGGATTTAATTCTCTTACTGAGTCTGTCATACTTGTTTTAAAGGTTAGTTCTCAGCCATTTATGAAATCGAATGCTGACAGACAAATACACTACTATAACCCTCTCACACATGTGCACTGAGGGTTAATCATGGTAAAGGGCAACCAGCAGAAACATGGTAAAGGGAAACCAGCAGAAACATGGTAAGTAAAGTTTAATCAGATAACAAGCAGGAAAAAGTTGAAATTTTAAGTACACCTCAAACACCGCCCATTTCTGTAAACCACACCTAAAAACCACGCCCCAATTTCAAATTTCATAATAATAATATTTGGATATCAAATTTCAGTTTACGTATTGAGTGCTTTGTATGTGGCTTTTTTGCAATTTTTAAGTAGTTCGTCATCAAGCTTTACTTCGTGGCAGCAATCATCACTGTTGAACTTGATAGACATCAAACTAACTAGTGTTGACTGATCCAAATTCGACCGTTGGTCAGTGTAAATCTTACGAAGTATCGAGAAACCCCGCTCAGAGTCTGCATTCGAACACAAATTTCCGGTACAAATGTTGGCTAATTACAATTTAGGTGCGGTACATTACAGACCTGATAATTCCAGTATTGTACCGGATGTTCAGGTACACTTGCAGTATGAAATAGTATGTTGTGGAGACATAAAGAATAAAGAATAAGAATAAAAACTTTGTTGACAATAAAATGAGGACTATATAGCGACTAGGATTGGTTTTAGTATGATAAAGTTCAAAACATGGAACTACACAAAGACCTACTCCACATATTTTACAGTAGTATGTACTTGTTTTTCTAGGTCTGCCTGCTTTAGAGCTGCATACAACACAGTTTCGTTGTCCAGGCTTCCCATTTTGCCTAGATGGAACTTTATCAGGAAAATGTCTCTCTGTTTAACATAATTTATATGACTGTTGAATTACAACCAAAAACATAAAAAAAGTAAACAACAACGACAAACCTCCTGACATCTGATTAACTAAGACAACCATATGCAAGGACCACATTAGGAGGTGTTAGGGGCGGGGGTGGGGGGAAATTTTTAATGAACTTTAATACTTTAGGCTGAGAAACGCCTCCTAGAGGTTACATTGCGTGTGGTGTTTTAGTCACATGTGTAGTTTCACAAATGAGGCCCTTTCACAGTCAGATTTATGGTGACCAGTTTGGTAATATGAAAATGTATAAATTCTATTCAGCAAGAGGTATGCTGTAAAATGTCCACCCATCCCACGGTCCCATGGAATCGTGGGACATTCCAGGGATGTCCACCTTTCGTGTGTGTCCCACTGTCCATCCCATCCCATGATCTAATGGGACATTCTTACAGATGAATGTGTATCTATTGTCTATCCCACCCCACGATCCCACTTTGGACAGCACTCAGCTTTTGGATCCTGAGCTTCAAAGCCCCACATTGGGGTTGACAGATCATTGATTAGTAAGCATTTCAGCAGCCATATTAAAAAAAAAAAAGTTTTAAAAATACCAGTGCTCTCATTTCGATTTTTTTATTACAGGAAGTATTATGTCAGAGAAATGTATGCGTGCTGAGGGTAACAGAGAATGGCCAACCAAAAGTGCCATATAGCACTATGGACAATGAAAAGGTTAATTTAATTTTGGCATACATCCCGTAGGACTCTTCTATTGGACTGACCTTAATCCTATAGGACAACTGATAGCAGTACTGGACAGTGAAATAGACAAACTTAGCAGTACAGTTCAATATCCTATAACCAGGAGTAACATAAGTGTACCAAATATTTATAATTAGGTGCAGACTAAGATATTAGAGCACCTGTGCATGTTCTGAATTAATTGACCAGCTAATTGATATATAAACCAACTACTCTATATGCAACATAGGACGATAATACAACTACAGATAATTAGAATAAGTATCAAATCTTCAACTGAAAAAGTTACTTATATTGGTTATGTGATCATATTTAGCACTTCAACATTATATTGGCTTTCAACACAAACATGCACCGTGGGCAGTGGTGGTGGGTGGGGGTACTTCCAAAAGGTGCACACCACAGTCCACCTTTCATATGAAAAAAAATTAAGTCTTATTTCATGCAACATGGTTCCTCGTATGGCCTAGTGCATTTAAGACTTATTGTAGTTGGTAAAGGGTTTACTACACAAGATGGACTAGATCTTTACCACAACCATTAACTTTTAATTTGATATTCCCATGAAAGTAATAATACCATCATCATTTCCTGCTGCTTATATAGAAAGTGGTCTAGGAGCACTCGTGGAGTTCAGTCACTTCCAAATGTAATCATTACAAGTGCAAAATACATGCTGATGTAACTTACCAACTATTCAGTGGTTGAGCTCTCAGCAGATCCCCATCGTCATATTCTCTGCCGCCAATGCAATCTTCTCCCGCTCCAAGAGAGAAACTGTAGTAATGCATTTTTGTTACGGAGGGCATGCGCAGTCGTTAGCCACACGTCTGGTTTCAGTTGGCAGCAGAGTAAGGAGTACCAAGTCCAGTAAGTCGTAACAGTGTCACATCATTCCGGTCAACGACGATGGCAGAGAGAGATCCCCACGAGGTCGAGGGCACAGATTCCCGAGAAGGAAGGCCGAGGGTCGAAGGAGAAGTAGTGAGAGACGCTGTGAGGGAAGTGCTATTAGAGATTCCAGGGTTCAGTGCCCTAGCTGAGCGGGGCATAGCTGAAGAGGTAACGAGTGACCCCCCCTCAAGCGCAGGGACGGACAGAGCAACGTGGGCGGTTCGGAGGGGCGGCGGAGTAGGTGATGGATAGATACCTACCTGCAGCGTGCAGTAGCAGGGCAGCAGCTCGCTAGAAAGCTGGCCATCAGGGCAGAGGCCAATATGGGCAACAATTCGCTGAGTAAGTAGCATGCCAGGTGGTGGCCAATACGGACAGGGCAGCAGCTCGCCAGAATGTTGTCCATCAGGGCAGCGGCCAATATGGGCAACAATTCGCTGAGTAAGCAGCATGCCAGGTGGTGGCCAATACGACAGCATTCCACTGAATAAGCAGCATGCCAGGAGGTGGTCAGTTGGGGCAGCAGCCCGCAACAGCGGTCTGTCTGAAAAATTGCCTGGCTAGGTAGAAGCCAACATAAGCAAGGCCAGCAGTACTCGCTAGTATGTTGACCCTGCTCGATGAAAGAAGGGTTTGCTGGTGCGGCGGCCTGTGAGATAAGTGATTAGCTGGGGGCAGCAGCCCCGTTAGAAAAATGTCTAGCTGGGGTGGCAGCCCACTGGGAACTGGGGCTGGAAAATGACCTGCCAGGGCAGCAGCCCGCTAGTAATTACCTGCCAAGGCCAGCAGCCTGCTAGAAACCAACCAGCTGGGGCAGTAACCTGCGAGGAGAATAATAATAATAACTATAGTGTATAATAATTATTATATCAGCAGATAGTGTATAATAATTATTATATCAGCAGATAGTGTATAATAATTATTATATCAACGTGCTGGGGGCGGTCACTCGCCAAGAAAACCTGCAGGAGCAGCAGCCCGCCAAGAAAAGGCCCAACCAGGGCAGCAGCCTCAGAGGCCAGGACAGTAGCCCGCTATGATAAAGGCCTACCAGGGCAGCAGCCCGTTAGAAAAATGACCGGCAGGGATGGCAGCCCACAAAAAGGATAACCTGCCTGGTCAGAGGACAGAATAATATTAGAGTGGCCGGAAGAAGGGCCTGTCGGGACAGGAGTAGTGGCAGCAGCGTCCTCAAGAATGTGTTTGCGGGGTAGCAGTCTGCCGTAGGACTATGACCGTCTGAGCCTAGCATATTTTACAGCAAAAAAAAAAAAAAAGATAGGGTGTAATTAGGGACGGGGAGAAAGTATCGATTGAAGGTGGGGCATTTGGGGGAGGGGGGGGGGGTACAGGATTGGTTATGATAGCAAGTGTTGTTGTTGAATATGTAGGCCTGGGTGCGGGGCATTCTACATAACTTTCTGGGAAAGTGGGGCATTGGGGGGGGGGGAGGGGGGGTACAGGATTGGTTATGATAGCAAGTGTTGTTGTTGAATATGTAGGCCTGGGTGCAGGGCATTCTACATCACTTTCTGGGAAGGTGGGGCATTGGGGTGGGTACAGGATTGGTTATGATAGCAAGTGTCGTTGTTGAATGTGTAGGCCTGGGTGCGGGGCATTCTACATCACTTTCTGGGTCATTCTCGGGCATAATGCCTCCTGCAGCTGTGTTGGCTGGCCTCCCATTGGTGGAAGGGACTCCCAGCAGTGGGAGGATGGAAAACCAGGCATCGAGGGCAGCAGCCACTCTTAATTTATTGCCGCTGGCGTCAGCATCTCTGAGGCTCCCGGCAACTGAAACATAATCGGTGACGGCATGCCATCGGTACCATCAAAGCTCTTCGGTGGGAGTTCGTAGAGATGGGCAAGCTCCTTCCGGAATTTTGGGCTGGCCACAAGGACAGTGAGGGGGAGAAGGAGTCGACAAGGTCGAAAAGTAACAGACCTTCACACGTGGCTGCAATGCTATGCAGCGTAAGTGGCAGAGCTTGGCCCTCCTAATGCACAGCACATACCAGAGCTCATGGCATATATGAGCTTTATCGTCCGGGTGAGCCAGGACCATGAGGGGCTAGGATGGGTCCGGTATGACTCCGCCTTCCGGCGCCAAGCAGCTCTCGCCGGCAACCGATGGTGGTCCGTGATAAATGCTCTATGAACTTTGCAGCACGATCATCGGCAGTTCGTCGTTGCGAACTTTGCTTTGCTACGACTCATTCAGAGGCAGATTGCGCACTCTATGAAACGAGACACCCGGATGTGGGGGACAGACTGCGGAGCCTTGAGAAAGCAGTCCTGACAAAGCAGCGCCAGTAGGACGACCAGCTACAACTGAGGGAGGAAGGTCATGGAACCCAACAGGAATAATCTGCAAGAATTTTAATAGGTTGGCGTGCAATTTTACCAGATGCAGGTATGCACATATCTGTGCCAACTGCAGGGGTAACCATCCAGCCAGCAGATGCGGAGTCGTGGCTCGGGAGGTGCAGCCCCATACAGGCGTCCACCTGGCTGGAGTATCTAAGGACAAGGAGTACAACAGCCAAACTCAGACAAATTGAATATTGGGCATGCCTTATCATACACCGTGCCCATTCTCTGTCAAGTAATCACTCCGCTACTATGGCAGCAGTGGGACAGGGCGCTGGAAGCACATCCGGATCAAAGGCTCAGGCACTATATCGTGGAGGGTATAAAAGACGGTTTTCGCATACAATTTGATGGTAGCAGAGCAGTAGTCCGACCTGCAATGTACATGAACATGCCGTCAACACAAGAGCACCCAGAAGTCGTGGACAGTTACCTTGCAGAGGAATGTGGGGAGGGTAGAGTGATCGGCCCTCTAAGACCAGAGTGGGTCCCAGGAGTTCACTGCAGCAGGTTTGGAGTTATCCCAAAAGCGACATCAGGGAAGTGGCGATTGATCACTGATTTGTCGTTCCCGCATGGCGAGGCAGTTAATGATGGCATAGGTGAGGCAGTAAGCTTGTTGACATATGTTGGAGTGCAGGATGCAGTAAGAGCCATAGTGCAGCTGGGTATGGGCACAGTCTTGGCAAAAGTAGACACCAAAACTGCCTATTGTAATGTCCCAGTCCACCCGGAAGACAAGTGGCTCCTGGGCATGAGGTGGCATGGATCAGTCTTCACGGATTCGGCGCTACCATTTGGTTTACGATCAGCCCCAAAAAAATTTACAGCACTAGCTGATGCTGTAGAGTGGATAGCAAGGCAGGAGGGCGTGGAGTTAATTATGCATTACTTGGATGATTTTTTTAGTTATTGGGGTGCCAGGTACAGAAGACAGCAGGCTAGCAGTTAGGAAACTGCAAAATGTGCTGGATAGACTTGGCTTTCCAGTGGTAATGGAAAAGCTAGAAGGACCCAGTACAAAGCTCATGTTTCTAGGTTTTGAGATTGACACGGTGGCAATGGAGGTCCGCTTGCCTCAGGCTAAATTAGCAGAGCTCAAAGAGCTGATTCAGCACTGGTGTGAGAGGAAGGTGTGCACCATAAGGGAGCTAGAATCTCTGGTGGGAAAACTGGCCCACGCAGCGCAGGTTGTGCAGCCCGGCAAGACATTCTTGAGAAGAATGTTTGAGACCAAGGCAGCCAGAGGAAGATCAAAAGGCATGGTCAGGCTCAATCTTGGGTTTCATTCAGACGTGGCATGGTGGGCAGTATTCCTTGAGTCATGGAATGGGACGAGCATGATAGAGCGCAGGAGCAGTGACAAGGGTGGAGTGGTGCAAATCTGGACAGGGGTTGGGGGTGTGGAGTGTGGTCCCCTAGTGAAAAAGAGTGGATTCAGATGGGATGGGCGCAGTTGTCGCAGGGAGGTAGAGAAAGAATTGACAGAGAAGGCATCTCCATGCAAGAATTGCTACCGATCGTGTTAACATGTATGGTGTGGGGAGCCAAGTGGTCGGGTAGGGCTGTACAGGTGCACTGCGATAATACTGGTGCTGTGGCAGTGGTTAATTCAGGCTATAGTCGAGCACCAACCATTATGCACCAGTTGCGATGCCTTTTTCTTCATCAGGGAACACTTCCAGATTTCATTGTGGGCAACGCATACACCAGGGGCGGACAATACGATGGCAAATGCCATTTCCCGTAACCACCTCTCCCAATTTTTCTTGCAGGCACCGGAGTCCCGTCAGCACAGGGTTCCAATTCCTCCTAGTCGAGCAGCAGCCAGATTGGACATCTCGTCTCTGGACTTAATTGTTCAGGAGCTCTTTTCCGCGGGTCTAGCACCATCGACCCAACAGAACTACAAGTCAGGTACAAGACGATACCTGGAATTTGTAGGGAATTTAACGTGCACCAACCATTTCCAGTGAGAGGGTCCACACTGTACTTTGTGGCATGGGCATTTCAACAGGGTTTGTCGGGAGGAACAGTCAAAAATTATCTGGCTGCTGTTCGGCACTCACACATCTCCTTGGGGCTTGGGAATCCCGGGATAGGAGGAATGCGGCAATTGGAGTACGTTGTGAAAGGATTAAAGAGAAGGGCCCAGAATTCTGGACGAACGCGGCTGCCAATTACGGTAGAAATCTTGGAGGCCTTGCAACGGGTGTGGCTGCTCCATCAAGAGCCACACAATGCAGTCATGCTGTGGGCAGCGGCAGCAATGTGTTGTTTTTTTGGTTTCTTGCGATCAGGTGAGGTTACAATTCCCAAAGAAGGAGGCTTTGAGGCGGATAGACATCTGGCAGTTGGGGACGTGCGACTGAGCAGATATCAGGACCTCCATTATGTGGAAGTTCACTTAAAGGCCTCAAAAACGGACCCCTATCGTCAAGGGGTTACTATTTTTCTGGGACGTGTACAAAGCAGGCTATGCCCAGTGTCAGCAGTGGCACGTTATATGGTTTTGTGGAGCCAAGCCAGTTCTTTAAGTTCAGAGGTGGCAGGGCGCTGACTAGGGAGCGATTTGTAGAGGCTGTACGAAGGGCGCTCACACTGGCTGGCTATAATGCATCTCACTATGCTGGCCACAGCTTTCGAATTGGCGCTGCTGCGACTGCGGCACAGAGAGTAATTCAGGACTCACTCATTAAGACGCTCGATCGGTGGGAGAGTTCTGCATACACAATATATATTAGGACTCCACCGTAGGTCCTGCAAGGTGTAGCCGATAGGATGATACAGAAGTAGAGTGAACAATCAAGAACATTGCATGTGATGTATTGTCCATGGTGCAGCATTCATTTATCAGTTGTGCTGTCGATTATCTCCAAGTGGGGGGGGGGGGGGGGGAGGGGGGTGAGGAAGTATAAGGATTGGGTGAGGGTTGCCTAGCAACCACTGGGCAGGTGGGCGTGGCACCCACAGGCTCACCCAATCAATCAAGGACCTAGGCCAATAGTGGGGAAACACCCAGAGTGGGCTAGAGGCAGAGCAAAGCCACACCTTCCCAGAGCAAAGGCAAACCCCAGTAATTGGTAGGGTTGAAAGTATTATCCATCCGTTCCAGAAGGACAGACCACCATTAACTTTGATTGCACCTATTCCTTGAAGGCCCTTTACCGATCATTGACCGTCAATGCGTGGTATAAATTCTCCAGTTTTCGCGTATTTTGTGCGCGGTGGTGGTGCGAGTTGTTGGAGGCTGATGATGTCGAAAGGTCAGGCTCGACGGAGCCCCAAGAACAAGAGAGATGTCATTAAGATGAAGTAATTTACCAAAGTGTGGTTAGTGATTTGGTGTGGGTGAACTAGTGTGATTGTAATTTATGGTGTGCGCTATTTTGTATAATGTTTGAGTTTAACTTTGGGTAGCTGTAACTTTTTAATGACCAGTTTTGAAAGAAAGTATTTATTGAAATTTGTCAATAGTTAGTTAGGTATTAGTATCTAGCAGCAGTAAAGAGATGCCTCAGCATCATAGATGCAGCCCCAGAAAATATGCTGAATAAATCTGCTGGGATGTTGGTTCTAATCTTTAAGATAGCTTGGCAGTCATTATGTAGTGGTAGGCAGTAGCTAGCTACCTTTGTCTAAATTGTGAATGCAAATTTTAGGAACTTGCATGTAGTGATCAGGCAACTGACAACTGAAAGTCCTCACTGTTTCGAGGCTGCCCTTAATGTTACTTCAATGGTCACTTTTTAGTTTTTATAATGTAGCTGATTTAAGCAAATTGTTTCGGGGTGGGGAGGAACTTTCGCTTGGGGTGGGAAATCCCAGGTTTCCCTCCCTTCTCTATAAAACCCTAACCTTAGTCAAGGTCAAATATTGGGTATTTTATAGATTCACTGCTGACAAACAGAGATAGAGCTGCAGACACAGATTGTACTGCATGACATAACATTGGGCAATGCGAGTACTGAGACATTGATAAGGAGTTACTATTGTGTTAAAAGTACTCGGTCACATTTTGGCACACATTCATATTTACTCAAGTCAGGAGTGTTTGATGACCTTATGCATGCAAGCACATGTTTGGACTATATTTAGAATCAGGAGTCTAACACATCTTCAAGTTACTTTCATTAACTGTTTTCCCCATCTCTATTTTCAGGCTGTTGGGAGTTCCACTGTGCTTTCTGCAGCATTGATGGAGCTATGAGGACACTGGAACTTATCGCCTCCCTCGTATTGCATTATCGTCTGGCCACCATTGAGTGAAGTTAACTAAAACACGCGTGTGCCACAAAAAGGCGCCATTCTAATTAATACTCATTGTCTTATCTAAGTAAGAAGCTGCTTTTGTTGATGTTGTTTGGTGGAAATTAGTTGCTGTTCTGTAGCGGTACAGGGACAGATGTTTACAGTTAGGTCTTACTAACTTAGTGGAGTTCATTTTCTATTCTATTAGTGGTAGTGGTAAGTTACCTTGGTTAATGCTCTATTTGTCTGGTGGAAGTTAGTTGCTGTTCTGTAGCGGTACAGGGACAGATGTTTACAGTCTTATCTAAGTAAGAAGCTGCTTTTGTTGATGTCTGGTGGAAGTTAGTTGCTGTTCTGTAGCGGTACAGGGACAGATCTTTACAGTTAGGTCTGGTGGAAGTTAGTTGCTGTTCTGTAGCGGTACAGGGACAGATCTTTACAGTTAGGTCTGGTGGAAGTTAGTTGCTGTTCTGTAGCGGTACAGGGACAGATGTTTACAGTCTTATCTAAGTAAGAAGCTGCTTTTGTTGATGTCTGGTGGAAGTTAGTTGCTGTTCTGTACTTAGCCCCACATGCTATTGAGTATTCACGTGATATTGTCCATGTGGACATGCTGTAGTAGTCGTCTAGTTTCTTTTGATGGTTTCAAAAGAATCTCGTCCAGATAATCGTGAAGCTAGCAAGATATATTTGGATAATGATGTATGGGGTCGTTCATATAGAAGGTATTGCTCAGTTCGTGCTCCTCACCAGTTGGAATTTTTAACTGAGCCTAAGAATTGTGATTATTGCAGGATAGTGAGAAATATCAGAGTTAAAACAAAATATACGTGTAAAACCTGTCACCTTGCCTTTTGCTTTACTAAAGATAGAAACAATTTCAAAGACTGGCATTCACATACGTGTGATCACTACTGTGGTTATTCGTAGGTATGCACCTAGCTAGTTATGTTGTGATGTAACTGTAGTTACTGGACTTGAGTATGATTTTTTACCTATGGGTGGGTGATAGGAAAGCAGGCTATAGCCTTTACCTAACGTTATGCTATGCATGGAAAAGCTCAATGCACATTTTTGTTCACATTGTTATTGTGGTACTGGTGAAGTAAAAATTCATTGTTACTCTCGCTTTAAATTTTGCACATGCAGACATTTGCAAGCTCAATTTGAATGTTCACACAGTGAAATACTTGTGCTTAGACTTCAACAAATGTTAACTTAGTTATCTGCATGCTTGCCACGATTTTGGTGGCAAACCGAGAACGGAAATGGGTATTGTAGTGACATGTATATAGTTTGTGGAAACGTTTGAATTAAGTAAAGCAAACTAGAACAACGCTATGCAGTGTGAAGTGGTACGAAGAGCCAGTTTGGTTGGATGGTGAATGTATTTTATCGTCAATACTGAGTACAGCAAGTTAAAGAGTATGGTTAGGAATACTTTTTATTGAGGTGAGGGGGAGGACTTCCGCTAGGGTACATATATTTCCCTCTATGAAATGCTGTTGAGTGACCAGTCGTAGCTTTACCTTTTAGTTGAAAGTTTGTATAAAAGTCTATTTCGAAACTGCTATATCTATTGATATGGTGATCTATTATAGTTGAACTAGACTGTTTACCCGGCACAGTAAATGGGCTGGCTATTTTGTGTAAAAGTCAGAAATTTTGATTTAACTTGACTTATAAAGCAAATAGACTTGCACCTTTTTGTATTACTTTAGATGGTCAGAGTTTTATCCAGGATTTTGGCTGGAGTGGGGAGACTTTTAGTGTTCAGCCACACTCATATTTGTAGCTAATAATATATGATACACATAAACAATATTCACTTCACACTGATTATTGTGTGGTCCTATGCACTAAATGGTTAACTTCAGGTGGGAGCATTGGGGGAAATTTTTGATCAAATTAATGAAAAAAATTCTGAGAGGGTAAACTTAGCTGGGAGATAGAGATTCAAGAGACTGCCCCTCTCTGTGAAACTGTGATGTCCTCTTACTATGCTTGTGTCCAAGTTGGTTGATTTTTTTGATTTTTTGATTTTTTGATTTTTAGAATGGCCAATAAGAAATACAAAGGATTCAGGCGACGACAACTTCAATCTAGGTCAAGCCCGTCCACACAGGTCAACCGAAACAGCAAAGGGAAAAAAATGGTCAGATGATCAGATGGTGGGAGCTATTCAGGCTGTTATAAATGATGGGCTTTCAATGAATCAAGCAGCTGATAACTACCAGGTTCCTCGTAGTACTCTTAAGGACAGACTTAGTGGAAGAGTGACACATGGCGTCAACCCCGGTCCAAAGCCATACTTGACAGAATATGAAGAGCAAGGTCTTGCAGATTATCTTATAAGTGCTGCTAACATTGGGTATGGAAAGACTCGTAGAGATGTCCTTTGCTTAGTTGAGATAAACCTTCGGCAAAAAGGGTCTCTGAAAGCACTTTCAGTCAGTAGGGGCTGGTGGCATAATTTTTTGAAACGTAACTCATCCCTTCGACTTCGCATGGGTGATTCTACGGTGGATGCCATGAATGAAGAAAGCATGAAAAACTACTTCGAATTGCTGAAGAAAACACTGGATGACTATGGTTTTGACAAGCACCCTGAATCTGTCTATAACATGGATGAAACAGGTATGCCTCTTTGTCCTCCTCTACCTAGAATAGTAGCAAAAAAGAGACAGAAAAAGGTTCGCTATCGTACATCAGGCCAGAAGTCACAAGTAACAGTGATTGGATGTGGTAGCGCTACAGGACAAGTCATACACCCTTCATTATTTTTATGGACTCTGAATGGTGTGAATGGTTCGCGTTTTGCTGTTAGTGACAATGGCTGGATAGATCAAGAATTGTTCAAGTTCTGGCTCAGTGATCATTTTCTACCCAATGCATCGTCTGGACGCCCACTTCTCCTATTGCTTGATGGACATAGTTCCCATTTTGAGCCATGTACAATTCAGCATGCTCGTGACTGTGGTGTAGTTATGCTATGCTTGCCACCACATACTACACACGAATGTCAACCCCTTGATACAAGCTTCTTTCACTCACTCAAGTCTCACTGGCAAGATTTTTGTCATAGATTTTATCAGACTAATCCTGGTAAAGTGATTACTAAGTTAAATTTCAATTTAGTGTTTAAACGAGCCTGGGAGAGTCCTGCAACTCCTGCAAATCTTGTTAATGGCTTCAAGAAATGTGGCATATATCCCTTCGATCCATCTGCAATATCGATTGTCACTCATACAGGTGAGTCTGTACATTTGAACTTAAAATACAAATGAACCAGAAGTTGTTGGGGCTGTGAATGTCTGTAATCAATCAGCACATTGCCAACCCTTCCCCTCTCCCCCCCCTCCCCCCCCTCCCCCAAGCTAAATCTATAAAATCCACCTTATTTTACGCACTTCAGCTAAACATTTGGCTTTAATTAAGTGCCTGAAGGTAACATTTATCACATTATAGCGAATATTAGTGAGCAATGTATCAATTTCTGCTAATATTAAAACTTGTGAACAAAAAAACTGAACTCCACGCTAAAATATATACCTGTCTAATACTTCATAACAAATTGTCAATATATTTCCAAATTTGGGTATGGTTTCAAGGATAAGGCCAATTCTAATTCCTGTTGCTACTGCGATATTTCCTTTTTTTTTATCATGCTTTATTTTGTGTCACTTTTTTTCAGGCTGCCATAGCATTAGCTCATGGGTAGTTGGCTTTACCTTATGTATTGTACGCTAAATTTATATTTAAAAAAAAGAAGGAAAAAATCTGACATTTTAACTCTCTAAATGAAAGGCTATCTGTGGTAAGGGTTTTATTATTTGGTACTAGTTAAGGACAACTAAAGTTTGTACACAGTGTACTTGTTGAATATTATGGTACTCATAACCAAATGTTTTGACCTAGTCTACTGGAGAAGTGGATTTGATCAGTATGCTGTTAAATTGATTATATTTTTTCCTTAGGTGGACCACTTACTACCAGTGTGTCTATCGAATGTGAGGCAAATGACCATAGTAATGATCAAAGGAGCATTACAGGACATTGTGAAGAAGATTTAGTTGCTGATCAGTCAGCTGGTACCTCAACAACCTTCACCCTTGAAGAGGAACTTCTTTTTGCTCAACGTTTGGAAGAAAGATATGACTTGGTTGATCTTAAATACACAGAATGGCTCAAATACAATGTTCCAGAACACCACAATTCCCTGGCTGTTACAACACTTACTGAATTGCCTACTCAAATCGCAGTCACCACACATTCAGGATCCACTTCTCATGTCACAGATCAAGTTTGCATGTCACAGCAGATGTCTTAGCAGGTAACACACCCCTGGGATCAAGTTTGCAAGTCACAACAGATGTCTTAGCAGGTACCACACCCCTGGGGTCAAGTTCGCACGTCACAACAGATGTCTTAGCAGGTACCACACCCTTGGGATCAAGTCCCCTTGGATCCCTTTCTCACATCACAGTCCCTATGGCCTCTGGATCCACTACTCGGGTTTCAGGTAAGAATTAATGGTGTTTTGCAGTAACGGTGATAAGAACTCTCCATAAAAAATTTTCTGAAGACCAAAATTTTGTTCAGAAAACTTTTTTTTTGGTAGCATGAAGTCTGTACATGTAATTTTTAAATGTTTTTTTTGGCAGATCGCATTTTTTGTTAATCCCAGATAATTCAAGAGAAAGATATAAGTAGCTACAGTAACTTAGGCAGAGCTATGATTTTTCATTTGCATACAATGTTACCTATGTTATCATGTGAGACAGTCTACGATAAAATTGAGCTCAATGCAGCACACGTGAATGTTGGGGAATAACAATCAATATTGAATCCTATATGCCTACCAAGGGGAATTTGATTAGGTCATATATTGTGAACGGCTAAGGCAATCAAACTCGATGCTGATAAAATGTGTTAGTTCAAAAACAGTTTATTTTTTTATGGAGGCCGCGTTGTGCCCTATTTTCCTGTAAATGGTTTCATATAGAAAAATGTTTGTCCCAACTGTCCCCAAACTAAGTGCTGTCTAATGAACAATAGAGCTTCAAATCTATGGACTGACTATAAAAAAAAACAAAAAAAAACAGGAAACAAAATTCACTCATTTGTCTTTGTAACTGATATTTCAGGGTTCAAACTTTTCAAGTTACGCCTCCATTTCAGTTTGACTCCTGCCATTCTACTAAAATATCCTTCAATATTTGTGGTAGTAATAATTTATTTTTTTATTTATTTTTTTTTTTTGGGGGGGGGGGGGGGGGGGGGGGATTTCACTTTACATGCCTAATTTGTATTTGTGATGTTACATACCTGTATTGTTTAACTTTCTAGGTACCACACCCACTGGATCACCTCCAGTCAGAATCACTGCACAACGTGGATTATTGATTCCTGGTGCAGTCACCACATGTACTGGAGTTGCGGTTACCATGCCGGTTCCATGGTCTCCTTCAGTTGCAAATTCGAGTACTGTATCACTCACCAAAGTTACACCTCCTGTTGCTTCCTCAAATTTACGTTCACCATTCACCAATCTATTGAATTTACCTGTGGTAAGGGATGTTACTACGATATCATCAAAGACGGGTTCAGCACGTGTTCTCACTAGCGATGAGTGTTGGTCACTTTATAAAGTGAAGGAAGAGAAAAAGAAGTGTGAAGCTGAGAAGGAAAAGCGAAAACAGGAAAGAGAAATTGAAAAAGAAATAGAACAAAGAAGAAAGGCTGAGGAAAGAATTTGACGAACTGAGGAGAAGGAAAAGAAGCGAAAGCAGGCAGAGGAGGAGAAAGAAAAAAAGAGTAAGCAGGCAGAGGAGGAGAAAGAAAAGAAGCGTAAGCAGGCAGAGGAGGAGAAGGAAAAGAAGCGAAAGCAGGCAGAGGAGGAGAAGGAAAAGAAGCGTAAGCAGGCAGAGGAGGAGAAGGAAAAGAAGCGAAAGCAGGCAGAGGAGGAGAAGGAAAAGAAGCGTAAGCAGGCAGAGGAGGAGAAGGAAAAGAAGCGAAAGCAGGCAGAGGAGGAGAAAGAAAAGAAGCGAAAGCAGGCAGAGGAGGAGAAAGCTAAGAAAAGTTTACAACACAAAGCTGTGACAGGCAAGAAACGCTCTCGAGAGGTCACTACTGAAACTTCAACAAATGAAGGACATTTGAATTTAGTTGAAGGTGGGAGCAAGATTACAAGTAGACGTACTCTGCACAAGAGATCAAAAGTTACAATGGACAGTAGCATATTCACAGATTAATGTTGTGTCTGCTTCAGTTCTTTTGAAGAGGACGAAGGAACGGGCAGAGAATGGCTTCAGTTCATCTGTTCAAGGTGGATTCATGAAGACTGTGTCGTACCAAACCCCAATGGTAAAAATAAACTTTGTCCCATATGTTGAACTCTGAACTTTGATTCGTAGCATTTGATCTTTCATTTTTTTGTAGGTCACGATTCTTTTTTTCTTGTTGGCATTCCAATGAAAATGAAGTAAACTCCAATGGCAGTAGCACATTGTGGTAATGCTGGTCAAGGTTGTTGTTGTTTTTTTTGTTTGTTTTTCAGATTGAGAAGGGATTGAGAAGGGGGGGGGGGGGGGTGCTTGCCTTCTTTGTCCTTTTTACAGTAAACACTTCCAATAAACAATATATATACTGCCCCCCCCCCCCCCCCCCCCACCTTCAATCAGAAACAATTGAATAGTAAATGGGCTATTTAGTTGAAGCTAAGTATGGTCATAGGTTGAACAGAAAAACTTTTTTTTTTTGCCACTACCTTTATACTTGGTACGCTAATTTGCAAGGACTATGCCTAGGAAAAGGATAGTCGTGTGTGAAAAATTCAATGGTGATATTTAAATAGTGTAGTTTTGCTATGGGAGTGAGTTGGGGTTGAATGTTATGCATTGGACACTACGACGGCCGATATTTGGTGGTCCTGGGCGATAATCGAGGCCTGACAGCTTCTGCACTGCCTCTGCACAGCGACCTGCAAATTGTGTTTTAAAAATATGAGTATTGCAAAGCGATAGAATATGAAATAACCTCATGATTGGTCATGATGAAATCGTTCAGCTAATGAGTTATGGTTCGTGGGGCAAACTTGGTCCGATAAAATATGAGGTCTTACGCTATGTAATTTTCAATGTTCTTTCACAATAAAATGATTAATAAAGTCATTTCCTTTTTGTTTATTGAATTATGTAATTTTCACAATAACAAAGCATTTCAACTTCTGAATAGAGCTTGAGAAAAATCTATAAAGACATGAGTGAAGAACAGTTCTAATCATCCTGGCTGTATGAAGAATTCCTGAGCATCTTCATTCATTCATGAACAGTTAATTCTTCACCTATCACACAGATACAATGTCACATCACGGACCAATATTTATTGCATTTGCTGATTACTGGAATATATTTTATACACTAAAATATATGGCTATAAAGTGAGTATAGTTTAAGGGAGTATCACAACACCCCATTGGTAGAGTATCAATAACACCATATTTGGTGCATTATGAGCTCTGATAGGGGTGTAGTAGAACACTTGGTCCTCCTTGAACATGGGTGTATCACAACACTCCATTTGGTATAATGAAGGGTGTACAGGGGTGTAAGTGAACACTTCCTCTAGGTGAAATGGAAACACCCCATGAGGAGTGTTACCCTGTTGAGGTCCTGAGTTCAAGCCCCACTCAGGCAATTTTTTCATCTATTGTCCATCTGCCTTCCACGAGCCCCACTAGTCCACCCACAGTGAATAATGTGTACCTGGCATTTGCTGTGGTGCAAATTCAAGGCCTTTTCTCATGAAACAGCAATGATCCAGGTGGGACTTTGGGTGCCCACACCACTTGCTGTGAGGAAAGGCCTGTTTTCCTGCGAGTTCATAGCCCGGCTCCAGGAGTTTTGCTTGCACGGCTCACAGTGCCTGCTTAGTGCACAGGCATCCTGATTCTACCATGTGTACGTGACCGCCTATAGTGCCTGATATGCCTAGAGAGATATTTATTATATGGGATTATTAATCAGTAGTTATAAACACAATGTCTGGAAATACTTACCAGAGTGGATACTTAACAAACACATTCCAATTATGTTTGGGTAAACTAGCTTTCAAACTTCTGCATGCACCACATTTTGGGATTTTGTGGCTCCTATATAACTAAAAAACACATCCCAGGATGTGAAGTGAGCTGTGAGGGATTATGGTACATTTTACACATATAGGATGCTATAGTCTATAAATTTATTTGGTCGTAAACGGCTTTCTAAAGGGTGTAAATTAAACAGTATTAAAGAACTATTTATAATCAAAATAAAGATAGTTTGATCGTGAGCCTTGATGGCTCCATTCCTTCAGTTGTGTAACCTAATTGAGTACCTTTGTTAAAACATTGGTATTTAATACAATGAATATAAACTTCACAACCTCCAGAGGCATAAATTGCAGCTGACACTTATAAATCAATACTACTTTCAAACTACAATCAGAATTTCCTCAATCAGCAAATTATTCATTACTAGAGATTATGGATGAATGGAAGCCACAAGTCAAATGCAGTGGTGTGCTTTATTTATAGAATGTTATACATGTGTTTAAACTTTAAAAAAAAAATTTGAGATAACTATCTATTCGATATGTTTATCTTGTTGTCTGGGACCAAGAATTTGCAGCATGTGTTCAGTTAATTATGCCGAATTCTGTGATATAAAATATTAACTCAATTACTTGTGCCAGTAAGTGGAGTGGGCATATTATTACGCTTGATGAATTTCCAATAATAGTTGAGGTTTGATCGCACTTGTACAGTTCCCACAATTAAGAAATGATAATAATGTTGTCCCTTGTATAGAATAACCCAGATCTGCAATGTACTGGTGGAAGGTCACATGATGAGGAAAGGGTTTTTGATGAGGAAAAGGTTGGAGAATAGCCAGTGGTTTGTTGTTGTTTTTATCCCAGGTTAATGGTATTCATAACAGATTCATTTATTCATGAGCAAACACGTTGGCATGTCTACACGTCCAAAAAAAAAAAAGTAGAGAACAATGGAAAAGCCTTTCACCAGTGTGGGGCATGCAGGAAACTTCAGTTTTGGTTTAGTGCATTTCACTCTTAGGCATTAGTTTCACTTGCCTCTGGCTTATAAAAATACATTAGCCTGCTTGTGAAACATCGCAAGTAATTGATATAATTATATAATATATATATATATAATATATATATATATATATAATATAATATATATATATATATATTTATTGCAGTTTTGATATTTTTAATTGAATATTTCCGCATCACGCGAGCGTTCTGTATTCTCCCATATTGTACGGTTTATATTGTACGGTACACTACGCATGCGCGTATCGAGTAAAATCAATGAAAATTGAATTGTAACCGGTTGAGAAAAAATATCAAGGCAGCAATAAATCACTTATCACACTCGTCGTACAATATGGGAATGATATTTTACTCTCACGCCACATTTTCACTCGCCTTTGGCTCGTGAAAATATTTTGCGTGCTCGTAAAATATTTTCCCATATTGTACTCTGACTCGTGCTATAAGTATTATATTATATATATATATACATATATATATATATAGCTATACTGATATATTATATAGATATTATATATACAGTATAGCTATATATATATATGTATATATATATATATATTATATTATATATATATATATATATATATTATATATATATATATATATTATATAATTATATCAATTACTTGCGATGTTTCACAAGCAGGCTAATGTATTTTTATAAGCCAGAGGCAAGTGAAACTAATGCCTAAGAGTGAAATGCACTAAGCCAAAACTGAAGTTTCCTGCATGCCCCACACTGTAGGAAATGTACCTATGCTACACCTATCCTACGTAGGATAGAGCCACATTTCATAGCTGTATGAAATTTGGTTCTATCATACATAGTATAGGTATAGGATACATACATTTCCTACAGTGTGCGACATGCAGGAAATTTAAGTTTTTGCCTAGTGATGTCTAGCTATACCACTTTGATGAGTGTAATGAGTAATTTAATGCTAGATATCTTCACTGTAGTACTCTGCGTTAGATTAGCTAATAACTCAACTGTACACTTGGCTGCAATACTCAGAATTGAATTAATTGGCGAGCGAGCGTAGCGAGCGAGACACTTACAGGGGTAAAAATGAAAAAATCGGGGATGTTTATTGGCGAGCGAGCGAAGCGAGCGAGACACTATCAGGGGTAACTCAATCGAGATTTCGCTATATTTATTGGCGAGCGAGCGTAGCGAGCGAGACAGTATTAGGGGTGGATAATGCAAAATCGGGTATATGTTATAGGTATATATGTATGTGGGATGGTACGTATGCCCCTTAAACGCACGCGCGGGGAACGTTTTTCTCCAAAAAACACGGCTTTTTAGGCTTGACCCCAGTTTATTCTGACACTACAGGATTAAGCAATCCTTACTTTATACTTAAGCTCCAAAGTGTGAGAAAATTCCTGCGAAAATGCTTGCTTTTCAATAAACAAAGTTGATTCGACCGGTTACTATGGCAGTGAAGGCCCTTTTCCAGACTTAATTTCAAAACTTCGCCGTTTTATGGGGGGGATACGGAGTGCCGGTTGTTGGTTGTCAAGAGCTGTTGGTAGTCAGAATGCCGCAGTATTAATGCTAAGGAAGCTACTATACTTCTCGAGGGAAGCTGAGGTAAGTAGTAATTCCATATTTGTTAGCTAAATATGCAAAATAACTCTGGCCTTTCTTTTTTGTAGCTAAGAGCTTGTCAACAGTGACTGGTAAATTCAAATAGTCAGATTGGCTCAAATTTGGTACTACAAAAGTTACCACTGCTCAAGGAAATGAGGTAGGAAAATAATTTTGTATTTGTGTGCTAAAATCTATTGTTTTTGTTTTTGTAGGTGAGAGCTTGTTGTCAAGGATTCAAGGTAATTCAGATGGTCAAAGTAACTTCAATCAGAAGTTATCAATACTCAAGAATGATGTAAGTAGTAATTCCATATTTGTTGGCTAAAATTACAAATAATAACACCGGTTTATTTTGTTATCGTAGCTGAGGAACAAGAGTTACTGGTGATTGAGATTATCAGAATGGTTGATGTTTCATACTACAGAAGTTACCATTAATCAGGTAAGAGAGTGATTTTGTATTTGTTTGCTGGAATAAAAGGTCATAACTGCTATTATAGTGTTTGCATGAACTAAGCTAAAACATAGTAACAATACTTAGTTTTATGTTACCTAACATCAGGCTCGCTCGCCATTTGTGCTCAAGCACACCACTAGTATGTATATATGTATGTATGTATGGATTGTACGTATGCCCTTTAAAAGGGCGCGCGGGGAACTTTTTCCTCCAAAAACACGACTTTTTAGGCTTGACCCCACTTTATTCTGAAACTACAGCATTAAGCAAGCCTTACTTTATACTTAAGCGAAGAAGTGTGAGAAAATTCCTGCAAAAACGCTTGCTTTTCAAGAAACAAAAAGTTGATTCGACCGGTTACTATGGCATGAAGACCCTTTTCCAGACTTAATTTCAAAACTTCGCCGTCTTATGGGGGGATACGGAGTGCCAGTTGTTGGTTGTCAAGAGCCGTTGTAGTCAGAATACCGTAGTATTAATGCTAAGGAAGCTACTACTTCTCGAGGGAAGCTGAGGTCAGTACGTAATTCCATATTTGTTAGCTAAATATGCAAAATTAACTCTGGCCTTTCTTTTTTGTAGCTAAGAGCTTGTCAACAGTGACTGGTAAATTCAAATAGTCAGATTGGCTCCAATTTGGTACTACAACAGTTACCACTGCTCAAGAAAGTGAGGTAAGAAAGTAATTTTGTATTTGTATTCTAAAATAGATTGCCTTTGGTTTTTGTAGGTGAGAGCTTGTTGTCAAGTTCAAGGTAATTCAGATGGTCAAAGTAACTTCAATTGATACTACAGAAGTTATCAATACTCAAGAATGATGTAAGTAGTAATTCCATATTTGTTGGCTAAAATTACAAATAATAACACTGGTTTATTTATTATCGTAGCTGAGAGCTTATTCAAGAGTTACTGGTGATTGAGATTATCAGAATGGTTACGTTTGATACTACAAAAGTTACCATTAATCAGGTAAAAGAGTGATTTTGTATTTGTTTGCTGAAATCAAATGTCATAACTGCTATTATAGTGTTTGCATGAAGTAAGCTTAAAAATAGTAACATTTTATGTTACCTAACTATCAGGCTCGCTCGCCATTTGTGCTCAAGCACACCACTAGTTTATTTATTTATCTGTTTATGGGGTACGTGAGACTTCTGTTTTCACCCGCGCTTCTAATTACGTAAGTTAGGTAAAGCGTTCACAGTTCCAGTATTTTTCAATTAACGAGCGCGGAGAATCCTGCTGCAGACGCAACTTTGTTTCAACCAAAAAGTATACAGCTACTCTCTTCTTGAAACAATTGTGAAGTCTTTGTCAAGCTGCGCTTCTTTGCCACTGCTTTCGAAGTTTATTCAGGTAATTCTGTTAGTTTAGTCTGGGATCAGAGACTTTAGATTCTCTGATGCTAACTGAGAATGGAAAGGGTTACACTGTGCACTACAGTTAGATGTTGTTTTTTTCCTTCCAAGCAGTTGCAGAGAGTTGTTACTATGGCACTGAAATCCTTTTACCCTGTATGCTAAATTAAAAAACTGGACCTTATTTTCAGTAGCTTCAGTGTTAGAAGTCAAATATAAAAATAGTATAGTCTTTAGGCTCGCTCGCCATTTGTGCTCAAGCACATCACTAGTTCAGCGAGCGAGCGAAGCTGACTCTCAGTCGTGTTCAATTGAGATTTCAGATATATATATATATGTAGGTATGTATGCGTACGTCAAAAAATTTCGCCCGCGCTTCTAATTACGTAAGTTAGGTAAAGCGTTCACAGTTCCAGTATTTTTCAATTAACGAGCACCGAGAATCCTGCTGCACTGCCTTACGCAACTTTGTTTCAACCAAAAAGTTTATAGCTACTCTCTTCTTGAAACAATTGTGATGTCTTTGTCAAGCTGCGCTTTTTTGCCACTGCTTTCGAAGTTTATTCAGGTAATTTTGTTATTGTTAACTCTTCATGCCTAATCATTGCAATTATTAAGCGATTTCCTTCACAAATCATCTTTACCTATACTCATATTATATTTACTCGCTCGCCATGCATTTGCGCTATTCGAGCGCACCACTAGTATATTTGTATATATGTTTGGACGTACGTATGTCATTTTGTACTTTGACCCTCGCGTTTTTGTGTTAGTTAGGTGGTCCACCCAGTCCCAAATTGCACTAAACAGAATCCTCTGGTTTATCGATCAGTACCCGTATCACCCTAGAAATTGAATTGTTTACCGTTTTGAATTCTTTTGCGGGTGCAGTTAAAACTTGAAAACTTAAGGGACTTCCATTTCTATTCCAGTTAGTGGCGGTGGTAAGTCAATGCGCTCTTTGTCATGGTTATAAGCCGTGCGCAACAGTATTTACTTGAAAATACATTGTCCACTAGACTACCGGGAAGGTAAGTCTGTGTAGGTGCATGTCCAGTTGTGTCAAAGCATAGTGTGTTACAACCACTACTTAGCTAAAGAATATCACAAAGAAAACTTTTGATTAACGTGTATTGTTTTCTTGTTGTTTTTTCCCTTCAATTCAAGCAGTTGCAGAGAGTTGTTACTATGGCACTGAAATCCCTTTACCGTGTATGCGAAATTTAAAACCTGGACCTTATTTTCAGTAGCTTCAGTGTTAGAAGTCAAAGTCATTCATATAACAATAGTATAGTCTTTAGGCTCGCTCGCCATTTGTGCTGAAGCACATCACTAGTAGTACGTAGGTAAGTTGCCCATTCAAAAATGCATGGGAAAATCCCTGTTCAATTGAAATCGCACTGGGGAAAGTGAAATAGCGCGTAACTAATTGAAATACCTCGGTAACTAAATGGAAACTAAGTGAAATACCTCGTTAGCTAAGTGAAATAGTACGGGTAAGTGCGCACGCGTGCAGTGTTAACCTTGGAAACAACATACAGCTCGAGTAGTTTTTAGTTGGAGACGATGTCGTTCTTTACCGCAGAAGCTCTACCCGTATTAGACGGAATGTTTTTCAACGGATCAGGAGGAGCCGCACGTTGAAAACGAAGTTCCAGCGGAAGCTAATCATGAAATAAGGAGATAGTGAGTGAACGATATAATATAGCTACAATTGCAAATGACTTTTTAAAAAGCTGGCCTACTATTAGCGAGTGATAGCACGGTTACCCGTGCTATTACTCATGCAAGAGCTTCTTGTGTGTTTGGTGCACAGTTAATTCAATTATATTTTATGCTAGTGAAAAAGTTGAAGATTAAATCAAGTTGTTCCACACTACATTTAGTCTCGTGAGCCAGACCCTTTACCTACCGACCACACGGTAAGGGTCTGGCTCAGGAGACTACAAAACATTCAAGCAAAAGAAATTATTATTACTTTATTTTTTATGATAGCATTTGAACATTTTTGAGGCCTTCATTTCAACAATCTCCTTAATTATAGCTGCCCTTTCTTGTCACTTTTTTTCCCCTGTACTTTATAGATTAATAATTATGGCTATCTAATTCCAAGAGAATAGCTAAGTGTTACAGTACCATTACGACCTATTATTCAAACAAGACTTAATTTTATCCAAACATGATCAATGAGCAAAAAAGTGATTTAAATAAAAAAGGCTACAGTTGTAACTATTAATTAGCTCAATCAAACTATTATGAATGCTTAAACCTCTTAGACCACTGACGTTGCCTGTGTGAATCACATGCTGTACCTACATGTACTTTAGTAATTCATCCAACAAGATTATTGTACTCAAACATGACTACTGGGCAAAATAGTGTCTCAAATTATTGTCAAGTTGGACTCGTAGACTAAACAAAGGTGCAGGAGGTATAGTATACTACTGCCCTACTCCTTCAGAATAGATCAAGATATTAGGTTGAGGCTATTTTGGATCATAACAGAATAATTGCCAATAACGTTATAACATTTTTTATATAGCTAGCTAATTTAATTGTGTATACAATCCAACACATATTCCCTCCTAGTCTCCTACACAGACACTGTACTACTACAATCAAAGCCTCATTCAAAATATTTGACAAGTAAAAGTGCCCTTTGAACTTAGTCTTCCCATAAATGTTTAGCTATTGAAGATGAGTTTGTGATAGTTACAGGGCATGTATTATATAGCTCTGTTTTCTTGGGTGACTGATCTGTACTAATTATAACTAGTGTGCATCTCTACAGACTGACAATAACCTGTTGGGTCTAGCATATATAGAATATTGGTCACAATCCATTCAATTCAAAAAAAGTGTATCAGTGCAGGGAAGGCAACCTATATGTTTTCAGTAGGAAAGAGGGGAGGAATATCTTAGCTGTCTGCTTTGTTACAGTCAAAAAAACAAAAACATGTTTGCCCACCCCCTTTTTTTTCTTTCCATTCTTTTTTTGTGAGTGTGTATGTGTGTCATGCAGCTAAGGAATGGAGCACTTGACATGTGGTCCTCCTGGCTAGTGCTCATGCTATGGATATACTGCTTAAAATTGACAAGACTGTAGAGGCTATCAAGCTAGTTATCAACTGATTATACATTAATCTACGATTTTGTTAAGGTTGTCAATAGACACTTTTCATGCAGTGATATACTTAGACCTATTGTGTGTGTGCTGAGTTTGCCACCACATAGAGGAATAGTGTATAGTTGTATACCACTGTCAGTTCTTTTGTTGTTGTTGTTTTCTTAAGCAAGCATTTCCATATTATGCTCTCTCTGGGGAAATTCAAGAGTCATCACAATTCAGCAATTAAAATGTATGTTTTATTGTTAATCAGTGGGGGTGGAGTGACAGTACTGTGCATGCATGTGTTCCTGGGACATGCAAGTTAAGTCTACATTGTTTTGGGCATAGACAGAACCTTGGTTACCAATGCTGCTGGCATAGCCAATAGAATTTTTCCATGACTCTAAAATTTAATTTTTGTATTTCATTTTACTAAACGCTTCTTTCGTAACTAGCCAAAGAAAACATTTAGAGTGTCCAGAGCCTTCAACGATTAAATAAAGATTCTTACCAAACTATGAACATCACTTAATCATTTTTTCTATCAGCTTTTAGCTCTTTTGCTTAATTAAAGATGCATTTTTATTTTCATAGTTAGTTCTTATTGTTGTTGTTGTTGTTTTATAAAATACATACTATTAACACCAACATGTTGACTTACAACATCTTGCTGTCTCCCTCCCACTAACAACTGCCATTGTGTTGGAGCATCACAAGATTGAAACCCTCCAAATTGTGTATAGCTATAGCAATACTTTTGAAAATGTGTGTGGCAAAAATTGTTATAATTGGTATATTTGATGCTTCATACATTTTATTTACTGAACACTCTCTCACTTTATAATCCAATTGAATTATAGTTGATAAATTCTCATGGTCTTTGTGTAATGCCAGGTGTTTGACATAGAGCAGGAAGTTAGTAGAACATTGTGTTTCTGAAACAGGACTCACACTTAACGTCTAAAACTCTTATAGTATCTGGACTTCCTACTCGTAAAGTATTTGCAAATCATTCGTTGAATACCCTCAGATAAAAATGGGAAAAATGATTTACACCTTTTTTGATGGGAGCCATTGCTAAGCTTATGAGTTAAAGTAGTGCACACATATTATTTATTATCCATAACACATAACCAAAATTTACTAAACGATGAAAATCCTAGTCTTGGTATTAAAAATTCTTGTCTTGGTATTAAAACTATTTATCATTATCATTAAAGTAAAATAAAGTAGCTACTAAAACATCTCACATGGTAAACAATAGTTACACTATTCCACTGATGCTTACAAGGAAACAAGGGCACCAATTTATGGTAGATTAAACATACATAGCACAACTGAAAACAAATATAGCAAGCCTGACAAAAATGGTGCTGAACAAATGGCAATGGAAAATATCTAGAACTTTGACAAAGAATTATAGATGTCTAGTGGCCATTCTGCCACAATAAGTAGCTATAACTTGTTCCATAATAATATAAAACCCATATTGTTGAACGGAACAAAAAAAGGAAAGTTAACAATTTCATATGTTTTAGGGAATAACATGTCTTGTTATATAGTGTTAGTGAGGTTTTTATTAAATATTTTTTTATTTATTTATCATATTTTTTCTCCTTATTACTGTATCATCAGCCACACTTCTACTGCACATTCATGGTAGACTCTACCATTACATTCTAGTCTAAATGTCACTATTGAAGGTAGAAAATGAATGTAGCTTACAATTATTCATTCATTAATAATAATGTCAACACTACTTATTGCCCAACCCTTTAACTGTTACTGTTGTTGTTGTTTTTTGAAAATTAATAATAATAGATATTGACAAGTGACTATGAAGTGGGTTATTGTTACACTCTAGTAACAATTATAATGTATTTATTTAACATATACAAACAGTTTTGCCCGGTCTATGAGAAGCCAAACAACCCAGTTGTTTATTATATAGAATCCAGGAATGAAATTCATGAGGTATAGGTTTCAAAAATGCTGCATTAACAGCATATGAGCTATATGAGTGTACCATGAATTTAGCATTGCCCATCAGATAAAAATCAAGCCAGGTAGCTAAGTAGCCTTCTATCTTGGCTTGTCCAGTGTTCTTGCCACAACTCTTTTGATTGGCCGAATGAACAAATCCAAAGTTACCAAAGACTATATTGTTCCCTGCATACACAGTATCTACAAGATGTCTGACTAGATGGGAGTCTGTGCTCATGTAAATATATTTGTCTGGTCCCAGAATCTCATTCCTCACTTCTATAGCATGTTTGATGAAACAGTGCCACTCCCACTTGTGATAAAAGAACTTCCACCCTGAGTTGATGTATCGCGTTATATAACGTTCTTGCTCGGTGGTCCCCATAAATCCAGTCCTCATGTGAAGAGACAAGTAATCCTGTCCAGATATGCCTAGTTCATTCTTATACTGCTCTGCAATGCTCACCAAATCTTTAGGAAATTGGAACAAGTAAGTGAATGTATAATGACTGAAGTACAGCCAGGACTGACTTATCTGTAGGCGACCGCTGTTCACTTCTGGAATTTCCATTACCTGATGTACTCCAAGTCTGTGCATCCAGTTGTACCACAGAGGTGCGTATTTGGCATGGATGTCATTGCTATGTGTACTGAATATCTTTGTTACTCCCAGCCTCTCCATGCCTGTATTAATCAAAGGTCCTAGGTCCACTATAGATGAATTTCCCAGATACATGTTGAATACTAAGACCTGTCCAGTGACTGCAATGTGCTGGTTAGAGCTAAACAGATCTTTTCCAAACTCTGTATACTCAGACTTGGTCCAACCAAAGCCCCAGTGGGAAGTACAGTCTCTAATTACATGCACATTGCAATTGCCTCCTAGTCCACAAATTCCTTTGCTTTCATCATAGTAACTCCAGTCTATTTCTCCTGGAAGAAGATACTTTGCACTTTGACTTAGTCTAGAATCCCAGTGGACTAGAAAGAGTCTGTCAGACATCATAGCCAGGAGAAGGAAGAATTGTATCCTGAAGAGCTGGTCTCCCATTCCTCCACATCTTACTTGGGAACAAGACCAAGTTAGTGTTTTAACTGAGCCTCCATTTTTAGAATGCCTTAGTTCAGCTAATTTCTTCTTATGGAATACCTTGTAACGAGCAAGATATCCTTGGAAAACTTTCCATTCCTCTTTGTCCATATAAGGATTATTCGTTTCTTGAAAGCTAACTGGTCTTTGCCTAAAGTCCTTGCTAACTTTTACATTTAAGGTATTCTCTGGCATATATGAATTGCAGGGAACTACATTGAAGAAATAATTAAGAACTATATACAAAGTAATAGCTGCAATGGCGCACACGCACACGTACTGCAAACATTTCCTCATACCAGCGCTAAGCAAACTATCTCGGTGACTTCCGACTGTTTCGCGGAATGCCCTTATATACTCTCCCCAGCTATGCAAAGTAGGATAGGTTCCGGTAGCATACAAAGTAGCGCGCTGTTTTGCTCTGACTTTGAGCCAACGCGAACTTGCGCATTTTGACGCAAGCATAAACTAGTGCTGCGCTCTAATAGCACAAAATAGCGAAGCGAGCGATGCATGTTCCCTGTAATTGCAGCTATTCCATGCATGCTTGGTGTGGTTAGGAGCATTTAATGGCTTTTCAAAAAGAAAGATTCTTTACTTTGCTACCTGTTTCTGTTTCGTTTTAGCTCTCCTCCTCCTTGCCCTGTCTTTTTCATTTCTTATCTCTCTCCTTACTAATTTTTCTTCTGGAGTTTCTAACGCCCTCAAAGCTCTTGACCGAGCATTTCTAACGTTTAGTCTCTCTTTCGCAGAATTTGTTTCGCTGGGCATCGCTACTTCGTACGGCGGGTAAACAAAACAAAATGTTGCTAAGAAGGTTAACCGGCCCGTGCAAGCGCGTAGGAGAAAATGTGCACACGTACGCCCACGCAAACAAAAAAATTAAGTCCGCTTCGCTGAATTACATTATCATCATAATCGCGCGTCTGCGCAATTACCCAGCTAATAGTACGGCGCGTAGCCCATTCAAAAATGTATGGAAAAATCGCTGTTCAATTGAAATCGCACGGGGGAAGTGAACTGGGTAAGTGGGCCTAAGTCTTGGTAACGTCCAAATTTGCGTACTAAAATAGTTCAGTTCTATAGCATTGTCATAACAGATAGCTATCTAGCTATATACCAAGCCTCTGTGAAACTTAATTACTTTATATGATAATGAATAGTACAAAATCACTTGTGTCTATACAGTTGGCAAGCAGAGAAATATGCAATGCAACTCCCTGACTTCATCAGGTACATTTTTTCCAAATGAAACAGCTCTGATAGCATGCACAGGTCTTTATTATGTTGAGTGCTATGTTTACCTCATACTTCTCTGCTCTGCACAAATTTTTAATCTGAAAAAAAGGAAAGTATCTATCCTTTAGCTATGTGTAATTTGTAAAGTCACCTAAAATGCTAGAAAAATGCTTCAGCACACCTGAAATCTTCAGTGGTTCCTAAAATGCTAAAACATGCTAGAATAATTTATTGACCCCTAACGGCCATTCTCCAAAGGTCTTACCACAAGCTGTATTGTTAGAAAGAAGAGCTGGAGTGTGGTTTCTGGGCACTTCCTGTATCTGCATATTGTACTGTTTCAGTCTGCTGGCTTATGGACTGAGCTGAAAAAGATCAACCTCTGTCAGTCTCTTCATCTGACAGTATTTCTGCACCCGAAAATTCCTTTTAGTTTAGCAGTTTATTTATTACAACAATACAAATAATTGGAATGCAGTGGTGAAAAATATTAAAAGTAACATTAATGCATAGATTAAAAAATCACAAATAAAATTAAAAGAAAAAAATGTATGAAGTGAAGTTAGGATTGCTATGAACTTCCATGAGTAGCTGGAGTTAGTCTCGTTTTCTAATGTCTATATCTTCATACTTGGAACTTGCATAGTTCAAGAAAATGAGGCCAAACATTATCAAAGAAGCTCCCAGCCACCATAGCAGAGCCAACGCCTCTCCAAATAACACTTTGCCAAAGATAGCCTACAGAAAGTATTAAAACAACTCATACATAATTCACTAACTTCTCTTCCAAAATCTAGCTTGCCCTTTCTATGTTAATACATGTAGTTGTTGTTGTTTCATGTAAAGAAGTGTACTAACTTGTAACTTTGTCACAAAAAAAATTAAATATGTAAACCAGTAGTTACTATCAAAATCACATTCAGGTACAAGCCAGCTACACAGGAAAGAAACGCAATGTTGCAATACTAACTTCCTGTTCAACGCCAAACTTCAGGTATCACACCAAGACTATGATAGTTTATCTAACTATAATTCAATAGGAAAATAAACTGATGACAACACAGAGTGTCCAGCTACAGTAGCACGCAAGGAGTATTAACAGCTCATTGTGTACACCACCTGAGCTAGCTTGGACTCATAATGCTCTGCGGGTAATAGCCTCTAGGACATTTATCATGGCCTGTTTGTTCCTCATTAGAACTGGAAACTGTATATTCCATAAGTCTGAAAGGCTAAAGTAATTCTATGCCATTCATGAACAAGTGGCTCTGATAGACCAATAATCTTACTTTCAATTAGCTAAATGTTTTGAATGTGTCAATTTCCCCCCCCCCCCTATTTTTTTGGCATAATTTACATATAAGAAATTGAGAGTAAAAAGTTTGACTTGTGAGCTAGAGCTTAAATGACTTCCCCTTCATTATAAAGTTTAAAGAAATTTTAATTGGTCCACACAAAACCCAAAACAAAACAGAGAAAGTCCTCAATGAAGCACACGCACATACAAACACAAGATACTAACAGACTGATAGATCAGTCACAACAACTGGTATAAAGTAAAGTCTATTCTGGCAACAAAAAAAAACAACAACAAAAAAACAACAAAAAAACAACAACAACAACAACAACAAAACAAAAAACAAGTTAAACACAAAATAACGCAGCTTGAGTAAACCAAAACTAAAGAAAAGCAATGAGTACAGGTAGAGAAATTACATATATATGGTCCACTTTATGCCTAATTCACAGGAAAGATTACGTCAAAAATTTTAAATAATTTTTTTTTTTTTTTTTTTTAAAGGAGGGGGAGGGGGTGTAGAGGAGAAAGAACAGAGAGAAAAGGAAATAAAACCCCACGATAAATGTCCACAGCATAGAGCTCTTGCTTAACTTATTATTATTGTTATTATTATTATTATTATTATTAATCATGATTATTGTTATCATTACTTTGGTTGTTGTACTTTTAATATAGTTAATTATAACTTAACCCGACGTTTCGACTTCTTGCTATTACTATAATTATTTCAGCCGAGAATGACTGAATCAGTGATATTATTATTATTAGAACCCGTTGCTATATTGTTACTAGGTGTACTAACTTGGTAAGTGTGCACTATTTTTTGCCTTTAGGTATATGAACTGTGCATACTAACAACCCTTGGGGTATTGCTATTTTTGAGTATTAGTTTAATAGAATAGGCTGGATAAAGCAGGGAGCAGGTTATGTGAGGCCTGATATGGGAGGGTCTACTACGTAATAGTTAGAGCATAAGCGCTTGGGTACTGGTGCATTTAGTGCACTGAAGCCCAAGTAGGCCCGAGGGATTTGTGCACTAAATCCACCAGTACCTAAGCGCATGCTCTAACTATTTTAGATCCCGTTTACCCAGAGGCCTGCCCAGTTTCCACTAGCAACTTTGTTTATCAGCATTTTCGGTGTCAAGCGAATTCTTCCGTGTTTCCGGCCCAAAATTAAAATTCAATTAAAATTCAATTGAAGCTCGCCAGAAAGTTTACTTTAGCAAGTTTACTTTAGCACTGTAGCTGCCAGCTGTTATCTCCAGATCTAACTCTACCTGGGCTGCTCTGCAGTAAGCAGTAAAGCAGCTAGCTATGGTAAATTCCTGTGGTATGAGAGCTGGCAGGAGAGTTATATGATAGGGTTGGTCCCGTATAGGTGGATATGAGAGATTAGAACCCGTTGCTATATTGTTACTAGGTGTACTAACTTGGTAAGTGTGCACTATTTTTTGCCTTTAGGTATATGAACTGTGCATACTAACAACCCTTGGGGTATTGCTATTTTTGAGTTTTAGTTTAATAGAATAGGCTGGATAAAGCAGGGAGCAGGTTATGTGAGGCCTGATATGGGAGGGTCTACTACTCTCTCATATCCACCTATACGGGACCAACCCTATCATATAACTCTCCTGCCAGCTCTCATACCACAGGAATTTACCATAGCTAGCTGCTTTACTGCTTACTGCAGAGCAGCCCAGGTAGAGTTAGATCTGGAGATAACAGCTGGCAGCTACAGTGCTAAAGTAAACTTGCTAAAGTAAACTTTCTGGCGAGCTTCAATTGAATTTTAATTGAATTTTAATTTTGGGCCGGAAACACGGAAGAATTCGCTTGACACCGAAAATGCTGATAAACAAAGTTGCTAGTGGAAACTGGGCAGGCCTCTGGGTAAACTGGGGATCTAAAATAGTTAGAGCATGCGCTTAGGTACTGGTGGATTTAGTGCACAAATCCCTCGGGCCTACGGCCCTTGGGCTTCAGTGCACTAAATGCACCAGTACCCAAGCGCTTATGCTCTAACTATTACTTAGTTATTATTATTACTCATCATTATCATCATCATTATTATTATTACTATTATTATGATGATGATGACTATCATTATTGAGGGTGTGAGGGGAGAAGATTGAGTGGAGTGTGTAGATATCAGGGCACACTCTAAGACTAGTCTCCAAATAACCTTTTGTTTACTTCATTAAACGTTCGAAAGCAACAATTGAGGAGACACAGAAACCTACAAGTAGTGCACGAATGACACAAATACACTATACATACAGTAAAACCTCCGAATAGTGACCACATTGGGGACGGGACTTTTGGTTTCTTCTCAGAGGTTGATCCTTTCTCTGAGGTTGTTTTGTAAATGTCATTATTTGTGATAAAGAGTTAGGGAAAATTGAATTAAAAATACATTCATTAATGTATGTCTCATTGTGGTTATCTGAATGGTGTCCTGATGACTAGCATCTTAATGACCTAAATACACTATACATATGTAGTTTAGACAAGCTCATACTTGGGCAAATATATTTCCACTGTGGCCTTCTGCAGATGAATGCAATTACATGTATAATAACACAGAAAATCACTCGCAGCTCAAACCCCCCCCCCCCCCCCCCCCCCCCCCCCCCCCCCCCCCCCTACTCCCCAAGAATACTCCTCAAAAGCACAAGGTAAGCTGAATGCTTTATTTGCTCTAACTTTGACTTGGCTAAAAATAAAAAAAATAAAAAAATAGTTTAGCATTATCAGTAATAAGCAATAATCATCAATTTAAAAACGAACTTCAATCAATAACTTGGGAAATGCTATTCATTTAATGCCGTTAATGTGTAGCTGTTTGGGAAGACTCAGTGTTTCCAACTAATCCCTGAATACAAACCCCAAGAGAGAGAGAGAGAGGGGCACAAGAAAGACAAAACAAAAACGGTTTATTACTAATTTAGAGGCAACAATGCCATTTTGTAATCCTCGCAGGATGAATCCCCACAGCATGAGTTCACACAGTTTAAGAGCCAGAGGCTCAAATTTTGCTAGTTGGTATTGTTTTTGAGCGAATACGGCTATTTGTGAGGTGAATCTCCCCCCCCCCCCCCCCCCCCCCCCCCCCCACATTCATTAAACTAATATTTAGTTAATTTCCGTCATCATGTCAATGTCAGTCACCTGATTGAGTTCTATACCATGCACACTCCACCACTGCGCATGCATGAGGTTTTCTATATAACGACCAAGCACATGACCACGAGTTAGTTAGTTGGTTTTTTCCAGTCTATAGCCGTTGTTAAATATGTTTAACTTCTATGATCATCTGGTGTGGATAGCTAGTAGTGTCTCAAGAGTCTGTAGTTATTCCTGACGTAGGTTGGTGATTAATTCTGGTGGCGGCAACTACTTGCTGTTCATCAACATGTACACGAACAAATCCAGTTCAACACCACAGTATTGGTGATTTATGGAATGGTATCTACTGCTAGAATCCATGATAGCATTGCTGAGACTTACGGTTTTTATTGACCGTTGTATTTTCAAAATGGCAGTAGTACGGCAGCAGAGTACGGGACTCTGACCCCTACTATTAGCCAATATGCCTAAAGTATGTATCTATTGTATTCACTGGCCACTCTTGATACGTTTAATTCTTAAAATCACTAGCTGATGAATAGGCGACTCAAAATTTTAAATTCACACCTGTCAAAAATAATTTCGACGGACTAATTCCACTAGTTATGTGTAATACGTCTAGCATATGGGTTCCTGGGGCCGCATAAAATCTATTTTTTAATTAGAAATAGAGCTCTAGTTTACACACCAAAAAGCATAAATTGGTAGCGTCTAAAACTACAAAAAATAAGCCGGCTCACAATTGCTATATATTCTTTATACGCAAAACATTAGGTGTGGTAACCGAGGCATAAATGTTACACTACATTATGTTGGCTGCCTATCTATAATCCTCACAAATCAAAGTAAATTCGCATCATTTCGAGCCACTTGGTCAGAAAGCAACCTACGTAGTTTAATGTTTGGTAAATTTCACTTCTCATGAATCAACATTTTCTCCTAAAGTTAGCACAAAGGCAGTGCCACCTTGATCCTGTCAAGATTCTATTTTCATTTTCTACATTGGATGTGTGGTTTCACACGTACTTATGATGCCGCAGATTAAACTAACTGTTTATTAGTGCTTTTTCACTTACATACGTGTGCACTTTAAAATAGGACTAGACCTTTACAGCTGCAACTTCACTTGTGTGTCAAAAATACAACATTGAAGGGACGATTGGCAAGAAAATACATTGGGAAAAAAAACTTCCATATAACTTTTGAAATATCAATCAAAAAGCTAAAAAAATTCAAACAAATTGAATAGTGTACAATCCATCACCTTCATATGTGACTGTCTATGGGAAAATCGGGCACAACGCAGCATGCGTAGACGTCACAAAAAGATCGATTTAGTGCTTAAAATTGTATAAAATAAACCTAATGAAGGGAACGGTTAGGTGATATATAGCGGGAATGGCTAAAGCTACGACGATAAAACTTGGAGAGCTTAATATCTGGATGCCAAGGAGTGCGTAAGTGCAAAAAAAAAAGTTTTCATCGGGGCCGCGTTGTGCCCGATTTTCCTGTAGACGGTCACATATGTCACATTTGTTCCATTCGTGCTGGGCAAAACTTTTTTCTATATTACAGCGACCAGTGAAACATGGCGGCTGCCAGTATAGTCACCAACTTTTCACGAGAACATTTCAGAACACATTAACAGCAACGTAGTGCACAAATAAACTGGGGATGATGCCATGAAATGAGTCACGAGCACCTTAATGAGTCAAGAAGTATTTTGGCACACACACACACACAAAAGTGGTAGAAGCTAGACTTGGTTATTCTACTGTATCTCTTATTACAAAAAATGATTTAGACATGGCAAGGATGGAATGATAAGAAGAGTGAGCTATTCTGGATGATTCTTTTGGTGCCAATCATTTTGTTTTGTTTTTAATTTGAATGGAAAGTGCTAGAAGTCAAAAGGCATGACAGAGATCGTCCTTTTTATACCTGGACCTCTGGGAGGAGTTCAAAATGTGATAAACGAGGCCACAGATTTTGCTTACAGAGAATAGCGTTGAATTATTAAACACGACAAAAAGTTGATGCTAAAATCATATCTTACGGTAAACAAATTTTTTTTATACAAAACATTTATGCAAGTGGATCAATGTTGTTCTAGCCATGAAAAGAAAGTTAAAATCAGCAAATGAAATCAAACATGATGCAAAACACAATCACTTACTGCTCTTCCTGCGCACATGTTGCATGTCCCTTCCTCGTAAAATTAATTATGCTAGTACGTATCTCTCTCAGGCTCATGGACTAACATAAGACGCTGTTTCAGATCTCATGCCTAATGTTTGTGGAGATCACATGAACCACAAAAGTGTAAGTGCTTAATTAACAGATGAGGTTAAGTGTTGCATGTGCTGGCTGCAAAAGTGAGAGCAAGGCTTCAATTCATACAGAAAGTGAAGATATTGAGGGTGAAATATTAGCAACTATCATTACTGTCATCATTATTCGTGACAATAAATAGAATCCCAGTTAATATCACCAGTTTTAATTAAAAATGTGGCACACTTAAAATAACTTGAACTACTATGTATGTTGCTACTTCCAACCTTATCCTCTGGATCTAGAGGTGAGTCAAATAAGGTAATTAGTTCAAAAAAGGTATTTCAGTGATGTGGTCAAAATACATTACATACACTTTCTTAGAAAGTCTAACCTTATCCTCTGGACCTAGAGGTGAGTCAGCTAAGGTAAAAGGTATTCCAGTGATGTGGTCAAAGTAATGGCATTGCTTAGCTAAGCTGTTCATGTAGTTCAACAAAGAAATGCTTTCATCTGGCTGCTTGTCAAATGTCTATTGGCCTTGAACCACATTTTGGTGGAAAAATTAACCTGGGGGAGTTGAGAAAGGAAAGATTAAAACTGGAGAGACCATCAGGCAGAAAGAGACCACGGAAGCATGATTTTGCAGGAGCTAAGTAAGTATATATTTATTTTTCCGAGTGTCCTCCTCAGCCTCGTCGGCCACTCGAAAAAAAGCTTGTGTTACTTGTTTCTGTTAATACGACTTTATTCTATGTTTCTTTCCCTGTCTTATCCTTATCTTCTTTCTCATGTTACCTGACTCTCAGGACTTTTTATTTTTATTTTTTTAATTTATTTTATTTTATTTTATTTTTTAATTTATTTATTTATTTATTTTATCTAATTATTATTATTTTTTTTTTTACTTTACTATATTTCTAGAGTTACATGTAAGAATGTATTACTCAATCACTTGTCTATACATCTCAAAATTGTCACTTCATTCATTCTTTTGCCACCTCATTCAATGGCCAAACCCTATTCACAATCTTTGTCATTCACTTTAGCTGACTATATATAGTTGGCCTCACTTCAAATCTTTTCAGTTGTAGCCGAAAATTCATGAATATATATGACTCAAAATCTCTGAAAGTACCACATCCTGAGTAGTGCAGTAGCCACATAGTTACATAGTTACCAACTGCCATGGAGTTTTAGTGGCACTTGAAACCTATGCTCCTGGTTTTACGCTGCAACTCCTACTCTGTTACACAGGAAGTCCTACTCCTACTCCTGGTTTAGGCCGCAACTTCCGCTCCTACTCCTACTCCCGGGTTTTAGTAACCCCTAATTAGAATTAATGGCGCTTTTTTGTGGCATGCACGTGTTTTAGCTAACTTCAATGTTGTTGCATTACACCAGCATTCAGTATCCGTCATCTGACCACAAATACATGATAATAAAAACCAATAGATACCAATCCACCTGTTGTTATCACACTTCCTATTTCTAACTTTACAAACAAAAACACTGGTAACATGAAGATAATGTTGTTAGTGGACCAACATCAGTTATGTTAAGTTCATCAATGATGTCATCCTTGACATCTAAGAAACTTGAAGCAGGAATAGAACTGTTTGTAGGCTCTTGGCTGTTTCTCTTCATCTTACACAGCATGCACTTAGCCACACCCATTCATACTACTTTGATACACCTGTCTACATGAGAACGTGCCTACTAAATACTGATTAAAGTGATGCATGATTTTATGTTCCTATTACCCATAGAATTCAACTTCGCTAAACGTACTATATTAACATGTATGTTAACTTTTAAAACAAGTCTGGGAAGGGGAGACTCCAGCTAATGGATTGGGGGGGAGGGGGGGGGGGGTGATTTCAGGGCCAGCCCCCATCCATATAAACCCTGATATTACAAATGTCGCATGTGTTTTACACAAACAATAAACCTGCACTTAAACCTGTGAACTGAGCATGTGGGGCACATGGCTAGTTTGTATAGTACCGCATTGCATCGATCATATCACTACATACATACTTAACCCTTTGCTTCCTGAATTAGGAAAATAAAAAATTTGTCAATGCATTTAGACATTTGTCAATGCATGTAGAATACATACAACATTAAAACCATTGCAATTCATCCCTTGAAATGTATTATTCAAATATAGAGGATTAATTATCATTTCTTTTTAACCACAAAGTTACCATAGCAACAAGTCAGCAATAATTAATTATTGAAACTTTCTCACCTAAAGGGGTCTCTCACATCTCACCTTTTTCCTTCTCACATTTTTCCTTTATACATACTTAATCTTGGAAATCGAGGGTTGTCGTAGCTCAGTGGTTAGAGCACCGGTGGCTAAACCTGGTGGCCCTGGGTTCCCTGCAGGGTTCGAATCCCCGGCGACAACTAAGATTTTTTCACATTTTTCCTTTGCTTTTTTCCAGACCCCTTTAGGTGAGAAAGTTTCAATCTAGTATGTCTAGTATGAATTTGACAATTACAATAATGTTGTCTTTGAAGCCTTAAAGCCTCGTTCTAACATAATTTTCCCCAAAATCTGCCCCATTATGCCAGCATAATGCTCATTGCTTTTAACAACCTATTTTGCTCATAATTCTGCCGGCAAAATCCAGAAAGCCCCAATTCCAAGTGGTCGATAAGAATTAGCACATACAAACACAAACATGAGTCTAAACAGTTTAATAATGTTTATAATGTGGGGAGTATCGGAGTATCTCGCCACACCCACTCAGAGCACCGTAAGTCCCTCCTCTGATAGCCACTTTCGATGAACCATGTTAGTGCAAACAGGAAGTCTGTAATAGCTGATTATCTGGATAATAACTGGACAGTTAATCAGGGGATAGTAGTTTTTTTTGTTTTTGTTTTTTTATATGTTCCAGCTCTATTGTACATATTATATATATATGGGGTGTTTATACATGAGCATGTGTGCATAAATGTATGTACAATGTGTATATGTGTGTGAGTTGTATCCGTGGTTTTAATAGCCATTCTCCTTGTTGGTGTTTAACTCTTATATAGGCATCACATACCACCATCAGGTTCTACAACACCTCCCTGTGTCTAGACAGTGAATCAAATGAAGACTACCAGGGGAGAGATCATACCAACAGCTAATATTCTATTTAAAAGTTCTATGAATTCATTAGGGAAATCGTTTCATGATACAAGGAACTCGAATAATATTCATACCGCTAGAATGAGGAAATACGTTTGTATGGTATCTTGTAGAGCTGGGCGATATACCGGTATTATCGTTGCACCGCGATAAAAACCCGATATCGCGAAGCGATATTTCAATTGCATTTGCACGGTATTATCGTTTTCTCAGAAAACCGTTGGTACGGGTCGTTAAATTAATGCGGGAACTTCACGCGCATGACAGATTAAAGGAACAGCCGTTTCGTTGTTTGTAAACATGGCCGTAACGCGGTACTAGCAAAGTTTTTAAAGTAGCTAGCAATGGCTGCGAGTTCAAATTCTGGCTTAAGGAAGCAACACAGTCTTACCCCGGAGGACTAACTTTGGACTGGAAGCTGATGAACACGGCAAGCTCAGCTTGGATAAAATTTACTTTGTTAAATATTATTTATGAAATATCGTGATATATCGCTTTATCGCGATAATGCAGGTAAGTATCGTATCGCCTGTGATTATCCAATATCGCCCAGCTCTAGTATCTTGTAGATATAGTGTGGTATATTGTAGATATGTAAGTACAGTATATGAGTATACTGTGTTGCTCTAAAACTACATAGCATGCAGATGTCCAGTTAACTGCAAAACACTGCACCAAATTAGAGTTACATTGTATAAAATTTGATACTTTATTCCCCCCCCCCCCCCCCCCCCCCCCCCCCCTTATGTGATTGATCACCAACTTGACACAAAGCCCTCAAACCACGATTACCCTTTGCCCAGTTGTACTACTCAGGTCAGGTTGTACTCTACTATTCAGAGCGAGTCCTATTCACAATCTTTGTCATTCACTTTAGCTGGCTATATATAGTTGGCCTCACTTCAAATCTTTTCAGTTGTGCAAGCCAGATTCACTAGAAGGCTCACCCATAGCCGAAAATTCATGAATATATCTGACTCAAAATCTCTGAAAGTACCACATCCTGAGTAGTGCAGTAGCCACATAGTTACATAGTTACCGACTGCCACGGAGTTTTAGTGGCACTTGAAACCTATGCTCCTGGTGCAACTCCTACTCTGTTACACATGGAAGTCCTACTCCTACTCCTGGTTTTAGGCCGCAACTCCCGCTCCTACTCTTACTCCCGGTTTTAGGCCGCAACTCCCGCTCCTACTCCTACTCCTGGTTTTAGTAACCCTCTAATTAGAATTAATGGCGCTTTTTTGTGGCACGCGCGTGTTTTAGCTAACTTCAACTCAATGGTGGCCGCACGATGTTGTTGCATTACACCAGCATTCAGTATCCGTCATCTGACCACAAATACATGATAATAAAAACCAATAGATACCAATCCACCTGTTGTTATCACACTTCCTATTTCTAACTTTACAAACAAAAACACTGGTAACATGAAGATAACGTTGTTAGTGGACCAACATCAGTTATGTTAAGTTCATCAATGATGTCATCCTTGACATCTAAGAAACTTGAAGCAGGAATAGAACTGTTTGTAGGCTCTTGGCTGTTTCTCTTCATCTTACACAGCATGCACTTAGCCACACCCATTCATACTACTTTGATACACCTGTCTACATGAGAACGTGCCTACTAAATACTGATTAAAGTGATGCATGATTTTATGTTCCTATTACCCATAGAATTCAACTTCGCTAAACGTACTATATTAACATGTATGTTAACTTTTAAAACAAGTCTGGGAAGGGGAGACTCCAGCTAATGGGGGGGAGGGTGATTTCAGGGCCAGCCCCCATCCATATAAACCCTGATATTACAAATGTCGCATGTGTTTTACACACACAATAAACCTGCACTTATACCTGTGAACTGAGCATGTGGGGTACATGGCTAGTTTGTATAGTACCGCATTGCATCGATCATATCACTACATACATATATGACCGGATTTGTGAAAACCCGGCTAAACGTGGCATCTAAAGTTTTCTAATTTATTCTACCAGTAGGCTGCACGGGGCCTTGGGATGCCGTCCTCCTACTTTGGAAGCTGTAGCACAAGCCGTCTTCGCCCTACGCACTACAACACTTCAGTATTTTTGCTAAACTTATTATTGCTGATTTCGAAAAAACGCCCGGTAAAGGCGTTGCTAAGGTCAGGGGGCGTGCCTTGTGTCCATATACTATTACTGCGTGTCTCCGGGACACTATGGAATAAATCGGTTACAGGGAATTGAAAGAAGTCTAAAAGGCTTAATGCAGGGCTCCTTAAGAAACTATGATGACGAGAATTGCGTGAGTACGTGAATTATGTAGAATAGCAAGTGAATTAGTTAGCTACAGCTTTTTCCCCGGCTGTTAGTGAAAAGCCCGCCAATAATTTCTTAGCAACTCTCCGTACACGAGTCCAACCGGCTAGTGTTTCTAGCCTCCTAGTGAGAGTTCTAGAGCACGCCAGAGCTTACAACTGCGTCATAAGCTAGAGCTAACTGGTGTCTATCCATTTCTGCCATAAAAAAATTTTCGAAAAAAATCGACCCACAAGGCTTTACCCAGTGATACTGAAAAAAATTGTTTGCCGCGTTTAGGCGGATTTTCCCAAATCCGGTCACATATATTAACCCTTTGCTTCCTGAATTAGGGAAATAAAAAATTTGTCAATGCATGTAGAATACATATAACATTTAAACCACTGCAATTCATCCCTTGAAATGTATTATTCAAATATAGAGGATTAATTATCATGTCTTTTTAACCACAAAGTTACCATGGCAACAAGTCAGCAATAATTAATTATTGAAACTTTCTCACCTAAAGGGGTCTCTCACATCTCACATTTTTCCTTCTCACATTTTTCCTTTATACATACTTAATCTTGGAAGTCGAGGGTTGTCGTAGCTCAGTGGTTAGAGCACCGGTGGCTAAACCTGGTTCGAATCCCCAGCGACAACTAAGATTTTTTCACATTTTTCCTTTGCTTTTTTTCCAGACCCCTTTAGGTGAGAAAGTTTCAATCTAGTTTTTATGAAGGGTCAGAACTTGATAATTACAATAATGTTGTCTTTAGGCCACAGTCCAACCAAATGCTTTTTGTTTAGTTTCTTCCCATTTTTAATTCTTTCCAAATAGTGCAATAATTTTTTTTAAGATGTCAAAACGGAATACTATGATTATGAAACAACAACAACAACAACTGTTTCTGGAGCAGCAGAGGAAGGTTGTACTGGCAGTGCCTTCTTCACTATCAGATGACCAGTTCCCCTGACAATCATGCACAAGTGCATTACTAGTGCTACTTGATTCAAATACTGATCACTTGAATCATAAGCAACCGTTCTAACATAATTTTTCCCACAATCTGCCCCATTATGCCAGCATAATGCTCATTGCTTTTTAACAACCTATTTTGCTCGTAATTCTGCCGGCAAAATCCAGAAAGCCCCAATTCCAAGTGGTCGATAAGAATTAGCACATACAACAGATGAGTCTAAACAGTTTAATAATGTTTATAATGTGGGGAGTATCGGAGTGTCTCGCCACACCCACTCAGAGCACCGTAAGTCCCTCCTCTGATAGCCACTTTCGATGAACCATGTTAGTGCAAACAGGAAGTCTGTAATAGCTGATTATCTGGATAATAACTGGACAGTTAATCAGGAAATAGTAGGTTTTTTTTGTTTTGTTTAAAAAAAAATATGTTCCAGCTCTATTGTACATATTATTATATATATGGGGTGTTTATACATGAGCATGTGTGCATGAATGTATGTACAATGTGTATATGTGTGTGAGTTGTATCCGTGGTTTTAGTAGCCATTCTCCTTGTTGGTGTTTAACTCTTATATAGGCATCACATACCACCATCAGGTTCTACAACACTTCCCTGGTCTAGACAGTGAATCAATGAAGACTACCAGGGGAGATATCATACCAACGGCTAATATTCTATTTATGAATTCATTAGGAAAATCATTTTGTGATACAAGGAACTCGAATAATATTCATACCGCTAGAATGAGGAAATACGTTTGTACGGTATCTTGTAGATATGTGACCGTCTACGGGAAAATCGGGCACAACGCGGCATACATACCACCATCAGGTTCTACAACACTTCCCTGGTCTAGACAGTGAATCAATGAAGACTACCAGGGGAGATATCATACCAACGGCTAATATTCTATTTATGAATTCATTAGGAAAATCATTTTGTGATACAAGGAACTCGAATAATATTCATACCGCTAGAATGAGGAAATACGTTTGTACGGTATCTTGTAGATATGTGACCGTCTACGGGAAAATCGGGCACAACGCGGCATGCTAGACGTCGCAAAAAGATCTATTTAGTTCTTAAAATTGTATTAAACAAGCCTAACGAAGGGAACGGCTAGGCGATATATAGCGGGAATGGCTAAAGCTACAGCGATAAAACTTGGAGAGCTTAATATCTGCTTGCCGAGGAGTCTGTAAGTGCCAAAAAAAATTTTTTCGTCGGGGCCGCGTTGTGCCAGATTTTCCTGTAGACGGTCACATATAGTGTGGTATATTGTAGATATGTAAGTACAGTATATGAATATACTGTGTTGCTCTAAAACTACATAGCATGCAGATGTCCAGTTACTGCAAAACACTGCACCAAATTAGAGTTACATTGTATAAAATTTGATACTTTATTTCCCCCCCCATGTGATTGATCATCAACTTGACACAAAGCCCTCAAACCACGATCACCCTTTGCCCAGTTGTACTACTCAGGTCAGGTTGTACTCTACTATTCAGAGCGAGTCCTTCAACAAGGTCAAAGTCTAAGGCTCCGTGTGACATCACAGAGATCAGAGTTGGTTCCGTACTACACTGCAGGCTTGTCTTGTAACTTGTAGTATATGGTAACAATTTCCAATATGACTTCATTCCATTAGGAAACTCCTACCATACATTCATTTCCCCCTCTGCCACCCCACCCCACTTGGATTAGAGCATAATTTTTACACTAATACAAAAAAAAAAAAATGAATAAAATATAGTCAAAGTGCGCAAATCCTATACAGTGGAACCTCTTACAGTGAACTCTCTACCAATTACCTCTATTTAGTGAATGCTCCGCTTGGCCCCTCCAATACGAAAAGAACTGGTTAAAGCAAGCAAGCTCATTTGTGAACTGAAAAGAGTGGACCCAATTTCCAGAATTGTCCTCAGTTCAGAGGTATTATTATTTATTTTATGTATATTAAATTAACACTCACCAAAACTATTGGTATTGTACCTATAGAAACTGATAACTCAATGACATCATCAAATTCCATTACATCATTGCTATAAATAAATTGCCACTTATAAATACATTAACTAGCACAGCAATTTTTAAAAAAACCCAGCCAACTCAATGACATCATCAAATTCCATTACATCACTGCTATAAATAAATTGCCACATTAACTAGCACAGCAATTTAAAAAAACAACCCAGCCTTGGAACTTGGAACTATGAATATCATTTAATACTAATCCACCCTTGCATCATTCAGCACAGCAACAACATGGAGGACACTAGTCTGCATTAATGAATTTGCCAAAGCACAAAGTATCGTAGCTAATGCCCACCAGGAGACCATTGCATCAAGGGAGTATGTCTGCTGCGACAGGAAATCACACCTTAATTTTGCCAAGTCATTGGCATTCTGTGCAAATTAGAGCAAAGCAGAAAATAATCTTACAAATGTACATCAGTTAATTTCCAGCATATAGAGGAACTGGAGAAGACACTCATTTTTTTAATGGTTGAAGATCATATTGCCAATGAAGAGATGCATCACTGGTAATAAATCACACACACACACACACACACACACACACACACACACACACACACACACACACACAAAACAACAACAACAACCAGCTCTAGCAGTGTGCCATAGCATCTGTTGAACGAAGTCAACCAAAACACAATTGAGTTAAAATCTCAACATAATGTTGTAACTGTGTGTGTGTGTGTGTGTGTGTGTGTGTGTGTGTGTGTGTGTGTGTGTGTGTGTGTGTGTGTGTGTGTGTGTGTGCAGCTGTAGTGTGTGGGTAGCACCAATAGGCCCACAAGTGATGGAACCCACAATATAATTATACATTACTCCTGTGATGGAGAATAGCTATGTACACACACACCAAACTTTTCCCACTTTCTACTAATATGTCTTTAAAAAAATTAATAATAATAATTAAAAAAAGAAAAAAAAGAAAAAAAAGAGGGACACAAGGTACTCCTCTCATCTATGTACCTCTATAATTAATTATCTATCACCCCAGACATGGTGTGAAGTCCCTTGTCTCTACCAACAACCCACCGTGCACAAGAAGTTGGAGGCTGTGTTGACTGCTGTGGCTTCAATTGTCCACCTGCTTCTCCCCAGAGCCTTGACAAACACATTCCACATCAGACCATTGAAGACAAGCATGAGGACTACACACACGCACCGCACGACCAGCAATATCTACAGCAAATATTCTTAACATTAATACTCCGTTAAATGAACATAATAATATTTTCTTAACTTTATTGTAGTATTGAGTAAATTGAATAATAGAAAGGTGCTTCAGCTTCATGAAGCCTTCATCAGATGCGAGATTGTGCAAATGCTGAAACTATGAATATTAATTAATTTATTGCATTAGGAACAATCCCTTGTCCTACATTGAATCATAAAGTCCAGGTGATTCCTGAATAAAATTGAATCCATAGTTTCAGCATTTGTACCATCACACAACTGATGAAAGTGTCACGAAACCGAAATTTTTGATTATCATTCAATTTACTCAATACTACAATAAAGTTCAGAAAATGATTGTTGTTTAACATAAAATATTAAGAATCTACAGCAAATGTAACACATATAGACATATGTATAACATACACATTTAATATGCACAAGTAACATGCACTACACACATGTAACTTGTCATACACACATGTGTCACATGCACATGTATGTAACATGCACTACGCACATGTAACTTGTCATACACTGTGCAGTTGCTCACTACTCAGCTCATCAAAGCTGAGAACTGCTGTGAACTAGATAGAGTGGGGGCCACTTTAGGATGTAAGTCCCAAGCTATTAGCAGCTATTATACATGAGCAGGTAAAGGTCTCCCTTGCAAGTATGATTCAGTCTCTGCTAAATGCCAAAGCGACTGTGTCGTATGGCAATTGTTCGTGGCTAGTCATGGGGTTTGTGACAGTGATTGGGCTTCTATCTATGATATTTCCGTGCATGAAACTAGAATGATATAATTCATACATATTTATAATTATTTATTTTTCCTTATGTTAGCTTGGTAATGTTTTCAGTGGCTCAGAATCCATAATTTTACCACAGAGCTAGTTTATAGTCATTGTTCCCATCTTACAGCCTGCAATTGCAGTCGGCTTCATAGAATAGAGGGGGGGGGGGGGGGGGGGGGACTTGGGATTTCCCATCCCTAGCAAATTTCCACCCCCTCCCCCTCCACAAAGAATTGCCAATTGTATTGCTTCAATCAGCTGCAACACTAAAAAGAAAGTGACCATTGCAGTAACATTGAAGCATTGATCAAGTGATTAACTGAACTGGTTGAATAGGTCTTGTATCTTTTGCAACTTCAATGGCAATTCTCAGCTGATTTCGTATTCTAAAATTGAACTCTGTGTACACTACAATTAACTCCCCTTTTCACAACAATTATCACTCTATCCACTCTGTCTTCTTTGCTCTATATAGTCTGGATTCTCTCTCACACTCTCAGGCTACTCACTTTTCTCAGTTTTTTGCAACTTGCAACTCTGACTTTGTTTACTGTTATACTCATCGCTATTTGTTAGTTTGATTGTACTGATTGTCTTAACTTGGGGCAACATACAGTTAGACAGTGTAGCTATCTCTCTGCTATAATCTAGAGTGGCTTTAGCTAGCTGTTAGGTTAGGTGTTAGCTTTTCATAATACCGGCAATAGAATAACCTAAGCTAATATCTTAACATTAGAGATGGCACAACAAGCAATTGTAATGGCATTCAATTTAATGAATTGGTAAAGTCTCTACCCACGATGTTACTTTGGCACTGGCTTTGGTTTGCCCAACATGATTCACATGGACTGGCATTGTTTTACCTGGCCTTACTTTACCATATTCACATGCTTTGGTTTACCTGGCCTTACTTTACCATATTCACAAATGAGAAAGTATGTAGGTATGACATTACTGTTATATTTATTGAAATAGCTGAATTATGTCACATAAACAGCATAATTCCATACAACAACAGCTTTTTATTTCATATGGTACAAATCCACAAAAACTTCCACTTTCAGAATGAAAAAGTTAAGATATATCATCTATTAAATGCATGAGAAATGAACTTCCAGCCTGGTAAGTAATAAAGCTACATAGTTAAACTAATGGTGTGCTTGAGCACAAATGGCGAGCGAGCCTTAAACTACACTATTGTTAAATTTGATTTTAACAACTAACACTCAAGCTATTAAAATAAAGTCGTGTTTTTAAATTACGTATGAGGTAAAGGGGTTTCAATGTCATACCGCAACAGTTTGAATTGAAAAAGAAGCAAAATCAAATCACGTTATTTAAAATTTTCTTTGTGATATTCTTAATAGTAGTTGTAACACACAATACTATCACACAACTGAACATACCTACGCAAGACGACTTACCTTCGTGGTTCGTCTAGTGGACAATGCATTTTTAAGTAAATACTGTTGAGTAGGGCTTATAACTGTGACAAATAGCGTATTAACTTACCACCGCCACTAACTCGAATAGAAATGGAGCTCCCATAAGATTTTGAGTTTTAACTGCACCCGCAAAACAATTCAAAGCCGTAAACAATTAAATTTCTAAGGTGATACGGGTAATGGTCGCTAAACCGGAGGATTCTGTTTAGTGAAGTTTGGGACGGGGTCGAACGCGGAGCGAACACAAAAATACGGAGGGTCAAAGTACAAAATGACATGCATACGTCCATACATATATCTAAATAAACAAACATCCCCGATTTTTTATTGTGTTACCCCTGTAAGTGTCTAGCTCGCTACGCTCGCTCGCCAATAAATTTCATCACAATTTCATTTGCAACCATACAAAGAGTAGCTATAAGTGTAAACGAAGTTTGATGAAGTGTTACTTGTAAACCTGACCATTTTTCTAATGAGACAATGCATAATTGGCGAGCGAGCGTAGCGAGCGAGACACTTACAGGGGTAACACAATCGAAAATCGGGGATGTCAGTTTATTTATTTATTTGTATATATGTATGGACGTACGTAAGGCATTTTTGTACTTTGACCCTCGCGTTTTTGTGTTAGTTCGGTTGTCGACCCCGTCCAAACTTCACTAAACAGAATCCTCTGTTTATCGATCAGTACCCGTATCACCCTAGAAATTGAATTGTTTACCGTTTTGAATTCTTTTGCGGGTGCAGTTAAAACTTGAAAACTTAAGGGACTTCCATTTCTATTCGAGTTAGTGGCGGTGGTAAGTCAATGCGCTCTTTGTCAGTTACTATGGCATTGAAGACCCTTTACCAGATTTAAATTCAAAAATTCGCCTTTTTTCCGGCTAAGTGCGGCTTGTTAGTTGTCAAGAGCCACCTGGTAGTCAGTACTAAGAGAGCTATCACTACTTCTGAAAAGCGTATTTAAGCACTTGAAGTATTAATGCTAAGGAAGCTACTACTCTTTGTATTTACCTGAAAATACATTGTCCACTAGACTACTGCGAAGGTAAGTCTGTGTAGGTGCGTGTCCAGCTGTGTCAAAGCATTGTGTGTTACAACCACTACTTAGCTAAAGAATATCACAAAGAAAACTTTTAAATAACGTGTATTGTTTTGTTGTAGTTGTTTTTTCCTTCAATTCAAGCAGTTGCAGAGAGTTGTTACTATGGCACTGAAATCCCTTTACCCTGTATGCTAAATTTAAAAACTTGACCTTATTTTCAGTAGCTTCAGTGTTAGAAGTCAATGAAAATAGTATAGTCTTTAGGCTCGCTCGCCATTTGTGCTCAAGCACACCACTAGTGGCTAATTACATTCAACCTGCACTGAACTATGCAGGAGAAAACTTCCCGATCACATGCGCTACAAGGACAGTTGTCGGCGATCAGTGCTCAGACTCACGTTTGTGCATTGGAGTTCACTGAGCCTAGAGCAAGGGACGACATATCTAAGGGTCCTTCCTCCCTCTTCTAGCGCCAACTTCGAACTCACAGATGCCAGAGAAGCACATGTACCGGCTGCAACCGAAAGGAGAAACCCTGAATTCATATTGCAACGCTCTTCAGCTGTCTTCTTCAGAAATACACACGGTACCGCGGTAGCACCGCCGCTGGACTTACACACTTTCGCTAAAGTTGACCCTTTACCTACCGCTGGTCTGGCTGACTTACATCGGTTTGGTACAATATCGTTAATTATAATTAAAAAGCATGGTCTTGCAAGTCTAGAAAATATCGTCTTCAAATAAACGATGTTTTCCATATATCACGTGATAGGAAGTGATCAAGCGAAAAAGTCAAGAGCATAGCATCATACAGCAGAAAGCGCAAATAGCAGCGCGGACCCCTAGTTGTCACAGCCACCGTTAGTATGTCCTACTCTTATCTGTTCAAGTATATCATAATCGGGGACACAGGTGCGAGCTTGGCATTTGTTGTGTGGTGTATCCCCCTGTTTAATTGAAGTCGAAGTTCTTAGTGAATTCATCGAAGATAAACAGAATCCTTTGAATTTTTTTTCATTGTGGTCGTTATGTAGGTGTTGGAAAGTCATGTCTTCTGTTGCAGTTCACAGATAAGAGATTTCAGCCAGTTCATGACCTTACAATAGGTAAGGGTGGTTACACTGGGTGATTTAGGGTCTGTATTTGAGGGCAGCTTTTGAGGGTCACTCCAAGTTCTAAGTTGGTTTGTCTTTGTTGTGAACCATCTGGTAAAGTTTATGAAGTTCTATTCTGTGTTTGTAGGTGTAGAGTTTGGAGCACGTATGATAAACATCGATGGGAAACAGATAAAACTGCAAATATGGGACACTGTAAGTGGAAATGAGGCTTGTGAGGTGCTGATTTGTTTCTTGTCTATGTTTGGGAGGCCCTCGGTATGAAATGAAGGATGTGAAAGCTTATAGGCTTATGAAAGTCCATGCTAAGCTTAGGCAAAGTATGCATGGGAAAACAGTACTACAATCTGCTGTGATATGTCACTATAGGTGCCTTCCTTTTCTAATAAATAGCACTTTTTATAATGATGAAACGTTCCTTCCTTACAGTTTTAAATAGCTACCTCAGCAATTCCATGCAAGAACTAGTCCGGTAGTGTATGATGTATTTGATGGCTCAGACGCTATTTTGCAACTAATAAAAATAATGTTTCATTAGTGAGAATTAGGGTATCACCATTTGTTATTATAAGGGCTTCTTTTTTTTAATACAGTTCATTCTCATTTTGGGTTACTTGAACTTGTGATCCAGTGCAATATTAATGGTCTGACATTTGTCCTGCCATGCCCTGGATTTCGCATTATATACCCTTATATTTTATGGTCTGACATTTGTCCTGCCACTGTTTCCCTGGATTTCGCATTATATAGCCTTATCTTTTAATGGTCTGACATTAATTTTGTCCTGCCACTGTTGCCCGCCTGGACCTCACGGCATAAAAATGCTATATTAAACTTGATGATGAAGGTCGTGAGGTGTGTGTTGGTTTCAGGGAGAGGTGTTAGATGTTGTGAGTTTAGGTGGTAGGAGTGCCAGGGGGGAAGTGAAGGTGCTGGTGAGGTCTGAGAGGTCAGCTTGTGTGAAATACTACATAGAAGTGAGTATTATATGAGCCTATGCACAGACCGTCCTTCATTCACATGTGTCTTAGAGAGTGTAGTGCACAGTAGTATCTTCATATTCCATCTGTTAGTAGTGCTTATTGTCCATATTTATATTATCCGTCTTTGTGGTCATAAGTTGCATGGAATGAATCTGTAATGTTGAGGTGACTATGCAATTTATACATACATGCATACATTCATACACCTATATTATACCTATATTATTGTTATTATTATTACAAAAATATTTCGCACATATTTGAATAAAGACGATAATGACGCTGTTATGAAAGAAGTGTGAGAGCTAGTGGGTGTACTGTTCTAACAACACTTCAAAGTAGAAACTTCACCTTCCAGCTATTCTCATTTTATAGAATTCACAGTGGAGTTGGTTGTGTGTCAGTGTTGGTGCTATTGTAGTATGTGGGTGAACCAACGCTCACACAGTGTGCACTCTGAAGACCACACCCAGTAGGTGGGGATGAAGGTGGCATGGATTGCCAGTGTTGACTGTTTATCTTCCTGATACACGTATTGCTCCGTGGTTAGTGGGGACAGTTAATGTGGAGTATACGTAGGATGTACATACATGACTAAGGACAAAGAAGGGAGAGGGAGAGAGGTGTGCAAGTAGTATACGCTCAGGTTGACAAAATGTGTGAGTAAGTGAAGTAGAAGTTTGAATTCATATCTCATTCAAACACAATACATATGTAGTATGTAGCTAAACTTTCAAAAGCCAACACAGGGTTCTTCAAGAGGTAGGACTTCTCCATTCAAGTGGTACAGCATCAGAATGTCTAAATATTAGACAGAAGCTGTCAGTGATGTGGCGATGTATTTTTTTTTATTGCTCATTATGTATGTGTGAATCTTCTCACCTGGTCTTAGTGGCGTGTTTGTATGATGTAGTGCATGAATTTGTTTTGTTATTTTCTTTCATGTACAAATAAATAATTCAGGTTATATGTTTGTTTGTGTTGGTCACTGAACATGCGTCATACTTCTATTAAGGAAATAGGAAATCCATTATTTTCATAATATTTGTACTTATGTGTTTCGTAATATTGGATGTGTACATTTCATGGTATATATTATAATGCATTATGTAACACTTCCCATTGATATTTGCACTGCAATAGATTGAGACAGCAGATTGAATAGAATAGTTAAAGTAAATGCGTACATTATGCAGTTGAATGTCCTTGAACAAACAAGTGCTAGTCTGCCTTTCTGTGTGTTATAGTATATGCAAGGAGAAATAGGGTGTGGTTGGAGTTGAAGGGAAGTAGTCGCACACTTTATGATACACAAAGCAGCTACTTGAGTAATCTGTAGGTCAGCCTTTTTCTTACTTCCAACAAATTCCTTGTCAATGTATCTTCACATCGCAGCTGAAAACATACTCGCTGTTGCTACACATGTGAAATAATTGAGTACATACAGTAACAAGTAAGTGGCTATATTTCCCCAACTCATATTCACACAGCTAATGGTTCAGTGCTGGTTTAGTTGGCGTCTCAGGCCTACTTATCGTGAGGTGTGGTGGCCGTAGGTATAATGAGTGTGGTTGTGGCAGACTAGTCTGAACTGGTCGGGCTGTGTTTAATGGTGGGTAGGCGATGTTTTGTCAATGGGACAGATGTTGTGTTTGTTGGTTATGAATGTTGACCACAAATGGAATGTGGGGCAGGATTCATGGGCATGGAGTGCAAGTGTCTTAGTGTGTCCCAATGTATCTACCCTTTACCACACCAGGGCTGCATTTAAAAGGGGGCTGGTGAAGGGGAAAGGAGGCATTTGCTTCCCCTAGAAAACGTTTTGTCCCCTTTCGAAATCTTTTAATAGCATTTTGACCATGCAACATGGAATCAGCTTGCTTTTGCATGTTTTTAAGTACTGCTAGGGTCTCTTATGCAACAGAATGTGTCAGTTACTCTCTTTACTCCTCCTATATTCTAAGGAAGTTGTTTTTGCCCCTCCTAGGTTTGTTTTCATTATGCAGTATGCAGCACTGGAAACTGCTTTTTGGTTGACATGTACCCCTTACTTTCTTTATTTGTTGCGGCTGGTAAAGAATGTGTTAGTATGTGGTCACGTAATGAATATAGTATTTTTTAATTGTCTGTGAGATAGCTTGCTACAGTAGCCTAGTTTATGCATAGCAAGTGAACCAATATTTTATAGAAGGCTTCAACTATTCACACAGCAATAGATACCTCACATATGTAGTTAGCACAGTAGTTGGTGATGAAGCAGTTTTATTGCTGAAGTATTGCTGTGACCATTCTACCATTTGAAACTTTTGTTAGCTGAGGATCACTCAACTCCTAATAGTGCCTGCTCAAGCACGCTTGTAGTACTGAAGTAATATAGAGTGTACCCACGTTTATGTAACGTTTATGTAACTACCCAATGTTGATTTCCTCCTTAAACAAACTTGCTGCATGATAAAACTTGCACAGCTTCCATCTTTTAGAAGGCAAGAGTCATATCAGAGTACTCCCTTCCTGAGCATTAAGAGAAGCTGAAGTCTCTGGAACGAGTGAGTCTCACAGTGGGAGTCTTTTATCATTCATGGTTTAATGCCTTTCTCGTGTGAATAGGACAGTGGCTTGCCAGCTAAACATGTGATGCTAATACCTTCATTATCGACGATACAGATTAATGTGCATGATGAATTGTGCTTTTTAAAATAAGCTTTAAAGGGAAACCCAGAAGATGAATTTACTTAGTAGGTGTGGCAGAATCATTATTAGCTATTATGTCTGTATTAGTTTCAATTCTATATACACATTCAGATTCACCCACTTCTCTGACCAGGCGTATGAAGGTGTCCCCATTGTTGCTCCTTTTTAAGGACCTCTATTACTGTATTTCCTTACCTACAGATTGATCTGCTGACTCAGTACGTGGGAGTGGTCAAATTTTGACTTGGGCTATGATCAAACCAAGGAGTATACACTGTACATCAATACTAGTTCTTCTAAATTTCGTTTTCTGTGTCATTTTACACATGCACATCTGCAGTGTTGATATGTCTGTGACACATGTAGTGTACCAACACTGTATTAGTGCTGGAGAATGACTGCTACTTATCAGACGGCAGACATGGAATCTAAAGTTTATTATTATTTTATTGTTGTTAATATTATTTCACTAAGAAGTATAGTGGAACATCACTGCTCTACCATGCTCAGAAACTACACAAATTAATTAAGCAGGGGTTGAGCATTTATATATGCTGAGAGATGGTATCCTCAGTGCAAAGAATTACTTTGTGTGTGTTTGTAGGCGGGGCAAGAGTCATTTCGTTCCATCACACGATCCTACTACAGAGGAGCAGCCGGAGCTCTGCTGGTATATGACATCACAAGGTACGTCAGCCATGGCAGGCAGGGGGCATGTGGGGCATGTACATGTGTGGGGGCATGTACATATGTGGGTCAGCAGTGAGAGAGTTAGGGGGATAGAGGTTGTGTTTCCTCTGCTCGAAGACATGTTGAGAAACTGAGTTTTCAGCAATGAATTATACTCCATTATCCCAAGTTATACCAGCAACTTTGTACATGTCTGACTTGTGAACCCGAAAAGCTTACGAAGGACGGTTGTATTTATTTGTTTATTAAGTTTTTTTAATTGATTATAATTTTTTTTTGTTTGTTTATTTATTTATGTATTATTTATTTATTGTTTATTTATTTATTTATTTATTTTATTTTTCATTTTTGAGGTCCATGGGGGGAGGGGGGGGGGGTTTATGTATCTAAAAATATAACATTGTGAAGTTATCTATCATGGAATATTTATAGTACTTACTGTATTACATGAGTCAGAGTGCTGTGCTATGATGAGAATATTTCACTTTTTTTCACAGCCAGAGATGAGTGAAATATCTAGCCATATCACTCTGCCAATAAGTGGTTTATTCTGAAGTACACCGTAGTTAGTACTAGAAACTAGAGTTTACAGCTGTTGAGTAAACTGTTCACTTGACCCACATGTGCAACTTTATTGCCTTATAATACATTGAAACCTAACTCAAGTGATTCTGAAGGTGTAAAGATTGCTGTAAACTCTGGGGGCTCCCAACCCCCAGCTGATATTTTAGCTGCTGCTCTAACCTGGTTGGGTAGGCTTCATGCACTAGAGGAAGGTAGCTGTAGAAACACAGAAAACTTGTAAACCAGGCTGGTTGCTGTAACTACTAGGGTAGGGTAATGAGCTTGTGCAATATAGCTGTGAAATAGCACCGATAAAAGTGCACAAGGTGAAGTACCTAAAAATAACATTGTGAAGATATCTAACGTGGACTAAAGTTAGTTATTACACTCTAACTAACGTCCATGGATAGCTTGTGATTGACTCTACCATACCTATTGATTAGACGTGCTCGGAGTGAACAATAATTGAGAGGTTAGGCACAGGAAAACGCACTATGAAGTCAACCCAACCTAGCTAAGTGCTCAACTACAGTCACCCACTAAACAAAAAGGAATTACAGTAGACCCTCAGTTATCCGAACCCCGTTTATCCGAACTCTCGCTAATCCGAACACCAGTTTTTGGGAATTATAATGATATTCATTGGAATTTTGCTGTGCATTAAATAGATAAGAGATTAAGACCCCATTCAAAATGACTTATTTCAAATATCCGAACAACCCTCGGTCCTGAGGTGTTCTGATAACTGAGGGTCTACTGTATGTTTAAGCACTATAATAAAAGATATGTAAGTAGTAGCAAGTAGAACAATAATAGTAGTAGCTAGAACAGCAATAGAAACAGCAGCTGAACTGAGGGTCCTAACCTGACCCTTTTATAGGCCAGGCTATGGGCCCAGG
>WLWD01001168.1_pt1 | contig 109665 bp, 53 predicted proteins | sample 6712731 | NCBI WGS metagenome assembly WLWD01 (sample SAMN12718690, study PRJNA576275) | sponge metagenome | isolation source: marine sponge | host: Mycale hentscheli | place: New Zealand: South Island, Marlborough, Capsize Point | collected 2014-11-01 | reverse complement strand
TGGACACATGGTGACCTAATGAAGTGGACACATGGTGACCTAGTGAAGTGGACACATGGTGACCTAGTGAAGTGGACACCATGGTGACCTAATGAAGTGGACACATGGTGACCTAGTGAAGTGGACACATGATGACCTAATGAAGTGGACACATGGTTAATTACACAGTGTCTCACACCCCCAGTGAAAATCACGCATGAAACCCTGCATGACGGTCCTTTATATTAGGCCATCAAATGGACAATACGATGTCCATTTCATTAATAAAGTAAGGAAAAAACAACAACAACAAAACAAAACATAAATCAACAACTAAATGTAGGTACAATTCAATTATCATTATTGAGTTTAGGTCACTCACTAGATGGAAAGGATTCTGTGGAGTAAGCAGACAACCCGCCCACAGTCAAGCAATGGAGACTTTAAAGAGAGCTGATCTGCATGTTAGGCCCTGTAGACATTGTATGGCTCCCTGGACTACAGCTCCATCCCTGCAAGACATATATGCATGTATATGTTGGTAGCAGAGCCAATCACAGGGCAAATGTCACAGCACATCACACAATTCAATAAGGCAATTAATAGGGCATGTGTAGTCCTAATTAATGCCCATCTATATGTGGTACATAGTGGGTTGAGTGTAGCTAGCTATGTATATGCTAAGAAAGGTCACTTTCAATGTAATGGCCAACATCAAATCATTGCATTTCTGCTAGCCCTGTATGTGATGGTTACTCATATTGCCCGATACAATGTGGAAAAGACACCAGAGTTGGGTCAAAATACTTTAGAAGTATTGCAAATATAGCTCCTTAGCAAATACAGATACTTCATAGTAAGTTATACTTGTACAACTGAAGAAGACACTATGTATGTACGTGTAGTGTGAAATCAAGTTCATGTTAACACAATGATAGAAGAGACTATTAGTTCATCCCAGGTGAGACTTGTAAATTATATTACCTATGTGTGTGCACAGTAATAGTACTACGTGCATACAAAGTGTTAGCACTATGTGCGTGCACAGTAATAGTACTACGTGCATGCACAGTGCTAGCACTATGTGTGTGCACAGTAATAGCACTATGTGTGTGCATAGTGCTAGCACTATGTGCGTGCACAGTTATAGTACTACGTGCATGCACAGTAATAGTACTACGTGCATGCAAAGTATTAGCACTATGTGCGTGCACAGTAATAGTACTACGTGCGTGCAAAGTGTTAGCACTATGTGCGTGCACAGTAATAGTACTACGTGCATGCAAAGTGTTAGCACTATGTGTGTGCACAGTGCTAGCACTATGTGCGTGCACAGTAATAATACTACGTGCGTGCACAGTGCTAGCACTATGTGCGTGCACAGTAATAGTACTACATGCGTGCACAGTGCTAGCACTATACGCGTGCACAGTAATAGTACAACGTGCGTGCAAAGTGTTAGCACTATGTGTGTGCACAGTGCTAGCACTATGTGCGTGCACAGTAATAGTACTACGTGCGTGCACAGTGCTAGCACTATACGCGTGCACAGTAATAGTACAACGTGCGTGCAAAGTGCTAGCACTATGTGTGTGCACAGTGCTAGCACTATGTGCGTGCAGTGTTAGTACCACGTGCGTGCACAGTAATAGTACTACGTGCGTGCACAGTGCTAGCACTATGTGCGTGCACAATGTTTGTACTATGTGCGTGCACAGTAATAGTACAACGTGCGTGCAAAGTGTTAGCACTATGTGTGTGCACAGTGCTAGCACTATGTGCGTGCACAGTAATAGTACTACGTGCATGCACAGTAATAGTACTACGTGCATGCACAGTGTTAGTACTATGTGCGTGCACAGTAATAGTACTACGTGCGTGCACAGTGCTAGCACTATGTGCGTGCACAGTGTTAGCACTATGTGCGTGCACAGTAATAGTACTACGTGCATGCAAAGTGCTAGCACTATGTGTGTGCACAGTGTTAGCACTATGTGCGTGCACAGTAATAGTACTACGTGCATGCACAGTGCTAGCACTATGTGTGTGCACAGTGTTAGTACTATGTGCGTGCACAGTAATAGTACTACGTGCGTGCACAGTGTTAGTACTATGTGCGTGCACAGTAATAGTACTACGTGCGTGCACAGTGTTAGTACTATGTGTGTGCACAGTGTTAGTACTATGTGCGTGCACAGTAATAGTACTACGTGCGTGCACAGTGTTAGCACTATGTGCATGCACAGTAATAGTACTACGTGCGTGCACAGTGTTAGCACTATGTGTGTGCACAGTAATAGTACTACGTGCGTGCACAGTGTTAGCACTATGTGCGTGCAAAGTGTTAGCACTATGTGCGTGCACAGTAATAGTACTACGTGCGTGCACAGTGTTAGTACTATGTGCGTGCACAGTAATAGTACTACGTGCGTGCACAGTGTTAGCACTATGTGCGTGCACAGTAATAGTACTACGTGCATGCACAGTGCTAGCACTACGTGTGTGCACAGTGTTAGTACTATGTGCGTGCACAGTGCTAGCACTATGTGCGTGCACAGTGCTAGCACTATGTGCGTGCACAGTGTTAGCACTACGTGCGTGCACAGTAATAGTACTACGTGCGTGCACAGTGCTAGCAATATGTGCGTGCACAGTAATAGTACTACGTGCGTGCACAGTGCTAGCACTATGTGCGTGCAGTGTTAGTACCATGTGCATGCACAGTGCTAGCACTATATGCGTGCATAGTGCTAGCACTATGTGCGTGCATGCACAGTGCTAGCACTATGTGCGTGCACAGTAATAGTACTACGTGCGTGGAGTGTTAGCACTATGTGCGTGCACAGTGCTAGCACTATGTGCGTGCACAGTAGTAGTACTATGTGTGTGCAAAGTGTTAGCACTATGTGTGTGCAAAGTGTTAGCACTATGTGTGTGCACAGTGTTAGCACTATGTGCGTGCACAGTGGCACAGTAATAGTACTACGTGCATGCACAGTGCTAGTACTATGTGTGTGCACAGTGTTAGCACTTCGTGTACAGTACTACTTCGTGAATGCAGTGTTAGTATTAGTACGTGTATGTACAATGATAACAGTAGTGCATGCCTAGAGACTTACCATTATTCTCTTCTTCAATCAAGAACACCAGAACCTCAGTACAGATAGCAGCAGCCCAAGCACTATGAAATCTAGGAAATGAAGAAAAAAAAAAAGGTTATGACAATATTAATTCTAATGGAAAAGAAAATTAGTTATCAAGCCAAGCTAATGAAGCACCAAAGGTGTGAACCCTCAGCGCCAATGGCACCAATATCATTGCATACTACAGAACCACTAGCCTCAGCAACTATGATACTTTATAATATCTCTGTTCTATATGCAACAGCACAGGCCAACTAACACTTTCATACTTGTTTCAACTCTAGTGTTATTAGGGCCCAAAGAGTGGGAGCTGGAGGACAACTTGAGGATGCTAGGGAAGGTCTAGTACAAAAGAATAGCCAAGTGAAGGGTGCGCATGGTAAGGTCATAAGGTAAGGGATAGCATCAGCAGATAAGCAGTGCAATGAGACTGTCACTAATAAAGCATGTATAGACTTGCCAGCAAAGTGTGAGCATCAACCAAGAATGGGTCAACTCCATAGGCTAAAGAGACAGCCAAAGCAGCCAGGGAACGCACAACTACAAGTTTACCCTAATAATGCCCATCCTGTAACAAGTAATAGGAGAATATCAGTAAGTCTTCAACTTTTTGGTTTGGACATAAATCCAGTGTGGTAGACTCAATGCAGGTGAACCTAAGTCGTGCCCCAAAACAAAAACAAAACAAAAAAAAAACCCTGGAAAGATTAGTACCTAGACAATAAAAGAGGCAGGGCCACCAACATTATCACTATTAGGGATGAAGCTTGGTTATGTTCACACCCGTTATCAACTTACTTCATGACACTTGTTTCGCCAACATCTTGTATTGACTGGCATTGATACATCAGCAGCATGTTGCTACCTGCAAAATAAGCCAATGGGAAATGTCATCACTACTGGACAAGATAATACAGTTGTGGTCCTGCTGTATAAAAAATACATGGATATAATAGCTATATGATTCCATTCAATTTTTATAGTTGTACCGCCATTCCATTTAGCTAGTCTAGCTATTAGGTGAGCGAATTTTTAATTTCACTGATATTATTACGAGCAAGTGACAAGTAGTACCCTTTAGACACTTGCTAACTAATGATAGGATTAGATGGAGGGGGGACAACCATACTGTCTTGTGAAACCACTGAAGATGACTCATGTCAAGTTTACATAGCAAACAACCAGTTTTCATTTTTGTCAGACTTAAATACTAGCAAACTCAAACAGGCACCTTGTACACACTATTTTGTCTCAAACTACTTACGAAACTAATGTACAGAATTATTAGACAGTCCTCCTCTCCCACATCACGAGAGTATTACTAGATTGGCATTACTTTTTTAAGGGGTGCAAAGCTTTTAACTTACTCTTGAAAGCTGAGAGAGATACTTTCATTTAACCGAACCGCCATAATGAAAAGTTAGTCTCATGTACCCAATCCCTTTACCAACCGCTAGTCGAGTGTATAGAGGTTCTAGGTTGGTAAAGGGTCTCGCCGTCCCCTCGCTTTATTATGTAGCTTTTTTTGCGTTGAGCTACCTACGGGGCTACTAGCTAAATCACCATCCCTTCCAAACGTGCCTGCAAGGAATACCACCACTCCTTAATGATTATCTCCTCTCTTTGCACTCACATCCTATCACAGGACGATGAATATGGACTTGATGTTATCGCTCAGCAACTCGAATCCAAGAATAGGGTGAGGACACATATCTTGGAAGAAAACTCAAAGGATGCCAAAGACCTCATGAAATTGCTATCTGCCAGCCAGAAGAGAGCAGTGAACCTAGCAAAGGAAAAAGGATCATAAACCTGGCTGACAGTGCTCCCACTAATGGAACATGGCTCCGCTCTACACAGGGGTGCATTTCACGACGCCCTCGCACTGCGCTATGGCTGGACACCCCTGAGAGACTACCAGCTAAATGTGCATGTGGGGCCATCTTCTCAGTTGAGCATGCCCTTTCATGCCCCAAAGGGGTGTTTCCATCCATAAGACACAACGAAATACGGAATTTGACAGCAACACTCTTAACTGAGGTGTGCAAGGATGTATGTATTGAGCCTGGCCTTCAGCCCGTGTTTTAAGAACTGAATGGTGCTACTGCTAACTCACAGCCAGGAGCAAGACTCGACATTGCAGCAAACGGTGTTTGGGGCGACAATCACGAAAGAACATATTTTGATGTAAGGGTATTCAACCCCTATGCCCCTTCCAACAAACATTCAGACATGCAAATGGTGTATAAAAAGCACGAACAAGCCAAGAAACGGGCATATGAGGAGAGAATTAGAGAAGTGGAACACGCCACATTCACACCAGTTGTACTCTCTACTACGGGTGGCATAGCAAAGGAAGCCAATATATTCTATAAAAAATTTAGCGTCCATGCTCGCCAATAAGTGGGAACACAGTTATAGCAGTACTCTTCAATGGTTACGATGCCGCCTATCCTTTTCTCTTCTACGGTCCTCTATCCAAGCCATTCGAGCCAGATCATCCATTGGACATGCTGTAAGAATACCAGCAGTAGACCGGTGACCTCAGAAGCACATCTAAACTGATTTAATTTCATTTGCTTTTTGACTGTAACTCAGTTTATATTTTGTATTGTATTGTATTGTATATATTTAATTAAAAAAAGAAAAAAGAAAAAAAAAAAAGCTAGATTACTGAACTCAGTTTTGGTAGCAACACCGTGACAGAACAGTGAGTAAAGCCTACACAAACCAAAAGCGGTTTACAGCTTGTTACCCAATGCACGGATGATCCTAGTGTCTTACATTTGTTTCGAGTTCATATTCAAGGGTTGTACGCAACTGTGCTAATCAATTAATTGGGTAAAGGGGTTTACAACTGTTTCATCTTAAACGGCTTCTCAAAGTGGTTCGGTAAAGCGTCACCTTTTCAATTGCTATGGTAAGTTGATTTGTGCAAAGACAAATGCTGTTTTTACTTTCTTGAATCGCGTTGACACTTTTACCATATTATTAAGATGTAAGCTGCATAGCAGAAATACAATCTCAGGTTTTATTTAATTGTCTCCTCTTTTTTTTTTAAAGCCTATACTATCCCTGGCAGATGAAACCAATGAGACTCTATATAATTTTAATAACTATTTAGAAATAACCACATATACATATTTAGCTGTGTTGTTCTCAAACTTAGCTACCAAGCAGGCCTTGAAATTCTTCATTAGAACTTTAAGCTCTTCAGCTTCCTCATTGTTAGTGCTGTGAATAAAACATTAAATTGAAATTAGTAAAGCTAGCCACTATGAATAATAGCTTGCACAATGATGCATAAAGTGTACTTTATAGAATCTTGCCCACTAAATTGTGAACCACATAAGACCAGCATAATGATATGCACATTAATTGTAAACATTCAATAATTATTTCCATCAACAAACTGGCCAAAGTTGTAGTCAGCCCACTAGCTAGTTCCTACCACTGTGTCAGTAGTTGAACACCTCTTAAAGTAGCAAGTCTACATGGGCGTACTGATACACTCCACAGAAGTGTAGTAAAGTCACTATAGCTTATAAGGGTGTCATGCTACACTCCACAGTGTTACCAAACACTTCAGAGTGTAGCACAACACCCCACAATACAGAAGTGTTCCACTACACCCCATTAAAGGTGTAGTGGAACACCCCATTTTTTACAGTGTAAGGTTTATCATTCATGTACTATGAATGATAAAACTTAGGTGTAAATATTAAAACCTGCAGCTTCATTAAAGTTTTGTACAATTACTACTTACTTTCTACAGCTTCTTGTATAACATCATTAAGAATTGAAGTTTCACCTACAATGTCCTTCTTGGTCCACTGACCCTGCTGTGCAAATCCAAATGATTTACTGATACTCTGAATGAATAGCTGCCTTCTCTCAGCTACTCCAGTGCTCGGCTCATTAATTTTCATGTTAGATTGATCAATGTTTATAAAATCTCCTAGTAGTCGATGTAGAGTTGAACTTTTACCAGATCTTGGAAGACCAACAAAGTTCATTCGTCCTACACATAAGTCTACACATATCTGTTTTTGTATGGCTTCTTGACAGGCTTTCTCAATTTCTTTATCTAGGAAACCAGAAGAACATTTAATATGAATTTGAAGAGTTCTATTACATATTTCTCTACATATGAGAAGTCAAACTAATTAAGACTTAGCATATTGTAGTCTCAGATTCGCTACAGGTGAAATTTAAAGGTTACATATGTGTTATAATTGGATTATTTATTGTCTTATATCTGTCAGAAACTTCAGAGAATAATAACAAAAAAAGTTCACTTACATTGGTTTTGTTCAAGTGAAACTATTTTATTTAAATATTGACTATTTAAACTGAGAATAAGTTGTTGTTTTGTTTTAAGTAACTCGAAATTCAAACACATAATATTATATCTACTGAGTTAATTTAAATTGAACATCATCATTTGTTCTATTGAGCAATGTTCATTTATTTAATTCTGAAGTTATTATTTTGAACAACAATCATTAATGTCAAATAGTTTCATTGCTACTTTTAATAACTTCCTAATAATTAATATTAATTGGTTTAGTAGCATTAAATTAGATATAAAAAATCACAATATGTTTTGGCTTGTAAGCCTTCTTCAGTTGTGAGTTATGACAATTTAAAATAAAATAAACAATGAAATTGTCGACAAGAAAATGCACGTAGCCAGTGTCAACATGGATGCTAAAGTTCTAATGCAGTCCAGGTAGAGTTGAGTTAGAAACCTTCATTTTGATGCTTATTGTGTACTAACTTCAAAATAGCCTTCTTCGGAACACAGTCCTGAGTTAATCTTGACTACATATCTTGTGTATGTTATTGATATTATTACTCTCAGTTTCAACAATGCGATATGAAACTATGCATGTACAAATACTAAATTTAAATAAATCAAACTAATATCTGTTCTTAAAGCACAAGGATGTTAAATACTCAATACCAGTAACATATTTCATAAACTGGATCTAATCAATCCACATATTAAAACCTGTCTCCATTATACTATCTTACTTGTTAGTAAATTCTTTTCTGTTAGTCTATCTTTGTTTCTCAACTCTGAAGAATGAATGATTTCTGATACTTTCCATATTATTGTAGAAGATGGAGTAGAAGAAGAAATTTGTACATTCTCTATAATTTAAAGAAAATCATATATAATTATTGTAGTTACTAATTTATTTAAACATGAGAATATCACAATATGCTGTGTGTGGTAGAAATGTCAACTATAGCTACCAATACAGAATAGACAGCATAGCTAAACTGTCACCAGATATTTCAAAACCTCCATATAAAAAGGAATGCTTACAAGAACACAAAGCAAGTACATTTATATATACAGAAGGCAGGATAGTAAATGAAGATTTAATTAGAACAAAGAAAGAATGAATATATGCAAGGGTCAATAGTTCAATTCCCAAACTTTTTGTATTCTGTATTGTTAGTACTTGAAAGAGACAGAATACAGGTAATGAGTAAATACAATATGTGACCGTCTATGGGAAATCGGGCACAACGCGGCATGCGTAGACATCGCAAAAAGATCGATTTAGTTCTTAAAATTGTATTAAACAAGCCTAACGAAGGGAACGGTTAGGTGATATATAGCGGGAATGGCTAAAGCTACGGCGATAAAAGTTGGAGAGCTTAATATCTGCTTACGGAGGAGTGTGTAAGTGCAAAAAAAATTTTTTTCGTCGGGGCCGCGTTGTGCCCGATTTTCCTGTAGACGGTCACATATTATGTGACAGGTCAAATTAATAAATTTTCATATTTATAACTTCAAATAATCTGCTGAAGACAATGTAATTAGAATTTTTTTTTAGTTGGACATGTCCAATGGACTACAAAGAAAAAACAATGCCCGTGACCATGTAATTAGCATATAATTATAGTTGGACGTGTCCAATGGATTAAATTTAAACAAGAGAAACTGTCGGGGACCATGTCATTAAAAGATTTAAAAGTTAGACATGTTTACTGGACTAAAATGTAACATGAGATGTTGCAGCCGACCCTGTAATTAGCATATTTTATAGTTGGACGTGTTTAGTGGACTAAAATATTAAAGTAATACCACTTTATTTTGTATTGAAAATGACTCGGCTAAGGTTTTAGATAATTATATTTACTATAATATGACATAATTAACTGAATACAACTATCAATACAACAAAATATAGCCCATATAAAACATACTAATTATATAATTGATATAATTTTTATTTTTGTAAAACTTACTCAGTCTTAATATTGTAGTGTCTGATAGAAGCTGATCGTGTTGATCAATCCCTCCAAATATTACTACTTCAGTGAACTCAGACGAAATGACAAATGCAGCAGCACAGTGACTACGTCTAGGCTGTGACAAGATGGTGATCTAAAGCACAAAATATTGAACAATATTCTCGAAACTCAATTGTTACCAATAATAATTAATTTACAAAATAGATTTAAACTTTAATATAATTATCTGAGATGGCAAATAGTCTTTTAGATTCTTTGTTTGTGTGAGAATAATACACAATAATGTTTGTATTCAATGGTTTAAACAATTTCATACCGCTTCAATGATTCAGTCATTCTCGGCTGAAATAATTATAATTGACCCCTGAAGAGGACTTCGGCAAGAAGACAAAATGTTGGGTTAAGTTTTAATTAACAATATTATAGCTGTTAGAATGAAAAAAATTCTATTTTCATACCTTTTATATAATGGTTTATTTGTTGATACAAAATAAAACTCTGCAAATGTACTTTCACATTGTTGCTGATAAATATTAGTGAGTTTTTTTTGTGGTAATTGCATAATTTAGTAGGTGTGAGAGTATTTACATTATTACTATTTATACACATCTTTGTTAGCATGTTGTATTTACTTCTACTGTATATATTAATATAACTTTAGTAATTAAAGTACATGTTGTTTTAATAAAAACTAAACTAGAAGTAGTACTTGTATTGCAATAGCTGCAATGGCTTCATTTATTTTGTTATTTCATATTATTAATAATTACCACAATTAACTTAAATCTAAATATGAAAACAATCTGGTCTGAAAATTTCTTGATTAAAACTGAAAATATAATTATGCCATAAGCTGTTGCTATAGTTTTAATATGATGCATCCAGGTATCTTATGATAAATTAATTATAAAAATGTTCTAAATATTGAAATCATCTTAATTAAATTTCATTGTAATAAAAGTGATCGCCTATAGATGTGGCCATATCTGCAAATGCCTTACGGTCTTTGAAACTGTGCCTAGGTTAATTATCTGGTACTCTGAGCTATACAACAAGTGTGAATACGTGTGAACTATCTAGCATGAATATTTTATGTGTATCATATATTTATGCAAATATATTAGCAATGAGTCACTAGTTGTCTCTAGCACTCTTTAGTAATACTCCAACTCTCCCTGATTTAAATTATTGCTTTTCCCAGAATGTTCCTTGTTTTGACTGTGAACAATGTCAGCTAGATGATATTAGACCATTGCGGAGGTTTTTCTATTTTATTTTAGAATAATATTCACCTATATTATAATATTATTACACGTCAATATATAAATCATAATAAAACTAAACCTCACTCATTTCCTTGCAATAATAAGGTATAATGAGAGAGACAATATAATTGGTAAAGTGTCGAAAAGAACAAGAATACTTACATTTATGATCACATCTTTTACATTCATCAATTTATCAACTCTTTGAAAGGTTCTGATTCTGAAGCAATCTCGAAAGTAAAAGAGTCTACGAATACTTGAAGGTGTCATGAGGAAAGTTTAATATCTTAAGTAGGAGGATTCAACTTTTTTATTAAGATTTTTTATGATTTACAGCACATAATATTTATTTAATTGATGAGCAAACAAGTACATTGTAAAGAATACAGGTTAATAGAACTATACATATTTTATATATATGAAATTTGATTAATATTATACCATGATTGTGTAAAATATCAATCCTTCTCACACGATATTTTTTTTTTTGACTGCCTCAGTTTGATGAATAACAAATGTCGTAAATATAAATTCATTAAAATGTTTGATCGATTGATTAAAACTATAAACATTTAATGTAAATAATAGGGGATTTGCATGATGACATCACGTAACATCCTACCACGCCCACCGATGGTATCACTGCACACCGTGTCCCATTGAATATGTATTAGTTTTGCTGACCGCTTGGTCTATTTTTTGCTGTAGCACCAGCGCCAGGCTGCACAGAGCTTCCAAATTACAGGAATAGCTTTATTATGAAATTTACTAAGTGCTGATAGCAAAAGTTTAGGATTTTCAGCCCTGGCTATTGGAATTCCTAGGATTGAAATTTGGTGATGGTTATCTAACCACCCTACTTCTTCTTGGAACTCACCTTGAAAACTGAGACTGGCTGGTTTTTCTCAGAATTCTATAGCCTGGGGGTGGCCTGCTTCTTAGAAGCTGATTGTGGTGAAGATACTAATTTCTCTGGAGGGATTGGTGAGTCTTACAAGAGAAGTTAGAAAAAGAGATTGCTTTGTTCCTGAATGCTAAGATAACAGAAGAAAGAACAACATGGTGATCATTTGATAAATTTCCTAAGGATAAACTGATGAGAAAGAAATGATTAATTTCTAAAAAGATAGGATTTGTATCATCAGCTGTTTTGCTCCACAATGTGGAAGAACTCTTGAATATCTTTGTGGAGGATATTGTAACAAAAAGCATTGCTACAGGGACGGCAGTGGAGAATTGGCAAGCCTACAATTAATATTGCCTCTTATTACTGATCAAGTTTACTTTATTTAGATTGAGTATGTTTTTATGTTTATTTTAATTATCTTTCTCCCCTTAGTTCAATATGTATTCATTTTCTTTGATTGTTTAGTTACAGTTTAACCACAGTGTAAAACATGAAAGCAATAGTTGTGCAGGACATTAGTGTCCGTGCATTAACTACCTAAAATAACTCACCTACTGTGGAGTTAAGTAATGCCATTAGCTAGCTACCTGTTGAAGAGGTAAAAAAATGGTGAAGGGACATATAAATTCTAGTTAAAAACTAGCAAACAGGACATTATTACTGATACAGTCCATAGATATAAAATAGTCCCACACGCTTTGTGAGAAAATGTATTACTGCGGGTGATAATGATGATGATCATAATAAAATACTATGAAGTGAATCGATTGGTGGACTAAGAGAAAAACCTGTTAATGCTAATTCAATGTCCAAACTTCTGATAGCTAGTTAATGATATATTCAATTTAGGAAGTATGTCTTAGACCTCTTTACTTTGTCACAAGTCACAGTATCGCGAGGCTGTTGTTTAGCTACATTACCATTTTGCTCACCTTTCTTTTAAGTTGCCAATATTTGCTAGCAAATACATACCTTTTATCTATCTCAACTTTACAACATGAAGCTCTAAGAGCCAGATGTTCAACTATAGCTACTTGCTTTTATAAATGGTATTTCTGCCAGAGTTTGAGTCTGTCAGACAGGTGGTTGCATTTATGTCTCCTGACTAGTTTATGGAGATGATAACTTCACCACAATCAGGTTACTTCTAAGAAAATCCACAGCACAATAGGCAGGCCACCACCAGGCTATAGAATTCTGAGAAAAACCAGCCAGTCTCAGTTTTCAAGGCAGTTCCAAGAAGAAGTAGGGTGGTTAGATAACCATCACCAAATTTCACTCCCAGAAATTCCAATAGCCAGGGCTGAAAATCCTAAACTTTTGCTATCAGCAGTTAGTAAATTTCATAATAAAGCTATTCCTGTAATTTGGAAGCTCTGTGCAGCCTGGCGCTGGTGCTACAGCAAAAAATAGATCAAGCGGTCAGCAAAACTAATACATTTTCAATGGGACACGGTGTGCAGTGATACCATCGGTGGGCGTGGTAGGATGTTACGTGATGTCATCATGCAAATCCCCTATTGAACTATACAGAATGCTGCAGTGTTTGATCGTTATCACAAGTCAATAATTGTATCATGGATTTGACTGGTTATAATATTTCTGTTAAATTTAAGTAATAATTAAATAAATATGTAAAGTAATAAGATCCTAATCATTACATATTTGAAACCCTATGACATATTTACATCATATAATATTCTCTAATATATTAAAAAATTGATTTATAATTCCTAAATTGTTTGAATTTTCTCAATGAAACTATAATGATATAATCTTACCTGTTGCCAACTTTGTGCTGGTACATTGAGACACCAAACATCACTTAAAGTATGTTTGTCATGGAATCCACCAATTACTAACAACTGTGGGAAGTTGCTATTATAATCAATACAAACAGCTGCATGACTAGTTCTAGGAGATGGTTTTGGGGCTCCATCAGGATACACAAGTTTCGTAAACAACTATAAAATAATGAAACAGAATAAAATAATTATAAATGCTTTAAATTGTAACACCAACAGACGGAAGTAGTTGTGTACCTATTAAAACAACAGACAGCATCTCTGCATTAGCATGTATAACATGAACTTGATTATTTGCTCTAATAGCAACAATGTAAACTATATTTCCAAATACCAAATATGGTAAAGTAAAAACAAATGAATGTATTATACATGATAAAGTATTAATGTTATATCAGATTAATTTAATGCATAATTTGATGGTCTACAGAGACTGGAAAAAAATACAAAATTAAACCAGTAAATTTTGTCAAATTGAAAAGAATTTAGGTGACAAATGTAACATATGATATTATTAGATGTTTAATTGAAATATTTTAAATTATTTATTTAGTCCACTTATATACATCTGCTCAATGTAAGCTATTACATAAGTGACCTCTTAGTACAACAACATTTTTTGTGGGTGCAGCTGCCTCCTGACCTTCTACAAGCACAAACTACACCTTGTCTAACATGCTCTACAGTACTTTCTCTCCCCTTTCATCTTTATAAATTTACTCCTTAGTGGTGGCTGGTATAACCTCACTGATTCCATAAATGAGATTATGAACTGATCATTACAATGTTAGCATGATTAATAGATTCCAGTTCTATATTACTGAAATTAAATGACCTACATTCCACATTAAAAATAAATTGAAGGATTTATATTTGAAAAGGAACATATATTGATTGCATACTACTTGAGATGAGAAATGAATGTGATAATATCCATATAGTAATTAGCATTATAATGTGACTGTCCAGAACAGAAATGGATGAAATGCTAAAATCATGAAAGAAAAAATTCAAACTTAAAACAAACTAATTTAAAGAAGTATAAATTTATAAAATAAAGAAAAGGATAAAATTAAAAAAAAGCTAGGAATTGGAGAATTATGCTCAAATATTTTCTGTTATTATGCTATGCTCGTAATGCTCATTATTTTAATTATGCTACTTCAAACTTCAAATATGTTCATATTATGCACATTGACAGAGTTTGAAGATGACCTCAACCACATTCACACTTATAAGAATCCCATATCACTAATCTGAATCCTCATATGGCTAATGTTGATATTTGAGTTTTTTATCTTTATCCTGATGAGCAACACTGCCTGATCTGATAGCATTTATTTCTTACAGAAAGCTATATTGGAATCTTCAAATAGAAATACCTATGTAGAGGGCATTTGGTAAACTCAAAGATTCATTTAATAATACTAAGTCCCCAAAAAAGTGTCTGGAAGATAACACCAAATTGCTATTATTACATCACCTACATATTATTTTTTCCAAAAACTAGCTCCATCATTTTGCTCATAAATAGACTAATTATGTTAGCATAATAATTATGCTAGTATTAATGAAATCACTTATTATGCTCAAAATTATGCAACAACAATTTACCAACTCTTAGTGAATAGGCACTCTTAATCATGAAAAAAATGAAACTGATTTATGAAAAATGATGAAAATACAAAGATATTATAACTAATGGTGAAAGTAGTTTTCTATAAATGTCTTGCTTCAGATTTTTGATGGCTGCAATTTAGTTCTTAACTTATACTTTCTTGAACATTAGATCCACTACAACTACATCAGAGTAATGTTAATCACCAGTCTTGTTCAATAATTAACCCACCACATCCTCAGTGTCAGTAAGGTATAAACAATTTAATTAATCACTAACAATAGTTCACTACTAGTTCATAACATAAACTCTACATATCAGTGAGTAAATGCTACTCTCAGCTAAAGTTTACTCTTCAAAATATATTCAAATAGCAAAGTATTCCAACACATTACATGTAATTTAAATATTTCATACATATATACATGTAAATAAGGAGCTACTGCTATATTATAGTATAAATGGATATTGTAGTATCACAATTGCAAAGTTTCAGTACTATATATAAAGTAACTTATGATAGACTAGTAACAAAATGTATTTCATGAAAATTAAATGTTGTATTTTCTGTTTGCCACATTACAACAATTCTTACCATCTGTGTCAAGTCTATGAGGTATGTGTCATTGAGTCTACGTTTACCATCAAATCCACCAAACAAGACTGCATGAGCAGGACTAATACAGGTGATAGTAAAATGAGATCTTGGAGAAGGTCGAGTTCCAGTAATTAAGGGAGAAGACCATGTGCCTAATTAGGAATAATAAATTATTGTACCAACAAATGAACCAACAATACGTAATTTTTTTCTGAAATATTTTTAAGATTGGACTTAGAGTAACTAAAATCCTTCGTGAAAAAATATATTGAACTGAACCGCTTCCCATACAGTTTGCTTGATTGTAACTAATTTGGAGGTGTAAACACACACATGCACACATAAATGTAATATTGGAAAAACTTGTTTAAGGGTCAGTAATGATAATGAACATTGACTTTATTCAAATATTAAAGGAATAACAATTATATAAACCTGAAATAGTGTAGACATGAACTAATTAAAGAGAATACTAAACAACTAAGTAGCTTTAGTTATTATCAATAACAACATTTATATGCTGAGCTGAAAGGTCAACTCTTAAATCAACTTTGTTCTCCTATTTATACAATTGAGAACTCCCACCTTTTTTCTGCAATATAATACTGCCCATAACTTTCAAAACTTGCATGGTATAACTCTCACAGAATCTTACCACAAAAAAGAAATGTCGGGTTTTTGAATGCTTTTACATGCATGTTCTGATTTAATGAAAATGTACATTTCTCAATTAAATAAGTAACCTCAGTTAGCTATCACAATCTAATATTCTCTGCTTTAAGAGAACTTCTTTCATGATTATTGAGCCTCCATCAATAATATCTGCAACATCAAAAAGGCAATTTCTATTTTTGAAAACATACTAATGGTAGAGATAAAAACATGTTTAATCATTCATGCTCACAAAGAATTACTGATGAACTAGACATAATCAACATAGAACAATAATTTCATGTACATATGATGACACATTGTAAAGTTGAAAGTGTACGTTAGTCTGATATTTTTGTTTGTGTCATTTTCCCCAAAAAATACAATTTTCATGCTTTAACCGATTAACGCCGGAAATTAAATTCGCGATTACGTGCGCGTACTCCGAAATTGTTTACAAGAAATCGTGACCGTCACCTCGAGGCTTGAACCGCCTGAGCTTTTTCTTGTCTAGAGGCAATACGCTTCGAAGTAACCGACGGCGATGTATTAACTGATTGAAGCTAAAGCCCTCCTCTACCCGCGGGCTAAGTTTTGTTTAGTTTCTAGGCGTTTGAAGTGTATGAAGTGCGCACTCATTGGAAACTACAAGCTTCAAGGTAAGTATACCATTGTTAGCATCAGTATTGTAAAAGTTTAGGCTAAGACCTCATGTTTCATAGCTATATATTGTTGTTCACCAGCCGCTTGCTTTGAAATAATTCAGCAACTATGGATTTTGGCTGTTTATTTTTTTTTTGTGTGAGCCATATACTAGAATAATATAATATTATAACATAACAAGCAATTATATAGACTACTGTGTTTGCAATTCTAGGATTTTTTTCTGATAATACTATGAAGCAGTCTGATTGAACTCCCATGGTGACAAAGCCACACCCCATAATCACCTCTGTACCGTACCATGATGTGTCTGTTGTTACTGTTCTTGACATAGATTGCACTTCCTTCTCTTCATACCTGAGAAACTTTCTCCTAAGAAATCCATTTTATGGGCACCTTCAAGTAGGGGAGAACTGGGAGGAAGAAAGTCTGTATCCTCATGCAATAATAACTTGACCTTTTTGTGGTTAGTGTTGTTCAAAATCTATGTAACCCTCTGTGTATGAACAAACGAAGCTAAAATAGCTTGCCTTTTTCAACCTTTACTTCCTCCAGGTCATCAAATTCTTCATTGCTGCCCTCCATGAAGACTTCTTGGCCACGGACCTCTACACCTGAGAAGTCTTCTGCCTTATTCTATCTCTATTTCTTTGAGATCATAAAATTCTTCATCACTGCCCTCTATGAAGACTTCTTGGCAGTCTTTAAATTTTATTGACAAGTTTATATCATATTAATAATTGATAAATATTTTTGTCTATTAGTTATAGCTATTCAGATTTTTTTTTTGTAACTTTGATTTTCTTTATACACAAACAGTGCTACAATTTCAATCTACAAATAATTAAAAAATTTCTATGGTAAGGGTCATTAAAACCTTGCCTCCCTTACACTTACCTCACAGGAGAATCGCTACGGCGTTGTGGGAGCTCTTGAAACACTTGCGATTGCTGCTGGTAGCTAATTGAAGCGGGTACTATGGCGGTTACGCAAAAATGCGTAACCCGCGCTGTGAAGCACCCTCGTGCTTGACGCAGAAACGCGTAATTCGGCGATAATCGGTTAATATATCCTATAGTAGCGCAAAATGCATAAGAAATTCCTTTTTATCCAACCACATAGTTTCACCACCTCTTCTCTCCCACTTTTAGCAGTCTCTATTCTTAGCTATTTGTGTAGGAAAATAATAAAGCACTTTTTTAATGAAGTCATCATAGAATTTCATGTTCCTGAAAATTACATGTAACAAAGAGAAACCAGCTAGACCTTTACTCTATTCTATTATTAACCCTTTGCGGACGAACGGGGAGAGCAATTATGTAATTAAATACGCGCACGCCATTAAACCAATTAGTTGCCCGAGACGACGACGTTTTACCAGTGGAGTTCGACACGTGGAAAAAGAAAACGGGCGAGTGTTTCTTTTGTGTTAGGCCTCAAATAATCTGCCTCTAGCGTTGTAGCTATGGTAATTCATTAGTTTATAGTTTATAGAGTTGTTTTGAATACAAACTTAGTTGGAATTATCGAGTAGGCCGTAGTTTGTTAGCTATTTTTTTAGCTTATATTTATGAAAGGAGAAATCACACCCAAGTGTAAGTTCTAGTTTTAGTTTGCTTATTTCTAGCTACTTTAGGCCTTTACTTCTTAGTAGATGTTCTATTTGAAAATAGCTAGACACAAAGTGTAGGAAAAAATTTTTTTTATTTAGTTGGTGCACTTGATATAAGTTATACTTATTTTATAAGACTTATTTTGTAGAATAGAGATTGCAAAATGTATACTATGTAAGCTACTGAAAGTTTTAGCGCGCTACGCGCTCTGTAACTGTAATAACAGAACAAAAAAGAGCTTGTCACGAATTCGTGACATCCGTATTCTGTTGACGCACCCGGTGTGTCACGATCCGTGACCATCGTACGCGCACGTTAAGTTACGGCGGTCACGAATGCGTGACGATCGTACGCAAAGGGTTAGTAAGATATTTCAACATGCCTCAACTTTATGATCTAGTGAAACAAGATGTCGTATGTGCCATATGTATATATACATTTACATAATATTTGAAATCAATCAAGTTACACTTGTGAGTTTCTTGCTCACTTCACTCAAAACAACCTTTGTAATAAATATTACCTAAACAAATTGAGTGTCCAATTCAACTAATTGAACCATAATGTATTGTTCTTATTTACATTTGGAATTTAAGATTACTTCAAAGCTTTGACACAATTGAGACATGATTCTATACTAACTTAGTAGAGTTCTTTTTAGCTTTCAGAACGTCTCACGACCTGTCTTGTTGGAATCCTTGGCTGCTCTATTCGCTGTAGCGGTAAACTTTAAGCCAAAGGTAAGCTGTAGAGTGCATGCAGTAGTCTCAAAGTTATGCCGTTTTTTTAAGCTAGCACTAGAAACTCCGCCCATTCCCCGTTTATTGTACTTCGAGAATGAGAGAGAATAAAAAGTAGCTTGTCTTTTCACGGCACGCTTGGGGTCTTTTAAGTCGTTTTCACATGCGAAATTTGGCATAGACGTAGAGTAAGGGTCACTAAGACTAATTCTGCAAATAACAAAAATAGGAGAAAGAAAGAATTTTTCCGATGACTTTACTTCTGGAGCCTATATCTCAATTTCAATTTTTGCGCCGTAAGGTCCCTTTTCCCAGACCCGCTCACATATTATGATTATAACTTACTTTGTGAAATATTATACATATGAATTTCATTTGTCCAGCCACGACCATCTTGAAATTCCTTATACTCAGTAAATTGCGATCCAGACTGCAGTTCACCTGATGGTAAACCAAAGCCTCCAATGATAATCAATGTGTTATTATAATGTATCATTTGGCACGAAGATTTTCTCATTGGTCCACTATCATGTTGCCGTGAGAGCTGCGACCATGTCATAGATCTGATGTCTAGCTGATGTAATGAAGCATAGATCGAATCATCATTATGACCACCAAACAAGTAGAGAATATGGTCTGAATAAGCTGTTGCACAGGCACGTAATCCTGGAGGTGGAGTACCAGTTGTAGCAAGTTCTTTCCAGGATTCTGTAGAGCACTCATAGATTTGAATTACCTTCCTCAGTCGTATTTTATTGTAGTAAAATTTGTCAGCAACACCTCCATGAATGTAGAGTTGGTCAGTACTTGCTGAGGCATTAACTGATGATCGAGGTGAAGGTTCATAATAACTGAGAGACAGATCTATAATATTAAATCATTAGGGTATTCGTAATAAATACATTTACATTGACATACAAAATAGTATTATTCACATAAAATAATACATTTAATTACTTCCTAACATTATAAATGATGGTAATGTTTCAAATATAATTTTGATTCTAGTTATTGGCATTACATTTAAAGCTATTTCTATTGATAATTATCCAGCATCTTGATGATACTCTTAAAAGTACTCAGTTTGTCTCAAAGTTCACTAGCACCAGTTGTCAAAACAAGAAGTCATTTTCTCAACCTAGCCAAGCACATGCAGCCAGTAACCACAAAGTCCAAGAGCAGCTGCCAATACAAATAATAGCATGCAGATTAGTGTTGTTAAAAAAATTCTACTTATACTATTTTATAAATTCCGATAAAACATAAAATCTAAATTTGTGCCTGTTTTCAACATGATATTTAGTATTTGCAATAATGTATGTTCATTATAACATCTGTGAATAATACACATTCTGTTAATTATGTTTCAGTGAAGATGTTGTAAATGCAATGAAATAAGGGAATATAGTTTGAATTAGGTTAAAATAATTCTTAAAATTTATGGGATAAGGAGATAGAAAATAGAAAATTTGAAATTTGTAGTGAGAGAAGTATGAAAAATGGGACAAGTAAAATTTTCTCGAAACACGAGTGATATTAATTAAAATCTCAGCTTTTTCTGTCAATGTTATTATTATATATATTCTTCAAAAATTATTTCACCCTGATTTCATTTGCTAATAAAGCGTTGCCCAGAAAATAAATGTTTATTTGATAAAAGTTCTACAAGATTGTGGCTAGAGTAATCAGATCATTGTTTCAGTACTGTTTGCATAATATTTCAATATTTAACAATGCACTCTAAACTAATTCAATTGATATAAAATATCTTTATATTTGAAACTACTGAATATTTATATCTCAATAGAAATAATAGAAACATTGCTAACCTAATAATTGATTGCCTTACAAGGCTGTAGTTGAAGTTGACTGCATTGTAACATCACACTGAATAGAGGATAATTTACCTTTATTATAAGGGCCAGGATTGGCTTCTACATCTCCACATAGCAATAATAGTTTCTGTTTTAGTGAAGTAGTTCCGGAATAAATTTCTTTTAAGATGTTTATTGAACTATTCCAAATGAACCAGATAAGTGGGAGAGACTGCATTTCTTGTTTGCCATATGTCTTTGGTTGTTTTATTATAGTACAGAGTTTGATCGAGTTAGTTTTAGTTTTCCTTCTGAAAATCAAGATGATTGTGAAGGCTATTAACAGATACTCAGTGTTTGAGAAACATTGAGGTTGATTGATATATGAACACCGAGTCTCCCAGAGGGTTGATCTGAAGAGTCTTCTGCTGGTATTTTCCCAGTGTGCAGCTGGATAACGATGGCGACCCATTGCTGAAGTTCTATATATAATACAAGAATTGCTAAAAAAATAATCAATTAAACTAAATGAGTAAACTTTTGAGGCAAAGAATAGGGCCAAATGTCCTATGGCACAGGTCTTTTAGACCTATTTTTTGTGAAAAAAAAATGGCAAAAGTAAGATATATGTCCTAAATATGTGAGGATAGGAGAATCAAGTTTATTTAAACGTATATTATTTAGTATCACATAGAATTTTGAAAGATATCACCTTTCTAGCACTTTGATGAAGCTAATGATTTACTAATTTATGTTCAGTTGATATTTTTAATTGGACTTGCTGTAAATGAAAGAAATTATTCAGTAAGAATTTTTATTAACTATAATCATTGTATCAACCTAGCCAAATACAAGCAGCTGCTTACCTCAAAGTTCAGAAGCAGCTGTCAAAACTAATAATAGATGAAGTCAACCTCAAGACAAGTTCTTCTATAAACTATTCATTAGAATTTCATTAGAAGTATTTGTAAATTCTTAATTTTACTTAAATCAAATATCTTACATGCCATCAATAGAATATTTAGCATTTACTGTAACTCATAAAATAAGTAATAAACTAAACTATAATTAATTATTCATTTAATAGAGAGGAGAAAAGAGTGAGTGGGTGGACACAAGTTATTACATGTTTGTTTAGTAAATTGGAAGAGAGGAGTGCTTAGGTGAATGTAAGTTAGTTAAATATTCATTTAATAGAGGGATGAGAGGAGTGGGTAGGTGGACGCAAGTTAATTAAATATTTTATTTATTAAAGGGGAGAAGAGGAGTGAGTAGGTGGACACAAGTTAAATATATAATTGCTTAGTAAAGGTGGGAGGAGAGGAGTGAGCAGGTAGATGAAATTCATTTAATTATTTATTACAGTATAAAATAATAAGGAATTTATGGGTATCTAATACTTGAGCTATCTATTAGTTTGGAATCTGTAAACTTTTCAACGTAATTCCAGAACTTTGAGACAGACTGATTTTGTTAGCCCTCCCACCTCAATATATCAGGAATGATATAATTTTTAGGGAGTTTTCCATTGACATCACATAATTATTATTAAATAGTTCTCTTTCAACTTTTTTTTCCGACAGTCCTACTGCTGTCTTCATCAGGTTACAAAAATTAGAGAATTCAAATGAAATAAATGCACATATGGATAAATCACCGCTAGCTATTGGATGAAGTGTGTGAAAGTTGCCAAGTAATAATACTGATATGATGCGTGCATGAAAGCTTCAGATGTTCAAATCATTAAATAAAAAAATATTTAAAATTAAGCAATTAATTAAATTAATAATTGTGACCGGTTTTAGGAAAATCGGCCTAAACGCGGCATCTAAAGTTTTCTAATATTGTACCAGTAGGCTGCACGGGGCCTTGGGATGCCGTCCTCCTAATTTGGAAACTGTAGCACAAGCCGTCTTCGCCCTACGCACTACAACACTTCAGTATTTTTGCTAAACTTATTATTGCTGATTTCGAAAAACGCCGGGTAAAGGCGTTGCTAAGGTAAGGGGGCGTGCCGTGTGTCCGTATACTATTACTGCGTGTCTCCGGGACACTATGGAATAAACCGGTTACAGGCGGATTGAAAGAAGTCTAAAAGGCTTAATGCAGGGCACCTTAAGAAACTATGATGACGAGAATTGCGTGAGTACGTGAATTATGTAGAATAGTAAGTGAATTAGTTAGCTACAGTTTTTTCCCGGCTGTTAGTGAAAAGCCCGCCAATATTTTCTTAGCAACTCTCCGTACACGAGTCCAACCGGCTAGTGTTTCTAGCTTCCTAGTGTGAGTTCTAGAGCACGCCAGAGCTTACAACTGCGTCATAAGCTAGAGCTAACTGGTGTCTATCCATTTCTGCCATAAAAAATTTTTTGAAAAAAATCGACCCATAAGGCTTTACCCGGGGATACTGAAAAAAATTGTTTGCCGCGTTTAGGCCGATTTTCCCAAAACCGGTCACAATTAATTGTGAAGAAAGTGTATAGAGAATAATGTAAATATTTAAATTAATAAAAAATACATAAATACATTAAATAAATAAATAAAATAAAAATGGATTAATATAATATGAGAAAAAGTTATAACTAGTGGTGCGCTCGAATAGCGCAAATGCATCGCGAGCGAGCAGACTCTTTTTACAGAAAAATAGGACAGAAATTACATCTAACTGTAGTGCATAGTGTAACCCTTTCCATTCTCAGTTAGCATCAGAGAATCTAAAGTCTCTGATCCCAGACTAAGGAAGTGGACCCATGCATTGTAGTAACAATAACAGAATTACCTGAATAAACTTCAAAAGCAGTGGCAAAGAAGCGCAGCTTGACAAAGACTTCACAATTGTTTCAAGAAGAGAGTAGCTATAAACTTTTTGGTTGAAACAAAGTTGCATAAGGCAGTGCAGCAGGATTCTTCGCGCTAGTTAATTGAAAAATACTGGAACTGAATGCTTTACCTAACTTACGCAATTAGAAGCGAGGGCGAAATTTTTGACGTACATATACATATATCTGAAATCTCAACTGAACACGACTGATAGTCAGCTTCGCTCGCTTCGCTCGCTCGCTGAACAAAGAAACAAATAAATCAAACACAAGTAGACAAATAAAATAATAATAATAATAGTAATATAAATAATAAAAAAATAATAAATAATAACTCAAAAGATAAATGAAATAAAATTATGTTGAAAGTTGTATAAGCAGTTGAAAATGGTAGCCTGAGTCTGAATTAAATTCATTTGGTATGGATTCTGAGCACTGGTGACCAACATCTAGGTAGCTCCAAACCTGTGTCTCTGTTTACAATAGGTTTTTTGGAATAATATGTTTACTAGCAATAACAAAAGGTTTTAAAGTATAGTGATATTCATGAATATCTCATCCAAAGTCCTCTTAAGTTCATGAATATTGGAAACACTCATGTGTAAAACCACATCTAGTGAGAGAAGTTATATTAATTAGCTCAATTGATAGCTAGAATCTGACGAAGCATCAAGCTAGTTGAAGTGTGCACTGATTACTGTCAAGCTCAACACGATCAAAGCTAATAATGTCTTAAAACAATGAGTATCACTGAACTGATATTATCTCTTCTTACTCAACTCCATCTTCATTAACTAGAAGTAGGTATGACTATGAATATCATTAATTTGAAACGGAGATACATGCAACCTCTTGAAGCCACACCCTAACTTAGCCTGTACTTGTGCCCATGGGGTATTGGTTCATGTAAATTTCTGAACAAAGACATTAGTCTAATTCATAATAAATAATTTGTAATCTCTATGCAACTGTTATTTGAGTAAATATTGTTTGTTGTTTTCCATTTGTTTGCATCAAAGTACAAATATGAAGTGTATGGTACTAAAAAATGATGAATACATTAATATTACATCGTTATTTACTAGCAAGTGAAGTGAGCGAGATACTATCAGGGATTCTTTGGTTTCTTAGTTGTCTACACCGTGCCCAACATAACTACATTGATTATTTTTGTTACCAATCTTTAAACATATTATCCAAACATATTTAAATTTTTAACTCCTTGGAATTAGGCTGTTTCTGTATCTTGTAAAAGCAATTAGGTTAATTGAGGTGGTACATTATCTCAGTTAATGTGCTGTCTGTTACAGCTGTTCTTACTTCATAAACCCACTGAATATGTCAAGTCACCAAAAGAAGTCTTGTGTGTGCAAGCGTATTTATGAGAGTGTAGTGTGTTATATCTGTTGCATAACTAAAAATATTTTGAAGCAAATAATAAAAAGTGTATCAGCTGCATTTTTTAAAAATTTAATCTATTATTTTAACTTCCTTTATTTTCTTAGTATGAAAATCTTAATTATGGTTTGGCTCTTAACTGTGATATAATTTCTTTATAATTGCTTTCGTTTTCAAGTCTCGAAAAGTTGTGACAAGTGGTTACTATTAAAAAGTATTCCCAATATGTAATTCAAAGACTTGGCCGTGCTTCAGCAGTTTCGTGTATTTTGTCAGGAGCTGCTGATAATTTAGATAATCAGAAATAAGTTTTTGAGTTACTTGTACACAATAGCTTGCCCGCCATTTGTGCTGAAGCGCATCACTAGCACGTATATCCTATTATTAGCGGCCAATATATAATTAAGGCAGTACCAGTAGCTATTGACTGGACCTGAGCATGTTTACTAAATGCAGTGTTGCACAGCTTCAATAACTTCATCAAAGACTTATTATATTTTACTGGTAGAAAAATTGAGCAATACTAGCTATATAGTAAAGCTATATTGAGTATATTATAGTAATGTATTAACCTACGAGTATATCTACATAATTATTTAATTACACTTACACAGCCTGAAAATAGTCCATTGACAACCATAACAAAGTCCGTAAACTGTCTTGACAGTTAGGGTTAACAAAAAATTTACAAGACTGTAGAGGTTAACAAACTAGTTATCAACACATTATACAATAATTTACGATTTTGTCATGGTTATCAATGGACACTTTTCAGGCAGTGTTACCTCTTGGATGTATCAATATGAGAGCCACACCCACACTTGCAGTGATTGTCAGCAATGTGCTAGTACTTCAGAATAGTTCTTGATACTTGATAGATAACAGTTGCTTGCTATTCTAGACAATAAGAAATGGAATACGATGTTTCACAAATTCAGCTTCCAGATCATGCCAACCACCATCATTGAAAAAGTAATAATATAGCTAAATGGCATGAAGAAATTCTGAATCAAACCAAAGTGCTAACCTTCACGCAAACAAGTTATAAAAACATATTCCATTCAAACTCACGCCTAATGCATTTCCACAGACTGTTGTAACCTCGCTCTAGTTAACTTGGAAAACTCACCCGAAGAACGAAAAGCTTTAGCCTTTAAGGTGAATGTCGTCGCGGACCGTCCACAGCCTACTAACTCAGCCCCACCCCTTTTTCGAGACTGCTCCAGTAAACACATAGCACGTGATGCTAGTAAATTATGCTAGTGTTTTTTTTTATCCCACGCCTGCTGCGCCATATAATTCTGCAAACTTCTGTTTCTGCGATATCTTCACTTCAGTATTGGTATTTGTTGCTAGTTGAATTTAGCGGCCTTTAGACTAGCCTAATTTTCTACAACTGTCAGAGCTTTGACAGTCCAGCAGAACACCTTGGCAGCCCAAAAAAGAGTTGCTCTATTAGCTGAACGCTTTGGAACAAGTTAAATGCCATGAAGAAATTCTGAAACATTCATCAAACCTCAGAGCTAAGCTTTCATGCAAATAAGTTATCAAAACATTTTCCCACTCATATGCCTTTTCACTGGATGTTGTTACCTCTCTCTAGTTAACTTGGAAAACTTACCTAATGGAAGAAAAGCTTGAGTGGTTTAGCTAAATGATAAGGACCATCCACAGCCTAGTAACTGAGCCCTATGCGTTTCTTTAGACTGCTCGAATCAACGTAGCACGTATTAATAGTGAATTAAGCAAGCATTTTTTTCCCGCAAGCCTTACACCAGTTCAGTTCAGTTTTGGTATAATTGTAGTTAAAGAATGTAATGGCCTACACCCACATTCAAATCCCTCTCTGCCTTGCAGAAAGCAATGGTTGCCCAACTCTATTAAAACAACGCTTTGGAACACGTTTTACATTGCCTTTAATCGTAAGTAAGCATGCAGCTAGGTTTCTTGATGTGCCACCTTTCACGAGGAAGTGCAAGACGATTAGAGAGAGAAACTATAGAGGTAACCTTCATGCAAACAAGTTTTCATAATCCACTTAAAAGTCACGCCTAGATGCATTTTCACTGACTGTTGCAACATGCGCTAGTTAACTTGGAAAACTCACCCGAAGAGCGAAAGCTTTAGCCGTTTACACGTATGTCGCCGATCGTCCACAGCCTACTAACTAAGCCCCACCCCTTTTTCGAGACTGCTGGATGGAGTAAACACGTAGCACGTGATACTGGTCACGAGCGATCCTTTAGGAATGAACAAGGGAAACAAATAGTTATCTTACTTATATTGCTGAAAATGAGCGCTCCATGCTCATAGGTTACTACCCTTCTTTGCCACTAGGTAGAGAATGGGGGCTATACTTCAACATTACTACTCTTCTTTGCCACAAGGTAGAGAATGGGGCTGGATGCTCCAAATTACTACTCTTCTTTGCTCCAAATTACTACTCTTCTTTGCCACAAGGTAGAGAGAATGCTCCAACATTACTACCCTTATTTGCCACTAGGTAGAAAATGAGGCTGGATGCTCTAATATTACTATTCTTCTGTGTTATATAAGGTGTCTAAACCACTTCAAACTATAATATTGTTTGTAAAATAAAATTAATAATGTTATTAAATGTATTTTGGTACGTTTGCTCATCCATAGCATTATTGCAGTCATATGTGGCCAATTTATAATCACAAATTATGATAACTTCTGTGTTTTTTAAGTAACTACACACTTGACACAGTTATAAAATTTCAATTGATGTTAAAAAATTTGCTAATTAAGGTGTATAAGCAATGTTTATAATCATATGACTCCAATAAATTGTATTAAATTCATAGTTGAAACAATAACTCTGAGTTAGATAAGAAAGTGTCCCTCTTATAATATCAAGCATCTAATACTTGTGACTAATTATGAGTGTTTATTGGTATTCATGTTAATTATTGGTTAGAGAGTGAGTTTTAGATGTATGATACTAGAATTCATTAATTAAATCTAAAAGCAACATCAACAGCAGTTATTGTGCCTTATTTTAAGATCAAATTTTGCAATATTGTTATAGCAATACTTGTTATTATTATAATATGTAGTTAGACCACAGAAGCTTTGACGAATGAGACAGAAGTTTTAAGAAGGAATATTTTCTTAAGCTATAAACAACTCGTGAATCTTGTTTTGTTAAATAGAATAGCTACAGCCAACATTCTTGTGGACTATCACTAACCATGAATATCGTTAATTTTTTATTCATGCTGCTGAATACAGTCTAGTTTAATTAATTTTAGCTAATTTACTTTGTTTGATTATCTGGTGATAAATTACATTATTAACCTGGTGTGCAAACATATTGTGTGCATCACATAATGGTCCTAATACACAGGGTCACATGACTGGCATACATTGATTCTCAGCTACATGACATATTGTGGTAGAAATAATGTATAATATTTAGCAACTCACATATTCTTATTACTTCTAGCAACTAATTAATATTTTCCTTTTTGCCATCAATTCTTAAATTAATAAGTAGAATCAAACAAACAAGAAACAAAACAGTTTTTTGGCAGAGTAAGAGCTATGGAATAAAGTTAGTTCAAGTCATTGATGCAGAGATATTATAGATTTGAATAGTTTTCACATTTTTTATGAAACCATCATCTCCTTAGACCTATAGTAAGTGCTAAACAGTTAGCTCTATTTGTGTAACAAATTTTTTAAGCCAGTTACATTTAAGATTTCTTCCATAACAGCTTGTTTGGAATAATAATAATCTCATAGATACTAAAAGGTGGGCCCCCCAACTGCTATGTCATCTTAAACATTTGACTAGTTTGAGATGAAGATACCAGTGATATTGATAGCCTAACTTTATCACTAATAGAAAAATGTCACCTTATGGACACTATGAAGTACGGATCTATGTGATAAAACTGGAATAATTTTAGCTACAGGAGTACTACGAATTGCAGTCTTATTGGGACTGGTAGTGATGAGCTGTTACTACGTCTGTAAAAAGAAATTTCAGCAACATGTGAAGGAAAGTCTGGAAGCCAGTGTGATAACCTCATTATCCACAAATGAGACTATTGAGGTATGAAAAATTGCAATATTGTAGTCATTGCCATTACTGAATTAGCTAATATAATTCCTTTATAAATATTACTCGAGAAATAAATGATAATAGAATATTGTTCATTTCTATTGTCTTCAGATCACAGCACATTGGATGAGACTTCAGTAAGGAGAACTTCAATTTGAAGAATTGGTACTGCCACCCACACATATCAGAGGGAATGAACTAAGCATCAGCAGCATGAGAGGAGCTACAGGTCATGAAGACTCAGATTGTCCAGACAAACTAAACACAAATATAGAGATGTACAATAGTCCATAATGGTGAAGATAGACATTCTGAAGTGATTAAAGACAACTGAAATAGAGATAATAGGGCATACTTAAGTTCATCTCTGAACCACGAACTTCAAATAGAGGAGCCAGAGCTGTGTGTGGCTAGCCACACACAGCTCTGGCTCCTACAGGTCATGAAGACTCAGATTGTCCAGACAAACTAAACACAAATATAGAGATGTACAATAGTCCATAATGGTGAAGATAGACATTCTGAAGTGATTAAAGACAACTGAAATAGAGATAATAGGGCATACTTAAGTTCATCTCTGAACCACGAACTTCAAATAGAGGAGCCAGAGCTGTGTGTGGCTGTAGAGCAGCATCCAAGTAAAGATTCAAGCCAAGAAACTCAAATGGATGACAGATCAACAGCTGTCATATTGGAACCACCTGTGCCCGTTCTGCTAAAACAATATTCTTATTGTCCTTCAATATAGGAAACCTTGGCAGCCCAAGAAAGAGTTGCTGTATTAGCTGAACGCTTTGGAACAAGTTAAATGCCATGAACAAATTCTGAAACATTGAATCAAACCTCAGAGCTAAGCTTTCATTCAAATAAGTTATCAAAACATTTTCCCACTCTTGAAGAGTCACCCCTAAATGCCTTTTAACTGAGTTTTGTTACCTCTCTCTAGTTAACTTGGAAGACTCACCTAATGGATGAAAGGCTTGAGTGGTTTAGCTCATTGATAAGGACCGTACACAGCCTGGTAACTGAGCTCTACGCTTTTCTTCAGACTGCTCGAATAAATGTAGCACGTATTAATAGTAAAAAATAAGCAAGAATTTTTTTTCTCGCAAGCCTCCCACCAAATTGGCCAGGACTATAGTTTGTCAAATAATGCATAGCAGTATACAGGGTCTGTCTGTTTTTAGTTCATCTACTGAAGTATACCGAAGATGCACATGTGGAGTGTAAGCAGCATGGTAAACTATGAAGTGAACTAGAATATACTGCATAGTATACAGATAGGAAATTAGAGTGGGAAATGCACTTTGACTTTAGGATAGTTATATATTTCTACTTTATTAGAATACTAAACACTACATTTAGGCTCCTGAAAACTAAACATGAGGAACCAAAACTTAAGCTGTGAGATGTAACTCAAAGCTCTCTTTTCTTTAGCCTAATCTTAATCATCTTCTTGTAGGATCATAACATCTGAATGAGCTTCCAACTTGTCATTAAGCAAGCAATTCTTATATCCTGTATTTATCGGACACCACATGAGAGAACAACTATTAAATACATATCATGATAGAATAACTTTCTATGCATTTATTTGCTATACACAAGATAGCCCATTATACTTCATACCTGTCCTAGTGCACATTCATGATTCCTATCCCAAATCATTGCTGAGGACACTCAATTAATATGTACACTAAAAATGTTAGGATGTGAAACAATCTGCATTTTTTCCTCCGACAGACATTGGCGTCTTCCATCGTGAACATCAAATCACAGAGAATGATTTGTTTGCAGCTACCCTATAGCTGACTGGTCAGCAATATAGTCCACCACTAATGAGCTAGACATGCATTGGTACCGGGCTAAGCATGTATATCTAAACTTGTTTGTCCATGATGATCTAGCACTTGCCTTTATAAGAGTATACCAACATCTCTGCTGAGGGCATTGTTATTGTGTTATCAGACTATGCCAAGAGTATCATATCACAAGTTGCTACATACAAACTATTCTGGCAATATTCTGAAATGAGTGAATTTACAGGAACACACATGCCATACTTCACTATAGTTATATTAAATCTCTGTGTACATGTACTCAGTCTTGGGTGTCTTTAGAAAAGTCATTCCAATTACTTTGTTGTTATTACTCTGTATTTCAACTAATATATCTATGTTTATTCTACAGTAAACCCTTTTAGCTAGCTGTATTATGATAGCTAAGTTTTAACATTACAAATGTTATCTCAAATAGACTGATAATATCATCAAATTGGCTGAACATAAATGAGAGTGGTCTTTATCTCCTGGTGATCTTCATTTTGAGGCAGATCTTCACTGGTGGATATTTTCCTCAATGTGTTTACATGTTTTCCTTGAAAAAGATGACTATGTACAGGAGTGGTCTTTGTCTCCTCGTGTTCTTTATCCTGTAGTTGGTCTTCAGTAGTGGAAATCTCGTGAACTGGGCTTACATTAGTCAAACAAGGTGTAAGCATGTCATAATTTGATGCCACCATATTGATGTTTTTACTGGTCTCACTGTGATCTGTTAACTGTACTACACTGTATTCTCGATTCATGTTTAGTGAATAATTGTCTAAGTCTAATGCCACAGAATCCGCCATAATGTCACAGGATTTGGATAGGATTAAGCTGGGGTTTACTGCAACTGGTAGAGTGTGTAAATCTGGCTCTGATTTTGATTGTTGAACTCTACAAAATGCAGTCAACATTCAGGAATACATTGATAATTGTAAGTTATTTACTTTATTACGCAGTGTTACAATCAATAATACAGTCTCAGGAAAGCATTTATAATTGTATTGAGGGCTTAAGTTATTACTTTATTACAGTGTTACAAACATTAATATAATCTATAGATGTGAACAAGGAAATATTTATTTCAATTATTTGCACAACAGTCCCACTGGTTATATCTTACCTAACTGTCTTTAGTCGTACTCCATTAGGTCCTTTTCTGGCTTTTCTTACTGATGGATGTGAATTGAAATTCCGGCTTAATCCATTTTCTACATCTTGAATTTGTTTTCTTTCTTTGACATTTTTATAATAGAACACTATAGCTATGATAATAGTGATAGTGAATGCAACAATCCCAAAACTAATCAGTGAAGCAGCAAATAGAGCAGCAAGACGTTGGTGACTGTTGTTTCCATACTCAGGTTTGTTTGCATCTTCTTCATACAATACTGATGCTTCCGAGATAACTTTATTACCTAATGTTAAAAATGTATATAAAATATCACTCTATGCATACCATCAGACACTGCAAAGTTTATAGTTTGTAAATTGTTGATAAGTATTATAGCAACAATAAAGCCATTTAAAATAATTTCTTAAGACATACTTGGATGCTTGCATGTACTGAATAATGTACTCATAAAGTTATCACAGAGCACTGAAACTGTATTTACATGTAAGTCACACTATTTGTACTTAACATAGTACATCCCTGACTGTGTCTTAATTTACTTTGCTTGCTTGTTCTTTACTTTATATACATACCTGCAAAGGTGCTTTTACTCTGAGATGACTCAACAGAATTTTTGAGTTCCATGTCTAGATTCTTCTTTTCTAATGAATAAATAATTGAATATAATATGTATGTATTATTTATACCTATAATAGCTATATGGTTCGCAAAAAAACAATAATGGTATAGCTACACCCAAAATTAAATAAACGTCACATATAGTACAATAATGATTGGATTGTAAGTAAATAATATTTAATAATAATTATTACCTGTCTTGTAACGTGTACCATGTGATGTCTTGATAGAATTCTCAAATTTTGTGTGTAAATCTTTTCTTCCTAAACCTAATTAAATTAAAAATATAATAATATAAGATACACAGATTGTTGTTCCAGTTGTTTAATAAAAAATGCTAAGAGAAGACAAAAAAAAAAAAAACTCTGCAAATTCTCTTGTAATCCATGCATCCAATGTAACTTAAAATTTAATTTCCATGCAAGAGACTCTATATTCTAATCATATTTTAATTCTTCACTTACCTTTGAAAGACTGGGGGAACCTTCTTGACCTGATATTCTTATCGCCAATATTTCTTGCAACCATTTTGTTAATACCTACAATGAAAGCATCATAAAAGAGTGAATGAAAGTGATATATTTGTCATTCTCTACAAAAGCATTCATGGAAGACAATTTATATCATTAAATATCACGAATAAAAAAAACTAATCTAGAAATGACTACGATATCTTCAAATTTATTTGTATAGTCATTCATGCTCTACCAGGAGACAAGCTTAGGGTGAGTGGTTTTTTTCTGCTTATCTCTTATCTCTTTCTATATTGCATGCCAATACAATTTTCTGTATTCAGACTTTTGAAGAGTAAGCCATAATAAGAATTGGGAGTTTTGCTCACTACACTACTACAAATAGGATTGCATTGTATGTTTGTATTCATAATAAATTAGTACCTGTCTTGTAACGTGTACCATGTGATGTCTTGATAGAATTCTTAAACTTTGTATCTGAATCTTTTCTTCCTGATATACCTAATTAAAAGAAATATATAATAATTATTAAGGTACATTAAAATATTGTTTCTAGATATTTAATTAATAATGTGCCAAGATAAACGAAATACAAGAAATAGTTGTTTACAAGCTACAAAAAATGCTCTGCAATTTTGGTAACACATGCATCCAAACATAACTTCCAATGTAATTACTATGCAAGAAACATTACACTCGCATTATCTTTAATGTTTTTGCTTACTTCATTATTGAAAGAGTAGGAAAACTTTTTTGACCTTACAATATCATTATCACCAATATTATTAGCTACTATTTTCTTAATATCTAAACTGAAAGCGTAATAATAAATGAACAAAATTGAAATATTTGTTTTTCTCTATTATAGCATACATAATGCCACACACTTTACTGTCTATCTCTTTCTATATTGTTTGCCAATACAATGTTCGGTTTTAGACTTTTAAAGAGTAAACCATAATCTAGCTAATCAAGGACTAAACATCTTGACTCAGTGGCTGTCAATTTATTATCTGATACTTTCTTCTTTGCACAAATTTGTACCTTGGGTATAGTTTCACACTTGATTCACTCACTCGCCTATAAGGTGTTTTGGGTACAAATTAATAGTCCCACAAACAGAGACTAAAGTTTAATATAAACTACAATTGAACTGCTCTACGTCCAGTGAGTTCTTTATAATACGTGAGTTGCGTACATGCGTGATTATTGAGTGTGTGTGTGTGTGATGATAGTGTATGTTCAGTTCAGTTCTGTCCATACCAGGGTAGACCTAGTCATACACATTTACTATGTATATGTTACTATAGTATTTTACCTGTATGTTATATATAATGTACATTGATAACATTTATACACATAGAAACACGGCCCTGATAGTGACTCAATTTCTCATATAAACTACATGTCATAGTATTGTATACCTTCATACTAGTGTACCCAATAGTGAAATTTGCTCACTGCAGTCTACTATTTTAATTATTTTATTATTAATTAGTACCTGTCTTGTAACGTGTGCCATATGATAACTTGATTGAATTCTTAAGTTTTTTCTTCGAATCTTTTCTTCCTAAAAATATTTTTTTGAAGAATATAATATTATTATAGATATGTATATATATTTTAAATACATACATACAATAGATAGAGTAAGCATATAAATTATGGTGCTATAATAGCTACACTTTATGTAACTTAAAATTATTTGATCACCAGATGTAATTAGCTCACCTTGGAAAGACTGGGTAAACTTTCTTGACCGTATAGTATTGTCACCAATATTCCTAGTAACAATTTTCTTAATATCTAAAATGAGAGCAAAAATTGATTGTTGTATAATAATTGAAATGTTTGTCATTCTCTACCTTATAGCAATACATGACATAGAGTGAACTATTCTATGAGTTTAGTACTTTAGTCTTCATTGTGCTGTTATGCAACTAGCCACATTTTCACACATACAAAAAATTATTAATTTCATTTGTTGTACTATATTCTATTATGTCTTAAAGATCCCTAGCTATTATGTGTGTTCACGATGTAGTGTAAATCAGTAAACTTGCATTCAGTGTCACTTAATTTCTTGATATTTTTTATACTTCAGTACATCCTTCAAATGTATTCAGAATCTGGTAACTTAGATAATAGTTGCACTTACCACAGCACTATACATTTCTACTCACATTCACATTAGAAATGTACCAGATCTTAAGGTATACGATAGAACACTAAAAGGACAATTTTGATAAGAAGGGGACATAAAACAACTAAATTTACAAAAGAATCTATGTGTCATCCAGTTATGCTAGGCAGAAAGCAATTCAGAGATATGTTCGATTTACTGACCAGACTGACACAATATTACGATGTTATAAATTATTCATATCTAGCCTACCTGATTCCTGAGGTGTTACAAAATCTGAAATAGTTTTCTTGCCGAAACTAAGTTTTATCAAATGAGCTATGAAGTCCTTTGGCAAATGAAGAATGTATGATATCACTGTGTTCATGATAGGAAAAAGAGAGCTGAGTTTGTAGTTTTCACTGGTGTTGGTAGGTTTGTTGAATACAGTACTGCGTGTTGATCCAGATGGATTCCACTTCCAATCTGAATGGTAATTGATGGCAGAGTCTCCTGAAAAACTTGTGTATAATATTGTATGCATTACGGAGCTGTTAATAAACTCAGTAACATCCAAGTTGTAGCCAGCTAAATGATTATTACAAAAATGAAGTACTGCATTTACGAATGTATACAGCTTACTGATATTTAGGAGCAGTAGATTGTTGTTGGTGTAAGTTCCTAGAGAAATCTTGCAGCTATACTTTGATGAAACCGGAATTTTAAAATTACTGATGTTGATATAAAATTGTGCTTCATCAACTATTGGATTCATGCCTGTAATGATATCTTTATCTCGATCTAAATAAACTAATGTCTTAAACCAAAGTTGTCCATTTTTACCTCCACAATAAAGGTCTAATTCTGAGAAGTAGGGAAGGGGTAAATTTCCAAGCAAATGCTTCAGAACTTGCTCAATATTTTCTTTCCATTGACTGGAAAGTTGTGCTGAAGAAATAAAATCAATAAATATATGATAGCGATAGTTAACTTATGCAGTTCATTAACTTACACGTATTAATAACCAACGTCAATATCAACAATAACTTTATAGCAACCATGACCGAATGTTCTCGCTAATACCAGAACGCCCGATGAGTTCCAGCGTCCGCAGCTCTCCTTTTATAGGCCAATTATCGCTATCAACGGTGCGTGCGCAACCAACGTACCTAGCTAGCCAACCTTTTTCATGGATGATGCTCCTGGTGTAGTGTCGATCCTCAGTCTGCACTTCTAAATTTGTAGTAGAGAACTTTTATTCAATAGCTGTGACAGCTATGCTTTGTTTCGGTACAGGGGAGGCTCCAAGGCTACAAGGGCATGCTTGTTGTTTTTTTTGTGAGAAATTTCCTACTTAAATTTTGTCCCAATATGATGGGGGATCCAACCCCTCTCCCCCCCAATCATACAACACTGTTACATCCACTAAGTCAGTCACTAGCCATAGCTATATTACTACCCTTTACCGACTTTTCAAAAGGGGGATTGAATGGGGAGGGGGAGGGGTGGAAGGGGGGGGGGTTGCAGAACTTAACTACACTTAAAACAAAAACAAAAAATGCACCACAGAGGGGAAACTACATGAAACCACCAGAACACCCCTGCCTATATTAAACCCCTGCTTTACCAGTATCCCCAAGCTTCCTAACCTGCAGACTTCCTATTAAGTGTTTGCTTCACTACCTGCTACAAGATGTTTCCACTGATGCTATGAACTTTTGTTTTCTTTTCAGCTAATTTTTAATACTTTCTGGTGTCTAATTTTTCAGCTTTCTACTCTCTTTCAACTGTAAAGGGTAGTAATAGCTATAGCTAGTAAGACTGACTTGTAGCATAGTCTCAGCTAGCAACAGGAATATTGTAACTTATGTACCTAGGCATGTAGCTTGGTTGGCTGAAGGCCTCCTGGAAGATAACTCTTACTGTGCGTGAGCACATGCCTACCAATTCTATTTACTCTAGACTAGACAATGGAAGCAATTCTTTATAGCAAACAGCCTCTTTTGTTAATTAAATTATGTTTGGTTAAATTGGAAATAGATAGCCAATTATTAGCCACAGGATTACAGCTTCCTGTGGGCTTTATAAACACTGACTCTTCCCTTCGACTTGTGCTCAATTTACTAACAATATTTTTTTATATAGCTGCCCTTGAATTATTGTAAGCACGACTTGGATTTATTACTTTTTGTATTAGAGTTTTCCTTGTATTGTTAGGAGTATCATCCTATAACCAGTCTGACACTTCCAGACCATTTTTTGTTCAGCTTACTGGAAATAAATTTTATAAACTTTTGATTTAAGCGAGTGTGCCACTAGCACAGACTTTGTGGGAGTCAAGTCGGGGGAGGGGGGGGGGGGGGGGGGGGGGATGGAGGGGGAGGGGGGCGTGCCTCTAACACAAACTTTGTGGGAGTCAAGTCATCCTATGGTCATTTCTGGGTAGACCTGTGGTGTAAATTAGAGTTACCTCTGCCACTTCATATGAAGATCTAACAAATAAACTCACCTGGAATGTTACATTTTTTATAAGAAAATTGGGAGACACCACTGATGTTGAGCACTAAGGAACCTTCTAGTGGTTCAAAGCATTATATATAATGAAACTAATGTCTATGTTCATTAGTTATTTCAAGCATTAAGCATTGGGCTCTGGAAATTTAAGCTGTGTCTGGCACTAAGTGGAGGGAAGCCACCCAATGATTAGATGTCTCTGAGACTCAAAAATACCACTAATAATTTTTATCTAGCTAGAGCTGCTACAAAAATTAAAAAAATTGAAGAAATTCATGGTTTACTTGCCATAGAGGAGTCAAATTAAGAATCAACATTCAATTTTTTTTTAATTAGCATGGTTTATAATAATAAATTTAGACCAAGAGATCAGGAACGCAAGAAGGCAAAGAAGAAGGTAGTTACTACAGCTGATGAAACTAATCTTGAGTAGGAATGATAGCCAAGTAATTCCAATTGTGGCAATATTTTGCTCATGCTTAATAGTTAATTATGTGCATATTGCTAATACCTTAGAAATAGCAAACGAGAATATTAAGTGCCCTCTTCTTACATTTTTGTGCTTACTTGCACATTAGAAAGTGTATTTATTAAGAAAGATAATATTTGTAGAGTAGATTGTTTCCACGACACTATAAACTGAATAACAACTGTAAAAATAAAATAAAATTTAACAAACAGCTAATGAAACCTTCTTACTACATATAAAGGTGAGTCAGGCATTAAACACAATGGTAAGTATATGTAAGTGTGACAGTAAATTTCATAATCATTCTTGAGGACAACTTGAACTGGGCATTGATATTGTCTCGTTATCTTCCACGATAATACTTCTATGTTCCAAGTACAGAAATTTCTGGTCGCAGTGAGTTATTTGATTCTTTCCAGCAATGATGTAAGTTTTTCCTACAGAATTCTTATCAAAGTTTTGTAATATAGAAGTAGTATGTTTCTGACATGGACGTTCAATTGAGATTGGGTAGCCTAGTATGTAGACTTCAGTTCCGGCAGAGAGACTGGTGTCGCGACATGGAGATCCAGTGTCAGAAACAGAGAAGAAGTGATTGGTTCTACATTTGATGGCTCTTTTTAGAAAAATGCCTTTTTCTTCCAGCAATACTTCTGTGATTGTGCAATTGATTGCTGTAATAACAACAACAAACACAACAGTAGTGATGATGTCAATGATGATGATAATAATATAAATATAATAATAATAATAAACGCAATAATAATAATAATAATAATAGTAGTCGGATATAAATAAAAATTAACTACTCATCATCTCCTACTCCTCCTCCTACTCATCCTCATCCTAATCATAATAATACTAATACCTCATTCATCCATAATCATCCCTCCTCCTCCTCCTACTAATAATCCATAATCCTCCTCATCATCCTCCTCCTCCTACTCCTCTTCCTCCTCCTCCTCCTCCTCCTACTACCTCATCCTACTATACTCCTCCTCTCCTCCTCATACATTCATCCTACTCCTCCTCCTCCTCCTCCTACCCCTCTGTCGCCCTCGTAAGGGGTGTCCGGTTGCGCCCGAATTTACTGAATTGTGTTTAGGGGGTGCAGCAGTAGCGCTGGTTTAATCGGAATTCGGGTGAAGTAGGAGATCAAGGAGTGGTGGTGTATGTATACACTCACCGTAGGTAGATTTGTACTTTTTAAGTTGCTGTTTATTCAATTTGTCTGAAAATTTACTCTTTCTGTTTCTACACGAGGGTGTGATATCTTCAATGCCTACACCATAGAAGAAAGATGAATAAAAGTATGTGGTAGGGTAAGAGTGGGGAGGGGATATTTGTACTAACCATAGATAGAAAACGCTATCTATGTACTAACCTTCAGGTAATTTTGAAGCGTAGTCTGGACAAGGCTGTGCTGTTGGTTTAGGCGTTGCCACTGGAGGGAGTTGTGTTGCTAGAGAAGGCTTGTAAGAGCAAGGCCTACTTTCATTTCTGTCAATGAACACTGGCAATTCCTGTAATTTGCTAAGATCAGCGGTAGCGTGGCTGTAGGTAGCGTTACAGTGGGTAAACTGCTTTCCCGAGTGTACGAGACTCGCGTTACAGGATTCAGAAACTTCTTTGCAAACATCGAGGCAAGGAAATGCCGGTAGGAATTTCCCACGCAGAATCTTGCATGGGGGGAAGTAGTAAAAACACACGAGAAGGAAGATGTTGTCCGAACAGTCGGTCGGTGATAATAAACTAGTGGTGCGCTCGAATAGCGCAAATGCATGGCGAGCGAGTAAATATATGAGTATAGGTAAAGATAATTTGTGAAGGAAATCGCTAAATAATAGCAATGATTAGGCATGAAGAGTTAACAATAACAGAATTACCTAATAAACTTCGAACGCAGTGGCAAAGAAGCGCAGCTTGACAATTTGCCATTCAGTCTTTCGCCAAGAAGAGAGTAGCTATAAACTTTTTGGTTGAAACTTAGTTGATTCTCCGTGCTCGTTAATTGAAAAATACCGGAACTGTAAACGCTTTACCTAACTTACGTAATTAGAAGCGCGGGCGAAATTTTTTGACGTACGCATACATACCTACATATATATATATATATATCTGAAATCTCAATTGAACACGACTGATAGTCAGCTTCGCTCGCTTCGCTCGCTCGCTGAATTAATATATCTATTAGAATCTTGAATAGATTTGTAGACTAAACCTTGGAGGCCCGGTCCGCTAGTTGGAAAATTTCTTTTATACTCCTTAGTCTGTTCTGGGTTTGGTACCATTATGAGAGTGTTATTGGGGAACACTTCTCTGCAAATGTGATCAGCTGGCAAGATTTCTTCAGCAAGTCTGCACATATAGCTTGGTTGACTGCAGGCTTCTCTGAAGGTGAATCCCATGCTAAGCAAACACATGACTAGGTATGCCAACTCCATTTTCTTTCTCTGGCTAGACTGGATATTGCTAGTATATTCAAATTATTTTATAGCAAGCAGAATGATTATTGTGTTCTTTTTTTTTTTTTTTTTTTTTCTTCCTTCTTTTGATAATCAAATTATGGTTGGTATAATTGGTAATTGTGTTAGCTAATCAGTGGCCACAGGATTCCTGCATCCTGTCCTAATGTAGGCAATGCTATTATAATAATATCTCATCCCTCACAACGTCACCACTAACTACTCTTTAGCTCTTCTTTTTAATTACACAGCCATCTCTAAGTAGAGTTGCAGTACAATGGCCACCTCCACTACTGTATACAAGATCGAGTGAATCTGCCAGAATCAATTTCATTCCACTAGAGGAAAGACCATTGAGGAGCACTCATGTCAGTGGTTCAAAACATTTGGCCTTGTCTTGAATGTGATGTAGCTAACTAAGTCCATTGCTCTATGGCATTGAAGTTCAAGACTAGCATGACCACTTTATGAGTTGAGATTTTTTTTTATCATCTATACAGTTATTATTGCCAGATGTTAAAAAATCAGTTATTTCGGGTATTTAGCAACAGTAGAGATTGGGTAAGGTAAGAATCACAATTGTGCCACTAAATTTACTGTGGAAAACCTCATATTAGTGAAATGTTGTTACTTGCCGGAAACCTTTTGAAAGATTTTAATGGTTTGGCCAAGCAGATACAGAATAACAGAAGCAAAGAAGAAGAAGACAGCAAGTAGTTACCAACAGCTGATGAAGCTCATTATGAGTAAGGATGATCACAACGTTATTAACCAATTGTTGTAACGTTTGCTTATTACAGTTTGATGGATATTTACGTGTAGAAATGATCTTACCAACAACTAAATATGGCAAGGCTGAATTTACAAAGACTAGTAAGCATTGTCTCTATATTTAGTTTTATTTTTTAGTATTCCTAGCACAATATAAAATAGTATCTACACTGTTTGATTCTATACAAATTAAATTATATTTATCCTGTCTAACAGATACTACTTCCTGGCCAAAGCAGCTGTTAGAGCCCAAACCGCCCCTGCTTCTTGAAGTGTGTGTGTGTGTGTGTGCGTGGGTGTGGGTGCGTGGGTGTGGGTGTAAGCGTGCATGCATGTAAGTGTGTACACGCAAGAATGTGTGTGTATGTGTGTTTGTGCATGTAAGGGTGTGTGTGTGTGTGTGTTAGTTTGTGTGTAAGTGTGTGTATGTGCAAGGCTTGAATTCATGAGAAACTGCACATTCCCAGATACATTCTAGTCATTATAGCTAATTCTAGATGATATCAATTTCAGAAAAAGTGAACCTCAATTTTGTAAAATAACAATAATTATAATTTAATTTTGATCAATCTCTGTTCATTGAAATCTCTGTTCATTGAAATCTCTGTTCATTGAAATCTCTGTTCATTGAAATCTAGATGTTTTAAGAAACAGCTAAAAATAAAAACAAACTGGGGGGGGGGGGGGGGGGGGGGGGTGGGGGGGGAACTCAAACATAGAAGACCTAATTCCAAGTTATTATTTTGTTGATTTGCTAAGAAATTAATCAAACATAAAGCTTAACAGAAGATGTGTTTGTCAAAAATGGCTATTTGTCAAAAGAAAATTTCTGAAGAGCAGCAAGATGAGATCATTAAATCATGGGAAAGTATCAGAACTCTAAAAGGTCCTATAAAACTAAAGAGCTATGCTGCCTTCTCTGTAATTTTTTAAATCCTCTAATTAAAAGATAGCTATTAGTTTTTCAACTCCAGAGTTAGTACAGCTTGGTAAAAAAATTAATGTAGGCTGACATCTTAGCTGAGCTAATGAGAGTTACCATTGAAGGAACCAAACTAAAACTTTTTTTAGTATTTGAAGCCAGACAAATTCAAACAGGAAAGTTAGGGACCATGCTTTAATATAGCTGGTTTGTAACTTTTGGTTGCTTGTTCTTAAGTAAATAAACCTCAGCGCTCAAACGCAATAGAGCTAAGTAGTCTGATTGTCAGCCTATCGGGCTCAAATTTTGAAGATTACGGATAAGTAACTGTTGATTGAACTTACTACCTTTTGTTGCGCTACTTTTGTTTAAAATTAGGGCTAATTTTTGAGAAAACGTGAAGCTATTAGCCCCTTAACTTGAACAATTTTTTGATGAAAATAGCAAGGATCATAACTAGAAAATTTTTGCCCTGAAGAAGTATTACCTTGGGCTGAAGTTTTGTTTTCTACCCATTAAGTATGATTACACTTGCTTTGAAATATTTTTTTTCTCAGTTGTAACAGAAATTTTGATAACACCAACTGTGTAGATAAGGAAAAAGAATTAAGAAATGGGTAGCTATTGTTTAACTTGGCGCAGCCAATCTAATTGGTCCCTTTTTTAAAGTGGCAATGAGGAATTAAGCTGCTTGGAGAATGGAGATATCTCATTTTCAACCTCTAAATGTAACCTTGTGTCATGTATCACATATTTAACATTTATTTCTTATTACTTCATTAATATTTTTATGCAAGACTCTCCAGGTCAATTCTGAATGATTCCAGCCACACTCTGCATGCCTCCTTGTGTTAGATTGATGAAGTAGCTTTGGTAGGATTGGATTTTAATTACTGATTGCTGGTCTTTGTTACTTGAAGTGGAACAAATTTTGGATAAATATGCCTAAGGGCGGTACATGTTAAAGCACATGGTTGGTAACCATGAGTCCTGAGGGTTAGCTATTTTGTTTTTTTGTTTATATGTTTCACTAGGCTACCATAAACTTGAGGCAATAATCCTTCATCTCTGTTGATTTGCTGATTTTAAATTCTATACAGGAGACCATCAACTTCACCGTTGAGTTGGAATCCAATTGTTGATGAAGCACAATTTTATGTCAAAATTGTGACTCAATAGGGACACTTCCAATCTGAATGGTAATTGATGGCAGAGTCTCCTGAAAAACTTGTGCATATTGCATGCATTACGGAACTGTTAATAAACTCAGTAACATCCAAGTTTTTGCCAGCTAAAAATGATTTTTACATAAATGAAGTACTGTATTTACGAATTTATACAGCTTACTGATATTTAGGAGAAGTAGATTGTTTTGGTGTGAGTTCCTAGAGAAATCTTGCAGCTATACTTTGATGAAACTGGAATTTTAAAATTACTGATGTTGATATGAAATTGTGCTTCATCAACAATTGAATTCATGCCTGTAATGATATCTTTATCTAATCTAAGTGAAGCAATGTTGTAAAACAAAGTTGTCCATTATTACCTCCACAATAAAGGTCTAATTCTGAGGAGTAGGGAAGGGGTAAATTTCCAAGCAAATGCTTCAGAACTTGCTCAACATTATCTTTCCATTGACTGGAAAGTTGTGCTTAAAAAATACAATTAAATATATGATAGCTATAGTTAACTTGTGCAGTTCATTAACTTACACGTATTAAAACGCCCGATGAGTTCCAGCGTCCGCAACTCTCCCTTTATATGCCATTTTTAGTAATCTATGGTGCATTCAACCAACATTATCTTTGTCCGCTATGATGCTCTGGGTAATTATAAATCCTCAATTAGCACCGATCTTAAAAACATAGTGTCGTCAGCTTACAGATGTCTAGTAAGCTATCATTCCATTTTTTTTGTGGACACTTTCATTAAATCCGTGATAGTCATTTTCTTTAGCTAGAATGAAAGATTAAAATTAGTGAAGGAGAACCTTTGTATCATCAGCTATTATTATAAATATTAAAGTATAAAGTGCTCAAATAATAACATCAGCAGTTGACACTATAACAAGTCGTATCATTGAATGATAGATATTCTTAATCAGAGTAGTTTTGGCAGATTTATCTGAGAGGTGAATTGTGAAAGACAATTATTGTATACATCAAGTTGCACAAATCTCACTGTATCTCCACCTTCCAGATAAGTTGTGATGATATTCTTTATGTTGCGGATTAGTTGTTACACAATTGAAGGCATTTAGTAGGAGAAAGACTAGCTCTGCTTGTGAGGCAAGTGAGACACAAGGCCAGGCTTCTTGAGATGGTTGCATTTTTGATCCTGTGTACCAAACTAGGATATATTTCAGGATGAGCAGCCTTGTCAGAAGATGAAGATCAGTAATTCAATTTTGTGAACTTGCTCATTGATTGCAATCACTTGGTGAGAAAGAATGTCTAGATCTGACCTTTGCTGGGCTACATACCAAGAATTAACATTACTCCTACAATGCCCAGCTATATTATAATTATTATTATTATTATTACTATTATTATTATTATTGTTATTCTAAATACGCAATTAAATATAATTGGAGTCAGATTTATTGTTTACATAATGCCATGAAAATGACATCCCATGTAGCAGAATGACAGCATAGTGTATGAGTTGCTGATGAATAAAATGTAGCTAGAATGTCAGTCAGCATCAACAGATATTGCAGCTCATGGCTTGTGATAGAACACTTTACCTTGTAGAGCAAAGGCATATTGTATGTAGTTTATGTACCCAGGAATGTCGTGGACTGAGGGTTTTATTGAGGTACAGTACTTTCCATGTGATCATGTGGCAAGAACTCTGCAGCATATCTGCACAGGTGGCTTAGGTAAAAGAAAGGAATTGAAGAGAAGAAAGACTTGAAGGAATGAAAGAGATCAGAGAGACTAGAACTTCCCTAAACCCGACCAAGATAATTAGTAGCTATATAGTAACTACGATCGAAAGTTATGACGACCACTGATTCCTTAACATTTTATGGATAGAATAGGTTTTTGTGTGACAGACCTCAAGGACAACACAACTCTGTCTGTCCCCAAAGAAGGAACATGACGTATAAGTCTGAGGGAAATGGCTGTACCATTATGCTTATGTGCTGTAAACTTGTGTGAAAAGAAAGATAAATATTTTCCTGGTCATTCTAACATTTTGATCTCTGTCAATTAACTGCAGCTAGTTGAGTCTTCCATATGGAGTAATTCAGTATAACAGTAAGAGAGCCTGATACTTTTGCTCATTCATTTCATAATGTAACAACAATCAACACTATTTAACTTATTGGATCAATAAAAGAATAATAAGAAAAGTTATGGAATAATAATAAACTATTCGTTTGGAAAATAACAACTTTTAGAACAACAAAAAGAAAAATTCTAATAAACAGTGAGCATAATCAAGCAGGCCCTAGCAGCAAGCCTGTTTTAAAGATTATGAAAACCCTCATCTCTCAAGCAAGTTTTTTATCGATAAATTACTTGCAAGCCAGCTCATCTGAATATCCATGATTTCAAGAAACTAATGCAAATTACCCCAGCTTTTGTGACATTAATCAAGTCCATCACTCGTAACATGAAAAGGGTAGTAGTCTTTGTTGAATCAAATTTGTAAATTAGTGTAAAATGTATTGAAAATTAGTTTGATAACCTCTACAATATTGTCAATTTTTTGTTATCTCTAATTATTGGCACAGTTCACACATTTTTTTATCATTGTCAATGCACTGTTTAGAGGTGTTGCTCAATGTCTATGATGACCATGTCTTCCAAACCACACACACATGGAGAAGTACAACATCACACCAGCTTAGTGATACAAAACCACAAAACTGTTTCTGAATTTTTATAGTAGGAGCTAGAGGTCAAAAAGCATGCCAGGATTCTCTGTTTTATGCCCTGATCTTCGGAAGGAGTTGATCAAAATGTAGCAAACAAGGCTACAGATTGCATGTGGAAAGAATAATAGTAAATTATAAATGTGACCTCTGCCTTAAAGAGGAAGGTTATAATCAAACCTCTCATATGGATTAACTGCATCATAGAATGAGTGTAATATTTAGAGGAATAATTAATGTAATAATTAAAATTGATAACTAATGAACACTACAGTATAGCTGCTGAATACACGAAGAAATGATAAGACTTAATAAATATCAAAATAACTTTAACTTAGTAGAACAAATTCTTACTACAAAACAAAGCACGCAATGATGAAAAGACACGTAACCAGAAGAATTAAAGAAAGTGAAAAATTTATTAGAAACTGATAAAACACTAGGGAATAATTCTGTAATAAAAGAGTTGGTTAAGATTTTATATAACTACAGTCTGAATTTCCTTAGCTAGAGCTGACAATTCCATATCTTCTAATAGTTCAATTAGACCCTCCCACGTAGAAGGATAGGAGGTAGCCTCTTCTTCATTGCTCAGCCATACGTGGAAAACTTCATGACAACGATCTTCTACTCTAGGATAGTTCATTTCTATTCTTTGAGTGTGAGCAGGAGTGAGTCCCAATAGAGAACTGGCATCTCTCCATTTTGGACTGACTTCATCAATAATGCGTAGCTTTTGTTTCTTTCCGTCAGCATCCATCCACTTTAGAAGAATGAGGTTTTTCATAATTAGAGGATAAACTAAAAGTTTGTAACACAAAGTACATAATGTCTTTGTAAAATGTCTTGCTAGCTGATATAGTTATTGCTTTTTAGCTAAAAACTTGATTAATAGCCCATGTATTTGATGTATCAACATCCAGCGAGTTGTAAGAGTGAAACAATATTAATTATTATGTGTTGTTTATGGACACTTCGCATAGGGTGCACAAGTAATAGCAATAATACAGTTTGTTGTGGTTAATTGTAAAATTATAATATTGTGATGCTAAATTGTTATTTGACTGGCAGGTTAAATCTCTGTCAATCTTATAACTTGTAACAACATTTTAACAACCAATCATGATAGAATTTACATCAAAGTATGTGTTGTTTAGTCACATTTTACTTTATGTTGGTAGGTTTTCAGGCTGATGTGAAAGTTGTGGTGTTTATATTTGTCCTATAACAATCAAGAGAACAAGTGGTGAACATAGACATTACTTAATTGTGTCACTAATTTGTACTTCATAATTTGCGGATACTTAAGTAATACTTAAGTAAAATATGTAAGGTTTTTAAGTTTTTGCCATTAAACACCAAAATTTGAGCATTATTTCTATATGCGTACCCGTACGTATGCTATTTAAATATCTGAATTATTAAAAAATCCTGCTAAGAATAAAGAAATGTTTGAATTACCTTGTTTGCTAAAAACTTGCTGAGATGCAGCATTGTTCTCTACACAATCATGTTGCTCCACTTTGAGTGCTACTAAACAATATGAAAAATAAATACATTAATGTTCATCTAAGCGTATTTCAAGCCCATACGTTTTTTTTTTATAATAAACCTAATTAAAGTCACAATAATATTTTGATTCCAAATATTGAAGCAATTGTACTTGCCAAATGAGATGAGGTATATAATCAAATATAAAATTAATATAAAATAATCTCATGTATTCATACTAGCTGTTTGAAGTAACACCTCAGGAAAACTGTTTATTCTCATCATGTTGCTTCACTCTAATGTGATAGCAAGATAGCTATTATAATAAGTAATTGATTTTCTAACTCATTGTGACAGTATCTCTATGGCTATGATGTAAGCATTGAGGTAGCTTTCAAAGTCCAAATTTTGTCTTACTATTAATATAGTGACAGTGATGTCAATTGGTCTAAATTTACAGTAATCTCTTGGCATGTTAAATGAGGAATATAGTAAATCAGAAGGTACAGAAGATATTATGATGCCTACAGAAAGCATTCAACAACAAAGTAAGAGTTGGTTTGTGATAGAATCCAGGTGCTTAACTACAACTTTACAAAATGATGTGGTTGTGAAGATCTGCTTGAAGATGAAGAAGCTATAGTAGACTCTGAATTAGAATAAGAAAGTTTATTTTCAGATGTGGAAAGTTGTTCATCTATTTGCAGTTTTTATTACTTTTATAAACATTTTAAGACAATGTTAAAAAAAATGGTGTTGATTTCACCCTAGATATCTTCACAATGATATCTTTAGGTACATGACCCATGAAATAACTGAAGATATTTCAAGGTTATTATTTCATGCTGTACTGCTGCAAGCTCATTACCCTAGTAGTTAAAGCAACTGGCCAAACTCAACTGAGTAAGCTCAGCTGCAAAAATATCTGTAGCTTCATTTTCACTTGACAAACGCTCTTGAAAATAAATTAGGCTGCCAGTGAAATATTTCGCCATATCACGCACTGACTCATGTAATAAGTACTATTTATTTTCCAGACAATTCAGCAATACGATTCAATATTAATTTTATAACTTTTCAATGGAAGAACGAAGTTGCAACACATAAATAAATTAAAACTAAAAAGTATACTTATACTATCATAAACCTTAGTTCAATCGTTCATGTAACTGATGTTATCTTTACTTGCGATGATAATTTATATTATTGAATCCATAAACAGTGAGTATTAACAAGTTCGCAATTTTTACCCGTGTTAATTCACTTTAGGCTGAGTTGAATACATATTTAAATACACTATTCATACTTACACTTAAGTGAACAATTAAATCACAGATCAGAACAACTTTAATTATATTATTCAAAATGTTAAGAAATGTTAGAATCACCTTGATCACTTGAACATTGCTGCATTGCATCATTAGTTTCTACACAATCCTGTTGCTGCCCTTCAAATTCTGTAAATTAATATGCAAAATTAATGAAAGTGTTTGATTGTATTATCTAAATGCAGTTTAGACACACATGAGTGTCAAACATAATCACGAACTGAAATTCACAATATCGGATGGACAAAACTGAAAATATTGTTTTTTTCTATTTTAGAATAAAATGTGAAATTTTTTTAATTACAATATAATATTATGAAAAGAAGTAGCTATATTGATGATGTTAATGTTATTTAGTAAAGTATATTAAATGCACATAAGTCTATCATTATCACAATACTCACTGTGATTAAAAAATAAAATACAATGCCAGCTCTTTCAGCTTCAACATTAATACCTTTATGAGGTGTTCCAGTAGTCAATATGTTGCCATATTTCTCCTATAGTGTAATATTAGTATATATTATATATTTTGTTACACTGAGTTGATTTGACTATAATTATCATACCTTATTAAACCAAATTGTCTGTCTTGAATCTGTAAGGGGAATTATTTTAGTAATATTTGGGTCTTCTAGGCACATCATTTTATGAGAGGTTTCATCTTCAAGTATACATAAATGGAGCGGAGGTTTGTTCAATACAGAATCCCATAAATGATTAGTACATTCGAATCCATATTGAAGTCTTGCATTGAGGTACTTGAGATTACAATTGACTTCTGTTAACATAGAAGTGATAGTATTTCTAATGTGTGCACAGACTACAGAAGTGGGTGTTGTTGGATGAGACTCCCTGTAGAGTACCACTTTAATATATGTGGCAGAGCTAATGATAGTAACTGTGTCCAAGTCCTTTCCTACGAGAAATTCAATCTTGTTGCGACAAGGACTGTCTTCCTTGAAAGTCCAATTGAGTTTTGTGTTTGAGACAAGGCCTGTAATAAGAGAAGAGAAGACTCCTAAAGGTAGATAGCCACACTCGTATCGATACATGAGAGGAGCCACATCTGCAGTAGCAGGAACATTTTGGAGCTCATCTTTTGTAGCACTTCTTAGAATACTGGGCATGAAGTAAGTCATTTCTTTTCTTTTTCTTGTTACTGGAAGAGGAGCTAAGATATTGTGGTGTTCAAAAAGTGTGATTAGCATTTCCACAGAAATATAAACCTTAACATCTTCTTTAGTAGCTTTCAGTAGATCTGACATTGTAAACTGAGCTTTGTTCTTAAACATTGCTGCTGCTCGTTGTCCAGCTTTATCGAAATTGAATGTCTTCTTTACTAGTTGTGTTGCACCATCAAAGATTACCTGAACAACAATTTGTTTAATAATTCGTTTTTATGCCAGATAACAAAACCTGCTTAATAAATAAATTAAATTTGACAATTATTGTATACGATGTAGCTATGTTTTGAAATAAGACATTTGAAATACAAATAAAATAAGTCATGCATCACATAAGTTACTGCTTGTCATGAAATAATTGGTAAATTTTTTGGGTAAATTGGCAAGAATTGAAAAATTATTATCAATCGAGTGGAGCAAGTGAGATACTTACTATTAGTAGTGGATAAAGTAAAATCAGATGTTCGATATTATGTATGGATTGAACTTATGCACCTAAAATGCATGTGCTGGTTCCTTTTTTCTCCTAAAAAAGCTACTTTTAAGGCTTGACACAAGTTTCTTCTGATACTACAGCATGAAGTCTTACTTTAAACTTGGCTCCAAATTGCGAGAAAATTCCTGCAAAACAGTTGTTTATCAAGTCTCAATCGCTGTCTGCAACTGGCTACAATGGCATTAAAACTTTTACCAGACGGAATTTCAAAAACCTCATTATTATTGGGGGCTGCTTAGCTAAGTGCCGCATGTTGATTTTTAAGAGCCACTGTAAACCAGAATAGCTTACTATAGAAGCTACCACTACTCGGATAAGCTGAGGTAAGTACCTACTTCTATATTTTTTAGCTAAAATTACATAAATAACCTTTTTGTAGCTCAGAGCTTGTTCAAGATTTACTGTTAAATCTTATGGTCGGAATGGTATAAATTTGATACAACATAAGTTACAATTACTAAGGTAATAGAGTAATGCTATATTTGTTTGTGGTTGACTGCTACAACACTGTTTTGCATGAACTAAGCTAAAATAACAAAACTGTAGTTTTGTTACCTAACATGGCAACCTTGCTTGGTATTTGTGCTCAAGCACACCACTAGTATATGGATTGTATCTATGCCCTGTATACTATGGCAATAAGTAAGCCTTATATTAGAAATAAGCTCATAACCATGTGATCATTCCAATTAATTATTCATTTTCAAGTCAAAAAAACTGTAGCAATTTGTTACTATAGTAGTGACTAGTTATTAGCAGTGATTGGCTACAAACTGGACATTATTTGGATAATCAGAGTGGCATCAATTCTAAAGATGACCTTGATTGAGATAAGAAATTGTATCCATTGTTAACTAGAATTAATGGTCAATGACTGTATACATATTCTACTTACTGAAAAATAGCCTGTTTTCAAGACTTACAGGTAATTCACATACAAACTACTAAAGTTGTATTGCAAAACTGTCCTCTTTCCTGTAAAAGGAGGTAAGGAATGGCTATACTTGTAATGTTAAAATAAAACCACAGCATTTTGTAGGATAAAGCAGTACATTAATAAATGCATTCTTTTTTTCATTATAGCTAGTGTATTGACCATTATATCAGGTTTAAGATTAACTTCAAGACATATGTTTTGTAGTTATTCAGAGTGCTTGTTGTCAAGAATTATGAACAACTCAGGTAGACTGAATGGTTTAAATTCAGAACTTAATAGAATTGAGGTAATATAGTAATTCTTTATTAGTCTGCTGAAATTATAATGGTCAGCTGCTATATACTGTTTAGTACGAACTAAGCTAATAATTATGTAACAATATATAGTTAGTTTTGTAGTTTTATGTAACACTTCTAGACTGGCTCGCTTGATATTTGGGCTCAAGCACACCACTAATTGAATTGATAATAGTATATTATGGGTAAATAGATATCTAGCAGTTTTAAACTCAGTTAAAATAAACAATTAGTTAATTAGTAAAAAATATAAATTCAAGCTATTCCATTATTAATTAATACAAAATAAAATTTACATTATAACATTCTGGCATGCTATTTTTTATATTAAATAATAAGACTAGATTAACTAATTAAAAAATGAATTATTGATAGACATTTTACAGCAATATAAATACAAAATACATTTTAGGATTCGTTTATTATTTCGATTCAAATAGTACAGTTATAGGCAGTTTCATTTAATGTATTATAGCACATATTACAGTCGAGATACTTTAAGTTCAAGTATTCTTGAATTAATAATTAAATCAATACATAGACTCTGCAATATAATGCGAACATTTAGTACTCTACACATCTATTACACAAATATCAAAAGCAAAGTAATGAAGGTAAGTATTGCTAACCTTGACATCACAAATGACTATGTTTTCAAATCCTCTCACATCTGGATAGTACAGGAGCGTGCCAACACGATATTGAAGAAACCAAAGGACATTGGTTAGGTCTGATGAATCAATATTTAAACTTTCTGCAATCTCACTGCATTCTTCAAGTGTCATTGTGCGCTTTCCTTTTGATCGCAGAACAATGCTGAACATCAACCAGGAGCAAGGAATGTGAACTTTACCTAGATTCTTCTTAATGCAATTCTCAAAAGTTTGTCTTGCTTTGTTGATTTCCTCTACAGTTCCTTTCTTGTTGTCCAGTGCTAATGTCAGGACTCCTTCTGAGGAATACTCGACAATGTCTTGGTGGTAAAATTCCGTCTGCTCAATTTTCTTTCTAAGAATTTGATCCCTTTCTCTAAACTGTGACAGAGACACCTTGTCTCTAAATGTTCCCACAAACATAGCTTTAGTAACTATGTTAGTTTTGTCCAAGGCAGTATTGGAGTATTGACTTGAAGTCAATTTGTCACTCGTATTCTTCATGCATGCTATGCTAGCCAGAGTTTGAAAGGTAACTTCTTCTAGAGTTACTACAGAGTCTACTTTCTCAGTAGAAACTCCATCTTCATTGGTACAATACATTTGAAACACACAGTCCCAGGAATCAGTGAGTCGACTGAAAATAAGGTGTAAAGAAGCACCCATTAGAAAGCGAGACATGAGGTCTAGAAATTCAGTTTGGCCTCCATGATCAGTTGTTATCAAGTATATAGTGTCTTTCAGTAAATACTTTACTTTCTCTTCATTGTGTTCTGCTGCAGCTTCAATATAAGCAGGATAAATTTCAGCTAGATTGATGGCATGTGATTTTTTTAACTTGTCCTCATCGTCAGAAGTTGCTAATGTTTCAGTCGGTGTTCTTATATCTTCTACAGCTGTATTTGAAGACACTTCCTTAGCATCATTTGAAGATCGGGCATCTATGACTTCTTCAGTTGCTGATGCATCTAGTTTGATTTGGAATTTAGGTTTGGTATCTGCATAAAAAATGATCAATCAAATTCAATTAGCATTCCTTTCAATTTATTAAAGACTATAAGTGTTATGTATCTGTAACATTAAATTTTGATGAATTAGTCAGCATTCATTGACTTAGTTCACTTTTGTTAAATTACTATATAACCTGTTGTTATATAAAGTGTTATATAAAGTTTTATCATTTCAGAATTTTAACACATTATTATATCACTTAAGGTTTATGAATGATAAACCTTAGGTGTAAATATTAAAGCCTGCATCTTCATTGAATGTTTTGTACAATTAATACTTACTTTCTACAGCTTCTTGTATAACATCATTAAGAATTGAAGTTTCACCTACAATGTCCTTCTTGGTCCATTTCCCCTGCTGTGCAAATCCAAATGACTTACTGATACTCTGAATGAATAGCTGCCTTCTCTCAGCTACTCCAGTGCTTGGCTCATTAATTTTCATGTTAGATTGATCAATGTTTATAAAATCTCCAAGTAGTCGATGTAGAGTTGAACTTTTACCCGATCTTGGAAGACCAACAAAGTTCATTCGTCCTACACATAAGTCCACACATATCTGTTTTTGTATGGCTTCTTGACAGGCTTTCTCAATTTCTTTATCTAAGTGTTAAATCAATACGATAAGAACATTTAATATGAATTTGAAGAGTTCTATTACGTATTTCTATACATATAAGAAGTCAAACTAATTAAAACTTAGCATATTGTAGTCTCAGATTCGCTACAGGTGAAATGTATAGGTTTCAGATGTATTATAATTGCATTAATTATTGGCTTATATCTGTCAGAAACTTTACAGAATTATTAACAAAAAAAAGTTCACTTACATTGGTTTTGTTCAAGTGAAACTATTTTATTTAAAATTGTGACTATTTAAACTGAGAATAAGTTGTCATTTTGTTTTAATTCACTCGAAATTCAAGCACATAATATTATCTACTGAGTTAATTTAAATCGAACGTCATCATATGTTCTATTGAGCAATGTTCATTTATTTAATTTTGAAGTTATTATTTTGAACAACAAACATTAATATCAAAGAGATTCATTGCTACTTTTACTAACTTCCTAATAATTAATATTTATTAGTTTAGTAGCATTAAAGTAGATATAAAAAATCACAATATGTTTTGGCTTGTAAGCTTCTTCAGTTGTGAGTTATGACAATTCAAAATAAAATAAACAATGAAATTGTCGACATGCAGTCCAGGTAAAGTTGAGTTGGAAACCTTCATTTAGATACCATGTGTAATGTTGTTGTTTTGTTTCTTAAAGCTTGTGTTAGCTTCTTGTGACAGTACTTCAGGACTATTTTTACAACTCTTGATTCACTCCAGAATACTCGATGTGATTTTTCCAAGTATATAGGAAGATGCCATTTTCATTATCTATTTTCTTTAACATCACACCAAAGTTCCCGCAATCTTAAAGCTTGTGTTAGCTTCTTGTGGAAGTAATTTGGCATTATTTTCACAACTCTCGATTCACTCCAGTATACTCTGTGTGACTTTTTACAAGCATGTACGAAGATACAATTTTCGCTATCTATTTTCTTTAACTTCACACTGATGTTCCTACCATCTTCTTTCAAAATACCTGCCAGTTTCATTCATATACACTGTAATGCAATCCATGCATGGTATGCTGTATAAAACTGCTTTCTTTTTCACCATTGGTGTTGTATGTTTTACTTGTACAAGTAATTGTCTTAGAGTAATTTAAGTTTGAAAGTTTACTTTGATGTTCTGGTGGAGAAAAATTCGCTAGTTTTTATTACTAATGAATATGATGCAGAGTAAAATGAAGACTGTTGATTCATTATTAATTACCAACAGATAAACAAATAGATGATCTAATAGAGAGACATTCTGAAAAATTTATGACACGTAGGCTAGTAATTCTCTCATTACATTAATAAACAAGATTCCAATAAAATGCATTCACTTATCTGCTATCACATTGTAGCTAATTAAATAATGCTGTGGCTTCTTTTAGACCATTTGCAATTTTGTGCAGTTGTCAACGTTTTTATAATGATTTGTGATTTATTTTTTCATACACTAAATTTAAGATATTCTAAAAGTATTACAAGATAAAGCCCCCAAAAAAGTGAAGATAAAATACTAAAATGTTAATTGTCAGTGAACCCCAGCATTTGTATTTATGATAACTTCATTGAAAATTTTATAAAGGATGAAGGATCTAATATATTACTATTTTAAACAATCAATTAATGCATGAAAATGCAATGGTAATTATTATACCTCTAGCTATGCTGTTGTTATGTATATTGTGTACTAACTTTAAAATAGTCTATTTCTGAACACAATCTTCTGATTTAAACTTGACTTCATTATCATGTGTATGTAATTTATATTATTACTCTCAGTTTTCAACAATGCAATATGAAACTGTGCATATACAAATATTAAAAACCGAACTTCAAACCAATATCTGTTCATAAAGCACAAAGATGTTAAATACTCAATGCCAATAACATATCATTTTATTAACTGGATATGCTCAATCAATACATTACAAACTGTCACCAATCTACTATCTTACTTTTTAGTAAATTCCTTTCTATTAGTCTATCTTTGTTTCTCAACTCTGAAGAATGAATAATTTCTGTTAATTTCCATATTGTAGAAGGTGAAGTAGAAGAAGAAATTTGTACATTCTCTATAATATCAACAAAATCATATATAAGTTGTATGTGTTTAGTAGACCAAAAGTTTAAAGTAATACCACTTTATTGAAAATGACTCAGCTAAGGTATTAGAAAATTATATTCACTACATGACGTACTTAACTGAATACAACTATCAGTATAACAAAATGTAGCCCAGATAGAACATATTAAATTTTTAATTGATATAATTTGTATTTTTTTAACATACTCAGTCTAATTATTGTAGTGTCTGATAGAAACTCTTTGTGCCCTCCAAATATTACTACTTCAGTGAACCCAGACGAAATGACAAAAGCAGCAGCACAGTGAAATTTTCTAGGCTGTGACAAGATGGTGATCTAAAGTACAAAATATTGAACAATAATCTCGACACTAAATTTTTACCATTATGATTTCTAGAATATAAATATGTGACCGTCTACCGGAAAACCGGGTACAACGCGGCGTGCGTAATATCAAGAAAAGATCGATCGATTTCTTAAAAATGTATTGTTTCAAGCCGATGGAAGGGAACGGTTAGGTCTATTATAGTGGGAACGACTTAAGCTACGACGATAATACTTGGAGAGCTCAATATCTGGACACCGACAACTCCGTAAGTGCAAAAAAATTTTTTCGAAGGGTGCCGCGTTGTGCCTAATTTTCCTATAGACGGTCACATATAATATAGACAATTCAAACCTTATTAGCATGAATATTCAGATCAAATAATTAAATTACAAAATACATTTTATCTTTAAAATAATTATCTGAGATGGCAAAGTCTTTTTGTTTATCTGTTTGCGTGAGAATACCACACAATAATGCAGTGGGTCAAAATCAATAATTCAGTCATTCTTGGCTGAAATAATTATAATTGACCCCTGTAGAGGACTTTGGCAAGAAGTCAAGATGTTGGGTTCAGTTATAATTTACAACATTATTATGGCTGTTAGGACGACAAAATTTTCTGTTTTCATACCTCTTTTGTTAATTTGTTGATATAAAAAAAAATCTGCAAATGTACTTTCACATTGTTGCTGATAATAAGTGAGTATTGTTATGGTAATTGCATAGTTTAGTAGGTGTGAGAGTATTTACATTATTACTATTTATGTATTTACTTCTACTGTATAAATCTAACTTTAGTAATTAAAGTAAATGTTGTTTTAATAAAAACTAAAATAGAAGTAGCACTTGTATTGCAATACTGCAATGGTTCCATTTATTTTGTTATTTCATAAATTATTATTAATAAATTCCACAATTAACATAAATCTAAATATGAAAACAATCTGGTCTGAAAATTTCTTGATTAAAACTGATAATATCATTATGCCACAAGCTGTTGCTATAGTTTTAATATGATGCATCTAGGTATCTTTTGATGTGTTAATAATAAAAATTTCTAAATATTGAAATCATCTTAATTAAACTTTATTGTAATAAGTGATCACCTATAGATGTGGCCATATCTGTAAATGCCTTATGGTCTTTGAAACTGTGCCTAGGTTAAAGATCTGGTGCTCTGAGCTATACAACTAGTGTTAATATGTGTGAACTATCTAGCATGAATATTTTATGTATATCATATTTATGTGACAGTGCCTAGGAAAAGGGACCATTTCCGTAAAAAAAATGAAAAATGAGTTATTCAAACCACTGTGTAGAGCACTTCTTATGGAGTATTTTGATACCAAGTTTATAGGCAGGCGCTGCTTGGTTCACTAAATATACGAGCGGCAATCTGACCAACTTGAGCACAGTTATGTTGAGAAAACTGCAATTAAAACTTATTATTCAATTTCTCGCGGAGTTAACGTTGAATTCCGTAATCTAACCGGAAGTCCGCGTTACGGGTTACGTAAGACTGTTACTTATGCTTGGAAAATGGTGGCGATCAGCTGAACTACAGTAAGTTATAGTTGGGGCCGCTTACTTCATGGGGGAGGCCTTACTCAGTTTAGACCCTACATTGTGTAAGAATACTAGACAGGTATGGCTTTAAATAGCACTAGATGCGTATAGACATAATTTTGCAGGCCGTTTTGTGCTTCTTTTTTTTTTTTTTTCTGTTTCCAACAGTTTGATAGTTACAGTAAGTCATGGTAACTATAATACAGTCAATCTTTTAGAAACGATCAACTAGCTTGGTTTGTTAGTTCACTGGCTAGCTAAGTTTATTTGTTTATATTTGTCTTGCAGCCAGCTTGTTGCCTGTTTTGGAACAAATGAACAATAGGAATCTCTTTAAATCAATGAACAAAAATGATGGACTTTCAAAATGTGTTGCCTTCTCTTGTTGCAGTGTGACAGAAGTCCTCATCATCACTGAATCCTTTGTCCAGTCAGAGACTTGCTGATTCTTCTAGAGTCTTCACTAAAATAGTCCAAGGAGGAGTCTCCAGGTCTGCAGACTCCAACTACAAGACTCCATAAATAGCAACATCAACCTATATAGCTTGATTATTCACATATACTATTTCTATTCTGTTGCTGCAATGCTATAACAAAAACTTATAAGAATTTACCCGCGATTATCAGAGGTAGGGGTAATTTGTTGCTAGGCAACAAATTGAATTCGCCCACGATTTTCAATTACGCGCGGGTTGGATTTCCGTGCACGCAAGGAAGGTCAAAATAGAGAGTAAAATGTGACTGTGTTTAAACGGGGCGCTCGGACCTTTAACAACGGTTTCAGCCACTCAAATTTGGTGTCAGTGTAGCTAAAGGGTAGGAGATACCTGTGGGCCATTAAAAAGAAAACCAAAAAAAAATGTTTTGTCGGTGTTTGGGCTACACTGTACATTTTTGATTTTACGGAAATGGTCCCTTTTCCTAGGCACTGTCACATATTTAGTGCCAAAATATTAGCAATGAGTCACTAGTTGTCTCTAGCACTCTTTAGTTAGTCATAGGCTCCAACTCTCCCTGATTGAAATTATTGCTTTTCTCAGAATGTTCTTTGTTTTGTCTGTGAACAATGTAAGCTAGATGATATTAGATCATTGTGGATATTTTGCTATTTTATTTTAGAATAATATTCAACTATATTATAGTACACGTCAATACATAAATAATAATAAAACTAAACCTCACTCATTTCCTTGCAACAATGAGGTATAATGAAAGAGACAATGCAATTGGTGAAGTGTCCAAATGTTCGTAGCAAAAAAAAAGAAAAAGCAAGAATATTTGCAATTATAATCGCATCTTCTACATTCATCATCAACTCTTTGAAAGGTTCAGATTCTGAAGTTATCTCAAAAATAAAAGAGTCTATGAATACTTTAAGGTGTCTCGAGGAAAGTTTAATATCTAAGTAGAAGGATTCAACTTTTTTTATTAAGTTTTGATGATTTACAGCAAATAATATTTATTTAATTTATGAGTAAACAAGTGCATTGTAACCATTAAGATTAATAGAACTACTTTATATACATATTTTTATACCATGATTGCGTAAAATATCCAATCCTTCTCACAAGATATTTATTTAAAGTATTTGATTGCCTCAGTTTAATGAATAACAAATAATCTAAAACTAGTTAACATATTTAATGTAAATAGTTGAACTATACAGAATTCTGCAGTATTTTATCAAAAGTCAATAATTATATCATGTATTTGACTGGTTATAATATTTCTGTTAAATTCAAGTTGCTAATATAATGTCTACATAACAAAATATGATTAAATAAATATGTAAAGTAATAAGATCCTAATCATTACATGAAACCCTGCGACATATTTACATCATATATATATTATTATCTAATATAATATTAAAAAGTGGATCTATAATTCCAAAATCGTTTGAATTTTCTCAATGAAACTATAATGATATAATCTTACCTGTTGCCAACTTTGTGCTGGTACATTGAGACACCAAACATCACTAAAAGTCTCCTTGCCGTCCTGACCACCACCAATTACTAACAACTGTGGGCTGTTCCTATTATAATCAATACAAACAGCTGCATGAGTACTTCTAGGAGATGGTTGTGGTGCTCCATCAGGATACACAAGTTTTGTAAACAACTAGAAAATAATGAAATAGAATAAAAAATCTAAAATTATAACACCAACAGACTGAAGTAGTTGTGTACCAATTAATACAACAACCAGCATCACTGCATTATACAGTCATAATAGCATGTATAACATGAACAAGATTATTTGCTCTCATACAAAAATGTAAACTATATTTCAAATATAAAATAATGGTTAAAAAAAACAAATAAATGTATTATACATGATAAAGTATTAATGTTATATCACATTAATTTAATGCATAATTTGATGGTATACAGAGACTAGAAAAAAATACGAAAATTAAACTAGTGAATTTTGTCAAATTGAAAAGAATTTAGGTGAAAAATGTAACACCTGATATTACTAGATGTTTAATTGAAAGATTTTAAATTATTTATTTAGTCCACTTATATACATCTGCTCAATGTAAGCTGTTACATAAGTTACCTCTTAGTACAACAACATTTTTTGTGAGTGCAGCTGCCTCCTGACCTTTTACAAGCACAAACTAAACCCTGTCTAACATGCTCTACAGTACTTTCTCCCCCCTTCCATCTTAATAAATTTACTCCTTAGTGGTGGTGGCTGGTATAACCTCACTGATTCCATAAATGAGATTATAACTGATCATTATAATGTTAGCATGATTAATAGATTCCAGTTCTATATTACGGAAATTACATGACCTAACATGTGGGGAATTGTCTGGGAAGGACAGTCACTGGTGGAGGAGACAAACCTGTGATAGGCTGCCACCAGAGTATCACTGAACTACTGAACCTCACACAAGCCTGTCCAAAGACTTCCCTTAACTATTAGTGCTGCTTTTCAAAACAGAGCAAAGACTGTCTCAGGTTAAGTGTTATTCAAAGCTCATAAAATGTGACACTCCCTAGCACATGCACAGACAGGCCCTTTTATAGGCAATCTACCTGCACATGCTCAAAGGTGATATAGAACCTGCTGAGTAATGGTGATGGATAAATGGAGTAGGTGATAATTAGCTAGTTCAGAAAATGCAATACTAACACAGCCAATGGTCTAGTGTACGTACAACAGTGTCAATGTCACTATTATTGAATAATGTGGTGAGGCTTCACCACGCTACATTCCACATTAAATTTGAAAAAGAACATATATATTGATTGCATACTACTTGAGATGAGAAATGAATGTGATAATATCCATAATTAGCATTATAATGTGACTGTCCAGAACAGAAACGGATGAAATGCTAAAATCATGAAAGAAAAAAATTCAAACTTAAGGGTGCCCGCACACCGCCTACGCAATTTTTTGTTGATGGTTGCTATGCACGATTACTACTATTGTATACTTACAGGGGCTTCTCCACTACAACACAAGGACAAAGTACCTGCCGAAGGAGCCGCTCACTAATTTTAGAGCGAATCTGGAAGAAATATTGGGGCCTGGTTATAAAACTTTGAGGCACTTTTTTGGAGCGGTGCGGTAAGTTGGAGCTCCGCAATTTGGTGCACTACTAGCCGAGCCGATACTCTACTGCAAGACAGCGAGTTCTTATCCATTTCAATATTACTTAATGATATATTCGCAATTTTTTCTATTTATAAGATATTGAAAAATTCTCGCTGTAGTGCAGTTCATTTTTTTTTTGTTTACCCGTGTATAAAATTTTTGTGCCGTTCTCATTATTAGATTCCAAGAAAAACTGACCCAAAATTTGGAACTTTAATTCCACTCGCAATTCTTAAGAAATAGCCCCACCCCCATATCTCGTAATGCGAGTACGCGAGCAATTTTTTTTCAATTAGTTTGTATTGGTTCTAAAAAGAGCCCGCCTATATCAAGAGTAAACAAACATCAATACAACAATAACAAGAGAGTCCGAAGAGAGAGCAGTTTATTGGAGATAGCCAAAGGTGAAGGTATTAGATTTGCGCAGCTTGGGAAGTCTTCGCTCCGCAGAAATCGAGCCTGGTGGATCCATCTACTTGAGTGCAGGAGCGCATAGTCCGGAGAACGGCTACTGGTGGAGAGGCAGCCTGGTGCAACTTGCTGCGTGAGCTCAGACGACGTATGGAGAGTTGCTGTAAACGAATAAAAGACAACAAGAAGCTAAACTAAAACACCACAACTTCGCAAAGTATACGTCTGCTACTAATGCGCGATTGTTTCTGCTCGCGTATTATCGAATGGTGGGGTATTGGCGGGGAATAAATTAATGTCCGGATCTACTGGCGGTGCGCGTTGCTATGTGCGGGCACCCTTAAGATCAACTAATTTACAAAAGTATTTATTTATAAATAAAGAAAAGGATAAAAAAGGCTAGGGGTTGGAGAATTATGCTCAAATATTTTGTTATTATGCTATTCTCGTAATGCTCATTATTTTAGTAATTATGCAACTTCAAACTTCAAAAATGTTCATATTATGCACATTGACAGAGTTTGAAGATCACCTCAACCACAGTCACACTTATAAAAATCCCAATATACATTATGACTAATCTGAATCCTCATATGGCCACAGTTGATGTGTGAGTTTTTTTATCTTTATCCTGATGGGCCACAGTGCCTGATCTGATTGCATTTATTTCTTACAGAAAGCTATATTGGAATCTTCAAATAGAATTACCTATATATTTAGTAAACTCAAAGATTCATTTAATAATACTAAGTCCCAAAAAAAGAGTCTGGTAGATAACACCAAATTGCTATCATTACATTACCTACATATTATTTTTTCCAAAAACTAGCTCCATTATTTTGCTCATAATTAGACTATTTATGTTAGCATATGCTAGTATTTTATGAAATCACTTATTATGCTCAAAATTATGCTAGAACAATTTACCAACTCTTAGTGAATAGGTACTCTTAATCATGAAAAAAATGAAACTGATTAATGAGAAATTATGAAAATACAAAGATATTTAAGCTAATGGTGAAAGTAGTTTTCTATAATAAACCATGGAGAAAATTATTCAATAAGCAACAACTACCAAATAATAATATTCTCTCCAGAATAAATATATGCTATAATTGCTCTGCTTTGGTATACTACGAACTTGATCTGCCATTATTATTATAAAGACAAAAGTAAAAAATTTGGACTCAGCATATCAATAAGTAGAGATACATTCTTTAGAAAATAGCAATTATTGATGGAGTACAAGGAAAAACATTGACGACAATAATTGATTGTTATTATAGTATGTTTCCAGATACAGGTAAGAAATACAGTTGCTAAATAAATTGAGGGTTCATTCTGTTTCTTCAATATTTTGATGGCTGCAATCTAGTTATTAACTTACACTTTCATGAACATTAGATCCACTACAACTACATCATAGTATTGTTAATCACCAGTCTTGTTCAGTAATCAACCCACCACCTCCTCAGTGTCAGTAAAGTATAAAGAATTTAATTAATCACTAACAATAGTTCACTTCTAGTTCATAACATGAACTCTACATGTCAGTGAGTAAATACAACTCTCAGCTAAAGTTTACTCTTCAAAATATATTCTAATAGCAAAGTATTCCATCACACTTCATGTAATTTAAATATTTCATACATACATACATGTAAATGAGGAGCTAATGTTATAATAAAGTATAAATAGATATAATATTGTAGCATCACAATTGCAAAGTTCCAGTACTTTATATAAAGTAACTTATGATGGACTAGTAACAAAATGTATTTCATGAAAAATTAAATGTTGTATTTTCTACGCTTGCCACATTACAACAATTCTTACCATCTGTGTCAAGTCTATGAAGTATATATCATTGAAACTACTAGTACCATCAGCTCCACCAAACAAGACTGCATGAGCAGGACTAATACAGGTGAGAGTAAAAGAAGCTCTAGGAGAAGGTCGAGTTCCAGTAATTAAGGGAGAAGACCATGTGCCTAATTAGGAATATGAAATTATTGTACAAATGAATGAACCAACAATACGCAAAAAATTTCTGAAATATTTTTAAGATTGGACTTAGAGAAACTAAAACCCTTCTAGAAAAATATATTTAACAGAACTGCTTCCCATACAGTTTGCTTGATTGTAACAAAATTGGAGGTGTAAACACACACATGCACACACAAATGTGACCGTCTATGGGAAAACCGGGCACAACGCGGCGTGCGTAATATCGAGAAAAGATAGATCGATTTCTTAAAAATGTATTGTTTCAAGCCTACGGAAGGGAACGGTTAGGTCTATTATAGCGGGAACGACTTAAGCTACGACGATAAAACTTGGAGAGCTCAATATCTGGACGCCGACAACTCCGTAAGTGCAAAAAAAAAAATTTCGAAGGGTGCCGCGTTGTGCCTGGTTTTCCTATAGACGGTCACAAATGTAATCTTGCCAAAACTTGTTTAAGGGTCAGTAATGATAATAAACATTGGCTTTATTCACATATTATAGAAATAACAATAGCATAAACCTGAAATAGTGTAGACATGAACTAATTAAAGAGAATACTAAACAACTTATTAGCTTTAGTTATTATCAATAACACCATTTATAATATGCTGAGCTGAAAGATCAGCTCTTAAATCAACTTTGTTATCGTATTTATGCAATTGAGAACTCCCACCTTCTTTCTGCATTACAATCCTGCCCATAACTTTCAAAACTTGCATGGTGTAACTCCCACAGAATCTTACCACAAAAATGAAACGTCGGGGTTTTCAATGCTTTTACATGTACGTTCTGATTTAATGAAAATGTACACATCTCAATTAAATAAGTAACCTCAGTTAGCTATCCCAATCTGATATTCTCTGCTTTAAGAGAACTTCTTTCATGATTATTGAGCCTCCATCAATAATATCTGCAACATCAAAAAGGCAATTTCTATTTTTGAAAACCTACTAATTGAAGAGAGAAAAGTTTTAGCATTCATGCTCGCAAAGAATTACTGATGAACTAGACATAATCAACATAGAAAAATAATTTCGTGTACATATGATTACATATTGTAAAATTGCAAGTGTACGTTTGTCTGATATTTTTTATTTGTCGTTTTCCCCAAAAAATACAATTTTCGTGCTTTAATAATTTCTATAGTAGTGCAAAATGAACAAGAAATTCCCTTTTTATCCAACCACATAGTTTCACCACCTCTTCTCTCTCCCACTATTTAGCAATCTCTATTCTTAGCTATTTGTGTAGGAAAATAATAAAGCACTTTTTGAATGAACTCATCATAGAATTTCACGTTCCTGAGAACTACATGTAACAAAGAGAAACAAGACAGTGAGCGGGCATAACTCCACTGACTACGGGGCTATAAGGTGAAGGACCAGCCAACCTGACCGTGTCCAGGCCAAGGAGGGGAGCACAACAGCCAAGGCCACGACCAGTTGACGCAAGTATCCAGCTGATAACCGAAGCCCAAGCTGACCCGAGGTTGAGTGAGGTTGAGTTAATTGGTGGCTAGCTTGGACGACGACTCTCTCTCTAGTTACCAGCAAGATGGGAGCTGCTACGAAGGAGCAACTCCGTGATGAATTCCGTTACTGACAAAGTCCTCAGTTACAAATATTACTTTTAGAACAGCCAAGAATGATAGATATTGTCTGTTTATATAGAGAGTGAGATGTGCTAGTTAATGGATAGAAATAATGATGGAATGTATGCATTATTGTAACTATGAATGAAACATTAAAAGGTTACTATGGAAATATTTGTTGTTTCTGGGTGCTGGACTTGCTGTCTCAAGTTGAATGAAACATTAAAAGGTTACTATGGAAATGTTTGTTGTTTCTGGGTACTGGACTTGCTGTCTCCAGTTATAGAGGTAAGGGGGAGGGGCTGCCTGCAGCAGAGGTTCCGACACAGCCGTTGTTCAGGGAGCTACCTGAACAGATAGACCTTTGCTCTATTCTTTTTTAGTAAGATATTCCAACATGCCACAATTTTATGATCTAGTAAAACTAGATGTGGTATGTACTATATCATCTAGTGAAACAAGATGTGATATGTACCATATGATGTAGTGAAACAAGATGTCGTATGTACCATATCTAGTGAAACAAGACGTAGTAAGTACCATATCTAGTGGAACAAGATGTGGTATATACCACATGATCTAGTGAAAAAGATGTGGTATATACAATATGATCTAGTAAAACAAGATGTGGTATGTACCATATGATCTAGTGAAACAAGATGTCGTATGTACCATATGATGTAGTGAAACAAGATGTCGTATGTACCATATGATCTAGTGAAACAGATGTCGTATGTACCATATCTAGTGAAACAAGACGTAGTAAGTACCATATCTAGTGGAACAAGATGTGGTATATACCATATGATCTAGTGAAAAAAGATGTGGTATATACAATATGATCTAGTAAAACAAGATGTGGTATGTACCATATGATCTAGTGAAACAAGATGTCGTATGTACCATATGATCTAGTGAAACAAGATGTTGTATGTACCATATGATCTAGTGGAACAAGATGTGGTATATACCATATGATCTAGTGGAACAAGATGTGGTATATACCATATGATATAGTGAAACAAGTAGTGGTATATACCATATGATCTAGTGAAACAAGATGTCGTATGTACCATATGATCTAGTGGAACAAGATGTGGTAAATATCATATGATCTAGTGAAACATGATGTCGTATGTACCATATGATCTAGTGAAACAAGATGTGGTATATACCATATGATCTAGTGAAACAAGATGTCGTATGTACCATATGATCTAGTGAAACAAGATGCGATATGTACCATATGATCTAGTGGAACAAGATGTGGTATATACCATATGATCTAGTGAAACAAGATGTCGTATGTACCATATGATCTAGTGAAACAAGATGTGGTATGTAACCATATGATCTAGTGGAACAAGATGTGGTATATACCATATGATCTAGTGAAACAAGATGCCGTATGTACCATATGATCTAGTGAAACAAGATGTCGTATGTACCATATGATCTAGTGGAACAAGATGTGGTAAATATCATATGATCTAGTGAAACATGATGTCGTATGTACCATATGATCTAGTGAAACAAGATGTGGTATATACCATATGATCTAGTGAAACAAGATGTCGTATGTACCATATGATCTAGTGAAACAAGATGTCGTATGTACCATATGATCTAGTGGAACAAGATGTGGTATATACCATATGATCTAGTGAAACAAGATGTCGTATGTACCATATGTGACCGTCTACGGGAAAACCGGGCACAACGCGGCGTGCGTAATATCGAGAAAAGATCGATCGATTTCTTAAAAATGTATTGTTTCAAGCCGACGGAAGGGAACGGTTAGGCCTATTATAGCGGGAACGACTTAAGCTACGACGATAAAACTTGGAGAGCTCAATATCTGGACGCCGACAACTCTGTAAGTGCAAAAAAAAAAATTTCGAAGGGTGCCGCGTTGTGCCTGGTTTTCTTATAGACGGTCACATATGATCTAGTGAAACAAGATGTGGTATATACCATATGATCTAGTGAAACAAGATGTCGTATGTACCATATGATCTAGTGAAACAAGATGTCGTATGTACCATATGATCTAGTGGAACAAGATGTGGTATGTACCATATGATCTAGTGAAACAAGATGTCGTATGTACCATATGTGACCGTCTACAGTAAAACCGGGCACAATGCGGCGTGCGTAAATATCGGAAAAGATCGATCAATTTTTTAAAAATGTATTGTTTCAAGCCGACAAAAGGGAACGGTTAGGTCTATTATAGTGGGAACGACTGAAGCTACGATGATAAAACTTGGAGAGCTCAATATCTGGACGCCGACAACTCTGTAAGTGCAAAAAAAATTTTTTCGAAGGGTGCCACGTTGTGACCGGTTTTCCTGTAGACGGTCACATATGATCTAGTGAAACAAAACGTGGTATGTACCATATGATCCAGTGAAACGAGATGTGGTATGTACCATATGATCTAGTGAAACAAGATGTCGTATGTACCATATGATCTAGTGAAACAAGATGTCGTATGTACCATATGATCTAGTGAAACAAGATGTTGTATGTACCATATGATCTAGTGAAACAAGATGTGGTATATACCATATGATCTAGTGAAACAAGATGTCGTATGTACCATATGATCTAGTGAAACAAGATGTCGTATGTACCATATGATCTATTGAAACAAGATGTGGTATGTACCATATGATCTAGTTAAACAAGATGTATTATGTACCATATGATCTAGTGAAACAAGATGTCGTATGTACCATATGATCTAGTGAAACAAGATGTGGTATGTACCATATGATATAGTGAAACAAGATGTGGTATGTACCATATGATCTAGTGAAACAAGATGTCGTATGTACCATATGATCTAGTGAAACAAGATGTCGTATGTACCATATGATCTAGTGAAACAAGATGTCGTATGTACCACATGTACATATACATTTACATAATATCTGAATGTCAATCAAGTTACACTTGTGAGTGTCTTGCTCACTTCACTCAAAACAACCTTTGTAATGAATACTACCTATACAAATTGAGTATCCATTTCAGCTATTTGAACCATAATGTATTGTTATTATTTACATTTGTAATTTCAGATTACTTCAAAGCTTTTACACAATTGAGATATTATTCAATACTATCTTTGACTACATTCTTATTATTAATATTTATTGATAAAACACATGCTAATTACTTTATCAAATTATTAAACACATCATTTTTTCATGAAAAGGCTATTCAATGTTGTAGCACTCTAGTGCATTAAAAATTTTAAGTGGAAATACCATGTCTGTTACCATAAGCATAGCTAATAACTCTAATATCACATTATCTCGGAAAAAATATATAACACATACTTATCATCAACTCTGTAACACTACTATTATTATACTTAATATATGATTAGAACTTACTTTGTGAAATATTACACATATGAATTTCATTAGTCCTGCCACGACCATCTCGATAGAACGTACTCTCAATAAATTGTGATCCAGACTGCAGTTCACCTGATGGTATGCCCCAGCCTCCAATGATAAACAATGTGTTATTATAATGTATCATCTGGCAATAACATTTTCTCATGGGTCCACTATCATGTGGTGAGAGCTGCGACCACGTCATAGATCTGATGTCTAGCTGATGTAATGAAGCATGGAATGAATTACCATCATGACCACCAAACAAGTAGAGAATATGGTCTGAATAAGCTGTTGCACAGCCATATATTCCAGGAGGTGGAGTACCAGTTGTAGCATGTTCTTTCCAGGATTCAGTAGAGCACTCATAGATTTGAACTACCTTCTTCAATTGTATTTTATTGTTATTAAAGTTGTCAACAACACCTCCATGAATGTAGAGTTTGTCAGTACTTGCTGAGGCATTAGCTGAAAATCGAGGTGAAGGTTCATAATGACTGAGAGGCTGATCTAAAATATTAAATCAATGAAGTATTCATAGAAAATACATTAACATTGACACACAAAATGGTATTATTTACATAAAATAGTACATGTAATCACTTCTTAACATTATAAATGATGGTAATGTTTCAAATATACTTTTGATCCTAGTCATTGGCATTACATTTAAAGCTATTTCTATTAATAATTGTCCAGCATCTTGATGATACTCTTAAAAGTACTCAGTTCATCTTAAAGTTCACTAGCACCAGTTGTCAAAACAAGAAGTCATTTTCTCAACCTAGCCAAGCACATGCAGCCAGTAACCACAAAGTGCAAGAGCAGCTGCCAAAACAAATATGTGACCGTCTACGGGAAAACCGGGCACAACGCGGCATGCGTAAATATCGAGAAAAGATTGATCGATTTCTTAAAATTGTATTGTTTCAAGCCACGGAAGGGAACGGTTAGGTCTATTATAGCGGGAACTACTTAAGCTACGACGATAAAACTTGGAGAGCTCAATATCTGGACGCCGATAACTCCGTAAGTGCAAAAAAAATTTTTTCGAAGGGTGCCGCGTTGTGCCTGGTTTTCCTGTAGACGGTCACATATGTACATATTTCCATGCAGATTAAAACAATTCTACTTGTACTATTTTATAAATTATAATAAAACATAAAATCTAAATTAGTGCCTGTTTTCAACATGATATTTAGTATTTACAATAATGTATGTTTATTATAACATCTGTGAATAATACACATTCTGTTAATTATGTTTCAGTGAAGATGTTGGAAATGTAATGAAATAAGGAAATAACGCTTGAATTAGGTTAAAACTATTCTTAAAATTTACAGGATAAGGAGATAAAATAAGACAGAAAATAGAAAATTAGAAATTTGTAGTGAGAGAAGTATGAAAAAAATGGATAAGTACAATTTTCTCGAAACACGAGTGAAATTAATTATGATCTCAGCTTATTCTGTCAATGAAATTATTATATTTATTCGTCAAAATTTTATTCCACCCTGATTCTGCCTACAGTTATGCTTTAAATTTAATTGTTAATGAAGAATTGCCCAGAAAATAAATTCTTGTTGGATAAAAGATGTACAAGGTTGTGGTTAGAGTAATCAGATCATTGTTTCAGTACTGTTTGCCAATTTCAATATTTAACAATGCACTCTCAACTAATTCAATTGATATAAAATATCTTTATATTTGAAACTACTGAATATTTATATCTCAATAGAAATAATAGAAAAGGTGTTAACCTAATAATTGATTGCCTTACAAGTGGCTGTAAGTGAAGTTGACTGCGTTTAACTTCACACTGAATAGAGGATAATTTACCTTTATTATAAGGGCCAGGATTGGCTTCTACATCTCCACATAGTAATAATAGTTTCTGGTTTAGTGAAGTAGTTCTGGAATGAATTTCTTTTGAGATATTTATTGAACTATTCCAAATGAACCAGATCAGTGGGAGAGACTGCATTTCTTCTTTGCCATATGTCGTTGGTTGTTTTATTATAGTACAGTGTTTGATCGAGTGAGTTTTAGTTTTCCTTCTGAAAATCCAGATGATTGTGAAGGCTATTAACAGATACTCAGTGTTTGAGAAACGTTGAGGTTGATTGATATATGAACAATGAGTCTCCCAGAGGGTTGATCTGTAGAGTCTTCTGCTGGTATTTTCCCAGTGTGCAGCTGGATAACGATGGCGACCCATTGCTGAAGTTCTATATAAAATACAAAAATTAATCAAAAAATAATCAATTAAACTAAATAAGTAAAGTTTAGAATAGGGCTAAATGTCCTATGGCACAGGTCTTTAAGCCCTATTTTATATGAGAAAAGGTGGCAAAAGTAAGAAATATGTCCTAAATGCGTGAGGATAGGAGAAATAAGTTTATTTAAACTTATATTTAGTATCACAGAATTTTGAATGTTATCACCTTTCTAGCACTTTGATGAAGCTAATCATTTACTAATTTATGTTCAGTTGACATTTTTAATTGGACTTGCTGTAAATGAAAGTAATTATTCAGTGAGAATTTTTATTAACTACTATCATTGTACCATCCTAGCCAAATACAAGCAGCTGCTAACCTCAAAAGTTCAGAAGCAGCTGTCAAAACTAATAATTGGTGGTCAACCTCAAGACAAGTTCTGCTATAAACTATCCATTAGAATTTCATTAGAAATATTTGTAAATTCCTTAATTATACTTAAATCAAATATTGCACATGCAATCAATAGATGAGAGGAATGAGTAGGTGAACACAAGTTAGATATGTAATTGCTTAGTAAAGGTGGGAGGAGAGGAGAAAGCAGATGGATGAAATTCAGTTAATTATTTATTTAGTAGATGGGGAGTACAGTAATATAAGAATTTTGGATTAATATAAAAGTATCTTATACTTGTATTATCTATTAGTTTGGAATCTGTAATTTTTTCAACGTAATTCCAGAACTTTGTGACAGACTGATTTTGTTAGCCCTCCCACCTCAATAGAACAGGAATAATATAATTTTTAGGGAGTTCTCCATGGACATCTCATAATTATTAATAAATAGTTCTCTTATATCAACATTTTTTTATTTAGACAGTCCTACTGCTGTTCTCATCAGGTTACAAAAATTAGAGAATTCAAATGAAAAAAATGCACATATGGATAAATCACCGCTAGCTATTGGATGAAGTGCGTAAAAGATGCCAAGTAAAAATACTGATAAGATGCATATATGAAAGTTTCAGTGTTCAAATCACTAAAAAAATATTTAAAATTAAGCAATTAATTAAATTAATAATTAATTGTGACCGGTTTTGGGAAAATCGGCCTAAACGCGGCAAACTATTTTTTTCAGTATACCCGGGTAAAGCCTTATGGGTCGGGTTTTTTCGAAAAATTTTTTATTGCAGAAATGGATAGACACCAGTTAGCTCTAGCTTATGACGCAGTTGTAAGCTCTGGCATGCTCTAGAACTCACACTAGGAGGCTAGAAACACTAGCTGGTTGGACTCGTGTACGGAGAGTTGCTAAGAAATTATTGGCGGGCTTTTCACTAACAGCGGGGTAAAACTGTAGCTAACTAATTCACTTACTATTCTACATAATTCACGTACTCACGCAATTCTCGCCATCATAGTTTCTTAAGGTGCCCTGCATTAAGCCTTTTAGACTTCTTTCAATCCGCCTGTAACCGGTTTATTCCTAGTGTCCCGGAGACACACAGTAATAGTATACGGACACAAGGCACGCCCCCTGACCTTAGTAACGCCTTTACCCGGCATTTTTTCGAAATCAGCAATAATAAGTTTAGCAAAAATACTGAAGTGTTGTAGTGCGTAGGGCGAAGACAGCTTGTGCTACAGCTTCCAAATTAGGAGGACGGCATCCCAAGGCCCTGTGCAGCCCACTGGTAGAATAAATTAGAAAACTTTAGATGCCGTGTTTAGCCGATTTTCCCAAAACCGGTCACAATAAATAAAATAAAAATAGATAAATAAAATATGAGATAAAGTTATAACAAAGAAACAAATAAATACAACACAAGTAGACAAATAAAATAATAATAATAATAATAGTAATATTAATATTTAAAAAAATAATAAATAATAATTCAAAAAATAAATGAAATAAAATTATGTTGGAAGTTGTATAAGCAGTGGAAAATAATAGCCTGAGTCTGAATTAAATTCATTTGGTATGGATTCTGAGCACTGGTAACCAACATCCAGGTAGCTCCAAACCTGTGTCCCTGCTTAGAAGAGGTTTTTTGGAATAATATGTTTACTAGCAATAACAAAAGGATTAAAAGTATATTGATATTCATGAATAGCTCATCCAAAGTCCTCTTAAGGGTGCATGCACATCCGGTCCTCGGTCCGCCCACGCAAATCAATTAAGGTTAATTGGCTGTTGCTATGGGAAATAACTCCGATTCTATACCTTGCAGGTCCACACAGTCAGGGTGATCTCCGAGATGTACCAGCAGACAGTGAACTTACCAAGAATGACAGACACAAACGCTGAGCGGCAAAAGATATGAAGCCTCAAAGTCCCAAAAACAAATGCATCTATTTGGAAACTGAGGAGGACCACCGAAGCCAAAATTTCGTCCACCGCTTCTTTTAGCTAATTGACAGATTAGTTTTTTTCAATTCCGTTTTACTTTATATTTATTCACATTTCCACGTGATTTTTTTACAGTCGCGTCACAACTATAAACTTTATTAAAAAACTAGTCTGACTACTTTCTTTACCTTGTTAAATTATGCCGCTGTACTAAAAATGGAACACTAATTCCACGCCCTTCTGGACTTGGACTGCAAAATAGATTCCAATTGGCTCGCACCCTTTTGCCTTTGTGCAAAGATCGAGCCCCGCTCATAGTATGCGGAATTAACTATACGCGTATTAGCTAGGTGGGGGCAGGGCGCACTATCTAGAGCAGCTGGAACCAACAAGATGGAATCTTTTGTGAATGCAGTGGCTCTGAAAAGAGCCGGGTATATAATAAAATAAAATAAACTGTGAAGATTCAGCGGGTGCGATGGCCTTGGCAAGCTTCTCCCTCAGGGACTTGCTCCGTATCCCCTTGTCCTTCAGAGCGGTAAGAAAGACTTCGGTGGTACCACTGTCTTCTCGAAGCTGGAGGAGCTCTGTGTAGCCTATACCAAGGGAGTTCAGCTTCTTGGCTGGAGGTGAGGTTAGGCTAGGTCTGCCCAGTGACTTAATCAAAGCTGCTGCCCTTCTATATGTATTTCTCTGGTTGATCCACAGGGACAGTTGAACTGGGGGAGTCCGAACAGAGAGGTTAGCCAAACTTCCAGCAAGAGCAGAATGGGTGAAGACTCTTTAGCTAATATAGTACCTCTTGTAGAGTGGCTGAGAATTTTATTTCTTTCTTTTGCATCCATTAATTGTTGCTTTTTCTTGGTTTTAAGCCTCCTGACCATGATGGCTGCTAAATGGCTTCCTAACTAGCTTCTTTATTGAATAAACAGCTGTTACCCGCCAATTTGTTACACTACAGTAACCACCGAATTTACTACGGGCTGCCTAGCAGCTCTTATCTCTGCGCAGGTATTTAAGATCCGCCTACTACCTTTACAACTCTGTGGTTTCGTGGTTTAAGGCTCAATTAAGCCTCCCACCAGCGTTGCTATGTGTGAGCACCCTTAAGTTCATGAATATTAGAAACACTGATGCGTAAAACCACATCTAGTGAGAGAAGTTATGCTAATTTGCTCAATTGATTAGCTAGAATCTGATGAAGAATCAAGCTAGTTGAAGTGTCCAGTGATCACTGTTAAGCTCAAGATGACCAATGCTAAAAATGTCTGAATATCATTGAACTGATATTATCTCTTCATACTCAACTCCATCTTCATTTATTAGAAGTAGGTAAAACTATGAATATCATTAATTTGAAACAGAGATACATGCAACCTCCTGAAGCCAAACCCTAACTTAGCCTGTACTTATGCCCATGAGGTATTGGTTTATGTAAATTTCTGAGCAAAGACATTAGTGTAATTCAAAAGAAGTCTTGTGTGTACAAGCGTATTTATGAGAGTGTAGTGTGTTACATCTGTTGCACAACTATTTTGAAGCAAATAATAATAAGTGTATCAGATGCATTTTTTTTAAATTTAATCTATTATTTTAGCTTCTTTATTTTCTTATTATAAAAATCTTATTTATGGTTTGGATCTTAACTGTGCTATAATTTATTTATAATTGCTCTCGTTTTCAAGTCACAAAAAGTTGTGACAAGTGGTTAAAAAGTATCCCCAATATGCAATTCAAAGACTTAGCCGTGCTTCAGCAGTTTCGTATTTTTTTGCCTGGAGCTGCTTATAATTTAGATAATCAGAAATGCTTTAAATAAAGTTTTTGAATCACTTGTACACAATGGCTTGCCCGCCATTTGTGCTGAAGCGCATCACTAGCATGTATATCCTATTATTAGCAGCCAATATTTAAGGCAGTACCAGTGGCTATTGACTGGCTCTGAGTATGCTTACTTAATGCAGTGTTGCACAGCTTCAATAACTTCATCAAAGACTTATATTTTACTGGTAGAAAAAATGAGCATTACTAGCTATATAGTAAAGCTATAATATTGAGTATATTATAGCAATGTATTAACCTACAAGTATATCTACATATTTAATTACGCTTACCTCTTGGATGTATCAATATGAGAGCCACACCCACACTTGCAGTGATTGTCAGCAATGTGCTAGTGCTTCAGAATAGTTCTTGATACTTGATAGATAACACTTGCTGTTCTAGAATACAAGAAATGGAATACAATGTTTCACAAATTCAGCTTCCAGATCATGCTAACCACCATCATTGAAATAGTAATAATATAAATGCCATGAAGAAATTCTGAATCAAACCTAAGTGCTAATCTTCACGCAAACAAGTTATGAAAACATATTCCATTAAGTCACGCCTAATGCATTCTCACAGACTGTTGTAACCTCGCTCTAGTTAAGGTGAATGTCGTCGCGGACCGTCCACACACTCTACTAACTAAGCCCCACCCCATTTTCTAGGCTGCTCCCATCCAGTAAACACATAGCACGTGATGCTAGTAAATTAAGCTTGTGTTGGTTTTTTTTTCCACGCCTACCGCGCAATAAAATTCTGCAAACTTCTGTTTCTGCGATACCGTCACTTCAGTATTGGTATTTGTTGCTAGTTGAATTTAGCGGCCTTTAGACTAGCCTACTGTTATACACTACAACTTTCAGAGCTTTGACAGTCTAGCAGAAAACCTTGGCAGCCCAAAAAAGAGTTGCTCTATTAGCTCAACGCTTTAGAACACGTTTAATGCCATGAAGAAATTCTGAAACATTGATTCAAACCTCAGAGCTAAGCTTTCATGCAAATAAGTTATCAAAACATTTTCCCACTCGAGAAGAGTCACCCCTAAATGCCTTTTCATTGCGTTGTTACCTCTCTCTAGTTAACTTCGAAAAATTGCCTAATAGAAGAAAAGCTTGAGTGGTTTAGCGCTTTGATAAGGACCGTCCACAGCCTAGTAACTGAGCTCTATTGTTTTCTTTAGACTGCTCAAATAAACGTAGCACGTGTTAATAGTAAATTAAGCAAGCATTTTTTCTCGCATGCCTTCCACCAAAATGGCCAGGACTGTAGTTCGTGTAATAGCTTCAGTTCAGTTTTGGTATTTGTAGTTAAAAAATGTAACGGCCAACACCCACATTCAAATCCCTCTCTGTCTTGCAGAAAGCAAGCTGCCCAACTCTATTAAAACAACGCTTTGGAACACGTTTTATATTGCCTTTAATCATAAGTAGGTATGTAGCTTAGCTTCTTGGGTGCCACCTTTCACCAGGAAGTGCAAAATGAATAGAGAGAGTGGATAATGCTTAGATATAAAACGCACTACTTAAAGTTAATGCCTCCACATCCAGCCAGATAGTGTTATAACTATATTGATGTCTTTATAGGATCAGCTCAAAACACTGATGGATATAAGCAGAATAGACAGATCCTACCACTCTTTCTGCAGTCACTTCTGAGGCTATAAACTCAATCATCCCAACTGAATTTTTCACTAGCTGATGATATGTTTGATGACCCACTGACAAATTTGTCACATTCATGACTGATTCCTATCCCAAATCATTGCTGATAAAGAGATTCAAAAAATGTGTACACAAAAAATGTCAAGATGTAGCACAATCTTCATTTTGCCCTTCACCAGACATTGTCCTCTTCCACCCGGAACATCAAATCACAGAGAATGATTTGTTTGCAGCTACTCTATAGCTGACTGGTCAGCAATATAGTCCACAACTAATGAGCTAGACATGCATTGGTACCGGGCTAAGCATGTATATCTAAACTTGTTTGTCCATGATGATCTAGCGTGTGCCTTTATAAGAGTATACCAACATCTCTGCTGAGGGCATTGTTATTGTGTCACCAGACTGTGCCAAGAGTAATTCCGGCTGTATTCTGAAATGAGTGAATTCACAGGAACACAAAAGCCACACTTCACTATAGTTATATGAAATCTCTGTGTACATGTATGCAGTCATGGGTGTCTTTAGAAAAGTAATTGCAAAATACTTTGTAGTTATTACTCTATAATCATTTTAACCAATATAGCCATGTTTATTCTACAGTAAGCCCTTTTAGCTAGCTGTATTATGATAGCTAAATTTTAACATTTCAAATTTTATCTCAAATAGACCGAAAATATTATCAAATTGGCTAAACATAAATGAGAGTGGTCTTTATCTCCGGGTGATCTTCAATTTTTTGCAGATCTCCATTGGTGGATATTGTTCTCAATGTGCTCATATGTTTTCCTTGAATAAGATGACTATATATAGCAGTGATCTTTTTCTACAGTGTAACAAGCAATAATATATAAGTCTCAGGAAAGCATTTATAATTGTATTGTGGGCTTAAGTTATTACTTTATTATAGTGTTTCAAACAATAATATAGTCTATAAATGTGAACATTGAAAGGTATTATTTATTTTAATCATTTGCACAACTGTTCCTCTGGTTATATCTTACCTAACTGTCTTTAGTCGTACTCCATTAGGTCCTTTTCTGACTTTTCTTGCTGATGGATAAGAATTGAAACACCGGCTTAACCCTCTCGTTCCTGAATTGTTTTGACGCGCGCGGAATAATCTAATTTTCTACCGCGGAATAGAGCAGTGCCGTTTTATTTTTTTAACTCGATGCTGGCTGGGAAAACCCCAAATCAACCATATATCACTAAATAGACCAAGAGTTTGGGATTCCCCTCATTTTTTGATTGAGAAAATTGAATAATATTTAAGCCATCTACTAATACTTCAAAAAAAAATTTTTTTCACCCAAAAAATCCACTTTTCCCATCAATAAAAAAATAAAATAAAATAGAAATAATATTGTTTGATACCTTATATACCAATATTATATTAGTTCAACAATAAAATATGTTGTTTGTTGTGTGTGGTGCTGATTGTGATCATGTAGGAGACACATCTATGAGTGTCCACAAGGAACGTATGCCATCGGACGTCGAGCTCCACTACAAAACAATTTCATATACACAAAAACACAAACAACAAAGATATTTGTAATACAAACAACAAATTATTCATGATCCTATATAATTGCAACTTGATGATGTATTGTATGCGGTTTCATACAGGATTTTTGTTTGGGGTGGGGCTCCGAGTGTACTTCGCCACACCCATTTTTTGGAACCTACACTACTTTGATGCACATCTTTGCATACGAGTCTATACTTCACACTGATGATCAGTGTTCGGTCCTATGCACTAAAGGCTCAGTTATGATAGGAACATAATGGGATACAATATCAGACTAAAAATAAATGCTTCCTAAATGTTCATTTCTATTCAACTCCCAAAATTCTAGGGGGGAACCCAGCGCTAGCCTCCCACTGTATGAACACCTGCTATGTATACTCCACACTGTACATGAGAGAAACATGTATTGAGAAAGTGTACTTTGAAAATGAAAAGCAGTACAAGCACACACGTGGAATTCAACTTACCCGGCATGGATGGTGTCACAGACTGAACGATCCCTCCCATAGGATCCGGAACCTCCATACAATACCAAAAAAACACAAGACAACAATGACATTTGTAACATAACTGCTGGCCTCGCTGAATTGAGCCCCCCCCTCCCCCGTCATTACTTTTCACTGACATTCTTGTACCATAACCCCCCCCTCCCCCGTCATTACTTTTCACTGACATTCTTGTACCATAACCCTCCCCCCCCAGCCCTAGCTGGACACCCAAATATCAGTAAGTTGAAAAAATGAAATTCAACTTACCCGGCATGGATGATGTCACAGACCGAAAAAGACCACCGAGTTCGTTCTCTCTCAGGTTGGATCCGGAAGTGCCACATACTGTTTGTTTATGGTTGCTCTCTCTCTCTCTCTTTCCACAAATGCACGCACACACATACACACACACACACACACAAGAAAAAAGAAGCTACAGGTGAATACAGATCATTAAAATAAATGTATATTTTATTATACATAAATTGACTGGTGTACACACACACACACACACACATGAAATTCAACTTACATGGGCATAGTAGTCACGATCCAAAAAGATCCAGAGTTCCCTCCCAGGTTGTATACGGAAGTGCCACATACTGTTTGTCCACGGATGCTCTCTCTCATTCCACAAATGCACACACACACATACACACACACACACACACTAGAAAAAAGAAGATACAGGTGAATACAGATCATAAAAATAAATGTATAATATAAATTGACTGGTGTACACACACACACATACATGAAATTCAACTTACATGGGCATAGTAGCCCCGATTAGAAAAGACCCCACCCCCCCCCCCCACCCCCGAGTTCGTTCCCTCCCCGGTTAGATCTGGAAGTGCCAGAATAACATTTCAACTCCACGCACACACATATACATCGAGTGTGAAGCTCCACTACAACACCACAAAAACACAGACAACGACAACAACAATAACAATACATATTACAACTTGTCAGGGAGGGGGAGGGGGGGGGGGAGCAGCCACAAATATCAAAGTCTGTGGTCCTTTACACAAAAGATTATGGAATATCAATGGGTGTGTTGTCATCTTTCTTCCACTCTCCCCCTACCTCATCCACCCGACTCTTGTTCTTCAATTCCCGCCTTCTCCGACTGCGAGGACGTCCAGAACTCGGAGCAGGAGGAGCCACTTCCTCTTCTTCATCACTGGAACCTGCTGCCTATTCGTGTTTCATCATTGGAAGACTCAGGTCCGGTATCCTCTCCTTCATCACTGGAAGACTCTGCTCCTGTCCCCTCAGCTGCGTAATCGGGGTCGGTGACTACATTCACATCTGGTCCTAGTAGTATATGTGGTAAAAAAATTTTTAAATTTTTTTGAAAATTTTAAATTGTTCAAAAAACCACAAACCACTGTCAAATCTCAAAACTCAATAATATATATATATATATTATAGCTAAACAGCTTACTCTATCTCAATATAGCTATAAATAAGTCCTTTCCACAACAGAAGCTTGCTATTTTTCAAGAGAAAGACAAGAGAAAGACAAGCTTACCTTGATCATCTTCTTGACTCCCATTTTCAGTATCAGAGTTGACGGGGTCTGGTCCACCAACCCTGATACAGGGCCTCCTATAGCCCTAGATGTCGTCTCCCTTCTCTCCCCTTGATCCTGAGTCGCTAGAGTCAGCATCAAGCAAGTCTAAAACTTGCACCGCATTGTAACTTCTAGACGCCATCTTAAAAAAAATGACTTTGAAAAAAATTATTTTTTGCATAGTTACCGGGGTCACACGACATGCTCACTTTTTTCCTATGATGTAATAAGCATTACCTAAGACTGTACGTAATAGGGAGGTCCCCAGTTGAACTGGCGATTTTATAAAAAATGGAGAAGACAGTAAGTCAAACCGCAAAGTCTTGGTCGGCAAAGAAGCGATTGTTTCAATGTGTTATGGAAGGCTACTGAGCTCAAGCAATTTTTTGCTGCTTCTACAAAGCTCTGGAGATGACTGCATCCATAAATGAAGCTGCTGTGAAGAAGGTAACTTTTTTTAAAATTCGACGGAGAACTGATGTTGTTTTTTTTTGCCGAGGAAGAAATAAAAGCAACTGCTGTGAGGTACTGTCGAAGCAGTCCTGGCTGAAAGCTATTTTAGATGCTTCTCCAATGCATTGGGCACCTGTGTATGCAATCTAAACGTTCTAGCTATAAAGTAACTATTTTAAAAAATTCGGAGAAACCAACCGGTCTCACCCCGCTTTAAAGCGGGATCCGGAACGAAAGGGTTAATCCATTTTCTACATCTTGAATTTGTTTTCTTTCTTTGACATTTTTATAATAGAACACTATAGCTATTATAATAGTGATAGTGAATGCAACAATCCCAAAACTAATCAGTGAAGCAGCAAATATGGCAGCAAGACGTTGGTGACTGTTGTTTCCATACTTAGGCTTGTTTGCATCTTCTTTATGCACAATACTGATGCTTCTGCGATAACTATAATACCTAATGTTGAAAATGTACATAAAATACCACTTTATGCATACAATCAGACTGCAAAGTTTATAGTTTGTAAATTGTTGATAAGTATTATAGCCACAATAAAGCCATTTAAAATGATTTCTTAAGACATACATTGATGCTTGCATGTACTGAATAATGTACTCAAAAAGTTATCACAGAGCACTGAAACTTTATTTAGTCACACTATTTGTACTTATAAAACAAATTACATCCCTGACAGTGACTTAATTTACTTTGATTGCTTGTTCTTTACTTTATATACATACCTGCAAAGATGTTTTTACTCTGAGATGGCTCAACAGCATTTTTTAGTTCCATGTCTAGATTCTTCTTTTCTAATGAATAAATAATTAAATATAATATGTATGTATTATGTACCTATAATACCTATATGGTTCACAAAAAAAAGTCAATAATTGCATAGCTCCACTCAAAAATAAATAAAAGTCACATTTTACTATAATGATGTGATGATAGTGAGTTATATTAAATTTGCATACCTTTATAAAGTTTCGTGATGTTTCTTGATCTTTCATTGATATCATCGATATTATCATTATAATGGGAAATTGTTTTCTTAATATCTGCAAGCAACACAAACATTTAAATAACAAACATGTGAATAAAATGAATGAAAATGAAAAATATTTTTTAAGTGATTTATAACTTCATATTAGTACATGTATTATTTTGCTCACTAGTACAATAATGATTGGATTGTAAGTACATAATATTTAACCCTCTCGTTCCTGAATTGTTTTGACGCGCGCGGAAAAATCTAATTTTCTACCGCGGAATAGAGCATTGCCGTTTTATTTTTTTAACTCGATGCTGGCTGGGAAAACCCCATAGCAACCATATATCACTAAATAGACCAAGAGTTTGGGATTCCCCTCATTTTTTGATTGAGAAAATTGAATAATATTTAAGCCATCTACTAATACTTCAAAAAAAATTTTTTTTTTCCCCCAAAAAATCCACTTTTCCCATCAATAAAAAAATAAAATAAAATAGAAATAATATTGTTTGATGCATTATATACCAATATTATATTAGTTCAACAATAAAATGTGTTGTTTGTTGTGTGTGGTGCTGATTGTGATCATGTAGGAGACATTTATGAGTGTCCACAAGGAACGTATGCCATCGGACGTCGAGCTCCACTACAAAACAATTTCATACACACAAAAACACAAACAACAAAGATATTTGTAATACAAACAACAAATTATTCATGATCCTATATAATTGCAACTTTATGATATATTGTATGCGGTTTCATACAGGATTTTTGTTTGGGGTGGGGCTCCGAGTGTACTTCGCCACACCCATTTTTTGGAACCTACACTACTTTGATGCACATCTTTGCATAGAGTCTATACTTCACACTGATGATCAGTGTTCGGTCCTATGCACTAAATGGCTCAGTTATGATAGGAACATAATGGGATACAATATCAGACTAAAAATAAATGCTTCCTAAATGTTCATTTCTATTCAACTCCCAAAATTCTAGGGGGGAACCCAGCCATGCCTCCCACTGTATGAACCCTGGTATGTATACTCTACACTGTACATGAGAGAAACATGTATTGAGAAAGTGTACTTTGAAAATGAAAAGCAGTACAAGCACACACGTAGAATTCAACTTACCCGGCATGGATGGTGTCACAGACTGAACGATCCCTCCCATAGGATCCGGAACCTCCATACAATACCAAAAAAACACAAGACAACACTGACATTTGTAACATAACAGCTGGCCTCGCTGAATTGAGCCCCCCCTCCCCCGTCATTACTTTTCACTGACATTCTTGTACCATAACCCCCCCTCCCCCCGTCATTACTTTTCACTGACATTCTTGTACCATAACCCCCCCCCCCCCCTCCCCCCCCCAGCCCTAGCTGGACACCCAAATATCAGTAAGTTGAAAAAATGAAATTCAACTTACCAGGCATGGATGATGTCACAGACCGAAAAAGACCACCGAGTTCGTTCTCTCTCAGGTTGGATCCGGAAACGCCACATACTGTTTGTTCATGGTTGCTCTCTCTCTCTTTCCACAAATGCACGCACACACATACACACACACACACACACACAAGAAAAAAGAAGCTACAGGTGAATACAGATCATAAAAATAAATGTATATTTTATTATACATAAATTGACTGGTGTACACACCACACACACACACACATGAAATTCAACTTACATGGGCATAGTAGTCACGATCCAAAAAGATCCAGAGTTCCCTCCCAGGTTGTATACGGAAGCGCCACATACTGTTTGTCCACGGATGCTCTCTCTCATTCCACAAATGCACACACACACATACACACACACACACACTAGAAAAAAGAAGATACAGGTGAATACAGATCATAAAAATAAATGTATAATATAAATTGACTGGTGTACACACACACACATACATGAAATTCAACTTACATGGGCATAGTAGCCCCGATTGGAAAAGACCCCACCCCCCCCCCCCGAGTTCGTTCCCTCCCCGGTTAGATCTGGAAGCGCCAGAATAACATTTCAACTCCACGCACACACATATACATCGAGTGTGAAGCTCCACTACAACACCACAAAAACACAGACAACGACAACGACAATAACAATACATATTACAACTTTTGGGATGTTCAGGGAGGGGGAGGGGGGAGCAGCCACAAATATCAAAGTCTGTGGTCCTTTACACAAAAGATTATGGAATATCAATGGGTGTGTTGTCATCTTTCTTCCACTCTCCCCCTACCTCATCCACCCGACTCTTGTTCTTCAATTCCCGCCTTCTCCGACCGCGAGGACGTCCAGAACTCGGAGCAGGAGGAGCCACTTCCTCTTCTTCATCACTGGAACCTGCTGCCTATTCGTGTTTCATCATTGGAAGACTCAGGTCCGGTATCCTCTCCTTCATCACTGGAAGACTCTGCTCCTGTCGCCTCATCTGCGTAATCGGGGTCGGTGACTGCATTCACATCTGGTCCTAGTAGTATATGTGGTAAAAACTTTTTTTAATTTTTTTGAAAATTTGAATTTGTTCAAAAAACCACAAGCCACTTTCAAATCTCAAAACTCAATGAAATATATATAATATTATAGCTAAACAGCTTACTCTATCTCAATATAGCTATAAATAAGTCCTTTCCACAACAGAAGCTTGCTATTTTTCAAGAGAAAGACAAGAGAAAGACAAGCTTACCTCGATCATCTTCTTGACTCCCATTTTCAGTATCAGAGTTGACGGGGTCTGGTCCACCAACCCTGATACAGGGCCTCCTATAGCCCTAGATGTCGTCTCCCTTCTCTCCGCTTGATCCTGAGTCGCTAGAGTCAACATCAAGCAAGTCTAAAACTTGCACCGCATTGTAACTTGTGGACGCCATCTTCCAAAAAATGACTTTGAAAAAAAAAATTTTTTGCATAGTTACCGAGGTCACACGACACGCTCACTTTTTTCCTATGATGTAATAAGCATTACCTAAGACTGTACGTAATAGGGCGGTCCCCAGTTGAACTGGCGATTTTATAAAAAATGGAGAAGACAGTAAGTCAAACCGCAAAGTCTTGGTCGGCAAAGAAGCGGTTGTTTCAATGTGTTATGGAGGGCTACTGAGCTCAAGCAATTTTTTGCTGCTTCTACAAAGCTCTGGAGATGACTGGATCCATAAATGAAGCTGCTGTGAAGACGTTAACTTTTTTTTAAATTCGACGGAGAACCGATGTTTTTTTTTTTTGCCGAGGAAGAAATAAACGCAACTGCTGTGAGGTACTGTCAAAGCAGTCCTGGCTGAAAGCTATTTTAGATGCTTCTCCAATGCATTGGGCACCTGTGTATGCAATCTGAAGGTTCTAGCTATAAAGTAACTATTTTTAAAAATTCGGAGAAGTCAATCGGTCTTAACCCGCTTTAAAGCGGGATCCGGAACGAAAGGGTTAACCTCACAAACCTGTCCAGCTGCTGCACACTCGCAGCCAGGTCGATTAGCCGTCGCACAAAGGACCTGCCTGCCCACACTGCCTTACACGCGTGGCTCAGGATGCCGACCACTGACAGCAGCTGTCTTTTTCGACAAGCCTTCCTGCCTCGTACCTCTCGCAACAGCTGCCTCAGCTTCTCCAGCTTATCCCCAGGGAGGCGGATTTCCAGCATTTCTGAGTCCAGTTCCATGCCCAGAAACACCAGCACTGTGGCCGGACCCTCATCTTTCTCGGGTTCAGTCGGCATTCCTGCCTCCTGGCAGACCTGCTTCAGTATCCTGAAGTTCCGCCCGCACTCATCCCCACCACCTGCACCAACTGTGATGTAGTCATCAATGTAGTGTCTCATCCATGTTGCCCCTCTTTTTTCCATCACCCATTGCAACAGGTCCGCTGCCACTGTAAACAGCAGAGGGGCCGAGCGTAAACCAAATGGCAGGCAACCATCCACAAGCAATTCTCCCTGCCACTGCATGCCCAGCAGCCCTCTGTCGTCGGGATGAACAGGCATATTTCTATATGCCTGCTTCACATCTGCCTTTGCCATCAATGCTCCTCTGCCTATTTCTAGCACTCTCCTCATCACCACGTCCACTGAGGTGTATGATAATGATGATAGCTCGGAGCTTATCCCATCATTCACACTGGCTTCTGCTGGTGCTGACAAATCTACAATCAGGCGCCAGCGCCCTGCCTTGCCCTTCTTGGGAATAACTCCAAATGGGCTGCAATGCACTCCTAGTGCATCTGCCTCCTCCGTCTTGCCTACTGCAATCACTCTTCCCTTTTCTAATTCGTTGTCCAGATATTCCTGCACAACTTCTGGATGTTCACGCACCGACGCAAGGTTCTGCCTGGCCTGCCTCAGTCCTCTCCTATCCTGCTGGAATCCCAACCGGAAGCCCTGCCGTATGCCTCTCACCATCCACTCCACCAGCTCTTTGTCCGGATGGTCCACCAGCATTGACTGCCACGCCTCTGCCCGGAGTGGGGTGTGTACGAGCTGCGCGTCTACAGGCAGTCTGCACTGCCCAGCTCCCGACCTCCTCTCCAGCTCCTGCACCTGCCAGCTCATGCCCCTCCCTGCAGGCCGAGTACAGTGACTATTTATCTACCGAATCTCCCTACATATTAACTATCCCCCTATTTACCAGCATATCCCTTGCCTTTTCTAATAATGGTAGCTATTGATACCCACCTTATGTTATCTATATACACATTTATGTTGATATTCACTGACATGTTAACATACATTGTACAATTTGTCATGCCCCACATGTCCTGCTATTAGTCCAGTCACGTTCAGTTATGAGTTCTAGAGTTTCTGGCCTGCCTCGCACTGAGATACTAGGTGCGAGCCCCTGCACCGACTGCATACGTGTAGATACCGGCAGCGAGCACCAAATTTGCAGTCACCCCGATAGCGGTTGTACTTCCCACACACTGGGGTCCCTGCCTCTGCCCGCTCCTGCTCCAGCTCTGCTCCCCCTGCGTCCCTCGGCCTCTTTCTGGATCCATCATGAGCGGTCTGCCCGCCTTTCAATAGGGCCCTTGCTGTCGCTGCCGGCAACGCTTGTGCAGTAAAGCACTCGGTGTATAGCCCTGCATCGAGCGTTGCCCATTGCCTGTGCTCGTCCCCCGCCACCATCTGGCGAAACCGGCGGTCATACTCTTCACATGCAGGCCACGTGAACTTCTGCGCTGCCCTCACGATGGCGTCCATGTAGCCCAGCAAGTCCATCAGCTTGGCCGAGTCTTTTTGTACTGCAGTGCCAACGTACAAGATAAAGCATCTGGACCATGTAGCCACATCCGGAATTCTCCGCCTAGTTCTCCGATAGTCGGCAGCCTGGACGATGAGCAGCTGCTCTCCTGACTGGGATCCCACTGCTGACCCGTCTGGCTGGGCAGGGGGCAGTTCCGTGAAATCTACGTACTCCCCCCTCCTGATTCTTCCGGCCACTGCTGCTGGTACGGCCTGGTTTCTTGGGGACATCCTCTGGCTTCCCCCCTGTGCCCCCAATACGTGCCAGCCTGTCCGCTGCCTCCTGCAGGCCATCAGTCCCACCGATATCCCCTGCTGGGTCCTCTCTGATATCTAGACCCACCAGGCTTGCTGATGACAGTGGGGCCCCTACATCAAATAGTGAGAATTACTCACACTCCCCACCCCACTGTTACCCCTATGTCTCCCTTGTCCCTTCTACTATTACTTACCCCCTACCCCAACCGCTCCTCCCGTTACCAACTACCTACCCTTTTACTTCTATCCCTCCGGCCTATGCCTACTGTACTGCTCTTGCGCCATACTACTCCCCGCTCTTCACTTTACTTTCCGCCCTCTCCTTTAGTTGCATGCACGCCTCGCACTGCGTGCACCTACCCGCCATCGGCTCTGCTGGCCGCCAGGCCAGTAAGTTCCTGCTCTGCTCTGCTCTCCTGCCTCTGCATTGACAGCCCCTTCCCGCTCTGCCTTGCATTCATGCCATGGCTTGCCTCATATGGCTGGGCCCCCTGCTTGCTTAAATGGCTGGGCCCCTTGCTAGCTCGGCTCTGCTTTGTCAGCCCCTTCAAGCTCTGCCTTGAATTCATGCCATGGTTTGCTTCATATGGCTGGGCCCCCTGCTTGCTTACTTGCTCTAGCCCCAGCCAGCTCAGCGCTGCTGACCTTGCACAACCTTTTCACTTTGCTGGTTGTCTGCTGCTACTCCTATTTGTAACTACCCTCTACCTAGGGACTCATACTCTCGCCGCCAATAGGGTCACACCCCAGTGGCTGCTGCGGGTGGAAGGAAAGGCTAAGCGAGGATGCCCTTACTTATGCACAACCCCAATTAGTGCTCACCCAGCTCTGACTCTCCTCTTCCCTCGCGTTCCTTGGGTCTGCTCTCCAGCCTCTCCTCTAGCCTTCTGATGATTTCGTCCACCGCTGCGCTGGTATATCCATGCCTCCGTCTTCTCTGCTCATCTCTAATTCTTTCGCTCTCCTAATTCCGTTTTGGACTTGCCGCGTGTCGACTGAATTCTGCCTGCCCCGAGTGTAGGCTCCTCCCCCTATCTACTCGTGCGCGCCCTTTCCTCCTTTCTAATTACCGCTTGCTGCTAATCGCCTTGTATGCCGCCCTTCGACCCTTTTCCAAGGCCGCCATCTCCCGTGCCGTGCCCGTTCTGCCGGTTAACTTATATTAACTCTACGTGTTAATCTACATATTACAGATAATATAGTCTAAACATACTTTGTTAAACTAAAGATTGCACATTAAAATAATATCACAGATACTTAATCAGATTGAAAAGTCAAAAATACTTACCAAATTAAAAAAAAACACACAAATGCTTAGCCAAAGTTAAACAACAAAAACAAAAATGCACATTATGCCACAAATAGATAAAAAACATTTAACCTAATTGCCTTCCATGTTATCACACACACTTTACCAAGTACAAGATCACACTTACTTTGTCAACGGAGTTTACCACACCAAATGATCACACATGCCTTACCATACCAAGAGATCACAGATACTTTACCAACCATGAGATGGTTGGAGAGTTTTGTGAGAAAATTTTTTAGACCAAAATGCATTGATTAGTGACAAAATTTGAACCGATGAGTGGTACATCATTGATAAAAGTCTTACATAAGCACTGTATTATTATGTTGTTGTTTGAAAAAGTAAAACAACAATTGAAGCACATGGCTATTAATATGGTTTAAAATGTCAGTGCTAACTAAAGTTTGTATATACTTTACAATGAGTTCCGTCTGTAAATGATTGACAAGGAAACGTTGATTACCTGCGCATCATTGATTGCTAAATTCGGCCTACAGCTAAAAGGAGAGCTGCAGATACTGGAAATCATTGCACGTTCTGCTATTAATGAGAACATTCTATTGTAGTTGTTGTGAACGTATTACTGATATCGACGACGTAAAGACTTATAACTGGTATTAAACTGAATGTTTGTTGTGTAGAAGTTTATGTCAATATCAGTAATTTTGAGATAATGTTACATTAAAATACACCTGTAAGATTACTGTAGGGACTTACCCCCACGATCAATTACATCTTAATTACGGTAAGTTATATATAAATGTTTTTAGTTAGAAAAAATCTTTTCATGTAAACATTTGTTTTAGCTGACAACAAGATTCAAAGAAAGAAAACAAATTTTAAGAAAATGCAGAAATAATTAATATTCACGTAAATCAGTAACCAAAGCCAGAAAAAGACCTAATGGAGTACGACTAAAGACAGTTAGGTAAAATATAACCAGTGGGATAGTTATGCAAAAGGAGTGAGATAAACAATACTTTTCAGCATTCACATCTATGGACTGTTTATTGCTTGAAACACTGTAGATAAAGAAACAACTCAAGTCACAATACATGATGAATGTATTCCTGTTAATAAAAATGTTGATTGCATTCAACAAACAAAGTCATACCATATTTATACATTCTACCAGTTCTAGTAAACGCTAACTTGTTCTTATTGATATCCTGTGACAATATGGTGGATTCTGTGGCATCAGACGTCATTATACACTAAATATATAATTGAGAATACAGTGTTGTCCAGTTTACAGATCACACTAAGTCCAGCAACATGCAAAGAGTTCCTTCAAATCATGACATGTCTACACCTTCTTTAACTATAAGCACAATGAAAAGGGTTTTCACTACAGAAAAACTATCACAGGATGAAGAATACGAGGAGACAAAGATCAATCCTGTATATAGCTAAGTAGGATGATTATATTTCTACTACTGAAGAATTGACTAATAATGAAGATCACAAGGAGACCAAAGACCACTTTCATTTATGTTCAGCCAATCTTATGATAAAACAGTCTGTTAGAGATAACAATGAAATGTTCAATTGTGACTTTATAATACAGTTAGCTAAAGGATTTTACTGTAGAATTAATATAGCTATAGTAGTTACAATAAGTAAGTAAATATGAAGTATTTTGTGTTTGGCCGTACTCCCCTAAAGTCATGAAAATAATCAACGAAGGTATTTTGTAGTCTTTCGTCTGTGTCACAGGAAATTTGGTCACAGCGGTTTTCGTTATGTTGGGACTAATTGAGTTAGGGGTATAGTCTGTTGACCAAATAATGCTAGTGGATTGGGTCCACCCCGACCAAAAGCACTAGCAGATTTTTACCTGGATTAGCCCGTCCTAGTGCGTTCAGTGTTGTTTTCAATAAATTTAAGAGTCCGATATTATTGTCACTTTGGCTATTATCAGCCTAAGGATATTTTCTACCTTCTTGAGAAATGTTTATAACTAAGGTAACTCTAATAGTTAGAAGAAGAATAATCTACCTTCTACAGCTAAACTAATATTTTAGTTCTGTATAATGATTTCTGATCTTTCTAGTTTGAGACTAACTTAAAGTCTTTTAAGTCTCTTGCAGTCTATGATCTGAACTTTGTTGCCTCACAATACATGACCATTTATTCAGTCTATTTTGCTTCCTAAAGAATTTAAAGAATAGCCACAGTTCACATTTTAAAGTTTTCTGTCTATGTTTTCAAACTTAAGGTGATTCCATTACTAAATTTTTGTATATTGCCTATAGTATAGTCCCTTTACAGTATACTAGAAGCATATTAAATGGCAACAAAATGTAATTAGTTTAAGTGTATTATTTCTCTATTAAAACTATAGCATAGTGGCTAGCTAATAAATCATAATCTCCATTAAAATAGTCTCTATCAGTATTCTACATCTCCACATAGTCACATACTGAATGTCGACATGGCTGTACCTAGAAAAGTGAGGGGGCGGGGGTTCTTTTGTTATTTTATGAACATTTTAAAGTAGTTAATTACCAGACAAAAATAAATGTTTCTTCTTTAAGATGTGCTCTTATTTTATTATTTTAAGAGTTTTTTATTTATAATATAATTCTATATTATGTTATTATAATAATATAATTCTATATAGCAAAGTTAAATAACTTCCTGTTTATTTAGTCTCTTCTAGTCTCGTTATTCTGTTTTGGTCTCCGTAGTATCTCCCCGTCTCTTAATTCTCTTCAGTCTCTTTAATCTCATCCAGTTTATTAAGTCTCTCTCTTTAGTTTCTTCTGGTGTCTTCTATTCTCTTGAGTATCTTTATCCCTTCTATTCTCTTTAGTTTTTTCTTGTGTCTTTAGTTTTTTCTAGTCACTTTAGTCTCGTCCACTTTCTTTAGTCTCTTTTAGTCACTTTGGTTTCTTTTAGTCTCTATTAGTCGCTTTACTTTTTACCAGTCTCTTTAGTTCCTTCATCTCTTTTAGTCTCTTTAGTCTCTTTGGTCTCTATTAGTCTCTTTAGTCCCTTCTATTCTCATAAAGTCTCTATAAATCTCTTTAGTCTCATCCACTTTATTTAGTCTCTTCTAGTCTCTTCAGTTTATTATAGTCTCTATTAGTCTTTTAAATCTTTACCAGTGTCTTTAGTCTCTTCTATTCTCTTAAAGTCTTCTAGTCTCTAGTCTCTATAATCTCTTGGATTCCTTCAAGACTTTCTTCTCTTGCTTTCCTTTCTATTTAACTAAGGTACATGTGTAGAATTCTTGACACATGATCACATGGAAACTAACTGTTCCTCAATAAAGCCCTCATAGTGGTACCTATCCCAGACCAGACAATAGAATATTAAAGTTTTCCAACAAGTGAAGTGAGCCTTAAGAAATGTGTGTATCTATTGATTCCTTCTCGAAAATGATATATCAATATTCTTCTTCCATGCCCAGTGCAAGTTCATTGATTTTTTTTTGTGCCTAGTTACTTTAAATGTAATGTATTTTTAAAGTTTCAATGTTCTAATAGCTATAACATGTAGAAGTTGAGTATGTAGCTACAGCTCTGAATTAGACCTTTACTGTGGAGGTAAAGATAGAGAACTTTGGTTTAGAACATTGGTTCATTTAGATAGAGATAAAGACATTATAACGGGAATGAATCCAATTGTTGATGAAGCACAATTTTAGGTCAAAATTGTGACTCAATAGGGACACTTCCTGGCAGTCTCCTGAAAAACTTGTGATTGCATGCATTACGGAACTGTTAATAAACTCAGTAACATCCAAGTTGTTGCCAGCTAAGAATGATTTCTTCTTGTTCTGCATCTGATTGTGGCATCTCCAATACCTGCACCATAGAGAAATGATGAGGAAAAGCCACTATTAAGAGAAGATGTCACAATACACAGACACACAACTAAAGCAATGAGTTTTGTACCAACCTTTAGGTACTGGACATGGTTGAGCTGTTGTAACTGAACTGGTTGGTTTGGCTGCTGTCTCTGGAGAGGGATCTGTTGTTGGAGTGAGTGGGCTCCTACGATCAGTTGATTTCGGCACGAACACCGGCAGTTCTGGGCCACCATGTACTTCCCGTCGTAGTACGTGGAGCTGCAGTCGGTAAACTGTTTTCACGGAGCTTTTTTTAGCCTTTCACTACAGCGCACGTATACTTCTTCTCAGACGTGGAGGTAGGGGTACCCAGGCACTGCGCCGTCCTTCCTTACCGTGCAGGTCGGAAAGTAATAGAGGCAAACGAGAAAATAACTAGTGGTGCGCTCGAATAGCGCAAATGCATGGCGAGCGAGTAAATATTTGATAGGTAAAGATGATTTGTGAAGGAAATCGCTAAATAATAGCAATGATTAGGCATGAAGAGTTAACAACAACAGAATTACCTGGATAAACTTCGAAAACAGTGGCAAAAAAGCGCAGCTTGACAAAGACTTCACAATTGTTTCAAGGAGAGAGTAGCTATAAACTTTTTGGTTGAAACAAAGTTGCCTAAGGCAGTGCAGCAGGATTCTCCGCGCTCGTTAATTGAAAAATACTGGAACTGTGAACGCTTTACCTAACTTACGTAACTAGTGGTGCGCTCGAATAGCGCAAATGCATGGCGAGCGAGTAATATATGAGTATAGGTAAAGATGATTTGTGAAGGAAATCGCTAAATAATAGCAATGATTAGGCATGAAGAGTTAACAACAACAGAATTACCTGGATAAACTTCGAAAGCAGTGGCAAAAAAGCGCAGTTTGACAAAGACTTCACAATTGTTTCAAGGAGAGAGTAGCTATAAACTTTTTGGTTGAACCAAAGTTGTGTAAGGCAGTGCAGCAGGATTCTCCGTGCTCGTTAATTGAAAAATACTGGAACGTCAACGCTGAGTCAGCTTCGCTCGCTTCGCTCGCTCGCTGAATAAACATTGGCTTGTGAAATCGATTCCTCAACTAATGGCCTGGAGTCCCGCTCCATGAGTTGGAAAAGTTCTTCTGTATTGCAACGTCTGGTGTGGGTTTGGTACCATTATGAGAGTGTTATTGGGGAACATTACTCTACAAATGTGATCTGGTGGGCAGGTATTCTTTGGCATGTATGCACATGAGGCTTGGTTGACTGAAGGCTTCCCTGAAGGTGACTGCAATGGTAAGCAAGCACAGAATTAGGTACCCCAACTTCATCTTATCCTTCTTTCATCTTGAAAGAAATTCAAGTTTTGGATACTGTTCGGGCTCTCTCCCTTTTTCTAGCTAAAGACAATGACTATCATGGATTTAGTAACACAATATCGAATGATAGCCTACTGACATTTGTGCTGAAGTACACTTTTGTTTTTTAAGGTCGGTGCTAACTGAGGATTTATGTATTACCCAGAGCATCATCCGCGAAAATAGTCGACAAAGGTAATGTTGATTGCGTGCGCACCACAGATTACTAAAATTGGCATATAAAGGGAGAGTTGTGGACGCTGGAACTCATCGGGCGTTCTGGTATTAGCGAGAACATTCCGTCATGGCTGCTATAAAGTTATTGTTGATATTGACGTTGGTTATAAATACGTGTAAGTTAATGAACTGCATAAGTTAACTATAGCGATTATATATTTATTGACTTTATTTCTTTAGCACAACTTTCCAGTCAATGGAAAGAAAATATTGAGCAAGTTCTGAAGCATTTGCTTGGCAATTTACCCCTTCCCTACTCCTCAGAATTAGACCTGTATTGTGGAGGTAAAAATGGTGAACTTTGGTTCAAAACAATGGTTCACTTAGATCGAGATAAAGATATCATTACTGGCATGAATCCAATAGTAGATGAAGCAAAATTTTATATTAACATCAGTAATTTTAAAATTCCGGTTTCATCAAAGTATAGCTGCAAGATTTCTCTAGGATCTCACACCAACAACAATCTACTCCTTCTAAATATCAGTAAGCTGTATAAATTCGTAAATGCAGTACTTTATTTTATGTAACAAACATTTAGCTGGCAACAACTTGGATGTTACTGAGTTTATTAACAGCTCCGTAATGCATGCAATCTACACAAGTATTTCAGGAGACTCTGCCATCAATTACCATTCAGATTGGAATTGGAATCCATCTGGATCAACACGCAGTACTGTTTTCAACAAACCTACAAACACCAGTGAAAACTACAAACTCAGCTCTCTTTATCCTATCATGAACACAGTGATATCATACATTCTTCATTTGCCAAAGGACTTCATAACTCATTTGATAAAACTTAGTTTCGGCAAGAAAACTATTTCAGATATTGTAACATGTCAGGAATCAGGTAGGCTAGATGTAAATAATTTATAACATCGTAATATTGAGTCAATCACATCAGTAAATCAAATATATCTCTGAATTGCTTTCTGCCTAGCATAACTTGATGACACATAGATTCCTTCTATTGTATACCTTAAGATCTGTTACACTTCTAATCAGAATGTGAGCAGAAATCAGTGTTGTTTTTGGTTTAGAAATTCCAGATTTCTTAGTTTCAGTTATTCATACTAAAAATATATCTTGATGAGTGCTTAGGTTTAGTTTTTTCCCCAAATTCTCTCTTTATATTTAGTTAGTTTTCAGTATTTCTTCAATATCATGTAGAAGATTTACTGTTAATTGGCTTAGTTTTGGTGACTTTGTTTCCCAAATTATTCAATAATGAGACTCCAAAGAAAGTAGTAGTGGTAGTTTTCCCAAATAAATTCAAAATAGCATATTTCTATGAAATTTTAGGTTTTATAAATGAAGTATTGTAGCAGTTGTCAGTGATGATCTAGCGTGTGCCTTTATAAGAGTATACCAACATCTCTGCTGAGGGCATTGTTATTGTGTTATCAGACTATGCCAAGAGTATCATATCACAAGTTGCTACATACAAACTATTCTGGCAATATTCTGAAACGAGTGAATTTACAGGAACAAACATGCCATACTTCACTATAGTTATATTAAATCTCTGTGTTCATGTACTCAGTCATGGGTGTCTTTAGAAAAGTCATTCCAATTACTTTGTTGTTATTACTCTGTATTTCAACTAATATAGCCATGTATATTCTACAGTAAACCCTTTTAGCTAGCTGTATTATGATAGCTAAGTTTTAATATTTCAAATGTTATCTCAAATAGACCGAAAATATCATCAAATTGGCTGAACATAAATGAGAGTGGTCTTTATCTCCTGGTGATCTTCATTTTGAGGCAGATCTTCACTGGTGGATATTTTCCTCAATGTGTTTACATGTTTTCCTTGAAAAAGATGACTATATACCGGAGTGGTCTTTGTCTCCTCGTGTTCTTTATCCTGTAGTTGGTCTTCAGCAGTGGAAATCTCGTGCACTGGGCTTACGTTAGTCAAACAAGGTGTAGGTATGTCATAATTTGATGCCACCATATTTATGTTACTGGTCTCATTGTGATCTGTTAACTGAACTACACTGTATTCTCGATTCATGTTTAGTGAATAATTGTCTAAGTCTAATGCCACAGAATCCGCCATATTGTCACAGGATTTGGATAGGATTAAGCTGGTGTTTACTGGAACTGGTAGAGTGTATAAATCTGGCTCTGACTTTGATTGTTGAATTCTACAAAATGCAGTCAACATTCAGGAATACATTGATAATTGTAAGTTATTACTTTATTACGCAGTGTTACAATCAATATTACAGTCTCAGGAAAGCATTTATAATTGTATTGTGGGCTTCAGTTATTACTAAATAAATGTTACAAGCAATGATATAATCTATAGATGTCAACATTGAAAGGAATTATTTATTTTAATCACTTGCTCAACAGTCCCACTTGTTATATCTTATCTAACTGTCTTTAGTCGTACTCTATTAGGTCCTTTTCTGGCTTTTCTTACTGATGGATGTGAGTTGAAATTCCGGCTTAATCCATTTTCTACATCTTGAATTTGTTTTCTTTCTTTGACATTTTTATAATAGAACACTATGGCTATGATAATATAGTGAATGCAACAATCCCAAAACTAATCAGTGAAGCAGCAAATAGAGCAGCAAGACGTTGGTGACTGTTGTTTCCATACTTAGGTTTGTTTGCATCTTCTTTATACAATACTGATACTTCCGAGATAACTTTATTACCTAATTTTAACAATGTATATAAAATACCACTTTATGCATACAATCAGACTGCAAAGTTTATAGTTTGTAAATTGTTGATAAGTATAGCCACAATAAAGCCATTTAAAATAATGTCTTAAGACATTACATTGATGGTTGCATGTACTGAATATGTACTCATAAAGTTATCACAGAACATGTAAGTCACACTATTTGTACTTATAAAACATAGTACATCCCTGACTGTGTCTTAATTTACTTTGCTTGTTTGTTCTTTACTTTGTATACATACCTGCAAAGATGTTTTTACAATGTTACAAGCCATGATAATATAATGATGTATGACCTGGTCTACCCTTGTATTTACAGAACTAAACTGAACGTACACTATCGTCACACACACACACACACTCAATAATCATGCATTTACACATCTCACGTATTATTTCATCATGTCATATAGCCGTGAGTCAACTGTATTGTCTGGCAATGCATTCTTATGGTTACTCAGTGCTTTAAAATTATTCTTTGTGTATTGTTCACTTTTGTCTGAGTGTCATTTTTGTAAATATACGGACACAGGATGCACTCCGGTCCTTCGAATAATACAACTACTGATAGCTATGTCCATTCCCACTGTTGCGTTAGCAGACTGTGGAGAGGGAGCTCGTGAGAGTCATCCTTGCCCCCTTCAGTGTATTACACACAGTAAAAAGTACTTTTGCATGCTTTATAAAAATCAACTCAGAGTATGTTACTAAATGATTACACTTGTGCTTTCACAAATTTATTTTACTGTAGAGTCGTCAAACTTCTCTGTTAGTAAAGAACTCACTGGATGTAGAGCTGTTCAATTGTAGTTTATATTAAGCTTTAGTCTCTGTTTGTGGGACTATTAATTTGTACCCAAAACACTTTATAGGCGAGTGAGCGAATCAAATGTATAGCTACACCAGAGGTACAAATTTGAGCAAAGAAGAAAGTATCAAATAATAAATTGATAGCCACTGAGTCAAGATGTTTAGTCCTTGATTAGCTAGATTATGGTTTACTCTTTAAGAGTCTAAAACCGAACATTGTATTGGCAAACAATATAGAAAGAGATAGACAGTAAAGTGTGTGGCATTATATATGTGATTTAGTAGAGAAAAACAAATATTTCAATTTTGTTCATCTATTATTATGCTGTCAGTTTAGATATTAAGAAAATAGTAGCTAATAATATTGATGATAATGATATTGTAAGGTCAAAAAAGTTTTCCTACTCTTTCAATAATGAAGTAAGCAAAAACATTAAAGATAATGCGAGTGTAGTGTTTCTTGCATAGTAATTACATTGGAAGTTATGTTTGGATGCATGTGTTACCAAAATTGCAGAGCATTTTTTGTAGCTTGTAAACAACTATTTTTTGTATTTCGTTTATCTTGGCACATTATTAATTAAATATCTAGAAACAATTATTTTAATGTACATTAATAATTATTATATATTTCTTTTAATTAGGTATAGCAGGAAGAAAATATTTGGATAGAGAATTTAAGAATTCTATCAAGACATCACATACTACACGTTACAAGACAGGTACTAATTATATTATGAATACAAACATATAATGCAATCCTATTTGTAGTAGTGTAGTGAGCGAAACTCCCAATTCTTATTATGGCTTACTCTTCAAAAATCTGAATACAGAAAATTGTATTGGCATGCAATATAGAAATAGATAAGAGATAAGCAGGAAAGAACCACTCACCCTAAGCTTGTCTCCTGGTAGAGCATGAATGGCTAGTAACATGAATAGTGAGAGAGTGAAACATGTGACAGTATCAAGGATGTTACATTAGCTATCAAGTATAATGAAGCATTTGTTTAAGAATTGGTTATTGTTAAATATATACTTGCAGTAATTATAATGATGATATATATACATCGTTTTAATCTTACGCAATATTTTTTAAATTAAATTAATTAAAAAAGTCTCCTCATGGTCATCCCAGTCTCTTAGTTTCTTTAGAAGTGATTCATTTTTTAACAATTTGATAGTTTAAGCTATTCTCTTTTGTTTTTAAGTTAGTTGTATAAGCTTAACACCCATTATTGGCAACTTCAACCAAAATTGTACATTTTGTTTAATTTTATATTTATTTTCTCTGAAGTAGATTTAAGCTAGCTCTTTCACTAGCTGAAAAGTTGCCAATAATGGGTGTTAAGCTTATACAACTAACTTAAAAACAAAAGAGAATAGCTTAAACTATCAAATTGTTAAAAAATGAATCACTTCTAAAGAAACTAAGAGACTGGGATGACCATGAGGAGACTTTTTTAATTAATTTAAAAATCACTTCATTTTCATTCATTTTATTTACATGTTTGTTTTCCTTCCAGATATAATTATATGTTATTTAAATGTTTGTGTTGCTTGCAGATATTAAGAAAACAATATCCCATTATCACAATATTAATTTTGGTGATATCAATGAAAGATCAAGAAACATCGCAAAGTCTTACAAAAGTATGCAAATTTAATTTAGCTCACTATCATCACATCACTAGTTAAATGTGATGTTTATTTATTTTTAGGTGTAGCTATGCAATTATTGATTTTTTTTGCAAACCATATAGGTATTATAGGTATACATAATACCTACATTATATTCAATTATTTATTTACTAGACAAGGAACTAAAAAATTCTGTAGAGTCACATCAGAGTAAAAACACTTTTGTAGGTATATTAAGTAAAGAACAGGCAAGCAAAGTAAATTAAGACAGTGTCAGGGATGTAATATGTTTTATAAGTACAAATGTGACCGTCTATGGGAAAGTCGGGCACAACGCGGCATGCGTAGGTGACTCAAAAAGATCGATTTAGTTCTTAAAATTGTATTAAATAAGCCTAACGAAGGGAACGGTTAGGTGAGATATTGCGGGAATGGCTAAAGCTACGGCAATAAAACTTGGAGAGCTTAATATCTGCTTGCCGAGGAGTGTGTAAGTTCAAAAAAAAATTTTTTGTCGGGGTCGCGTTGTGCCCGATTTTTCTGTAGACGGTCACAAATAGTGTGACTTGTATGTAAATAATGTTTTAGTGCTCTTTGATAAATTTATGAGTACATTATTCAGTACATGCAAGCATCAATGTATGTCTTAAGAAATTATTTTAAATGGCTTTATTGTGGCTATAATACTTATCAACAATTTACAAACTATAAACTTTGCAGTCTGATTGTATGCATAAAGTGGTATTTTATATACATTGTTAACATTAGGTAATAAAGTTATCTCGGAAGCATCAGTATTGTATAAAGAAGATGCAAACAAACCTAAGTATGGAAACAACAGTCACCAACGTCTTGCTGCTATATTTGCTGCTTCACTGATTAGTTTCGGGATTGTTGCATTCACTATCACTATTATATAGCTATAGTGTTCTATTATAAAAATGTCAAAGAAAGAAAACAAATTCAAGATGTAGAAAATGGATTAAGCCGGAATTTCAACTCACATCCATCAGTAAGAAAAGCCAGAAAAGGACCTAATGGAGTACGACTAAAGACAGCTAGGTAAGATATAACCAGTGGGACAGTTGTGCAATTGATTGAAATAAATAATACCTTTCAATGTTCACATCTATAAATTATATTATTTCTTGTAACACTGTAATAAAGTAATAACTTAAGCCCACAATACAATTATAAGTGCATTCCTGAGACTGTATTATTGATTGTAACACTGCGTAATAAAGTAATAACTTACAATTATCAATGTATTCCTGAATGTTGACTGCATTTTGTAGAATTCAACAATCAAAGTCAGAGCCAGATTTATACACTCTACCAGTTCCAGTAAACACCAGCTTAATCCTATCCAAATCCTGTGACAATATGGCGGATTCTGTGGCATTAGACTTAGACATTTATTCACTAAACATGAATCCAGAATACAGTGTAGTTCAGTTAACAGATCACAGTGAGACCAGTAACATAAGTATGGTGGCATCAAATTATGACATACCTACACCTTGTTTGACTAACGTAAGCCCAGTGCAGGAGATTTCCACTACTGAAGACCAACTACAGGATAAAGAACACGAGGAGACAAAGACCACTCCGGTATATAGTCATCTTTTTCAAGGAAAACATGTAAACACATTGAGGAAAATATCCACCAGTGAAGATCTGCCTCAAAATGAAGATCACCAGGAGATAAAGACCACTCTCATTTATGTTCAGCCAATTTGATGATAATTATCAGTCTATTTGAATTAACATTTGAAATGTTAAAATTTAGCTATCATAATACAGCTAGCTACAAGGGTTTACTATAGAATAAACATGGCTATATTAGTTAAAATATAAAGTAATAACTACAAAGTAATTGGAATGACTTTTCTAAAGACACCCATGACTGAGTACATGTACACAGAGATTTAATATAACTATAGTGAAGTGTGGCTTGTGTGTTCCTGTAAATTCACTTGTTTCAGAATAATGCCAGAATAGTTTATGTGTAGTAACTTGTGATATGTTACTCTTGGCATAGTCTGATAACACAATAACAATGCCCTCAGCAGAGATGTTGGTATACTCTTATAAAGGCACATGCTAGATCACCATGGACAAACAAGTTTAGATATACATGCTTAGGCAGGTACCAATGCATGTCTAGCTCATTAGTGGAGGACTATATTGCTGACCAGTCAGCTATTTGATGGTAGCTGCAAACAAATCATTCTCTGTGATTTGATGTTCCAGATGGAAGAGGACAATGTCTGGTGAAAGGCAAAATGAAGATTGTTTCACATCTTGACATTTTTTTGTGTACACATTTTTTGAGTGTCTTCATCAGCACTGATTTGGGATAGGAATCAGTCATGGATGTGACAAATTTGTAAGTGGGTCATAAAACATATCCTCAGCTTCAGTTGGGATGATTGAGTTTATAGCCTCAGAAGTGACTGCAGAAAGAGTTGTAAGATCGGTTTGTTCCGCTTATATCCATCAGTGTTTCGAGCTGATCCTGAAAAAACATCAATATAGCTATAACAATTTATTTGACTGGACGTGGAGGCATTAACTGTAAGTAGTGTGTTTTTTATCTCAGCATTCTTCTGGTCTGAATCATAAGCTCCAAATATATCCTGAAACTTCCAGAATGGTGTAAATTATACTCCTTGATCCCCACATAACCTAATGTTGTTATGGAGTGTAGTGTTACTACTATAGGTGCTTTACGTTTCCAGCATGTGCAGTTCCTATGAACATAAGGACACATATTATGTAGTAGAATGGGCTGTCTTGTGTATAGCAAACAAATGCATTGAAAGTTCAGATGTTGTGATCCTACAAGAAGATGATTAAGATTAGGTTAAAGAAAAGAGAGCTTTGAGTTACATCTCACAGCTTAAGTTTTAGTTCATGTTTAGTTTTCAGGAGCCTAAATGTAGTGTTTAGTACTCTAATGAAGTGGAAATAATAAATATAACTATCTTAAAGTCAAAGTTCATTTCCCACCCTATATTGCATAGTATAAAGACAGGAAATTCAATTTCCTATCTGTATGCTATGTAAGTATATTCTAGTTCACTTCATAGTTTACCATGCTGGTTACACTGCACATGTGCATCTTCAGTATACTTCAGTAGATGAACTAAAAACAGACAGACCCTGTATTATTTGACATGCGGCATTCCTTGTATATTCATGTAAACTTGCAACATTATGCGTACTACCTAGTCAATGTCATGTTAACTATGAATCATTCAGAAGTCATCCAGTATTCTCATGTATACTTGACATGTTTCATCCAGTATATTCCATGTCAACTGTTTTCATGAAACAACAACTCAAATATATTGCCATGTAAGTACTACATATACATACTTGTATACACCAAATTACTATGAACAATGTTGATCGTCATTTTTAAATATAATAGACCATTATTGACATATCCAGATATCAAAATAAAAGATCACAGATAATAAAGAGACTAAAAATACTTTACCAAACTAAAGATTGTACATTAAAATAATCACAGATACTTAATCAGATTAACCCTTTCGTTCCCAATCCCGCTTTGAAGCGGGTGAAGACCGATTGACTTCTCCGAATTTTTAAAAATAGTTACTTTATAGCTAGAACCTTCAGATTGCATACACAGGTGCCCAATGCATTGGAGAAGCATCTAAAATAGCTTTCAGCCAGGACTGCTTCGACAGTACCTCACAGCAGTTGCGTTTATTTTTTCCTCGGCAAAAAAAAAAAACATCGGTTCTCCGTCGAATTTTAAAAAAAGTTACCTTCTTCACAGCAGCTTCATTTATGGATCCAGTCATCTCCAGAGCTTTGTAGAAGCAGCAAAAAATTGCTTGAGCTCAGTAGCCTTCCATACCACATTGAAACAACCGCTTCTTTGCCGACCAAGACTTTGCGGTTTGACTTACTGTCTTCTCCATTTTTTATAAAATCGCCAGTTCAACTGGGGACCTCCCTATTACGTACAGTCTTAGGTAATGCTTATTACATCATAGGATAAAAGTGAGCGTGTCGTGTGACCCCGGTAACTATGCAAAAAAAATTTTTTTCAAAGTCATTTTTTTGAAGATGGCGTCTAGAAGTTACAATGCGGTGCAAGTTTTAGACTTGCTTGATGCTGACTCTAGCGACTCAGGATCAAGCGGAGAGAAGGGAGACGACATCTAGGGTTATAGGAGGCCCTGTATCAGGGTCGGTGGACCAGACCCCTTCAACTCTGATACTAAAAATGGGAGTCAAGAAGATGATCGAGGTAAGCTTGTCTTTCTCTTGTCTTTCTCTTGAAAAATAGCAAGCTTCTGTTGTGGAAAGGACTTATTTATAGCTATATTGAGATAGAGTAAGCTGTTTAGCTATAATATTATATATATTTCATTGAGTTTTGAGATTTGAAAGTGGCTTGTGGTTTTTTGAACAAATTCAAATTTTCAAAAAAATTAAAAAAAGTTTTTACCACATATACTACTAGGACCAGATGTGAATGCAGTCACCGACCCAGATTACGCAGATGAGGGGACAGGAGCAGAGTCTTCCAGTGATGAAGGAGAGGATACGGGACCTGAGTCTTCCAATGATGAAACACGAATAGGCAGCAGGTTCCAGTGATGAAGAAGAGGAAGTGGCTCCTCCTGCTCCGAGTTCTGGACGTCCTCGCGGTCGGAGAAGGCGGGAATTGAAAAACAAGAGTCTGGTGGATGAGGTAGGGGGAGAGTGGAAGAAAGATGACAACACACCCATTGATATTCCATAATCTTTTGTGTAAAGGACCACAGACTTTGATATTTGTGGCTGCTCCCCCCCCCCCCCTCCCTGAACATCCCAAAAGTTGTAATATGTATTGTTATTGTCGTTGTCGTTGTCTGTGTTTTTGTGGTGTTGTAGTGGAGCTTCACACTCGATGTATATGTGTGTGCGTGGAGTTGAAATGTTATTCTGGCGCTTCCAGATCTAACCGGGGAGGGAACGAACTCGGTTGTTTTTTTTTTCCAATCGGGGCTACTATGCCCATGTAAGTTGAATTTCATGTATGTGTGTGTGTGTACACCAGTCAATTTATATTATACATTTATTTTTATGATCTGTATTCACCTGTATCTTCTTTTTTCTAGTGTGTGTGTGTGTGTGTATGTGTGTGCGTGCATTTGTGGAATGAGAGAGAGCAACCATGGACAAACAGTATGTGGCGCTTCCGTATACAACCTGGGAGGGAACTCTGGATCTTTTTGGATCGTGACTACTATGCCCATGTAAGTTGAATTTCATGTGTGTGTGTGTGTACACCAGTCAATTTATGTATAATAAATTATACATTTATTTTTATGATCTGTATTCACCTGTAGCTTCTTTTTTCTTGTGTGTGTGTGTGTGTGTGTATGTGTGTGTGTGCATGCGTGCATTTGTGGAAAGAGAGAGAGAGCAACCATGAACAAACAGTATGTGGCACTTCCGGATCCAACCTGAGAGAGAACGAACTCGGTGGTCTTTTTCGGTCTGTGACATCATCCATGCCGGGTAAGTTGAATTTCATTTCAACTTACTGATATTTGGGTGTCCAGCTAGGGTTGGGGGGGGGGGGGTTATGGTACAAGAATGTCAGTGAAAAGTAATGACGGGGGAGGGGGGGTTATGGTACAAGAATGTCAGTGAAAAGTAATGACGGGGGGGGGGGGGGCAATTCAGCGAGGCCAGCTGTTATGTTACAAATATCATTGTTGTCTTGTGTTTTTTTGGTATTGTATGGAGGTTCCGGATCCTATGGGAGGGATCGTTCAGTCTGTGCCACCATCCATGCCGGGTAAGTTGAATTCCACGTGTGTGCTTGTACTGCTTTTCATTTTCAAATTACACTTTCTCAATACAACGATTGTTTCTCTCATGTACAGTGTGGAGTATACATACCAGGGTTCATACAGTGGGAGGCTAGCGCTGGGTTCCCCCCTAGAATTTTGGGAGTTGAATAGAAATGAACATTTAGGAAGCATTTATTTTTAGTCTGATATTGTATCCCATTATGTTCCTATCATAACTGAGCCATTTAGTGCATAGGACCGAACACTGATCATCAGTGTGAAGTATAGACTCGTATGCAAAGATGTGCATCAAAGTAGTGTAGGTTCCAAAAAATGGGTGTGGCGAAGTACACTCGGAGCCCCACCCCAAACAAAAATCCTGTATGAAACCGCATACAATACATCATAAAGTTGCAATTATATAGGATCATGAATAATTTGTTGTTTGTATTACAAATATCTTTGTTGTTTGTGTTTTTGTGTATATGAAATTGTTTTGTAGTGGAGCTCGACGTCCGATGGCATACGTTCCTTGTGGACACTCATAGATGTCTCCTACATGATCACAATCAGCACCACACACAACAAACAACATATTTTATTGTTGAACTAATATAATATTGGTATAAATGCATCAAACAATATTATTTCTATTTTATTTTATTTTTTTATTGATGGGAAAAGTGGATTTTTTGGGGGGAAAAAATTTTTTTTTTTGAAATATTAGTAGATGGCTTAAATATTATTCAATTTTCTCAATCAAAAAATGAGGGGAATCCCAAACTCTTGGTCTATTTAGTGATATATGGTTGCTATGGGGTTTTCCCAGCCAGCATCGAGTTAAAAAAATAAAACGGTAATGCACTATTCCGCGGTGGAAGATTAGATTTTTCCGCGCGCGTCCAAACAATTTGGGAACGAGAGGGTTAAAAAGTCAAAATAACTTAACTAATAAAAAATAAAACAACAACAACACACAAATGCTTAGCCAAAGTTAAAACAATAAAAAAACAACAACAACAAAAATGCACATTATGCCACAAATAGATAAAAAATATTTAACCTAATTGGCTTCCATGTTATCACACACACTTTACCAAAGTACAAGATCACACTTACTTTGTCAATGGAGTTTACCACACCAAATGATCACACATGCCTTACCATACCAAGAGATCACAGATACTTTACCAACCAAGAGATGGTTGGAGAGTTTTGTGAGAAAATATTTTAGTCCAAAATGCATTGATTAGTGACAAAATTTGAATCGATGAGTGGTACATAAAGGGAGAGTTGCGGACGAAGAATACGAGGAGACAAAGATCAATCCTGTATATAGTCATCGTTTTCAAGGAAAACATGTAGCTAGCTAAGTAGGATGATTATATTTCCACTACTGAAGAATTGCCTAATAATGAAGATCACAAGGAGACCAAAGACCACTTTCATTTATGTTCAGCCAATCTTATGATAAAACAGTCTGTTAGAGATAACAATGAAATGTTCAATTGTGACTTTATAATACAGTTAGCTAAAGGATTTTACTGTAGAATTAATATAGCTATAGTAGTTACAATAAGTAAGTAAATATGAAGTATTTTGTGTTTGGCCGTACTCCCCTAAAGTCATGAAAATAATCAACGAAGGTATTTTGTAGTCTTTCGTCTGTGTTACAGGAAATTTGGTCACAGCGGTTTTCGTTATGTTGGGACTAATCGCGTTAGGGGTATAGTCTGTTGACCAAATAATGCTAGTGGATTGGGTCCACCCCGACCAAAAGCACTAGCAGATTTTTACCTGGATTAGCCCGTCCTAGTGCGTTCAGTGTTGTTTTCAATAAATTTAAGAGTCCGATATTATTGTCACTTTGGCTATTATCAGCCTAAGGATATTTTCTACCTTCTTGAGAAATGTTTATAACTAAGGTAACTCTAATAGTTAGAAGAAGAATAATCTACCTTCTACAGCTAAACTAATATTTTAGTTCTGTATAATGATTTCTGATCTTTCTAGTTTGAGACTAACTTAAAGTCTTTTAAGTCTCTTGCAGTCTATGATCTGAACTTTGTTGCCTCACAATACATGACCATTTATTCAGTCTATTTTGCTTCCTAAAGAATTTAAAGAATAGCCACAGTTCACATTTTAAAGTTTTCTGTCTATGTTTTCAAACTTAAGGTGATTCCATTACTAAATTTTTGTATATTGCCTATAGTATAGTCCCTTTACAGTATACTAGAAGCATATTAAATGGCAACAAAATGTAATTAGTTTAAGTGTATTATTTCTCTATTAAAACTATAGCATAGTGGCTAGCTAATAAATCATAATCTCCATTAAAATAGTCTCTATCAGTATTCTACATCTCCACATAGTCACATACTGAATGTCGACATGGCTGTACCTAGAAAAGTGAGGGGGCGGGGGTTCTTTTGTTATTTTATGAACATTTTAAAGTAGTTAATTACCAGACAAAAATAAATGTTTCTTCTTTAAGATGTGCTCTTATTTTATTATTTTAAGAGTTTTTTATTTATAATATAATTCTATATTATGTTATTATAATAATATAATTCTATATAGCAAAGTTAAATAACTTCCTGTTTATTTAGTCTCTTCTAGTCTCGTTATTCTGTTTTGGTCTCCGTAGTATCTCCCCGTCTCTTAATTCTCTTCAGTCTCTTTAATCTCATCCAGTTTATTAAGTCTCTCTCTTTAGTTTCTTCTGGTGTCTTCTATTCTCTTGAGTATCTTTATCCCTTCTATTCTCTTTAGTTTTTTCTTGTGTCTTTAGTTTTTTCTAGTCACTTTAGTCTCGTCCACTTTCTTTAGTCTCTTTTAGTCACTTTGGTTTCTTTTAGTCTCTATTAGTCGCTTTACTTTTTACCAGTCTCTTTAGTTCCTTCATCTCTTTTAGTCTCTTTAGTCTCTTTGGTCTCTATTAGTCTCTTTAGTCCCTTCTATTCTCATAAAGTCTCTATAAATCTCTTTAGTCTCATCCACTTTATTTAGTCTCTTCTAGTCTCTTCAGTTTATTATAGTCTCTATTAGTCTTTTAAATCTTTACCAGTGTCTTTAGTCTCTTCTATTCTCTTAAAGTCTTCTAGTCTCTAGTCTCTATAATCTCTTGGATTCCTTCAAGACTTTCTTCTCTTGCTTTCCTTTCTATTTAACTAAGGTACATGTGTAGATATGCTGCAGAATTCTTGACACATGATCACATGGAAACTAACTGTTCCTCAATAAAGCCCTCATAGTGGTACCTATCCCAGACCAGACAATGGAATATTAAAGTTTTCCAACAAGTGAAGTGAGCCTTAAGAAATGTGTGTATCTATTGATTCCTTCTCGAAAATGATATATCAATATTCTTCTTATCCATGCCCAGTGCAAGTTCATTGATTTTTTTGTGCCTAGTTACTTTAAATGTAATGTATTTTTAAAGTTTCAATATTCTAATAGCTATAGCATGTAGAAGTTGAGTATGTAGCTACAGCTCTGAATTAGACCTTTACTGTGGAGGTAAAGATGGAAAACTTTGGTTTAGAACATTGGTTCATTTAGATAGAGATAAAGACATTATAACGGGAATGAATCCAATTATTGATGAAGCACAATTTTATGTCTAAATTGTGACTCAATAGGGACACTTCCAATCTGAATGGTAATTGATGGCAGAGTCTCCTGAAAAACTTGTGCATATTGCATGCATTACGGAGCTGTTAATAAACATCCAAGCTTTTGCCAGCTAAAAATGATTT